>Ga0209109_10001979_pt1 | contig 11238 bp, 7 predicted proteins | sample Rifsed10ft2_FD_184004 | JGI IMG/M metagenome (GOLD analysis project Ga0209109, IMG submission 184004) | Soil microbial communities from Rifle, Colorado, USA - sediment 10ft 2 (version 2) | ecosystem: Environmental > Terrestrial > Deep subsurface > Rock core/Sediment | place: Rifle, Colorado... | reverse complement strand
GGGTCGTCGATGACCTCGAAGCCGGTCGCGCTGCTGCTGTCCGATCTCGGCGTCACGAAGACGCACTCGCGGCCCTCCGTCTCAAACGACAACCCGTACTCCGAGGCACAGTTCAAGACGCTCAAGTATCGGCCGGACTTCCCGGAGCGCTTCGGATCGCTCGAGCATGCGCGCGCGCATAACGCGGATTTCTTTTCCTGGTACAACACCGAGCACCGGCACTCGGGGCTCGGGCTCCACACGCCGCACGACGTGCATTACGGACTCGCGGAGGCCCGTCGCGCGCAGCGCGCGGAGGTCCTCTTGGCGGCTTACGCCGCGCGTCCCGATCGCTTCGTCCATCATCCACCCGTACCCGCCCCGCTGCCGACCGCGGCGTGGATCAATCCCCCCAAACTCCTCATCACCTCAGAGGACGCGCGTCAGTAAACTCAGCCCACCCGGTGTCTCAAACTCGTTGACAGGTTCCGTGTGGCTGAGTCACGCGAGAATCGTGGATTTGGTGATCTCCTGTAGCGCTAACTTGGTTTTCGCCTGATCCACGCTATCCAATCCCGACTAGGCTCGCAACGCCGGGTACTGCATCACGACACAACGCTGCTGCCGCAATAACTGCGCATGGGTCCAGATATCACGGCGAAGACAGGCGGAATACCTCGAAAGCTGCGGCCACAGCCAGGGCGTATCACTGCACGCCACGCAGACTCCGTCGTCTACGGTTGAATCGGGAATCAGGCACGCGCGCAATCCCCACACCTTTCCTCGTCTCCCAACCAAGGTTCTCGATCGCCGGCTCGTGGATCGCGTTGAACGCAACTTCAACACCATGCTTCCGTTCGTCCGCTGGCTCAACAAGTCGTTAGGGTATCCAGCCGCCGACCAGCGCTGATCAACCTCCAGCTAGACGCCCGTTGGAAGGTCCAGGTCTTCCGGTTGCATCGGTGCGAGCAGGAGCGATCCGATCGGACGGATCGGGGGAGCTTCATGCCAACCGGCCTCTTCGAGCACCCGCGCCGTAGCCCGGTTCACGACCTCCGATTCCTCGGCCCTCGTCGACATCCCGGCGGCCAGGTCAAGCCACGACAGCGCCTCCTCGTAGGCACCTCGTCGCGTGCATGACTCGCTGGCCTGAAGTGCGTGCCGATAGGCGATCTCCTGTTCTCCGGCCTGCTCGGCGTGTCGGGCAATCTCACCCTGCGTCGAAGGGTCCGCGTCCACCGGTGAAACGAATTCGAGGGCGAGCGCCAGGGCGCGATGGACTTCGCGCCGCCGGGAGGTGCTGTGTCCGGTGCGCACGACGTGGGCAATGATCGGGTGCGCGCAGGCGTACACCCCATCCGACTCCGTCACCAGCTGTCGCTGCACCAGGGCATCACCCAGCACTGCGGCGCGCAGGCGAGAAATTCCATGAACGTGCGACAGCGTATCGGTACGGAACCCGCGTGCCGCGACGGCGATGGTGATCAGCAGCGCGTACAGTTCGTCGCGGAGACATTCAATGCGCTCCGCGATCGCCTCGTGCACCGTCGTCGCAAGGGTCGTTCCCGCTGCCCCGGTGAACGACGGCGTGTGGACGATCCAGCCGGACGACACCGGATCAACCGCCAGCACTTCCCGCGCAAACAAGGTCTTCAGAAGTTCGATGACGTAAAACGGATTGCCGGCTGTGACTTCACGCCGCCGGGCGCCCGCCGGCCCTCGCGTGGTCGGCGATCGCGCCGTACGTTCACCGGATACTCGACCGACCCCGATTGAATTTCCTATCCCGCTATCCCGTCCGTGGTGGCTGTGCCTACCGCTTTTCCTCTACGGTCGCCGACAGCTTCCCCTTGAGCTCCTCGAACCAGTTGAGTACCACGACATAGCGGCTCTGGGTCCGACGCGACACGTCTCGTGCTGCTGGCGTGCCCACCGCTTGGGTCACGAGAAATCGGCCGTCGAGGTGGACATCCCAGCCGACGCCGAAAACATCGTAGTTGCCGGCGAACAGGCGGCGGGGCTCGCCGTGCGCGAATCGCGGCGCGCCCTGCACCGGGATCGCCAGAAGCGGCGAGCCCGCTGAATCGCGCGGCGCCCAAACGTAGAGTTCGCGCCCGTCCGGCGACCAGCGGGGACAACACCCCGCCGCGATGCGCCACTTCCCGCGTGGCACGGGGAATTCGCGCACGTACACCGCTAGCCCACCGGCCATTTCCATATAGGCAGCAAAGGCGCCGTCGGGAGAAACAGCAATTTCCAATTCAGAATTCTCGCCCTCGGCGTAGGAGGTCACGCCTCCGCCGGGCCCGAGCTGCAGCAGCTTGATATCGGCGTTCGCCACGCCGTCACGGAATGCGATGACGTCGTTCGCAACCCAGTCCAGCGGAATCTGGGGCCCTGGCCCGCCCGTGACCCGCTGCGGCGGCGCGCTCCCGTCCACCGGCACGCCGAATATGTCGACGTCTTCCGAATCCTGCTGGTTTGAAGTGAACGCGATGCGCTTGCCGTCCGGTGACCAGACCGGGGCGTCGTTCAACCCCTCGGACGTCAACACTTTGGTGCTGCCGTCCAGGAAGTCATGGACCTGAATGGCAAACGTCCTGCCTAACCGGCCCGACTCGGACGTGAACGCCACGGCTCGCCCGTCTGGTGAAATGCGCGGGCTCCGGAATTTCCTGGGAGCCAACCGCACGGTGTCGGGCTTGCCGGTGCGATCGAGGAATACGAGATGGGAGGATGTTGCCTGTACCGCGGCGGTTCCTCGCATGTAGACCATCGTGCCGTTCGTCGAAACGGCGAAAGAGCGCGGCGCAACGCCGTCGAGTACCGGCACGGGTGGTCCGGTTACCTCGTGCCGCCTGGCATCGAACGGGACGACGAAGAGGCCGCCGCTCCGCGACTCGTACAGCAGGTGGCCAGTGGCCAGGTAGTTGGGCCACTGCGCCTCCGGCACGATCAGGTGCGCCGAGTCGTTAGCGAGGTCGATGAGATGGATGCCCCTGGGGTCGTCGTACAGCACGGCCGACCCGTCAGGAAGCAGCTGGGTCCGGGCGAAGATGAGACCGCGAACGAACCGGCTGATCTGAACTGGCGGGGACAGCCCCGACGAGGCCACTCGCCACACCCCGCGGGGGTTGGCGAACGTTATTGTCTCGTCGGTGCCCCAGGACGGCCTGCTGCCCGTTCGCACGGTGTCCACTTCCATGACCGGGAGGGCCCCGCCGCCCGCCAGGGCGACCTTCAGGAGCGCGTTCCGGGCCGGGTGAACGAAGACGATCCAGCGGCCGTCGGGCGAGAAGTCAGGGCCGATTCCCTGCTCGGTACCAGGAATGGGGCGGAACTCGGCTTCCCCAAGGGTCCGGATCCAGAGTTGCCGCACGCCGCCTGCCGCCTGGGCCGATACCACGAACATTCGGCCATCCCTGGAGACGGCAAAGGCGTTGACCTCATCCAGTTCGCTGACATCGAGGTCCAGGGTGGTTGGGATGGCCGGAGCGACATTGCCGGCGCCACGAAGCATCACCACGCCCAGCAGCAGCGCCGTCACCGCCGCAAGACCCAGGGCGAGCGGCTTCCACAACGGCGCGACCGCTGTGCGGGCTGCGCTGTCCGTCGCCTGCACATTGTGGCGGAACGCGGGATTGGCCAGCGCGTCCGCGAACGCCTTCGCGGTCACGAACCGGTCGGCCGGGAGCTTCTCCAGCGCGGACCGCACCGCGGCCTCGACGTTCGCAGGGATGGCGCGACGCTGGGCCGCGAGGCTTCGCGGCTCCTCAACCATCACCCGGGCAACGATCGCCTGCATCGTGGCCCCCACAAAGGGCGGCTCCGCGGTCAGCATCTCGTACAACACGCAGCCCAGGGCGTAGACGTCCGCCTTGGGCGTGATCTGCCGCTCCCCCATCGCCTGCTCGGGACTCATGTAGTGCGGCGTGCCCATCGACATCCCGGCCTCGGTCATCCGGCTGGCGCCATCCGTGCGGCTGACGGCCAGTGCGATGCCGAAGTCCGCCACCATCGCGTGTCCGCCGTGCAGCAGGATGTTCTCCGGCTTGATGTCACGGTGGATCACGCCGCGCTCGTGCGCGTAGTGGAGTGCGTCGGCCACCTCCCGGGCCAGGCGGACTGCCTCCTCCACCGGCAATTGCTTCTCGCGCACGAGGCGGTCGCGCAAGCTCTCGCCGTCCACGAACGGCATGACATAGTAGACAAGGCCGTCCGCCTCGCCCGAATCGAACAGGCCGAGGATATGCGGGTGCTGCAGATTGGCTGTCGTCTTGATCTCGGCCAGGAAACGCTCGCCGCCGAGGATCGCAGAGAGCTCGGGCCGCAGGACCTTGAGCGCCACCTTACGGTCGTGCTTCAGATCATGCGCGAGATAGACCGTGGCCATGCCTCCCTGCCCGAGCTCGCCGTCGATCCGGTACCGACCTTCGAGCGCCGTCGATAAGCGCATGCTTTCTATGTCCATTGCGGCACCATTCAGGTCGGCTGATCAAGACCGGTGAGGTTAACTTCAGAGAACATGCACCACGCGCGAGCGAGACCGTCTGTCAGCCGACCCGCAACTGCCTTGTCACGCAAGAACGACACATAGCGCACGATCTCCTCATGGAGAGCGCGATACTGCGGAGTGGGGCTGTTGAATAGCAGAAGCGGATCAATGAACGGCGGGAGATCGTTGATGAGCGAAATGTCGAACGCGCCGTAGTTCTCAAGCGTATCCGCGGAGACGCCAAAGGTGTCCGAGAAGTAGATGGACGTTGCCGGTGACGTCATTCTGCCGTAGGAAGATTGTGAATCGCCGCTGGAGCTAGGGAGTGCGCATAACGTAGCTGTAGAAAAACCCTCCGTCGCGTCGGAACTCGCGGCGTCATGACGGGTGAAAGCTGGGTCGAATCTGTCGCGCTGGCGCCTCCCCGTCGAGGACCTCATGGCCCGCTACAAGTACATCGATACCAACCCGCGCTTCCTGGCCGTGGATTTGGCGCGGCAGCTGTTGCCCGGGACCTTCGAGCACGCCCTCAACCACCTGCTCGATCACGCGATCGATCTGTCGCACTTCGATGCGCGCTTTCGCAACGACACGACGGGGGCGTCGGCGTATCCGCCGGCGTTGCTCTTGAAGGTGGTGCTCTTCGCCTACTCGCAGGGCATCGTCAGCAGCCGCGGGATCGAGCGGGCCTGCCAGGAACACGTGACGTTCATCGCCCTCTGCGGCGACCGCGCCGCATTTCACGACGATCGCGCACTTTGTGAGCACCCTGGGCGAGGACATCGCGCGGGTGTTCGGGGCGGTGGTCGCGATCTGCGACGCCCAAGGCCTGATCGGGCGCGAGATGTTCGCCATCGACGGGGTGAAGCTCCCCAGCAACGCCTCGAAGCGGCGGAGCGGCACGCGGGCGGACTTTGAGCGCCAAGCCACGAAGCTGGAAGCCACGGCGCGGACGATTCTCGCGCGCCATCGAGCCACCGATGCCCTGCCCACGGAACCCACGCTGGCGGTGAAGGACGTCAAACGCATCGAGCGGCTCGAAAAGGACGCCGCGCAGATGCGGGAGTGGCTGGCGGCGAATCCCGAGGACCGTCGCGGGCCCAAAGGGGCGATCCGCAAGAGCAACCGCACCGACAACGAGAGCGCGAAGATGGCCACGGGCAAGGGCGTGATCCAAGGCTACACGGGCGTCGCTGCCGTCGACAGCGCGCATCAGATCATCGTGGAAGCCCAGGCGCACGGCACGGGGTCGGAGCAAGAAGTGCTGCTGCCCGTCGTCACCGCGATGCAGGACAGGCACGACGTGCTCTCGCCGCACTCGCTCATCACGGCCGATGCGGGCTATCACAGCGAAGCGAACCTGCAGGCGCTTGCTACCCGCGAGGTGGACGCGCTCATCGCCGACAACGACATGCGGCGGCGCGACGAGCGCTTTGCGACGCACGCCCACCATCAGGACGCGCCTGATCCGCTGCATGACAAATCGCGGCCCTCGTCCGAGCCGCAAGCCACCACCTATCCGCCGAGCGACTTCCTCTACGATGCGGAGGCGCGCACCTGCGTGTGCCCCGCGGGGAAATCCCTCTACCGCAAGGGTCGCCATCTCGTGATCAACGGCTATGTCGGGGAGCAATTCCGAGGAGCGAAACGCGACTGCGTGCCGTGTCCACACCGCGCCCAGTGCTTACGCACCCCCGAGAAAACGCAGACGCGTCAAGTCATGTTCTTCCACGGGCGCGCTGCGCGGAGTCCGGAGCCCGCCAGTCACACGGCGCGCATGAAAGGTCGCATCGATACCCCAGAGGGCCGTGCACAGTATGGGCAACGCTTCGGGACCGTGGAGCCGGTCTTCGGGAATGTGTGCTACAACAAGGGGCTCGCTCGCTTCACCCTGCGCGGTCGCATCAAAGTCGATGGGCAGTGGAAGCTCTTCTGCCTGGTCCACAACATCGAGAAGCTCGCCCATCACGGCTACGCGCACTAGTCAAGCGACCCCCCGACCACTCACGCGGCGTCCATCTCGGTCTCGCACCGAGCGATGGAGCGATGGAGCGATGGAGCACATCGCCTAACGCTCAACTGCCGTCTCACCCGCCCCGCGTCCGATTCAGAAACGGGTTTTTCTACAACCTGAACGAACTGCGTTTCAGCTGCGAACGCTCATAATGAATGCGAACACGGGGCGCTCGCGGTCCTTCATGGACAATAGAGTGAGCGCCCCGTGTTCGCTACCGACAGAACCTGCGTTCATCGGCTGCAAACGCGGGTTAGGCAACGGCGCGAGCGACGTAAAGTCCCCGGTGGTCAAACAGGCCGACCGGATTATGCGTCGCCGCCAAACCGGCGTCGCGAAAGCCCCCGAGCATCTCGGCGGAAGTGAACAGCCCGAGCTCGTGCACCTCACGCGCGGTCTGCGCACCATCCGCCCGCTCGATGTGGTACGTGAACGTCAGTGTTGAGACATTCCCGGCTACTGAGGTATGGCTGGTCCGCTCGACTCGGATACCGTTGACTTCGCCGCGCCTGATAGTGCCTTTACCGATTCGTAACACCCCAGGCGGAAACCATGGCTCGACGATGACGATGCCGTGTGGATTGAGATGCTGCCGGAAGCACTGTAACGCCGCGGTGACGCGAGCGATGGTCCTTAGGTAGCCGATGGAACTGAACATGCACGCGACGACGTCGTATCGTCGCTCCAGATCGAATCCACCCATGTCGGCCAAAACGAAATTGGCGTCAGGCACTTTCTGCCGCGCGAATGCTAGGAGTCCCGGATCGATGTCGAGCCCGTCGACGACGAAGCCATGCCGCATGCGGAGATGCTTGGCATGCTCGCCGGTGCCGCATCCAACATCCAGAATGGTTCGGGCGCTGGGATGCGTCGTTCGCACGAGTCTCGCAATCGCATCCGCCTCGGCGGCATAGTCTTTAAACGTGCTGTAAATCGCATCGTAGAGTTCAGCGGACTCGGAGAACATGCGGGACCCTGTTGTTGCCTAACGGATGGCGTTCTGCTGCGGTGGACTAGATAAGATCGCGCCGTGGACACGAGCGAAGCGAGTGCCTCGGCGCGTTCTACAGCTCCACCGCCAGCAGCAACGCACGTTAGCTCGCGCATTCGCGGTCAACGGATTCACTGATTGCGTCAATGAGACGCTCAAGCGTTGCTCGGGTCTTGCCCGCAATGCGACGCACTGCAAACCACACGCAAGCCGCAGTAACCCCCGCACCACCGGCAAGGACCAGGTACGGATTCGCAAACCCGCTGTCTCCAGCCGCAATCGCAGTGTACAGGACCGCCAACACCCCAGCGCTTCCGAGAATCAGGGGACCGACCAAGTAAGCGCGGTGATCGACAGTGACTTGTACTCGAGTCTCCGCACCGTCTCCTTGGGCAGACACGAAGACGTGGCCCGCCTTGGTGGACCACGAGACGCCAGAGGCGCCTGCATCGCCCACACCATGAGTCTGCAACACCGTGCGCGCTGAATTGAGGATCCGTCGCGCACTTTCATCAGTAAGTGCACCCGGCAGGTCAAAGGCTCGTCGGTCCCGCAAAACGCCGCCCATGGCTTGGCTTAGAACGGCACGCCGGCTTTCATCTGGGATGAGGCGAGCCGCGCGCGCGATAGAATCTGCATCCAGTCCCGCCTCTGCACCGATCGACGTGATCTCCTTGAGGGTCAGGCCGTCCTCGATGCGACTTACCGAGTTGGAGGAACCGGCGAGCTCCGCTGCCTTTGACAGGATCAGCGAGAACTCTCTCTCCGTGTACCTCTTCGACGCGTCACTCAAGATTGAGGCCGGTGCGGATGGGAAGACGTTCGGCGTCGAGCTAACTTGGTTTTCGCCTGATCCACGCTATCCAATCCCGGCGAGGCCTGCAACGCCAGGTACCGCATCACAACACGACGCTGCTGCCGCAATAACTGCGCATGGGTCCAGATATCACGGCGAAGACAGGCGGAATACCTCGAAAGTGCGGCCAGCAGACAGCGCGTATCACTGCACGCCACGCAGACTCCGTCGCCTACGGTTGAATCGGGAACCGGGCACGCGCGCAATCCCCACTCCTTTCCTCGTCTCCCAACCAAGATCTGCTGGAAGGCTCGGAGGACTCGTACCGCGACGTTCAGACGTCTGCGCTACCTGCCCCGGACAACGCCCTCCACGCGCCGTTCAGGATCGAACGCAGCGGCCGCATAGGATTGGATGCCGACGGCCGTGACAGCGGAGACTCGAGACTCGAACTCGTCGAGCTCTTCCAGTCCCGCGCCGAAAAGCCAGGCGTCGAGCATCTCGCCAAGCACCACTGCCCCGCTCTGCAGAGCGATAGCGTGTGAGCCAATGGCATACCGGGCCGCTCGCGCCAACTCCTCGGCGGTGACGGGTTCATCCCGCAACTTCCCGCACTCCGCCAGCAGGGCCACACGCGCTTCATCCTCGCGAGCCGGGTCCGTCGCGATGTAGGTCGCGAACATGCCAGCGCTGACGCGCTCGGCTGACCACGCCTGAACCGTGTACGCCAAGCTTCGCTTTTCGCGCAGTTCCTCGAAGAAGCGGCCACCAAGCCCACTCGCGACACCGGCCAGCAAGCTCACCGTGAATCGCGCCGGGTCGCGGCGCACCGGACCCGGGAAGGCGATCGCCAACGCCGTCTGCGCCTTGTCACGATTCTCGACGCGTCGCTGAACGGAATCGGGCCATGACGGCACCGATGGCGGCGTCGCCGGCGCCATGACGATTTCGCCGAAGGCATCGGCGAACGCCTGCGCGAGGTCGGATTCGCTGACATCACCCACCGCGGCCGCCACGGCCGACGACGAAAGCACCGCGCGTTGGTGCCAGCCGCGCACGGCGTCACCGGTAACGGCCCGGAGCGACTCCTCGTCTCCCAACAACGAACGGGCATACGGGTGGCCGGCGAACGCCGCTTCGGTCGCCAGTCGCACAGGGTAGCGGAGCATGTCATCCCTGAGCTGCGCGAGTTGCGACAGGGCGATGGTTCGTTCCGTGTCCACGGCCGACTCGTCGAACCGGGGATACTGAACAACGTCCTGCAGCAGATCTATTGCGTCACGACATCGGGAGAGCGGAACCGACAACGTCCAGCCACTCCCGTCAGGCGCCACGCTCGTTCCGATGCTCCCGCCGAGTATCTCCGACTCGCCGGCGATGGCGTCCGCGTCCCGATGCAATGTGCCCTTCACCGACGCTCTCACCATGAGCGTCCCGATCCCCGCCAGGTCCGCCGGCTCCGCCGCTGCTCCGCCCGACGCATAGAGACCGATATGCACCATCGGAGCGCCCGGCCTCCGCCTGACGAGTATCGGCAGGCCGGATCCGGCCCGAAACACGCAGACAGCGCCGATCCGGCGTTCCAGCGTCACCTGCGGCTTCCGCGCGAGAGCCGGCTGTCGCGGCGGCGCGGCCGCCGGCGCAACGACAAAACCTGACCCGTCGGCATCGAGGCGCGATCGGACATCGGTGGCGGGCCGATCGAACACGGGATTGGCGCGTGGCCGGTAGATCAGCATCGACGCCTGATCGGGATCCAGGTGTCGATCCATGGCCCCTTGCACGGCCGCGGGATCCAGTGACATCACCTCGTCGAAATACTCCGACGCCTTCTCCCACCCGCCGAGTCCTTCCCACTCGGCCAGGAAATCGGCCTGCCCTTCCATGGTCTCCTGTCGACGGAGCCATCTCGCCTCGAAAAGCCGTTGTACCCGCTCGATTTCGAACGCGGACGGAGGCTGATCGCGCAAAGCCCGAAGGTTCGACCAGATCGCCTCCGCCGCCTCGGCGGCGCGCCCCGCGTTTCCTTCAGCGCGGACAATGAAGACGCCGGTATCGCGGGGCGTGTAGTTCATCGCCAGCACCTGCGATGCCAGTTCGCGTTCGCGGACTCCCCGATAAAGCCGTGATCCCCTGCCATCGGCGAGCAAGGCGCCGGCGACGTCCAGCGCCGGCGTGTCGCGGTGATGCGGTCCCGGCGTTCGCCAGGCGAATGCCACCTGAGCCTGCGTCACGTCGCCGGCCATCTCGCGAAACCGGAATCCGGGGAGCGAAATCTCGTCGGGACCTGCGTCCCGGCGAACCGGCTCGTCAGGCAGGTGACCGTACAGGCGCGTCACCTGTCTGAGCGCTTCGTCCGCTGGAACATCCCCGACGACGACGAGAATCGTGTTCCGCGGCCGATAGTGGTTCCTGTAGAAGCCGAGCATCCGGTCGCGCGTGAGCGCCCGGAGCCCCGTCTCCGCGCCAATTCGCCAGCGGCGGAAGCGGTGACGGTCGTGCAGCAGCGCATAGAGCGATTCCACGGCCACCGCGGGGGGCGAATCCAGCTTTCGCTTCGCCTCCTGGATGATCACCTCGAGTTCGCGGGCCAGCTCGCCGGCGTCGATCAGCGAGTTGGCATAGGCGTCGGCCTGAATCTCGAGCCCGCGAACGAATCCCGAACTGGGCAGGACGGTCTCGTAGGCGGTGTGATCGTAGATGGTGTGGGCGTTGAGATATCCGCCGCTGGCCTTCGTCTCGCGCGCGATCTCCCCAACGCCCCGGGTGGGCGTGCCCTTGAAGTACATGTGCTCCAGGACGTGCGAGATCCCCACGTCCTCATCGGGCTCGTCGAAGTACCCGGCGTTCACCCACGTCACGATGGCCGTGACCGGCGCTCCATGATCTTCGCGAACCAGGACGGTCAAGCCGTTAGGCAGGACGGTGCGCGTGACTTGAGGGGCCCGGGGCCCCAACGTCGC
>Ga0209109_10001978_pt1 | contig 11238 bp, 12 predicted proteins | sample Rifsed10ft2_FD_184004 | JGI IMG/M metagenome (GOLD analysis project Ga0209109, IMG submission 184004) | Soil microbial communities from Rifle, Colorado, USA - sediment 10ft 2 (version 2) | ecosystem: Environmental > Terrestrial > Deep subsurface > Rock core/Sediment | place: Rifle, Colorado... | reverse complement strand
CTCGTAGGGCGCAGCATCAACCGGCTGGAGCTGGAGATCATGGATCTGATGGGGGTGTAGGATGCGCCCCACATCCGTCGAAGCGCTCCGCGGGCTCCAGGGCGTGCTGGCGTCCGACATCGGCAGGGAGGTGCAGTCGCTGTTCGGGCAGGACGCCCTCCAGACATCACAAATGCTACTGGAGATGCTGGCCAACGAACTGGACGGTGCGGCAGACAACCTCTTCCGCGACAACAAAACGCTCGCCGCGCTGCTGGCCCGCGGCGCCGCGGCGGTCCGCCCGCTGGACGCCGCGCTGGCGGAAGAAACGCAGGCGGCTCTGGCCGAGGAGACTGACACGTCGCTTACGCTCAGCGCGCTGAGCGCCCGCAACAGCCGGCTCCGCGGCCTTCTGGAGCGACTGCTCGTCGTCTGCGATGAGGCGGCGGCCGGCGGGGAGCAGGCGGCGCTGACGGCGGTGCGGGCGGACGCCTACCGCCACCTCCGGGACGTAGCCGCCCGCGGCTGGTCGTTCTGGGACATGCTGAGCTTCCGGGAGCGGATGGCGCAACTCCGCGCCGGCGGCCTGTAGGGCGACCGCCCGCCGCCGTTCGTGGTAATATCAATTCTGGAGCCATGGCTGCGGACGAATGGTTGGATCGGACCCGGCAGGCGCTGGCGGAGTACGCCCCGCGGCGTCTTGAGACCAGTGACGCGACCGCCGCTGCGGTCCTCCTCCTGGTCTACGACCGGGACGGCGAGGCGCACGTGCTGTTCACCGAGCGCACGCACCAGGTGGAGCACCACAAGGGCCAGATATCGTTCCCGGGCGGCGCCTGCGACGACGGGGACGATTGCCTGGAGACGACCGCCCTCCGCGAGACCTCGGAGGAGATCGGCGTGCGGCCGGAGGACGTGGAGATCGTCGGCCAGCTGGACGAGATGCTGACCATCAGCAACTTCCGGGTCACGCCCTACGTGGGCATCCTCACGACGAACTCCGAATACCCTTTCGTGATCAATGCACACGAGGTGGCGCAGGTCGTCCAGGTGCCGCTGCCGCACCTCATGGACGAGCGGAACATGGAGCTTGAGGTGCGCGAGCACAAGGGGAAGCAGGTGCTGGTGCCGGCCTACACCTACGAGGGTCACCGCATCTGGGGCGCGACGGCGCGCATGCTGCGGCAGTTCCTGGAGCTGCTTGCCTGAGTGTGACCGCCAGCGAGACGCCACCGGTCGGGGCCGTTCGCCGAGAGGAGAGCGGCCCTCCCTGTAAGCGCTGCGGCGCCCGCTCCTGGGATGTCGAGCGCCGCCCCAAGGCCCGCCTCCGCTGGTGGGCGGAGACCTTGCTCGCCGCGCCGGATGTCTGGATATTCCAGAGCGAGTCCGGCGGCTGGCCGGACAGGCAGTACGAGCTGTGGACGTGCCTTAGCTGCGGCCGGCGCGCGCGGGTCTGAGAGGTGCGACTGCTCCTCGTGCGGCACGCCGAGTCCGTTGGCAACCACGAGCTGCGGCTCCAGGGACGCGCCGAGTTCCCCCTGACCGATCGCGGCCGGCGTCAGGCGGACGCCCTGGCCACTGCGCTGGCGGAGGCGCCGGTCAGAGCGGTCTACAGCAGCCCGATCAGGCGGGCGCTGGACACGGCGGAGGCGATAGCCGTTCGCCGGGGGCTGACGGTGGAGGTCCGTCCGGCGCTCCAGGAGTACGACTTCGGGGAACTCTCCGGGCTCACCTGGCCGGAGATCCGCGAGCGCCGGCCCCGGCTCATCGAACAGCTGCTGGGCGAGGGCGCGGAGTTCCCCACCTACCCCGGCGAAGAGGGGCGCGAGGCGTTCCAGACGCGGGTGCTGGACGCCCTGTGGGAGATAACGGAGCGGCACGAACGGGACGAGGCGGTGGCCGTCGTCACGCACGCCGGGCCCATCGGAGTGTTCCTGCTGGACGTGTTGCAGCGGGGCTACCAGCGGCCGATCCCCTTCAGGCTCGACAACGCCTCGCTGACCACGGTCGAGGTGGGGACGCCGGAGCCGTTCCGCCCGCGGGCCGCCCATCCGCACCGAGCCCGGATTCAATCCGCCCCGTTCGAGCAGCCTGGCCAGGATAGCCTCGGCCATCACTCCCGGTCCGATGAAAGCGATCGAAGGTTGGGTGCTCATTACGGTCGGGCGAAGTACTGCAGCGCCTGCTTGATCCGCTGCTCGACATCCTCGGTCGATTCGCCTTCCAATGACCGGATGGCCGATTGGGCCTCCATCAGACTGTAGCCCAAGGCGGTCAGTACCGACATCACCTCGTTATCCGGCTGGCTGGGCGCGGTCTCGGACAGCGGGAACGGGGCGATCCGGTCTTTCAATTGAAAGATGATCTTTTCGGCGGTCTTCTTCCCGACCCCGGGAACCCGAACCAAAGCCTCCACCTGATTAGCGGCCACGGCCAGCCGCAGGCTGTCGATCGACATCGTCGAGAGGATTGCCAGCGCGGTGCGCGGGCCGAGCCCCGAGACCTGCAGCAGCTCAATAAAAATCGCCCGCTCCTCCAGACTGCTGAACCCGAAGAGGCGCAGGGCATCCTCCCTCACGATCAGATGGGTGTGCAGGAAGAGCGACTTTCCGATCCCGGCCACCCGCTCGAGGACCGTATTCGGGGCGGCCACATGTAGACCGACTCCCCCAACCTCGAGCACCAGCGAGCCCTCTGCAATGGATTGAACGATTCCGCGCAGCGAGGAGATCATTGGAGGGTCACTGCTCGGCTTCCAGCCGGCCGCTGATCGGCGCCGAATGAAGGTGGCAGATCGCGACCGCCAGAGCGTCCGCCGCATCATCCGGCCGCGGCCGCTCAGCCAACCCAAGGAGCGCCTTCACCATCTCCTGCACCTGGCCCTTCTCCGCCCGGCCGTATCCGCAAATCGCTTGTTTGACCTCGAGAGGCGAGTACTCTTGCATGGGAACCCCGGCCGCGGCCAGGGCCAGCATGGCGACCCCAGATGCCTGGCCCACGCTCAAGGCAGTATTTACATGCTCACGCAGGAAGAGCCGCTCCACAGCACCCCCATCCGGGCGATGGTGGGCCAAGAGGGTACCGAGTCGATTCGAGATTTCAAGCAGCCGTTTGGGGAGAGAGAGTTCGGGGCCGGTGTCGATCACCCCGAAGTCAACTGCGACAAGCGATCCGTTCTCGACCTGCCGTACGATCCCATAACCCGTGCGGGCCGTCCCTGGGTCGATGCCGATGACCAGCATGCCTGCGGCAGGTCTCGCAGCTCAGGCGGGTTCGATCAACGCGACGGCCTCTTCGGTCACATCCAGGTTCGAGTAGACCGCCTGAACGTCGTCAACCTCTTCCAAGGCCTCGACCATCCGCATGACCTGTAGGGTATCTCCAGGCGGCAGGGTCACGAGCGAGTTCGGCATCATGCGCAGACTGGCTTCGGTCGGCTTAATTCCCATCGCCTTGAGCCGATCGCTGATCGCCTTGAAGGCGGCCACCGGGGCCTGAATCTCGATGTCTTCCGGGCCGATGATCACATCCTCCGCTCCGGCTTCCACCGCGGCTTCGAAGAGTTTGTCCTGGTCCAGGCCGGTGGGCGGGACTGCGAAGTAGGCCATCCGCTTGAACTGCCACGATACCGCGCCGGCCTCTGCCAGGTTTCCGCCAAACTTGGTGACGTGATGGCGCAGCTCGGCGACACTCCTATTCCGATTGTCGGTGACCACATCGATTAACAGGGCAACTCCGTGCGGAGCGAAAGCTTCATAGGTAACTTGCTCGAAGGTAGTTCCCTCTTTGTCCTCACCGGTCCCGCGGCGGATCGCCCGCTCGATGTTGTCCTTTGGCATGTTGGCCATCCGAGCCCGATCCATCGCCAGCCGCAAGGCAAAATTGCTCTCGGAATCTCCGCCGCCCTCGCGGGCCGCGATGGAAAGCTCACGGGCCAGGCGGGTAAACAGACTGCCTCGCCGGGCGTCGTTGGCTTCCTTCTTGCGTTTGATCGTGGACCATTTTGAGTGTCCGGACATGATCTTGCCTTCTAACTGGAAGAGGATTCCGCTGGCAACTTGATTATACCAACCGGGCTCAACCCCTCCAAATCAAGCGGAATTCGATCAGCGGGCTGCGCCAAGCAGTTCCCGCAGTTTTCGAATGGTGTCCAGGCTCTGGCCCCGGTAATGGTTGTTGGCATACACCAATACGGCCTCGCTCTCGGTTTCCAAGCCGCGGATCTTCGGTACCCACTCGCGCAGCTCGTCTGCGGAATAGCTGTAGTCGTACCGTTCCCAGGCCTGTTCGTGTTCCCACCACTTTTCGGCATTGCGGCCGTGGAACCGCACGTAGGCCAGCGGGCCGGTCGCCTTGGCTACCGCCGGCATCAGACCCTGCAAGTTAGGTTCATCCACCGAGCAATAACCCAGGCTCAATTCCGACAATTGCGCGAAGGTCTCGTCCGTAACCCAGGCCCGGTCCCGGAATTCCACCACCACCGGAAGCTCCCCCAGCCCTTCCCGGAGCCGCCCCAGATAGAGGCGATTCTCGGCGTTCGGGTGAAATGAATACGGGAATTGGGCCAGAATGCAGGCTAGCTTCCCCGAATCGATGAGCGGGCCGATTCCGTTGCGAAATCCTGCCCAGTCCGGAGCCCCACGCTCGTGGGTCAGCTCCCGGTTGGCCTTTACCGAGAAGGTGAAATCCGGCGGAGTGCGCTCGACCCAACCCGACACGGTCTTCTGCCCCGGCACTCGATAGAACGTGACATTCAGTTCAACGCTGTCAAACTCCTTGGCGTAGTAGGCGAGCCACTCCCGGCGCGGCAGATCGGCCGGGTAGACCGGGCCGACCCAGTCGTCATAGGAGAACCCGGAAGTTCCAATCCGGATCACGGGATCAAGACTCCGGCGCCTTCGATTCTGGCAGCCTTCAGATCCTGCAGCGCCAGGTTGGCCTGCTCGAGGGCGAAGAGCTTGATCCGAGCCCGAACCGGGATGGCCGCCGCAAGTTCCAGGAATTCCACTCCGTCCTGGTAGGTGGCATTGGCCACGCTACGGAGAGTACGCTCCCGATAGATCAGCCGGTAAGCGAACTCGGGAATCGGACTCATGTGGATCGCATTCGTAGCCAGGGTGCCCCCGCTGCGGAGCTTGGCCAGGATAGCCGGAACGAGCGACCCCACCGGGGCGAAGATCACCGCCCGGTCGAGCAGGTGCGGCGGCTCGTCATCGACCCCACCCACCCAGACCGCTCCGAGCTCGCTCGCCAGCTGCCGGTGCCCGGCGCCGCGGGTGAAGACGTAGACCTCGCAGCCCCAGTATCGCGCCACCTGGAGAGCCAGATGCCCGCTGGCCCCGAAACCGACCAGCCCGATCCGCTCGCCGGGCTGCAGGTCGGCCTTAAGCAGCGAACGGTATCCCACGATACCGGCACACAACAGGGGAGCCGCCTCCTGATCCTGAATACCCGCCGGGATGTGCAACGCGTAGTCGGCAATCGCCAGCAGTGCGTCGGCGTACCCACCGTCGACGTCGAAGCCGGTGAAGCGGGCCTGCTCGCAGAGGTTTTCCTCCCCCCGCTTACAGAACTCGCACAGTCTGCAGGCGCTGTGCAGCCAGGGGATCCCGGCGCGCTCGCCCACCGTCCAACCCTGCACCCCTTCTCCGAGTCCGGCCACCACGCCGACCACTTGATGCCCTGGTGTGACCGGGAACCGCGGCGGCTGGATGTCACCCTCGGCCAGATGAAGATCCGTGTGACAGACCCCACAGGCCTTCACCTTCAGCAGCAGTTGGCCCGGGCCCGGCCGGGGATCCGGTCGGTCCTCCAACCGGAGCGGCGAGTCACCGATTGGCAGGGGACGATCCAGGCGTTGGGCTCTCATCGCGGGTTCTTTTGCAGACCCTCTTCCTAGAGGGTCTGCAACATGGCTATGCTAGAATCGTCGTAGCGATGGCTCACGGACCGGCGGCCCTTCGCGAAGCCCAGCAACTCGAGCGCCTGCTCGAAATCGGAAGGAACCTCAGCTCCAATCTGGATCTACCCTCTCTGCTGGGTTCGATCGTCGCGGTGGCCGCTGAGATCACAGGCAGCGAGGGAGCCTCGATCCTGCTCTATGACCCGGCGACCCGCCTGCTGCGCTTTGAAGCCATCCCCCCAGGCCAGAACCCGGCGCTCAAGAAGCTAAGCGTCCCAGTCGACTCCAGCGTTGCCGGCTGGGTCTTCAGTTCCGCCTCCCCGCTGATCATCAACGACGCTCTGTCGGATGCCCGGATCTACCGGGAGGTCGACCGTCAGATTCGGTTTGAGACCCGCTCGATTCTGGGCGTGCCGCTGATCGTCAAACAGGAACCCATCGGAGTCCTCGAGGCGGTCAACAAGTTGGGCGACCAAGATTATACCGAGCCCGATCAGACTGCCCTGGAAACCCTGGCGGCCCAAGCCGCGATTGCCATCGAGAATGCGAGGCTCTTGGCCAAGCTGCATGAGGCCAATCAGGAGCTGATGCGGTTGGACCGAATGAAGTCGGATTTCATCGCCATCGCCTCCCATGAGCTGCGAACTCCGCTGGGACTGATCCTGGGCCACGCGACCTTCCTGACCGAATTGGTCGATGAACAGCACCGCGACCAGATCGACGTGATCGTCCGCAGCGCGGAGCGGTTGAAGGCGATCGTTGAAGACATGGCCCGAATCTCCCACCAAGAAGAGGGTCAATCCCGGGTGCGCCACCGCCCCTTCTCGATGCGGCTGCTGATCGAGACCCTTGTCGCCCGGTTTCGCCAACTGGCGAAAGAGAAGAAGATCGAGCTGGATTTCGACGTCCCGGCCGGGGAACCGCTCAACCTGGAAGGCGATCGGGAAAAGATCGAGATCGCCTTGACCAATCTGATCCGCAACGCGCTCGCCTTCACCGACCAGGGCGGTCAGGTGGGGGTGATGGCGGAGGCCTCGGAGGACTACATCAAGGTCTTCGTGGCCGACTCCGGAATCGGGATTCCGGCTGCCGATATCGACCGGGTCTTTCAACGCTTCTATCAGGTCGAATCCCATCTAACCCGCAAGCATGGAGGAATGGGGCTGGGCCTCTCCATCGCCAAGGCGATGGTTGAAATGCATCACGGCCAGATTTGGTGCGAAAGCAAGGAGGGGGTGGGCAGTCTGTTCTGCATCATGCTCCCGGTGACCGCCGCCAAAGGCGAGGCCGCTTCCAAGGTGTTCACCTCGATCTAGCCTCTTCGGTTGATTCGGTCTGACCGCGGGGTATAATCCGGCCGTCGGGGCGTGGCTCAGCCCGGTAGAGCGCACGGTTCGGGTCCGTGAGGTCGAGAGTTCAAATCTCTCCGCCCCGACCAGCAAGGTACCGGATCCGAGACTGCCGAAACCATCCTGGTTTCGGTGGTTGTTTTTTACGTGAAGGCAGGCCATGCCAGCGGCACTCCCGAGGTACCCTTGGTTGATGCGCAATTTCGCGATCATCCTCCTGCTCGTCTGTCTGATCGCCGCCTGCAGTCCCGGCGGGCCAAGTCTGGAGGCGCGGGGCAAGCTGGTCTTTACCGAGCACTGCGCGAGTTGTCACTCGCTCGACCCGGGGGTGGTCATCGTCGGCCCAGCGCTTGCGGGGGTTGTCAGCAGGGCAAACGCTCAGGGAACCGCGCCGATGGAGTACCTCGAGCGGGCCGTCCTCACTCCAGCCGCTGACCTGGTGCCTGGTTTTCAGAATCTAATGCCGGTTGACTTCGAACGCAGGCTGAGCCCTGCGGATCGGGAGGCGCTCTTCGCCTTCCTGCTCACCCTCGAGTAGCCGCCGATCGATCAAAACCACGGTTGGAGGCTGGCCTGATACCCGGTCAGTTCGACATATCCACGCCCGCTGACGGTACCCAACACGTCCACCGCACCCTCCCAATAGACGATCGACAGCCGGTTCTCCTGGTCCGCCAACAGCGGCCGCAGTTCAAGCTCCAGGTCTTCGTTGGGCAGCACGATCCGCCAACCAGCCGGGTACTCGGAATCTGATAAGCGACTGCCCCAGGTCCCGAGCGTCTCGATCTCAAAGTCGGCTGCCGATAACCAGACGGTCCGTCCGTCCTGCTCCACCAAGGTTCCTCCGCCGATCAGGAGGTCCTGGCCGGCACGCACCTGATAGAGCATCAGTTCACGACCATCGTCAAACTGCAGCCCAAACCAATCCCACCCAGCGGCGCCGGAGGGCAAGACGCTGCTTCCCCACTCGTGATCGAACCAGCTCGAGCCTTGAACCTCGAGCTGCTCACCGCGTACCGTCAGGGTGCCCTCGGTCTGCAAGGCGGTGAAGCTGAAGTAGTAGGTGGCGTCGGTTGAATCGACTCCCTTCGAGCTGAGGCCCCCTGGTCCGTGAGCGACCAAGGGCTGCTCGGCTTGCAGGCGAAGATCGAGTGCAATGTCCTGCTCGTGGGCCTGGAGCCGGATGGATGACCCATCTGAATCGAGCGCCACGACCGACCAATCTTCCAGGTAAACCTGGAATGGATCGCCGCTCGCCCCAGCCAACCCGTCAACCCCTCGGCTGAAGCGCTCGAAGGCCCGATGTTCGCCCAGGGAGGCGTCGGTCAGCGCCAGGTGGGCAAAGTAGATCTGATTCGAGCCAAACCAGGAGGAGCGCCGAGCCAGGCCCGGAGACATCCCGCGGCGAAAGAGGGTGAGTTGATAGCCGTACCTGTCGCCCGCCTCAGACTCCAAGTTGCCGGTGTAGTACCACCATTCGGTCTGAAACTCGAAATGGGGCCCATGATCGCGCCGGGACTTGAACTCCAGCGGCTCGATCGCGTCCGCGAAGTCCGGGCCCCGGAGGACGGAGGCCAGGCTGATTGACGGGCGCCGCTCGGCTTGGGGCGCGCAGCCGCTCAGCAGCCAGGCCCATCCGAGGAAGGTTGAGGCCAGCGCAAGCAGGATTTTGGGACTCTTCAAGGCTGCTTACTCTTGAGTCAGGGCCTGGGCCAGTTGCAGGCGCCGAAGCCGGGCGATGGGATAGAGTGCGGCGGCTACCGATGCCCCCACCCCAACCACGACCGCCTGGACAAAAGGCAACCACTGCCATTCGAGCCGGATCGTCCAGCCGAAGGATCGCGCATCGATGACCTCGATCAAGAGCACGGCCAACAGCAATCCGGTCGGCATTGCCAGCAGGGAGGCGGTCAGCCCCATGAGGCCGCTCTCAATGAACATCAACCGTCCAAGCCCGCCGGGGGTCAGCCCAAGCGCGCTCAAGGTCGCGAATTCGCGCGACCGCTCGAGCAAGAGCGCCAGGAGCGCCCCCAGCACCCCGAAGAAGGCTACGACCACCGCCAGCAGCCGGAGGGCCGCAGTGATCGCGAAGCTCCGATCAAAGATTGCCAAGGCCTGCTGGCGGACCTGACCGTTGACTTGGACCTCGAGCCCGGTTCCCTCCAATGAAGCCCGTACCCGCTCCGCGAGTTCGACCGGATCAACCCCATGGGCGGCAGTCAGTCCGAGCGACGAAATCGCCGGGTCGTCCCAGTTGGCTAGATAGATTGCTCGACTCATCAAGACCGTCCCACGATCGGTCGAATAGTCGTAGAAAACGCCCGCGACGGGAAATGACTTTGCCCCGTGATCGGTGGTCAAACGGATGGAGCTGCTGACCGAATTCCGTCCGGCCAAACTCTCGCTGATAAGCACCGCCCCGGTTCGCACTTGCTCCCATACGTCCGCGGGGCTGCTCTGCGCGAGGCGGTACAGACCGGCATCCCGAACTCGACCCGGATCGACCGCCGAAAGGTGGACCTCCCCGAACTCACTCTCGACCAGAACCGCCCGCAATGCTTCCGCCTGCTCCACCCCGGGAATCGCCTCCAACCGCGATTCCAGATCCGGAGAGAGCGAGGCCATCGGTCGAGTTCCGCTGGTAGCCGGAGAGCCGACATACAGATCGGAGCGCAAGGTCAGGCTGAGCCAGTTCTCCACCGTCGATCGGAAACTGGTGATCATCAACGTCACCCCGACCGCGACTGCAAGTGCGACGGTGAGCGCGGCCAGCGCCGGACCGGTCCGACTGATGTGGCGGGGCAGGCTGCCCACGGCCATCCGAACGATCAGGCCGCTTCGGGCAACCCGCGAGAAAAACACCAGGACCTGCGTCGCAAGCGGCGCGAGCAGGGCGATCCCGACCAGGATCGCCAGCATCGCCACGAAACTCCAGGTCAGAGAGGCTCCGCTAAGCCGAAAGCCAATTGCGCCGATCGTCGCAAGCCCGACCCCGCCGGCCGTCAATAGCAGCAATCGCCTTGCGGACCGCCCTTCGGTCACGCTCCGGCGCAGGACCTCCACCGGCCGCACTCTGGAGGCCTCGATCGCCGGAGCGAGGGCGGCCAACAATCCGGCGCCCAGTCCCAACCCTGCCCCCTTGGCGGCCAGGGCCGGGGTGAGCGCGACCCGCTGCACCCTGGCGAGAAAGTAGAAGTCGCTGATCGTTTGTGAGACCAGATTGACCGCTCCTCGGGCCATCAGCAGTCCGAGACCGATTCCAATCGCCGAGCCCAGCAACGCGATGATGCCCGCCTCAATAAGCACCATTCTAAGAATCTGGTCCCCGGTGCATCCTATCGCCCGCAGCGTGCCGAGCACCGGCCGCCGACGCAGGACGGAAAACGTGATGGTGTTGTAGATCAGGAAAGACCCCACGACCAACGCCAGCAGACTGAGGGCGGTCAGGTTGGTGCGAAATGCAGCGGTGAGTTGGTTCGCCGCCTCGACCTGATCTCCAGCGGATTCCAGCCGAACGCCAGGTGGCAGCCCGGAAGCCAGCTCGGCCGCCGAAGCGGCATCGAGGATCAAGTCGATCCGGCTTAACTTGCCAATCATTCCCAGCAGCTCCTGCGCACCGGCGATATCCATGAGCAGCAGGTCGGTGGATCCGAGGGCGGTCTCGCCGGTCAGCACACCCAGGACGGTGACCATTGCCAGCCGATCACCAGTCTGAACCTCCAGTCGATCTCCCGGTTGCAGGCCATGCGCTTCCGCGAATTGTTCGGTGATCACCACCGTACCTGATTCAGTGAAGAAGGGGGCGAACCCAGGCTCAAGTGCCGAAAGGCGTTCGAAGTCCGTCCGGAACGGACCCTCCGCGAAGAGATCCACCCCGAGGATGCGGACCGGCCGCTGGTTCAAGGCAGGGAGGGCCGCGATTCCCTCCACGATCGGGGCGACACCCCGCAAGCCGAGGCCGACCCTCAGCTTTGGGTAGAGCTGCTCCGCTACACCGGCCGGGCCGCC
>Ga0209109_10001976_pt1 | contig 11240 bp, 10 predicted proteins | sample Rifsed10ft2_FD_184004 | JGI IMG/M metagenome (GOLD analysis project Ga0209109, IMG submission 184004) | Soil microbial communities from Rifle, Colorado, USA - sediment 10ft 2 (version 2) | ecosystem: Environmental > Terrestrial > Deep subsurface > Rock core/Sediment | place: Rifle, Colorado... | reverse complement strand
CCGTGTGGCGGACAAGGCGCGCCCGGCACAGGCGGAATTATTCCGGCTGTATGAAGCAGGCAAGCTCAAGCCGCACGTGATGGCGGTCTATCCCTTCGAGGCGTTCCGCGAAGCGCTGGCGGCGGTGCGCGACCGCCGGGTGCTCGGCAAAGCGGTGCTGGCAATCCGGCAGGCATGATCCGCCGCGGTGGCACGCGCCTATAATGGATCCGCCATGGCAAGCGTGCTGCCGCTGAAACCCGAATCACCCTCTCCCCTGCTGGAGGAAGGCGCGAGCCTGCGACTGTGCGAGACGATCTCGCGCTGGCGCTACGAGGACCTGCCCCCCGCTGTCGTGCGGGTCCTCAAATCGTTCCTGATCGACACGCTGGGCGTGATCGGGGGCGCGGCGCGCGCGCCGGGCATGGCGGAGCTGCACGCGCGCCTGACGCGCTGGGAGCGCGACGGGGCGGCTACCGCACTGATCGGCAAGCGCCGCCTGTCACCGCCGAGCGCCGCGCTCGCCAACGGCGCCGCGGCGCATGCGCTCGATTTCGACGACCAGCACGACCCGGCGCGCGTGCACACCAACTGCGTGACGCTGCCCGCGTTGCTCGCGACGGCGGAAGACCTGGGCGGGGTTTCCGGGCGCGAGTTCCTGCTCGCCTATGCCGTGAGCGCCGAGCTGCACGCGCGGCTCGGCCTCGCCTGCTACAACAGCCTCGGCAAGGGCTGGCATCCGACGATGCTGTTCGGCGTGCTCGCCGCGAGCCTCGGCGCCGGCCGGCTGCTCAAGCTCGGCGCCGCAGGCCTCAACAACGCCCTGGGGCTTGCGTTCCACCAGGCGTGCGGTTCCGCGCAGAGCATGCGCGACGGCGTGCTCGCGAAGCGCCTGGGCCCCGGTTTCGCCGCGCGCGCCGCGGTGCTCGGCGCCTTTCTCGCCGCGGACGGCATCACCGGCACGCGCCGCACGCTGGAAGGGAACGCGGGCCTCGCCGCGCTCTATGAGCGAGGCGAAATGCGCCCCGAGTTGCTGTTCGAGGGCCTGGGCCGGGAATGGCGCATCCTGGAGTACAGCTTCAAGCCCTACCCCTGCTGCCGCTGCAACCATACGGCGATCGGGCTCGGCATCCGGTTGCACGCGGAGGGCGTGCGCGCGGAAGCGCTGGAGTCCGCCGAGATCGGGTTGGGCAATGTCAACTGGCTCACGGTCGGAGAGCCCTACGACGTCAAGCGTGATTCCGTGGTGCACGCCCAGTTCAACGCGGCGTACAGTTTTGCTCGCGCCTTCGCCGATGGGCGCGTGGACCTGCGCAGCTACCAGCGGCCGCAGATCGGCGACCCCATGGTCGCCGCGCTCGCCGGGCGCATCCGGGTCGTTTCGGACCCGGCGATCGAGCCCACCGCGATCGAGCCCGCGCGCGTCAAAGTGGCGCTCAGGGATGGACGCACCACCGAGCTCACCGCAACCGTGATGAAAGGCAGCCCGCAGCAACCGCTGACGGACGCCGAGCTCCTCGCCAAGTTTCACGATTGCCTGGAATCCGGGCTGGGGGCGACGCGGGCGGAGGCGGAGCGCCTGGCACAGGCCGTGGCCAGCCTCGAGCGCAGCACCGACGTTGCCCGCGATATCGTTGATGCTTTCCCGCTTCCCGCAAGTAAGTTCTGAGTGCTGAGTTCTGAGTGCGGAGTGAGTTTACGATTGCCGGGGTCGCGCCGCGAGGCTATGCTCAGCACTCAGCACTTCGCACTCAGCACTCAGCACTCAGCACTCAGCACTCAGCACTAATTATCGCTGCCGGGCCCGATCCACGCTGTCCAGCGCCTCGTCGTAGGCCTTGCGCGCCTGCGCTTCCTTCTGCCGCGCCGCGTCGAGGGCCTTCTTCGCGCCGTCGAGCTGCCGCTTCATCTCTTCGGCGTGCTTCTGCGCCGCGCGCTGCGCTTCTTGAGCGTTGAGAAATTCCTGCTCGGCGAGCTTCGCATCGCGCTGCGCCTGCTGCAGGTCGCCATAAGCCGCGCCGGCCCTCAATTGGCCGCTCTGGATGGCCTGCTCGCGGGCCCGGTCCTCCACCGGCGCCTGTGCCGAAGCAACCAACACCGGCAGCAGCAGCCCCAGTCCCATCCAGATTGCCTTCATAAAGTCGCGCGAGCCGATCGATTGCCGTGACGCCTGGCATCGTACCACGCCGGTCATGCACGCGGGCGCCCGCGGCATTGTTTCCGGCTCAGGCAGGCCCCGTCAGGCGGTTGCGGAGCACGCCGATGCCTTCGACCTGAAGCTCGATGACGTCGCCGGGCTGCAGGTAACGGCCGAATTCGATGCCGGAGCCTTTGCCCAACGACCCCGAGGCAAAGACCTCACCGGGATAAAGCGTCTCGCTCTGCGAAGCGTGCTCGATCAGCCTCTCCCACGAGTGGTACATCGCATTGAGGTTGGCCACGCCGCGGACCTCGCCGTTAACGGACACGGTTGCCCGCGCGCTGCGGCCGTCGAATTCGTCGGCCGTGACGATGCACGGCCCCAGGATGTTCCCGGTATCGAAATCCTTCGACTTGGACAACCCGACGCCCGTTCCCTGCTCGCCGGGCTGAACGTTGCGGATGGAAATGTCGTTGAAAATGGTGAACCCGGCGATGTACTCCCGCGCGCGTTCCTTGGGAATATCCTTGCCGCGCTTGCCAATGATCATCGCGACCTCGAGCTCGTAATCCACTTCCGTGGCGTATTTCGGCCAGACCACGTCGGCGTCCGGCCCGATGACGGTCAGCGGATTGCCTTTGTAGTACGGAGGCCAGTCGTACCAGCTCTGCGGCACTTTGGTGCCCGTGCCCAGCCGTTTGATCGCGGCAAGATAGTGCTCTTCGATGCAGCTGAAGTCCCGGATCGACGTCGGGCGCGGCAGCGGAGAGGCCAGCCGGGCCTCGGCCGGCTCGAAGACGAAGCGCAATCCATCGATGCCCGTGCGTTCCTTGCTGGATTCGGCAAACGCGAGCGCTTCCGACGCAGCCTTACGGGCTTCGTCTCCTCGATCGAGGAACGACACCATGTCCAGCGGAATCAGCCACTCGGCGCGCTGTCGCGCGTCCACGGGATCGCCCTTGCGCGCCAGGCACGTCGCGCACGCCAGCCGGAGATCAACCACCTTGCCGCCGGATGTCATGGCGCCGACCCGCCGGATCGGTCCGATCGGGGTGGCCAATTCGTAAGTGACCAACTTCACTTCACCCTCCGAAAAAAATGAGACGGCATCCTATCAATCTGCGACGCCACGGGCGGATATCGCCGCGGCCATCTTTTCCGCGATCATGATCGTGGGAATATTGGTGTTGCCGCGGGGGAGCGTCGGCATGATGGAGGCGTCGACCACGCGCAGCCCGCTCATCCCGTGCACCCGTCCTTCAGGGTCGACCACCGACGCCGGATCGGTTGCGGCGCCCATCCTGCAGGTCCCCGCCGGATGGAACGACCCGGCCACGTTGTCCCGGATAAGCTGGCCGAGTTCCGACGGCTTGCCGGTCAACTCCCGCAGATCGACACGCCGGCCGGTCAGGCCGCCCAGCACGATATCGCTCAGTCCCGGAATGGCATCCATGCCGGTCGCGATCACCGCGGCCTTGAATGCGTTGATCCGGTTGAGCTCGTTGAAACTGCGCACGCGGTCGGAATAGCGGACCGGGAACGGCAACCCGCTCAACAGCGGGCGGGCGCGGTCGGAATAAAGAATCTCCATGGCACGGGAAAACGCCCGCATCATCTTCTGCACGTCGGACTCCTTGTCCATGAAGTTGAACTCGACGCGCGGCAACCGGTCGGGGTCGGGGGATTCGATTTCCACGAAACCGCGCGAGTCGGGCCGCAACAGGTACGCGGCCAGGGTGCCGATCTGGCGTCCCAATGCGTTCCAGGAGGTCTTGCTCGCGATATTCAGGAACAGGTCGGCCGTGCCCGCGCCGGGCCAGCCGGATGAAAAGCGAAAGCAGGTGGAGTAGTGGGGACGCGGAAAATCCGCCTGGCGCGCATCTTTCCTGAGACGGAAGCCAATGAAGACCAGCGGATGATTCTGGAGATTCCTCCCGACACCTGGCAGGTCGTTCACCACCTCCAGTCCCAGGCCGTTCAACTTTGCCGCCGGCCCGATTCCCGAGCGCATCAGGATTGCCGGCGAAAAAATGCCGCCGCCGGAAACAATGGTTTCCCGGGCGGAGAACGACTTTTTTTCGCCTCCCACCCGCGCCTCGACTCCGGTCGCCGTCCTGCCGGAAAGCACGATCTTGGTGACGAAGGCTTCGGCTACAACGCGCAGATTCGGCCGCGATCGAACCGCCGCATCGAGATAGCAGATGGCGCTGGATGCCCGGCGATCCAGGGTGTTGCTGAGCGGCAACGGGGAATATCCGTCCCGGAAATCGGCGTTCATGTCGGCGATGTACGGAATGCCCCGCGCCACGGCGAACTCGTGGATGGCCTTGGACAGGGGCGGCCAGTGTTCCCGGGGCGAGCGGCGGATCGGAATCGGGCCTTTTCTGCCATGCAGGGCGCCGTCAAAATCCCGGTCGCTTTCCAGCTTGCGGAAGTAGGGCAACACGCCTTCCCAGTTCCAGCCTTTGGCGCCAAGCGCCTCCCATCCGTCGTAATCATCCGGCGTGCCGCGCAAAGCGATCATGCCCATCACGGATCCGCCACCGCCCATGACCTTGCCTTGCGGCAAGTGCGTGGCGATCGAGTTGCTCTTGTTCCTCCAGTGGGCCTCGAGACCCTGCCAGAAATAGCCCTTGTTGAAATAGGAGGACGGATAGGGATCCAGGATATCGGCCGGCTCTTTCCCCGGGAGCACGTCCCGGCCCGCTTCCAGCAGCAGGACGGTCATGCCCGGGTCTTCAGACAAGCGACTCGCCAGGACGCAGCCCGCGGCGCCCGCGCCGACAATCAGATAGTCAAACTGTGGCATCGTGTTCGCCGGATCGTTGAATGGGATATATGATGGTGCCGTTTCGCCGATCTGCGAAATGCTCTCTCCAGAGCGCTATCGCGCAAGGTTCCGTCGCTTTATTAGAGGAATCAACCATGCCGAAAGTCACCCTGCCCCGCGTTCGACTCGCCATTCCGTTTGCAACCATGGTCCTTATTATGGGCGCACCGGCGCCCGTCCTGGCGCAAAAAGCCGGTGCTGCGTCGGACTACCCGGTCCGGCCGATCCGCATCGTGGTCCCCTTTTCCCCGGGGGGCGTGGCCGATATCACGCCTCGCGTCATCGGGCCGAAGCTCGTAGAGGTTTGGAAACACCAGGTCGTGGTGGACAATCGCCCCGGCGCGGGGGGCGTCATCGGAACGGACATCGTGGCCAAGGCCAATCCCGACGGTTATACGCTGCTATCCGCTTCGGCGAACCACTCGGCAACGCCTGCCGTTCGCCTCAAGCTCCCGTTCGACACGCTGAAGGATTTCTCCGGAATCACTTTGACTTCGAGCGGTGCATACGTGCTGGTGGTCGCCCCCTCGTTCAGCGCGAAGTCCATCAAGGAATTCATCGCGCTTGCCAGGTCCAAGCCCGGGCAACTCAATTTTTCCTCCGCCGGGACCGGCAGCGGCACGCATTTTGCCGCAGAACTGTTCAAGGTCCAAGCCAACATCGACGCGGTGCATGTGCCCTACAAGGGTATCCCCGAGGCGCTGACCGACACGCTGGCGGGGCGGGTGCAATTCTTCATGCCGTCGCTGTCGCCGGTCACGGGATTCATCAAGGACGGGAAACTGCTCGCGCTGGCGGTCTCCACCAAGAATCGCGTTTCGGGCTTCCCGGACATCCCGACGATCGCCGAGTCCGGCGTGCCGGGCTACGAATGGAACGCCTGGACCGCGCTGCTGGCGCCCGCGAAGACGCCGCGGGCCATCGTCAAACAGCTGCACCGCGAGGTCACGCGCATACTGGCTCTCCCCGACGTGCAGCAGCGCATGGCGGCGATCGGAGCGGAGGTGACGCCGATCTCGCCGGAGCAACTGGACAAGATGATCGCCGGCGAGGTCGCCATCACCGCGCAGCTTGCGCGGAAAGCCGGCATCAAGGCCGAGTGAGGAAAGTCAGTCCTATCACGACCAGCGAATGACTTTGACTTAGATCAACGATGCGACTCCCCATGGTGTTAAGTTGGCCCACTAGACACCGGGGACGGCTATCGGCGGTACTGGCGGATTGCTCGCGACTGGCGGAGCCGGTGAACCGGGGCCCGGTGATCTATGAAGTTTAGGGGAGCGAGATGAGCGAAATGCGTTATGAAGCGCCAACAACGCTGGCGGCGGCGGTCGCCCTGCTCGCGGGCGCGAACGGGAGGGCGAGCGTGCTGGCTGGCGGCACGGACCTGCTGATCCGCATGCGCGCCGGCTCCGTCGAACCCGGGCTGCTGATCGACATCAAGGGCATTCCCGAGATGACGTCGATTGTCGCCGAAAACGGCGGGTATCGTTTCGGCGCGGCCGTTCCCTGCATGGAGCTCCTCGAGCATGAGGCGTTCGCGAAGGCATGGCCCGGCGTGATCGACGGGGTCAAGCTCATCGGCTCGATCCAGGTGAAGGGACGCGCAACCGTGGGCGGCAATCTGTGCAATGCCTCCCCGGCGGCGGACAGCGTTCCCCCATTGATCGCTGCCGGAGCCGTTGCCGGCATCGTCGGGCCCGACGGCAGGCGCGAGAGCCCGGTGGAAAATATCGTCACGGGCCCGGGCAAGACCGCGCTCGCGAGGGGCGAAATCGTCACCTCGTTTCTGCTGCCGCGGCGGCCGCCGCATGCCGGCGATGCCTATCTTCGCTTCACGCCGCGCACCGAGATGGACATCGCGGTCGTGGGCGTGGGGGTCAACCTCACGCTGGATGACAGCGGCGTCTGCCGGCAGGCGCGGGTCTGCCTCGGCGCGGTCGCGGAGCGCGCCTTGCTCGTGCCCGAGGCCGCAGCCGCGCTGATCGGCACCCGGGTTGACGCTGCGGCGCTCAAGCGCCTGGCCGCTGCCGCAAGCGCGGCCTGCCGGCCGATCGACGACAAGCGCGGGACCAAGGAATTCCGGATCAAGGTGGCCGGCGTGATGGCGCGGCGCGCCGCGGAAATGGCGCTCGCGCGGGCGCGGAGGAAGAACTGATGGCAAAGCATCATGTCACGGCGACGGTCAACGGGGACGTCGTCGAGTTCCTGTGCGAAACGCGCCAGAGCCTGCTCGACGTGCTGCGCGACGAGCTCAACCTCACCGGAACCAAGGAAGGCTGTGGCACGGGTGACTGCGGCGCCTGCAGCGTGACGATCGATGGTCGCCTGATGTGCTCGTGCCTGGTCCTTGGCGTCGAGGCCGAAGGCAAGGCCATACAGACGATCGAAGGCATGGCCGCCGGCAAGGATCTGCATCCGCTGCAGCGCCAGTTCCTGGAGCACGCCGCGCTGCAATGCGGCATCTGCACGCCGGGAATACTCATTGCCGCGCGCTCGCTGCTGGAGCGCAATCCCGATCCGACCGAGGACGAGGTGCGCTACTGGCTCGCCGGCAACCTGTGCCGCTGCACCGGGTATCACAAGATCGTCGACGCGGTGCTCGATGCCGCACGCGAAATGCGGAGGCCATGACCATGTCCACCCGGCTCAAGCCCGAGGAAAAGAAGCTGAAGGTGGTCGGCACCCGCCCGCTACGGCCCGACGGCGTGCCGAAGGTCACGGGCATCGCCCGCTACGGCGCCGACTATTCGGCTCCGGGCATGCTGTGGGGCAGGATTCTGCGCTCGCCGCATGCTCATGCCCGCATCCGCTCGATCGACACCTCGAAAGCGCAGGCGCTGCCCGGCGTGAAGGCGGTGATGACCTCCGCGGACCTCCCCGAGCAGAAGTTCGAGTATGTCGGCCCCGAGCGGGTCGCCGTGAATTTCTGGCACATGACGCGCAACATCATGGCGCGCGAGAAAGTCTTTTACGAGGGCCACGCCGTCGCCGCGGTCGCCGCGATCAGCAAGAGCACCGCCGAGGAGGCGCTGCGCCTGATCGAAGTCGATTATGAGGTGCTCCCGCACGTCATCGACGTCGAGGAAGCGATGCGGCCGGATGCGCCCCTCCTGTTCGAGGACATGATCACCCGGGGCATCGACCCCGCGCCGGACCGGCCCTCGAACATCTCCAAGCGGCTCGAGTTCAAGATCGGCGACCTCGACGCCGGCTTCGCCGCCGCCGACGAGATCGTGGAAGCGAGCTTGAAGACCGCGCCGGTGCATCAGGGCTATCTCGAGCCGCAGGCCTGTCTGGCGCGCTTCGACCCCGACGGGCAGGCGGAGGTCTGGGCGTCGAGCCAGGGTCACTTCGTGATACGCGCGCTGACGGCGAAGCTCCTCGGCATGGAGATGGGCAACCTGCGCGTCCATCCGGCAGAGATCGGCGGCGGCTTCGGCGGCAAGAACGTTCCCTATGTCGAGCCGGTGGCGCTTGCGCTCTCCCGCAAGACCGGCCATCCGGTGAAAATCGTGATGAGCCGCGAGGAGGTGTTCAAGGCCTGCGGGCCGGCCCCCGGCTCGTCCATGACGGTCCGGATCGGCGTCAGGAAAGACGGCAAGATCGTCGCGGCCGACGGCGTCTTCAAGTTCCAGGCGGGCGCCTTTCCCGGCTCGCCGGTCATGAACGCCTGCATGTGCGCCTTCGCGCCCTATGACATCCCGAACGTGCGCTCGGTCGGCTACGACGTGGTTTGCAACCGGCCCAAGACGGCCGCCTACCGCGCCCCCGGTTCTCCGGTCTCGGCCTACGCCGTGGAGAGCGTCGTCGACATGGCCGCCGCCCGGATCGGCATGGATCCTTTGCAGTTCAGGCTGCAGAACATCGCCCGGCCGGGAACGCCGACCGTCTGGGGGCCGAAGCACACGCATGAAGGCTTCACCGAAACCATCCAGGCATTGATGAAGCATCCCGGCTACCGCGCGCCGCTCGGCAGGAACCAGGGGCGCGGCGTCGCCTCGGGCTACTGGTTCAACAACGGCGGCGAATCGAGCGCGGCGGTGCACGTCAACGAGGACGGCACGGTCGTCGTCGCGACCGGCAGCGCGGACTTGAGCGGCACGCGCGCGTCCCTCGCCATGATGGCGGCCGAGACGCTGGGGATCGATTACGACAAGGTCCGGCCGATCGTTGCCGATACCGCTTCGATCGGCTACGGCCATCTGGCCGCCGGCTCGCGCACCACGTTTGCGACCGGCATTGCCGTGGTCGAAGCATGCAAGAAGGTGATCGACAACCTGCGCGCCCGCGCCGCGATGATCTGGGACGTAAGCGCGGAGGACGTCATCTGGGAGGACGGTTGCGCCAGGCCCGCGGGCGGGAGCAAAGGCCGGTTCGAGCCGCTGTCGCTCAAGGCGATCGCGGCCAAGCGGGGGGTGACCGGCGGGCCGATTGTCGCCGAGGTGTCGGTCAACGCGGGCGGTGTCGCGCCCGGCTTCGCCACGGAACTCTGCGACGTCGAGGTCGACCCCGAGACGGGCCAGGTAAAAGTTCTGCGCTTCGTGGCCGCACAGGACGTGGGCCGCGCCATCCATCCGAGCTACGTCGAAGGGCAGATCCAGGGCGGCGCCGCGCAGGGCATCGGCTGGGCGTTGAACGAGGAGTACATCTACGACGAGGCAGGACGACTCACGAATGCCGGCTTCCTTGACTACCGGGTCCCGGTTGCCTCCGATTTGCCGCGGATCGAGACGGTGCTGGTCGAAGTGCCGAACCCCAACCACCCGTTCGGCGTGAAAGGCGTGGGCGAGGCCAACATCGTTCCGTCGCTGGCGGCGGTTTCCAACGCGGTCAGCCATGCCATCGGCCGGCGCATGACCGAGCTGCCGATGTCACCGCCGAAGATACTCAAGGCGTTGAGCAGTGAGCGGTAAGCCGTGAGCCGCGCCAGCGGGCGAGTCACCCGTCACGGGTCACGAGTCGCCGGTGTCAGGACGCCCGCGCGGGTCGTTTTCACCGGCGATTTCGGCGACCGCTACACGGGCGGCGTGAAGGAATTCGCGATCGAGGCGAAGAACCTGCGCGGCGTCATCAAGGCGCTGGACGCGCTCTACCCCGGCCTGGGCGAGCACCTCGAGAAGGAGACCACGGTCGCCATCGACGGGGAGATCCACGAGGTCGGCTATTACCAGCCGGTGCGACCGGGATGCGAGATCTTTTTCATTCCGAAGATCGAAGGCGGGTAGGCATCGTTGTCGATCTCATGAAAGGACATCGATCATGGACCAGAACATTCTGGGGGTACCGGGTCAGGCTTGCATAATTGCATATTGATTTTAAATGCCGGGCAGTGAGCATCCGCATTTATGCAATTAGCCAAGCCTGACCCCATTATTACAGTCTGTCCCCGATTGTTCCCGATTGTTTGCCAATGGCCGCTTACTGCCCAAAGCCGTTAACAAAAAACAAACCCCGCCGAAGCGGGGTGTGTGAAGAGTGCTGAGCCTATGCTTGTTCGCGTCAGGTCAGGTCGAGCGAGTCAAAGACTCGGTCCTGTCACTCGTTCTGGTTCGCGTAAGCCCCAATGAGTGGGCCAGGCGGACGAGTCCGGAAGTGCGTTTCTGAACTATCTGCCTCTGTTCCGATTCGACGGATGTGCGCTCTCTGACGGGTTCCCAGGCTACATACACCGACTCCTTATTCCTGACATGGCGCTGCGCCACATCGCAAAACTGGCATTTTCGATAAACATGATAAAGCCTGAAGTCATATATCCATCTGTGATTGAGTAGACAGGACATCGTGGTTCTCCTTCAGCGCATCAGCCGAGCAGCAGCTTGCAGTTGCTTCGGTCTCGTCACGTAACCCAACAACCCTGGCCAGCGAACTTTAACCTGTGAAGTAGCGCTATGAATAAACGAACCATCCTGACTCTTATATAGGAGAAACATCACTTTCTTGGATAGGTCGTGCGATTTATCACGGTCCCGAACCCACCGTCCTGCTCGTCGCGGACGCGGCTCACGGCGTCCCAAAAAACAAAACCCCCGCCCAAGCGGGTGAAACCCGGGATAGCTCAGTCTGTCCCCTAAGGTTCCGAAAGGGGACTTTAGCGCCGCAGCAGTTGGACGCCGACCAGCAGCGCCGGGAGGCCGCACACGACGAAGCCGATGCCGTAGCTGCCGGTTTGGTCAAGAAAACCTGAATAGATCAGCGGCAGGGCCAACGCGCCGACCTGGCCGAATGACAGCACGCCACCGGTGACTCCGCCCCGCATGTCCTCTGGCGACGCGCGCGCGGTTTCGGCCA
>Ga0209109_10001974_pt1 | contig 11244 bp, 6 predicted proteins | sample Rifsed10ft2_FD_184004 | JGI IMG/M metagenome (GOLD analysis project Ga0209109, IMG submission 184004) | Soil microbial communities from Rifle, Colorado, USA - sediment 10ft 2 (version 2) | ecosystem: Environmental > Terrestrial > Deep subsurface > Rock core/Sediment | place: Rifle, Colorado... | reverse complement strand
GAACTCCATATGCGCTCAACGGTGATGGGACTTGACACATCAGTTGCCGTTCGCTAGCGTGCCACCGGGCTTTCTGCCGCACGATCTGTCCGGTCGCCGACCGCCGTGCGCACAGACGGTTCCTGGCGTGCGGCGTCATTCGTGCCGCGGGACCTGATGGGCCCAGGTTCGGTGCCGCAGTGGACCGGCCCCACGGAGAGGCTGGTGGAGGACGTGATGGGAACGACGCACAGCCTGAAAAGCCGGAACAGCCTCGCAGTGCTCATCCTCATGGGTCTCCCCCTCGTCCTGTGTGTATGGCCGGGGGCGGCCGAGGCCCAACAGGCCTCTGGGGTCATCTCGAACATGGCAGGCCGGGTCGAGGTCCTCCCCAGGGGACAGACCACCTGGCAGTCGGCACGGCCCGGGACACGTGTCTTTGAGGGGGACCAGGTCCGATCCTTCGCCGGGGGGAATGCGGAGCTGCGGCTACCGGACACCAGCACGGTGTTTGTGGCGGAGAACTCGCGCCTCGCGGTGACCCGGTTGGACTTCGACGCGAAGAACCAGATGCGATCCGCGTTTTTCCATCTGGCCGCCGGGAAGGTTCGAGGTATCGTTGCCCGCGCCGCCGCCGCCCTGGTTCAGACCCGCCAGAGCAGCTTCGCCATCACGACCCCGACGGCTGTTGCCGCCGTGAGAGGGACCACCATATACGCCAGCTTTGATCCCACGACGAACACGACGACCTTCCTGGTGACGGACGGCGTGGCGATTATCCGGGACCTCGCGACCGGTCAGACCGTGACCCTGGCCGCCGGACAGGCGGTCACCTATACGCCGGGCCAGCCGCTTTCTGCCCCGGCACCGGCCACTCCCGCCCAGCAGGCTCTGATCACCGCCGAGGCCAATCCGGCCGTGCCCGGGACAGCATCCGTCCTCAATGCCGCGACTGTAATCGTCGCGCCGGCAGACGTGGTCAGTGTCCAGATTTCTCCGCCGCCGGCTCCTGGCGCACCGCCTGCGATTCTCGTGACCCCTGCGCCGCCCCCCGGGCCAACGCGCGACGCCAGCCCATTCAAGAAGTGAACTCCACTGAGGCACAGTAGGTGCAGCTCAGGACACGCAACCCTTCGGGACAGCGGCGGAGGATCGTTGTGAGAACGAGCCGGGCGCTCCGTCTCCTCGTGGCGTGCGTCGGGGTGAGCGGGCTTTTTCTCGTGGGGGGATCCGGCCCGGCATGGGCCCTGGATGTGTACGGGATCAAGGTGACGCCTTCCCTCTCCTATGCGGGGGAGTACGACGACAACGTCTTCCGGACTCCGTCCGACAGGCGCAGTGACTACGTGAACACCATCAGCCCGGCCATCCTGCTGGAGGCGGCGCCGGGAAAGCACGAGATCAAGGCCGGGTACAAGCTGGACATCCTCCGCTATTCGACCCATTCGAATCTGGACACCGAGCGGCACGCCGCGCTCCTGTCGGCTCTGCTGAACTTCAACCGCCTCCAGGTGCGGTTCAGGGAGGAGTTCCGGAGGACCGACGACTTCCCCACGAGCGAACTGACCACGCGCATCAAGCGGAACGAGAATTTCCTCCTCGGCGGCTTCGACTATGACGTGGTCCAACTGTGGGGCGTCGGGTTTGACCTCACCTGGGGAAATATCAATTACCTCGATTCCCCCAGCGGAGACTTCAACTTCCTCGACCGGAACAGCCACACGTACGCCGCCACCGTCTACCACCGGATCACCGCGAAGACCCGCCTGTTCGCCGAGTACGACTACGTCCGGGAAATCTTCGACTCGGACCAGAGCCGGGACAACAGCCGGCATCGGACCCTCCTGGGTGTCCGGGGGGATCTGACGACGCGCTTCAGCCTCACCGCCAAGGGGGGGTACGAGCGCCTTGACTTTCATTCGGACACGCGGGAGGCCCAGAACAACTTCGTGATATCAGCGGAGGCCAGTTACAAGCCGGTGGAGCGGCTTCAGGTTGCCCTGCTGGTCAAGCGGAGCGTGGAATCCTCAACCTTCGCTGACAACGCGCAGTTCGAAAGCTTCAATGCCACCCTGGGAATCACCTATGCCGTCACCCCCAAGATTCTGATCGTTCCCCGGGGGTTCTTCGGGATAGACAACTTCCGTGAATCTACCCTGAACATCGACAGGATCGAGAAGCGGCTGGACCATCTGTACGGAGGGGGGATCGGCATCCGGTATGACCTGCAGAGGTGGATCCGGCTCGATGCAAGCTACGACTACCAGGCCCGCAGCTCCAACTTCAATGCCTTTGACTATGACGACAATCGGCTGTCCTTCTCCGTGGCCTTTTCCCTCTAGGGAAGGCTACAGCATGGCACGATGGCTGCACTTCACACCGGCTGGGCCGTCACTGGACGATTCCCAAACAGCTTCCGACTGATCATCTCCCTTTCGGGCTTCTCGCTATGATTCGCACCCTGGTCCGCTCTGCCGCTCTCTTGCTGGCCCTCGCCGTCTCGCACGGTTCGCTCATCGGCGAGGCTCGTGGCCAGGACTACATCATCGGCCCACGGGACGTGTTGAAGATCACCGTCTGGGGGCACCAGGACCTCTCGCAGAACTACAGTGTCCCGGCCGAGGGGACCATCGTGTTCCCCCTCGTCGGGGAGGTCCGGGCGGCCGGCCTGACGGAGGCCCAATTGGGCCGGAAGCTGGCCAAGCTGCTGGAAAAGGACTACCTGGTGAACCCCCAGGTGATGGTGTCGGTGGCGGAATACAAGAGCAAGAAGGTGCTGGTGCTGGGAGAGGCGGAGAAGCCGGGGGCCTACCCGCTGACCGGCGAGGCCACCCTTCTGGAGGTGATCTCCCAGGCCGGCGGCCTGTCCAAGAGTTCCGGGAAGCAACTCATCCTCGTCCGCCCCCAGCAGCGGATCGCCAGCGCAGGACAGACGCTGCCCGCGGGAAATACCATCCGCCGCCTGAACATCGAGAAGATCCAGTCCGGCGATACGTCGGAGAACATCTTCGTCGAGGATGGCGATACGATTTTCATTCCGAAGGTCAACTCGTTCTTCGCGTTGGGGGAGGTGACACGGCCGGGGGCCTATCCCCTGGAAAAGGAGACGACGATCCTGGAGGGCGTGACCATCGCGGGCGGCTTCACCAACCGGGCAGCCACGTCGGGCACCAAGGTGATCCGCAAGCTGCCCGAGGGACGCCAGGACACCGTCTCGGTGGACCTCTCTGGCGCCATCCCGGCGACCCGGGAGTTCAGGCTCCAGGACGGCGACACCATCCTGGTCCCCCGGGGAAACACCTTCTTCGTCTTCGGGGAGGTCAAGAAACCCGGGGACTACCAGTTGGAAAAGGACACGACAATTCTGGAGGCGATCAGCGTGGCCGGAGGGTTCACCGATAAGGCGGCCCCGAGCCGGACCAAGATCATCCGGACCACCCCCAAGGGCCAGCAGACGATTGAAGTGGACATGAACGAGATCATCAAGCGGGGCCGCCGGGACAAGTCCATCCCGCTTCTGGAAAATGATGTGATCGTGGTGCCGGAATCATTCTTCTGATGTGCCCCAGGGCTCAGTTGCGTCGCCCTGAACCATTCCCCGTGTGCCGGGTGAAAAGGAGCCCGTAGAGCCATGGCACTTCCGACGGGCGAAGACGTCCATCTTCGCGATTACCTCCGGGTCCTCTACAAGCGCCGCTGGCTCGCCGTGACGGCGTTCGCCGTCCTGGTGTCCCTGGTGACGATCGGGACGCTCCTCCAGACCCCGATCTATGAGGGGACCGCCAAGGTCCTGATCGACCGCGAGCCGCCCCGAGTGGTCAACATCCAGGAGGTGCAGCCCCTGGATACTACGACCCAGGACTACTACCAGACGCAGTACGAGCTCATCAAGAGCCGGCCCGTCATCGAGCGGGCGATCGAAAGCCTGGGCCTGACGCGCCGGATGCCCCGGCTGGCCAATGCGGCCGACCCCGTCCGGTCCCTCCTGGGGGCGGTCCAGGTGGAGCCCAGGCGGAACACCCGCCTGGTGGACATCAAGGTGCACGATCCGGACCCTCAACTGGCGGCCGAGGTGGCGAACGGGATTGCCAAGGCCTACGCCCGCTTCAATCTCGAGAGCAAATTGAACAGCGCCCGGGAGGCCCTGGTCTGGCTCTCGGAGCAGATGAACGAGCTGAAGGCCAAGGTCCAGGATTCCGAGGTGGCCCTGCAGAGATACCGGGTAAAGTCCGGCATCGTGGGCATGGAGCAGCAGCGGAACATCACGGCCCAGAAGATGATGGATCTGAACAAGGCCTACCTGGAGGCCCAGGCCCTGCGCCTCGGCGTGGAGGCGCGCCTGAAGGAACTCAGCACGCTGGCCAAGGGCGGGGTGCAGTCAGGGCTCCTCTTGACCTACCGAGACAACCCTCTCATTCAGAAGCTGATAGCGGAATCCTCCGACCTCGAGGTGCAGCTCTCCAAGGCCCTGAAGGTCTATAAGGAGAAGCACCCAGAGGTCCTGAAGATCCGCTCCCAGATGGATCAGGTGCAGGACCGGATCCGGCAGGAGATCCAGAACGCCCTGAATGCGGTGGAGGCGGAGTACAATGTGTCCAAGGGGCGGGAGGACGCCCTCGCCGGTCGCCTGGGGGCTGTGAAGGGGGAGGCCCTTGACCTCAACGAGAAGGAGATCCAGTACGCCGCCCTCCAACGCGAGACCGCCTCCAACCAGCAGCTCTACGACGTCGTGCTGAAGCGCGTGAAGGAGACCGGGCTGTCGGGCGGCCTGGAAACCAACAACATTCGCATCGTTGAGGAGGCTCGAGTTCCCAGGAGTCCTATCCGACCACGATTCCTGCGGGCCATCCTCCTCGCGGCGGCGGCGGGCCTGACGCTCGGGGTGGGTCTGGCCTTTTTCGCCGAATACCTGGACAGCACCGTCAAGACGCCGGAAGAGGTTGAGCGATACCTGGGGCTCCCAACCCTGGGCATGGTCCCGCTGTTCGAACCCGAGGCGAAGTAAGGCGCAACGGGGAGCGGAGAGCGCATGGCGATCTCAGTTGGAAAGTTCCTGTCGAAGCTGACGACCTCGCCCCCGTCGATGCCTGGGGACCCGGTGGTCGCCCTGGCCGAGCCCGGGTCGGCCGTGGCAGAGGCGTACCGGACCATCCGGACCAACCTGCAGTACGCCAACCTGGATCAGGAGAAGAAGAGCATCCTGGTGACCAGCGCGGGACCGGGCGAGGGAAAGTCCACCACCGTCGCCAACCTGGGGGTCACGATGGCCAAGGCGGGCTCCCGGACGCTGCTGGTGGACTCGGACCTGCGCCGGCCGACGCTCCACAGGCTATTCAATGTGGCGAACGACACGGGCCTGACCACAGTCCTGACCGACATGAGCTCGCTGCCGGGCGGCATCGTCTCGACACAACTTTCCGGTCTGTGCCTGCTCCCCAGCGGCCCCATTCCGCCGAATCCGGCGGAGGTCCTGGGGTCCCGGCGCATGGTGGAGCTCGTCGAGCAGGTCCGGGCCGAATTCGACTTGGTCTTGTACGACTCTCCCCCGGTCATCGCCGTATCCGACCCCTTGGTGCTGACCTCGCTGACGGAAGCCGTCATCCTGGTGGTGAAATGCGGGCGGTTCCCACACGAGCTGATCCGCCAGGCCAAGGCTCAGCTCGAGGGCGTGAAGGCGAACGTTTTGGGCGTCCTCCTGAACAGCGTGGATTTCAAGCGGGACGGCTATTACTACCATTCCTATTATGACTCCAGCTACACGTACGGCTCCCAGAATGGGGCGAGATGACCGGAATGAGTGCCCCGCCGCCTGGCAGCCGCTGCCCAGCAGCCGCGCAATCGATCGTCGCCCGAAGCATCATCCAGGGTGACGTGCCAGGGTCGTTCCGCGCCGTCTCTGTTCAGCATGCATAACCAGGACAGTGGCGAGATCCTCGACCGAGTGATCCGGGGCGGCCTGATCTTCCTCTTCTCCGTCAGCCTGCTTGCCTTCGGCTCCGTCTCCGGCTGGGGACGGGCCACCGCCATTCTGCTCACGGCGTGCCTGCTTGTCCTCCTGGCCTCGCGCATGGCAGTGGAGGGAGAGATTCGCTGGCCCCTCACCCCCCTGGACGTCGTCGTGGCTGCCTTCCTGATCCTCTTTCTGATTCAACTGGTGGTGGGCTTTCCCTGGCGGTGGGATAGTGGGGTCGATCCCGACCGGACCCTGGTCCAGGCCGTGGAGCGTCCCGGGTGGCTTCCCTCTTTTCCGGGCTCGTTGGACTATCAGGCCACGCGGGAGGCATTGGTCCTGTTTCTCGCGTATGCCGGGGTCTTCTACCTCGTCGTTCACGCCGTCAGGACGCGGCCGCAGATGGATCGTCTCCTCACCGGGCTGTGCAGCCTGGCGGCCCTGGTGGCCTTCTATGGTCTGGTGGAGTTCCTCAGCGGGAATCGCGGGATCTTCGGCTGGAGGGAGTACGCACCCGCCCGCGTGCGAGGGACCCTGGTCAATCCGGACCATTTCGCCGCCTACCTCGGCGCGGTGATCCCCGTGTTCGTGGGATTCCTGCTGGGGGTCGGCGCCAGACACCGCCGGCGCCGCCGCTCCCGCGCGGAGAGGGGTTCGGGCCCTCAGGCCGCTCCGGAGCCGGCGGTCCCCTCCGTGGCGACGGGGCCGGCGATGTCGCTGCTTCAACGAGACCGGGGCGACGCCCCGTGGGAGCGGGAGTCACGGCAACTGATCCTGGCCTTTGCCTGTTCCGTGGCAATCGTGGCGCTGGTCTTCACCCTCTCCCGGGGCGGCATCGTGAGCTTCCTGGTGGGCTGCATCTTCTTTGTCTGTCTTCTGTGGGTCCGGGAGCCGCAGCACCGCCGGCGGCTTCTGCTCACTGGAATCGGCCTGGGAGCCGCCGCCCTGATCACGTGGATCGGTATCGAGCCCGTGCTGGAGCGCTTTGGCGCGCTGGAGGCGGATTCGGCCGTGCGCGGGCAGATGTATCGGGACACCCTCCGCATGGTGCGGGACTTCCCCATCCTGGGCACGGGGCTGGGGACGTTCGGGCGGATCTTTCCGCGGTACGCCTCCGCCGAGTTTGCCCTCGGGGTCCGCGTGAGTCACGCCCACAGCGAGCTCCTCCAGCTCGCGGCAGAGGGGGGTGGGGTCGCGGTCCTGATCCTCCTCCTGGGGTTCGCGGCCCTGATGCGGGATCTGCTGCTCCGGCGGCTCCTCGGCCTCTGTGTCTCAAACGCGGGGCGCCCAAAGGGTCCCCGAATGGGGGATGCGGAATCGCCCGATTCCTCAGGTGCCGATACGTCATCCACTCCGAGTTCCGTCATTCCGATTTCCGCAATCCGCAATCCGCATTCCATCACGGTGCGTCACGACCCCTACAACATCGCGATCGCCTTCGGCTGCTGGAGCAGCATCGTCGTGATCGCCGTCCACAGTCTCTTTGAGTTTCCCCTGCGGATCCCGGCGAATGGGATCCTCGCGGCCGCGGTGCTGGGTATCGCCGTGGTGGCGGTGGGCATGCGCCTGCACCCAGGGAGCGGGGAGCCCCTGCTCAGCATGCGCGTCCTGCGCCTTTCGCGGTGGGGGAGAATGACCCTGATCCTCGGCGCCCTCTCCCTCGCCGTATTCATGGGATGGACGGCCGTGACTGGCGCCCTGGCGGAAGAGATGAGCCGTCGGGGAGAGGAGATCATCGCGGGACCGGCGGGCGCCGAGGGGCGGAGGCTTACCCCGTGGACCGTCGAGACCGCCAGGAATCGAGAGGCGCTGGACGCTCTGCGCCAGGCGGTGTGGCTGGAGCCCATGAACCCGGACGCGCAGTACCGGATGGGCCGCCTGTACGAGCGTCTGGCCCTCCGATCCTGGAACGCCGGCTTCTCGGCAGAAGGAACGCTCATCTCAGACCCGGCCGGCCGGGTTCGCACGACTCTGGAGATCCTGGACGAGGCTATGCGCCGGTACGCCACCGCGATCCGCTTGGCGCCCCCCCATGCGGAGGCGTGGGGACGTCTGGGGTGGGCCTCTGGCATTCGGGCCCAGATCGCGCTGGCTGCTCCAGAGTTCTCCCGGCCTGCCCGGGAGGATACGGCTCTGGCCCTGGCCGGGATGCGGCAGGCGATCGCCCTCAATCCGAACAACCGCTATCGGTACGAGGTCCTCGCCGCCTTTGGCTTCGACCGCCTGGCGGCGCTGGGTCGCGCCGGGACGTCGGGTCGCCCCCTGGAGGATGCCATCGTGCGGCAGGGTCTCGAGGCACAGCGGAGGGCGGTGGAGTTGGACCCGGAATATCTGCCGGTGGCGGTGGCACGCGTGCTGCGGTACACCCGCGACCTGGGGGACCTCGTCCTGACAGTTCCGGACCAGGCGCCGGACACGCTGTTTGCGGCACGGCTGCTGGAGGAACAGGGGCTGTGGTCTCAGGGCAGGGGGCTTTTCCAGCGGGCGATCACGCTGGCGTCCGATGAGGCCAAGCCGCTCTACTACCGGGAGTACGCCGGGGCCCTCACCCGGCGGGGAGAGGATGCAGAAGCCGGAGACCTCTTGCGGACGGTCCTGCGCTTCGATCCGCAGAATCTTGACCTGCACCTGGCCCTGGCCGGCACCCTGCATCGCCTGAAGCAGGACCTCGAGGCGGTCGAGGTCTACAGCGGGGCTCTGGAGCTGGCCACTGTCCTTGCCATGGAATCACGCCCGACCCCGCCCCCCCCCGCCCGAGAGGCGGTGCGATCCCCCCGCCTCTCCAGGGAGCAGCGGGTTTTTGCCGCCATCGAGCAGCGCTTTCCCCCTCCCCGGCGCACCGCGGATCCCCTCGCGAGGGCCCTCGGGGCGCTGGCGGCCTTCTACCACGACCAGCAGAGGGACGATCTGGCCGTTCCGTTGTGGGAAAAGGCCATGGCCGCGACGCCGGAGGATGCAGCCACCGCCTTCGGGCTCGCGCGAAGCTACGACGCCGTGGGCGCCTGGCTCTCCGCCATTGACTACTACAAGCGGGCGATCGAGCTGGACCGGGGGAACCTCGAGTACCGCCTGGCACTGGCCGACCGGTACTACCAGAACGACATGACATTCCAGGCCATCAATCTCTGGCGGGAGATCGTGACGGTCCGTCCCACGCTCCTGCAGGCAAGCCTCAAGCTGGCCGCGGCCTACATCCGGCTCGAGCAGTACCCGGAAGCCCTTCGGGAATACGAGAAGGTCCTTCAGCTCGAACCGGGCAACCAGCACGCCCGGGAGGGGCTCTCGCGTCTCCGCGACCACGGGTCAGGCGGCAACCCCCCCTGGGAAATCCCGAACCGCCAATCCCGCCTGGGGCGGGACAAGCACGCCATGTGAATGGCCCAGCTTCTTGCGTCGTTCCGTTGACGAACTGGCACCGGTCCGATAGGGAGATGGTCGAGGACGGGGATCATCTCCGACCGTCGCGGCCCATGACCTGGGGGGGCCGCTCCGCAACCGAGCCAGTGGTGGCGGAGCCGGTTTCTCGGAGACCCCCCACCCGAACGCGACACCTCGTCACTTGCAGGCGGCAGCGGCAACAGACTGTTTGGCCCTGCCTGTAAGTGAGAGGGCGCAAGCCTGCCTGGGCCTCGGGCGTAAGGCCTTCGGGGGACGAGGGCGATGCGCTTCATCAGAAGCGCCACGGCCCCTTCGCTCCTCAGCAGAGACCGCTCCGTGGCTGAGGGCTCTCGCGGTCCTCGACACGAGACCTCAGGCGATCCAGCTCGCGTCCGGTATCAGTCCAGCCTGCGACACCTCCGGAGATTGCCAGCCTTGAAACGCGGTCTTGGATGGTCTGTGCTCTCCATGCTCATCGGGGCGATCGGGAGCCTCTGGGTGACCCCGGCGCTGATCCGCTCGCTCGGGGTGGCCGAGTTTGGCGTGTACGTCCTCGTGCTCACGCTGGCATCCTATGCCGGATTCTTCGACCTGGGCCTCACCTGGGCCGCAACCCGGTACTTCGCAGAGGACCTGGCAGCGCACCGATACCAAGCGCTCGCGTCGCGGTTTCATACCCTGGTCAGGTTCCTGTGGGGAGTCGGCGCCTTTTCCACGCTCCTCGTCCTCACGTTCGGACCCTGGACGATGCGGGCGGCGGGTGCCGCATCCCGGAGCGACCTCACCCTGGTTCTTCTCCTGGGGGTTCTTTCCTTCGGGCTGTCTCTGCAGTCCAGCCTCGTCACGTCGCTCTTGCGGGCCGCCCAGCTCTTTGATGAGGCGGGTCGCGTGGCCGTGGTCGGCAGTCTCCTGCTGCCCCTTGGGGTGTACGCCAGCGTTCGCCTGGGGTACGGCGTGTCCGTCCTGCTGGCCATGAATCTGGCGGTGAACGCCGTTGTCGTGCTCCTTTCCCTCGGCTTCGCACGCTCGCGGATCCCGTTGCCCCAGGAAGCTCCGCGCTGGCGGCCTGCCCACCTGCGAGAGATGGCGGCCTTCGGAGGGTGGTCCTGCGTGAGCCGGGGCGTGATGACCGTCATCCTTCAGTTGGATCGCCTGGCCGTGGCCTTGCTCGGCTCTGTGGTGGGGCTCACCTATTATTCGATTTCGGCCAATCTGGCCTCACGCATCAATGTCCTCGGGGGTCCGATGGCGACCCTTTTCTTCTCGCGGGCGAGCTTTCTGGCGGCGGGGAATCGAGACGAGGAGCTCGCCGGGCAGCACGCCGCAGCCACGCGCGTGCTGATCTGCGTCGCGCTGACTGCGGCCATCCCCCTCATCACGCTGGGGCCGGACTTCTTGCGGGTCTGGATCGGCAATGAGATGGCGAGGAACGGCAGCCAGGTCTTGATTTCCCTGACCGTGGGGTACGCGATCATCTCCGTGGCCTCGCTGGACGCGGTGACCCTTGAAGGTCGGGGTCGGCCCGATGTGACTGCCAAGGCAATGGTGGCATGGTCGGGAGTCGCCATCGTGGGCATGCTGGTCCTCGCCCCGAGTCTCGGGTGGCGCGCCATCGCGTACGCCGTGGCCGTCTGGCTGGCGGGGGTCGGCGTGACCAACATGATCGTGGCTCGACGCCTCGCCTTGCCGAAATGCCACAGGGCAGCGCAGCGGTTCCCGCTCTTCGGCATCCTCATCTCGCTTGGCGTCGGGATTCCCCTGGGCATGCTGCTCCAGCCGGTCATCCGTGGACTGCCGTCCGCCTTCATGAGTCTCGGTCTGCTGGCGATCACCCTACTGATTGTCGGGTTCCGATTCATCCTGCAGAAGGAGGAGCGGCGGCAGATTATCGACACGGTGTACGGGCTCCTCACGTCTCGAGCGCGCACACGGGTCGC
>Ga0209109_10001970_pt1 | contig 11253 bp, 11 predicted proteins | sample Rifsed10ft2_FD_184004 | JGI IMG/M metagenome (GOLD analysis project Ga0209109, IMG submission 184004) | Soil microbial communities from Rifle, Colorado, USA - sediment 10ft 2 (version 2) | ecosystem: Environmental > Terrestrial > Deep subsurface > Rock core/Sediment | place: Rifle, Colorado... | reverse complement strand
CCTGCGCGAGTCCAAGCCACGACTCTGCGTCCGCCGGGTGTCGTTCAGTGAGCGCACGCCAGAGCCGCTCGCTACGCGCATAGTCGCCGCTCCATCCGGCGATCCGCGCCACACCTCGCTCGGCGTCGAACGACCCCCCTCGTTCCGCAACACCTGCATAACGAGACTCGGCGGCGGCGAGCTGGCCGGCCCAGGAGAGCGTGCGTGCGAGACCCAGTTCTGCCGCCATGTCAGCGGGCGCGTGTGCCAGCCAGCGTTCGTAGGCCGCCACCGCCGCCGGAAACCGGGCGGCCCAGGCCAGCGCCTGGGCGCGGCCAAGCACCGCGTCCCGGTACGTGGAATCACGCGTCAGGACTTCGTCATACATCGCGATGGATTGGTCATATCGCCCCCGCCACGCCAGCACCCGCGCCAGGGCGAGGCGCCCCTCGTCGTCCCTGGGCTCGCGCCTAACGTACTCTCGTAATAGAGCGATGGAAGGATCCAGTCGGTTGCGTTCTGATTCGAGCGTGGCGAGGCGGAAGAGCACGTGTGTGGAGACCTCGGGGCTCTGCGCAACCGCGAGGCGATAACAGGCGTAAGCGGAGTCGCGCGCTCCGCTGGTCCAGGCGGCATCGCCGGCGGCGATCGTGCGGCTCGCCGAGTCCGATGTGACCCGTGCCTGCGCCGGAAGCGGGCGGACGGTCGCGACAAGGAGCGCGGCCAGGCACCACCACCGCCAAACGGCAAGTCGTATGCGTCCGCCTGGCCCGGCGGCGGCGATGGTCCAACCAGCGGCTTGTAGGCTGGAGCGCCGCAAGGTCGCTACTCCGGTGTGAGAGCCCGAGCGTGCCGACCGACCTGCTCGAGTCAGGCCATTGTTGACGACTGACCGGTCGTTTCGTCTCTATAGAAGCAGACCGTCGGCCCAGACGGCCAAACGCCACCCGCAACCGGCACTCGACCTTGGCACGTCAACGCCACCCGGCCACCGCTGGTCGGGCGAAGCAGGGCACCCCTGTCCGGGATGCAACGGATGGCGGAGTGACGGCGATGACGCCTGCACCCGGTCAGCCCGCCCCGCCCCTCCCCGCGATCGTCGTGGCGACCGCCGATGAGTCGCTGTCGCGCATGCTGACCTTCGCGTTGAGTCAGGTACGCTTGCCGTATGAGATTTTTCGCTCCGGGACGGCCGTGCTTGACAAGCTGTTGAGCATGCCGATAGGCGCGCGGTCACCCATCGTGGTGCTCGACGTCGACCTTCCCGGCGTTGACGGCCATGCGATTCTCGAGCGCCTTGGCGTACAACGACCTGACACGTTCCTCATCATCGTGCTGTCTTCACACGCCGATGAGTCGGTGCAGGTGCGCTCGTTGCTGGCCGGTGCGGTGGACCACCTGGCCAAGCCGTTCAACATCCTTGTGCTGATGGCCAAGCTTCAGCGTTGGGCGGCAATGTCGGCGCGCCAGGCGGGAGTCGCGTAGGTGTTCACCCTGCGGGGGCTGGTCGTCGCGCTGTTGATCGAGGCGGCGGTCATCGTGTCATGCCTCACCGCGCTTCTGCTCCTGCGATGGCGCATCGGGTTTCGCAAGCAGGAGATGGAGGACGCGGTGCGGGCGGTCGAACCCGTGCTCCACAACTGGCTGGTGCTGAACGCCGACGTCTCGAACGTCGTGCTCGCCCTGCGACGCCTTCCACCACACGCCGCGTTCCTCAGCCTGGCCCGCCTCGCGACGAAGCTGGCGACCTTTGAGCGTCAACAGGCGCTCGCGGGAGCCCTCCGCCATGAGCCCTGGGTCGAGGCGGTGTTGCGGCGCGCCCGATCGCCCTTGTGGTGGCGGCGCTTTGACGTGGCCCGGTTGCTTTCCATCGTTGGCGGAGAGGGCGACGCGGGGCTGATCGCGTCGCTGTTAGGCGACCGCAGTCCCGCGGTCCGCCTGGTCGCCTTCGACGCCGCAGCCCGCCTCACCCAGCCAGCCCTGATCAACCGTGCCCTGGATGACGTGCCGGCGCGGCAGGACGCCGTACAGGCCTATCAGTTCGCCGCGCTCGGGCGACACGCGAAGGCAGTGGCCGACGCACTCATTCCAAGGCTCACGCCTGACGCGCCGATGGGCGCGCTCAATGCCTGGATCGACGCTGCCGGCGCCCTGGCCAGTCCGGAGGCGCTGCGGTGCGTGCGCCAGCTCGCCTCGCATCCCCGCGCCGAGGTGCGGGTCCACATCGCGCGTGCGCTCAGACGACTTGCCGAAGCGGAGACCCTGCCGGTGCTTCTCACGCTGCTCGCCGATCAGGACTGGCGGGTGCGCGCCCAGGCGGCGCGCGCGCTGGGCGCCCTTCGCACCGGGTCAGCCGCCGGCGCCTTGGCGATCGCCGTCCGTGATCCGGCCTGGTGGGTGCGTTACCGGTCCGCGCTCGCCCTCGCGCGAATCGGGGGCGACGCCCGGGTGGCCCTCCTTGGCGTCGTGACCGGCGACGACCGGATGGCGCGGGACATGGCGCAACTCGTGTCGGGGTTGTCGTCGGCGGCCGTCATCGAGATGTCCGAGGTCTAGGCGCATGCCTTCACTTGTGGACGTCCCCGACTGGTATGTCACCACGCTCCAGGTGGCCGACGTTGGCATTCTGTGGTACGCCTTCCTCGTCAACAGTTTCTTTGCGCTGCTGCTCGTCCTCGCCGCGCCGCAGCTCTTCGCTCACTGGCGGTTCGGGAGCGAGGACGTGCTCACCCGGAGCCTCACTTCCTCCGCCGTACCCCGCGTGAGCATCCTCGTGCCGGCCCATAACGAGTCGGTGTCAATTGTCGATAGCGTCCGGTCGCTGCTTACGCTGCAGTACCCGTACTACGAAGTCGTGCTCGTCAACGACGGCTCGACCGACGACACGCTGGAGCAACTCAAGGCCGCGTACGACCTCTACGAAGTGCCGCCGGCGGTCATGCGGCGGTTGCGCACCGAACGCGTGCGCGGGTACTACCGCTCGCGCACGTGGACCAAGCTGCTGGTGGTGGACAAGATCAACGGTGGCAAAGCCGACTCGTTGAACGTCGGGCTCGACGCCGCGCGGTTCCCCTTTGTGCTCTGCTGCGATGCCGACACACTGATCGAGCCGGACGCGCTCCTCCGTCTCGCCCGACCATTCCTCTTCGACGAGAAGATCGCCGCGGTGGGCGGCACCATTCGCGTCGTGAACTCGTGCCGGGTCGAGGATGGGCGGGTGATCGATGCACGGGTGGACACGCGTTGGCTTTCCGGAATCCAGACGGTCGAGTATTTGCGGGCCTTCCTGTTTGGACGGCTCGGCTGGAATCTGCTCGGCGGGAACCTCATCATCTCCGGGGCTTTTGGCCTGTTCCGTCGCGAATACCTCACGGAAATCCTTGGCTACGCCACCAGCACGGTGACCGAGGACTTCGAGCTGATCGTCCGGCTCCAGCGGCACCTCAGAGAAAAGGCGATCCACGCCAAGGTCGTCTTCATTCCTGACCCGGTCGCGTGGACCGAGGTTCCGGTGTCGATTGCCGTGCTGGGCAGGCAGCGGGAGCGATGGCATCGTGGCTTGATCGCGACGATGGTGACCCACCGGCGGCTGATCTTCAACCCGCGCTACGGCGCCACCGGCCTCATCGCGATGCCGTACTTCCTCTTCGCGGAACTCCTCGCGCCTCTGGTGGAAGCCGTGGGACTGATCCTTACGGTGGTCGGGGCGACGTTCGGGTTACTGGCGCCGGCGTATGCAATTGCATTTTTCGTTGTCGCGTACCTGTACGGCACGGTGCTTTCGCTCGCCGCGATCCTCATGGAGGAAATCAGCTTCAACCGATATCGCCATCGGGGGGACACGTGGCGCCTGCTGGGGTTCGCGTTCATTGAGCCATTCGGGTATCGCCAGATTACGGTCTGGTTCCGCCTCAAGGCGTTCTGGCGCTACTTCCGCGGTGATCACTCCTGGGGCCGCATGAACCGCGAAGGATTTGGCACGAGTCGAGCGGATGAACCGCAGACAGCGGTCACCCTGACGACGCGTGGCCGCCTCACGCCCGTCTCGGTGCCCGAAATCCGCTGAGGGCGTACGCGCCGGCCGCCGCACGGCGCCGGCAGCGCATACGACGATGCAGGTTGTCGTCTCACGCGTGGGTCGCGTCGTCTCCCATCATTTGCACCTAACGCCTGGTGACTCGCCCCCTCGCGCGCGACCTTCGTCACTCACCGGCGCCACCCGGTTCCCGGGAAGTGGGGGTATCTCCTTGAGTACGGTCGTCGGCTGCAAGCGGACGTTGGGTGGCCTGTTACTTCAGTCCCAGCACTCTGCCGCCAGCCAGGAGGCGAATCGCCTCCTTCAGACGTCTGAGTTTCGTGTCCTCGCGCTTGGCGGCCTCAATCCAGGCGAGATAGCGCCGGCGTTGCGCGGGTGACAGCGCTTGGAAGTGGCGCAAGGCTCTCGGGTGATTCCTCAACTCTGCCTGGATGTAGGCCGGAAGCTTTGAAGGCATCGGAAGCCGCGGTGGTCGAGGGCCATAGCCGCGGTCGGTAGGGGACCGTTCGATCCCTGGCGGTTTCAGTCGCCCGTTGGCTTTGAGTTCGGCGTAGCGTTGCCGATTCACGGCGGACCATCGGCTGTTCGCTCTGCGCGGCGTGAACTTCAGCGCGTACCGCCGGTCGTCCAGGCGCTTGACCAGACTGTCCACCCAGCCAAAGCACAGCGCCTCGTCGCGCGCGTCCTTGTAGTCGATTGACGCAATGCCGGTGTGTCGCTTGTGAAAGATCAGCCAGACCTCTGACGCCGATGCATGATGCTCGGTGAGCCATTCGCGCCACTGGTCGAGTGTCCGTACAAGGAATGTCTTCATGGTTTCGCAGGGCTACAGCACTTGACCAGACGAACTCACGGTGAGCGACACGGCTTCGTCCGCCCAACGCCCAAATGAGCCGCGCGCCATAGCGACACGATGACAAGGGAGAATCGGCGCGCCGACTACATCTGGATGTTAGGCGGTTCAATCGGGTTGCACCTCGCCTGCCCTCGTACGCGGCCTGCGCACGCGACCATCGCCTCCGCTCTTGCTCACCCGGAAGTGGGAAACAGCAGCTCATTACCGTCGGGGTCGTCGACCTGGATCACGTCGTAACCCCACCAGGAGGCCTTGCTGGGAACCGAGCGGTCGATGATTTCACGGCGAAGCTCGGTAAGCCCGTCCTGGGTCAGCTCGATGAATAGCCGCGCCTTGTCTCCGCGCGTTGCGTCTTCGCAGAGAATGATCTCGCATTCTCCACGATTGACCTGGCAGACCTTGCCCGCGCCGTCGCCTTCATGCCAACGCTTCTCGAAGCCGAGCATGTCGATGTAGAAATGAACCGCGCGGTTCACGTCGGCAACGAAGAGCACCGGACGCGTGTACCACCGCTGAACAATCTGGTGTTTCACGGCTTGCTCCGTCATTCTCAGCTCCTGATCCGCCTAACCGGATAGGGTTCAGCTGCAGGCGATCCAATGAACGCCGCCGCTGGACGGGCGGCGTTCCACCTTCAAGATAGCGCCGCCCGCCGCGGCGGTCACTAACCCCGCCTGCCAGTGCAACGCCTGTCTGGCACCGCCGATCCTGGAACGTGCGTCAAGCTGGCCAACAGAGGCAGCACCGAGAGCAGCTTATAGAAGTGCCGGAGCGGTCATCAAGCGTGGCCACTTGGCCGCCTCATTCAACCGGATGGTTGACAACCGAGCGACCGACTGTATCTTCAACCGTATGGTTGAACATCACACGCGGCTCGACCTCGTCTTCCGCGCACTCAGTGACCAGACCCGGCGGGCCATGCTCGAGCGACTTGCCAAGGGTGAGCACACCGTCGGCGAGCTCGCGTCGCCATATCGGATGTCGCTCGCCGCGGCCTCGAAGCACATCCAGACGCTGGAACGAGCCGGGCTCGTGAAACGCACCGTCCGCGGACGCATCCACTACTGCCGCATCGACCCGCGACCGCTCGCGCGCGCCGACGACTGGCTGCGCGGCTACGAACGCCTCTGGGATACGCGGATCGCACGGCTCGTCGAGCTGCTCCGCCACCCCGACAACGACCCGTCCAACCCCGGATGAGAACCGCCATGCCTACCACCACGCCATCCACCGATCGCATCGAGAAGCAGATCACGCTCGACGCTCCGCGCTCGCGCGTCTGGCGCGCGCTGACCGAGGTCAAGCAGTTCAACGCCTGGTTCGGCGTGTCCCTCGTGACACCGTTCGCCCCCGGCGCCGAGGTCAGCGGACAAATCAATATCCGCGGCTACGAGCATGTGACGATGACGATCTGGATCGAGACGATGGAGCCGGACCGGTTCTTCTCCTTCCGCTGGCATCCATACGCCGTCGAGCCCGGGATCGATTATTCGGCAGAGCCGACGACGCGGGTGTCATTCACGCTCGAGGATGCGGGCGCCGGCACGCGACTCACCATCGTCGAGTCGGGCTTCGACGCGATCCCCGAGTCACGTCGCGCCAAGGCGTTCACCATGAACTCCAGCGGTTGGAACGGCCAGGCGGAAAACATCCGGAAGTTCCTCGCCAGCTGACCATCCTCACTTTCTGAAAGGACCAGACATGTCTCTCTATGGCATTCGTCACCTCACCGACAGTTTCCGAACCGTTCGCAGGAATACGATCCAGGTCGCCGAGGAGATTCCGGAAGCGGATTATCGGTACCGGCCGGCCCCCGCGAGTCGCTCGGTCGCCGAAACGCTGGTCCACATCGCGTGGCTTGCGGGTGCCGATCGTTTCATGCATGAGGAGAAACGCCTCGCATCGTTCGACGGGTTCGACTTCGGCGCGTTCCTGGCGACGTCCGCGGTCGAGGAGACACGCGAGCGCTCGAAGGCCGAGATCATCGAGCTCCTGCGCACGGAAGGCGATCGGTGGGTGCACTGGGTCGAGCAGCTACCGGAGACGTTCTTCTCGGAGCCGTTCCGGCTACCCGATGGCAAGTCGGTGAGCCGCTTCGAGATGCTACTCGGCACCAAGGAGCACGAAATGGAGCACCGAGCACAGCTCACGGTCATCCAGCGGTTGCTTGGCCTGGTTCCTCACTTCACTCGCAACTTGCCGATATCGAGAGACAAGGCGGCGTAGGCTCATGACCTTCGCTGATCGCCTAACGGCAGGTTCTGCTTGGACGCTCAGAGATGGGGCGGCGCGGCCGCCGCCTCGATATCGCGGCCATCGGCACCACCATCGTTAGGTGGCGGGAAGCTGCGGCGGCGAGTCGGGCGCCCGCAGCGCTGCGCGTTTCGCAGCTGCGACCGCCGCTGCCGACGCTACGCCGCCTATCGCTCCACCGATCACGCCGAGTCCAGCGAGAGGCAGGACGGCAACCAGCGGTGCGCCGGCAAGAAGGCCGAGCGTGCCAAGCAGCGCCGGCGGCGCCAATCCACCAAGAACTCCCCACACCGCGAAGCGGCCCGCGTGAAGCTCCTGCATCGATCGGTTCCGCTCGGCGCGCGCGACCACCAATGACGTCACGATTCCGGCGATAGCTCCCACCACGGCGTACATGACGGCGAAGTTCAGGGTGGCGGATCCGACCGATTGACCGGTGAGTGCCGCCCCGCGGACGGCGCCGAGCACGCCGCCTACCACCGCCCAAGCGCCTGCGAAGAGCGTCGCGAGTCTGGCCAGCGCGCGGAACTGCGTCGAGAACATCACCGAGTCCTCCGCTGACGATCGTCCACTGAACGGACTGGGTTTCCGCTGCGCCGCACTACAGAGATGCTGCCCTGGCGCAGCGCAGCGAGCACAGGGCAGTCTTCCTTCAGAGTGTGCGGCGTCCGCAGCAAACCCTGGTTAGGCAGCGGCCCGGAACGGCACACTAGGTCGGAACGCACCGGAGCACCGCATCAACGACTTGGTCCACGGTCTGCTTTGTCGTATCCACCACTGGGAGGTTGAGCGCGTCGGCTTGGCCGCGCAAGTAGGCGGCCCAGTGATCCATCCGCGGGCCGTTGAGCTCCGGCTGTTGGCGGGGACCGGCGAGCCTTCGGGCACGCACCTCGGGGTCACAGTCCAAGAGAACGATCTGGCCACGGATCGCGGTGCTACCAACCGCAGCCCGGCGCAGCGCCTCCTCGACGAACGAGGGTCGGGTCTGGCCGTCAAGAACCGCTATCCGCGTGCTGTCATCGAGCACCACGAGCCGCGTGATCCAGCGCGCCGTGGCGTCACGTAGCCACGATTCCGGACCGCCGAACTCTTGGGCCATGACTTCCGGTGACGGCACGCCGATCGAATCAAAATGGAAGCAGCTGACACCGGGCATGCGGCGGGCCGCGATCGCTCGGACGGTCGCGGTCTTTCCGACACCGGACGCTCCGGTCACCATGAGAATCGTCGGAGGCATGAACGGTCGGGCCGCCGTTATGTGAGGTTCGACACCGCTGCCTAACTTGGCTTTCTGCCGCCCTTCCACACTACGCACGCTCTGACATCACTGCAACTCACTCGAACCTGCCTGCCGCCCGGAACGTGATTGCGCGGTGGGGTAGCCGCGAATACCTCGACCTGCCACCAGATATTGCTGCACCGGATGCTGCCTAAGGTAGCTGTTGCATTCGATGTATCCCTGCCGCATACGCCGGACCCTAATTCGCAGCACGTGTCGAATCGACGCGTGGTTACACAGCCAGCATCGCCACCAGCCCGACCGGAACGAGCAGCAACGCACCCACCGCCGCAAATCGGACCCACCGCGAGAAGGGCACGTCGGCGGCCAGCAGCACCGCCATCAGCGCGCCATTCGTAGGCGTGAGCAATTCCATCAGGCCGGCGCCGGTCTGATAGGCGAGCACTACTGCCTGACGAGAGAGTCCTACCAGGTCGCCTAACGGCACGAAGATCGGCATGGTGAGCGCGGCCTGCCCGCTCACGCTCGACACCGGGATGTGAATGAGGGCGTGCACGGGAATCATCATCACTCCCGTTGCGACGGCGGGCACCTGCGCCAGCGGCGTCGCCAGCGCATGCAGGATGGTGTCGATCACCCGTCCGTCGGTGAGCACGAGTGAGATGCCCCGCGCCAGCGCGACCAGGCTCGCCGCCGGAAGCATCACCTGCATCCCCTCGAGGAACGTCTTCACGGTGCCGGTCGTCCCCAGTCCTCCGATCAGGCCCGCGGCCACACCACCGACCACGAACGCGGCCGACAGTTCGTCGAATCCCCACGAGAGGCGCATAACGCCGTAGACGTACATGGCCAGCGGCAGCAGCAGGCAGGCCACGATGACCAGGTCGCGCCTCGTCAATTCGCGGTGGTCGCCGGCGACGGCCTCGACCGGCTGCGGATTCCTCACCGCGTGTCGCATGGTCCAGGCCACCCAGATCGCGAAACCGATCACCAGCATCAGGAGCCGGATGCCCCCGCCGGCAAGAGGAGGCAACTCGGCGAGCTTGAGCGCGATGCCGGCCTGGAATGGATTCGTCGGACCGAACGCCGAGCCGATCATCGCTGCGCCGGCGCTCATCGCCACCACCGTCAGGGCATCCACGCCAATGCCTCGCCCCAGCAGGAGCAGCACCGGAATGAGCGGGATGATCTCTTCCTGCATGTTCTCCAGCGCGCCGCCCATCGCGAAGAACAGGGAGACGACGGGGATGGCCATGAGGCCCCGGCCGGTGAACCGCCTGACGATTGCGCCGACGAGGACGCGCAGGGTGCCGAGGCGATCGATCACGACCCACCCGGCGCCGACAATGAGGATCGTCATCACGACATCGATGCCGGCCGCGAATCCGCGGGGCACGGCCATGACCGCGCGGAATGGTCTCACGGGCGCGGCTTCCACACGATGATACGTTCCCGGCACGGCCACCCGCCGTCCGGTCGCCGGATCATCCCGTCGTTCGTACTCGCCGGCGGGCAGCACCCAGGTCAGGGCGGCTGCGATCCCGATGGCGCCGAGGAGCAGGATGATCGGATGTGGAAGGCGCACGAGGTCGGGGCGCGGTGTAGGCCTGAGCCGGAAATCGAGCGCCCAAAGGTCCGCCACAGTACGACGTGACACAAGGCTCGCGGCTCGCGGCTCGCGGCGACTGAGGAAACCTGAAACCTTCCCCTTCTATTCCTCGCGAAGTCGATGCATCGGCGATTCGCGCAGGAGGGTGCGAATCGGAACGATCAGTGCGACCGTCGAGAGCAGCGATATCACGAGCGCCACCAGCGCCAGTGCAGCCGGGTCGGCAACGCGAACCCCGGGCACGACGGACGCCGCGACGGCCGAGAGGCCGGCGCCGGTCGCCAAGCCGATCAGCAGTCCAGCCGCGGGAGCACGTGACCCGCCGCGCACGAGGAGCCTGGTGACGTCGCGATCCGTGGCGCCTAACGCCATCCGGATCGCCACCTCGCGCGCCCGCCGGCTCGCCGCAAACGCGGCAACACCGTAAATGCCGACACCGGCCAGCACGAGACCAAAAATGCCCATCACCGCGGCGACCCAGGCCGCCAGCCGCTGTGGAAGGAGGAAGACCTCGAGGGCATCAGCCAGCGGACGGAGTGGAGGAAGCGGCACCGAGCCGGATGTCTCTCGAATCGCGTCACGGACCGACGAAGCCACCGTTCTCTCCACGCCCGGGGCGGCGCGCACATGGAGGTGCGCGGCCGAGTTGTACATCTGCGCGAGCGGGACGTAGAGCGCGCTCTCCAGCGGACGTCCGGGGGCGGCGACACGCGAGTCGCCGGCGATCCCGACGACCTCGTACTCGCGACGAAACTCACCCTGCCCGTTGAAGAAGCGCTGGCCCACCGCATCCGCATCGCCAAACAAACGACGCGCCATGGTCTCGTTCAGGATCGCGACGCGCGGTGCCCCCGGCCGGTCCTCATCAGTGAAATCGCGTCCACGGCGCATGGCGATGCCCATCGACCGGAAGAATCCCGGTGAAATCCGGTTGAGGCTTCCGTCGACGGCAGGTCCGGAACCGGGTTCTGTACCTACAGGGTACATGAATCCGAGCGAGGCTCGGCCTCCAATCGGCAACTTCGTCGCCCAGGACACGGCCTCCACGCCGGGCAGTGCCGCAATGCGGCTTCGCACCTCTGCCTGCCACGCCAGGCCGACTTCACGATCAGTGCCGTTCAACTCCAGATCGATGGCCGTGACGAGAACGCCGTCCACGTTCCACTGTGGTCTGAGCCCACGCATCGTCTCCAGGGCGCGGCCAAAGAGCACCGTCGCGAAAAGCAGCGTGCAGGTCACCGCCACCTGCGCCCCAACCAGAAGCGAACGCAGTCTCGCCC
>Ga0209109_10001969_pt1 | contig 11253 bp, 10 predicted proteins | sample Rifsed10ft2_FD_184004 | JGI IMG/M metagenome (GOLD analysis project Ga0209109, IMG submission 184004) | Soil microbial communities from Rifle, Colorado, USA - sediment 10ft 2 (version 2) | ecosystem: Environmental > Terrestrial > Deep subsurface > Rock core/Sediment | place: Rifle, Colorado... | reverse complement strand
TGACCCGATTGGTGAAGAGACTCTCCCGTACTTCTGAAGACATCCCTCGGCCAGTATCTGCAACTGAGAAAATAATGTTCTTGGAGTCGGGTTCAACGCTGCCTTTCACGGTCACAGACCCACCGGACGGCACTTCCGGGATTGCATTATTGAGGAGGTTGTAAAAGACGTTGAACAGACGCCGTTCGTCGGCCCTAATGGGCGGTAAAGACCCAAGGCCTTCGGTGCGCAGCAGGATACGCTTCTCATTGGCCACTAGACGTAGTGTTTTCAGAACGCTCTCGACCACACCCGTCACCTGGCAAGACGAGAAATTCGGTGGAGTGCTGAGATTCTTGACGCAGTCACCGATCTCTTTCACCCGTTCCTGAATACGTTGGGACGCATTGTTCAGCATCTCCGTAATTTCCTTGCACATGTTCTGGCTCGCCTGCCCGTTCTCCCGCTCGTGTTGAGGAAGCTTGGCGAAGAGTTCTTTCAGCTCCGCTTCTAACAGCTCTGTGCCGGTGACGACCGGCATGATAAGATTCTTCACCTCATGAGTGATATCTGCAAGGGACCGAGCCACCTCTGCTAATTTCGCCTCTTGGGACAGCCTAATCTCCAGCTTCTTGTTCCATTCGGCCAGTTCTCCCGCGTGGGCCTTCACGGCATCGTGCAGGGTTTTGACTCGAAGAAGAGAGCGGACTCGCGCGAGGAGTTCTTGTTGATTGATCGGCTGCGAGAGAAAATCGTCCGCTCCGGCTTCGATCCCGTGGATTCGTTCTTGAGCCGGGTCAAACGCGGTTATCATGATGACCGGGAGCAGGGCTGTGTCGGGCTGCTCTCGGATTCGCGTGCAGACCTCGTAACCGCTCATCTCCGGCATTCTTACATCCAGAAGAACCAGATCAGGAGTGGCCCTCCTCAACTGATCGAGGGCCTCGTGACCAGATGTGGCCTGAACTGTGAGATATCCATTGATCTCAAGCAGGTCGGTCAGCAGGGTGACATTCGCCGGTGTATCGTCAACGATGAGGATCTTGGCCCGCCTTGTTTCCATGTTCATAGGACCTCCCTGGTATATCGATACGATTGCCACCTGGTCGGGTGGTTGAGAGTCTGTGGGGCCGGTTTGTACGAGAGAGACGCGGGCACATGGTGCGCGACCTCAATGGTATGGCGCAAGAAACCTTCGTGAGGAGGCTCTAGTGTAGTTCCGGTTGCGAGAGGAAACAATGGCGATCCTCCTGGAGAATCGCCATTGTTTCGAGACCTCCCAACGGCCACGTTCGGCAACGGTCATGCCAGAGAGGTCATGGTGCTTGCAGTCTAGCAACTCATTGATTTGCCTGGGAAACATGGGAGTTCTTGATAGGGTTGAAAAGGGGACGAACGTGTTGGAATCGATGCGGCAACCAGTTCGGTTGAATACGGTCATGAAGCTTCACGACAAGCGTAGAATATTGAAGGTCGTAATGGTTCGGCTGAACCCTTTGAGCGCAATTTCTCCAAGGAGCTCGGCCTGCACCAGGTCTTCGGCCCGGATGAGAAACCGCTGTGAAACAAGAATCTGGCCGGGCTGCGCTTCCGCACACAGCCGGGCGGCGAGGTTGGTGACAGTGCCGATGACGCCGTAGTCCCAACGACCCTCAAAACCAATCGCTCCAATCGTCGCGTATCCGGTAGCCATCCCCAGCCCGGCACTCAGATCATGTCCTCGCTTCATCCATTTTGCATGCAATATGTTTATCGCATCTCGCATCGCCACTGCCATCCTAATGGCTCGTTCTTGGGGGTTCGAAACCTCCACCGGGTCATTAAAAAAAATCATGATGCCGTCTCCGGTAAAGCGCTCGAGCGTGCCTTCGTGATCTAAAATGAGCCGACCCATTTCGGCATGATATTCGCGGAGAATCTCCATGATTTCCTCCGGCTCTGAGGTCTCGGCGAATGAGGTAAAGCCTCTGAGGTCAATGAATACCACCGTAACCTCGCGGCGGTGGCTCTTGAGCGGGTCTGCAGCCCCGCCCGCCACGATGAGGTCGGCGAGTTGGGGGGAGAAAAAGCGCTTGAGTCGCCCCAGGCGATCCAGTTGAGACACCTGCTCCTGAACCCGTTGCTCCAGTGTCTTGTTCCACTCGGAAAGTTGCCCAGCCTGGGACCGTACCGTGTCGTGGAGCTCTTTCACCCGGAGCAGCGAACGAACTCGAGCCAACAGTTCCGCCTGGTTAATCGGCTTGGTCAAAAAGTCATCAGCTCCGGCCTCGATCCCGTGTACCCGTTCCTGTGCAGGATCCAAGGCCGTGACCATAATGATAGGGAGGACGGCTGTTTCGGGATCACCACGAACCTTTTGGCAGACCTCGTACCCGCTCATCCCAGACATTACTACATCCAGCAAGATAAGATCCGGCCGCTCTTTGGTCACTTGCTCCAAGGCTTCAATTCCTGAAGAGGCAGCCACCATCTCATAATTGTGGAATCCAAGCAGGTCCACCAACAGTTTCACATTCATCGGTGTGTCGTCGACGACCAAGATCTTTTTCTTGCGGGTCACAATGTTTTCCTTCTGAGATGTGCCTGCCAATCTATGTTCCGCCCGCACTCGTGTCGGCGCATCGGTCTAAAATAGTCCTCACCTCTTCGGTGAATCCTCTTATCTGGATGGGCTTTGCCGTGTATCCATTGAATCCCGCAGCCATAATCTGTTGACGGTCGAGAGTTATGGATGAGGCCGTCACATGCCTCTATCGCTAGCCAGCACTGTCCGAATTTCCTCAGTGAATTTTTTCACATTGATAGGTTTTGTCATATACCCATCAAATCCAGCTTCGAGGATCTTTTGACGGTCCTGTTCCATGGCTGAAGCCGTCACGGCCATTACCCGGGTGCTCTTCGTGATCGGATCGGCCCTGAGCTGCCGAAGGGCAGCAAAACCATCCATGCCCGGCAGCTGGATGTCCAGCAGAATGAGAGCAGGATGTTGTGATCGAGCCAAGATCAGCCCATCTTCGGCCGTCATCGCTTCGGCGGTCTGGTAGCCGTTGAACTGAAGCACATCTCGAACGAGCTTCAGATTATTTTCATTGTCCTCAATAATCAGAATCAACTCGCCTGCCATGCCGGCTCCTCTGGCTTGAGCAGAGACCGAACCTGAGCAACGAAGTCCTCTCGATGAAACTCACCTTTTTGCCTGATCGCGATGATGCGGCCGTTCAGGCGATCTTTCTCCTCCCGCGACAAGGACTTATTGGTGAGAACCACGATCGGGATCGATGCGGTTTCAGGACAACCATGCATTTCGTCGACAACTTCAAAGCCATTCATATCGGGCATGAGAAGATCCAACACCACGAGGTCGGGGTTTCGTTCGCGCGCGATCTGTAAACCATGCCGACCATCCTTGGCCTTCAGAACTTCAAATCCCTCTGGCCGCAACACCGCATCCATCAGCTCTAAGATCACGGGGTCGTCGTCTATCACAAGCACGCTTCGCTCGCGCTGATCCCGCGCATGGCTTCGAACAACCCGTTGAATCACACGGACCAGAACCTCCCGGTCGACGGGTTTCAAGAGATAGTCCGCAGCCCCGAGGGAAAACCCGCGGCCTGGTTCATCTACAATCGAGACCACCACGACCGGAATCGAGGCCGTAGCCTGATCAGCCTTCAAACGCGTCAGAAGCTCCCATCCGTCAGTTGTAGGAATCTGGATGTCCACAGTGATCACGGCAGGCCGTAAGGTTTTTGACTTTTCGAACCCCGCATCGCCATCTGCAGCAACTTCCACAGAAAATCCAGCTTCCATTAAGTAGATTGACAACAGCTTGGCTGCCGCGGGATCGTCTTCAACGACAAGTGCCAGTGGTGCAGTAGGATGGGCGTCTGGCTTGGCCACTGTTGGCGCTAAACGCTTCTCCGGTGTTGGCAGGACGGGCAAGGTAAAGGTAAAGGTGCTCCCCTGGCCTTTCGCACTCTGTACCCAGATCCGGCCACCGTGCAACTCGATAAACTTCTTGGTCAATGCCAAGCCCAGCCCAGTTCCTTCTCGCTTTCGCAAGTGATCACCCACTTGAATAAATTCGTCGAAGATCTTCTGCTGAAATTCCGGCTCAATTCCGATACCGGTATCACTCACTGAAATTTCGACGCCATCATCCTGAAGCACCGCCTTCAGCGACAAAGTCCCCTCGTCCGGCGTGAATTTGACCGCGTTCGACAGCAAGTTCAGAATAATTTGCTTGAGCTTACGTTCATCCGCCGTAAACCGCCCCAATCGATGATCAATATCGAGACTGACATGGATGCTGTGGCGCGTGGCCCGCTCACGGATCAGCGCAAACGTGCCGTTTAAGACTGCGGGTAAATTCACCGTACCGAGATCGAGCTCCATATGGCCCGATTCGATTTTGGCTAGATCCAGGATGTCGTTGATGAGCGCGAGGAGATGTCGCCCTGACCCTAAGATGTCCTCCAAATACTCTTCCTGCTTTCGATTGATTTCACCGAACATCTTTTCCAGGAGCACTTCGGAGAACCCAATGACGGCGTTCAGTGGCGTGCGCAATTCGTGAGACATGTTCGCAAGAAATTTCGACTTATGCTGAGTCGCCGTGAGGGCTTGATCGCGAGCGATTTCCAGTTCAGCCGTGCGTTCCCTAACTTTTTGTTCTAATGAGGCCGTGAGACCCCGCAGAGCTTCCTCTGCGTGCTTCCGCTCGGTAATGTCGCGAATGATCCCGGTATAAAACGTCCCTTCGCCGGTCTTCCAGCCAGACAGAGAGAGTTCGAGGGGGAACTCCTGGCCGCTCTTCCGATGTCCCGCTAGCTCCGTCGTCTTACCAAGGATCTTCGCCTCACCGCCCTCTCGCATGCGCTCGAGTCCTTGCTCGTGCGCATGCTGATATCGTTCCGGCATCAGCATGGTGAACGGCTTTCCAAGAACCTCTGCTTCCTGATACCCGAAAATACGTTCAGCGCCTGTATTCCACGCAATGATATTTCCGCGTTGATCCGCCGACACGATGGCGTCATTGGCCGATTGCGCAACCGAGCGAAATTTCATTTCTGATTCGCGCAACACCTCAGATTGTTTGGTGAGCAGTTCTGCCGTCCGCGTCACGACCGACGTGAGAAACTCGAATTCTCCCTGGCCAGCCTGGACCGTCTGCACGCCCTCCTCGGCACCGAGAGCCGCCCAGGAACTCTGTGGCTGAGGCATCCCGGGTGTGGTCACGGCATCTTGCAGCTTGGCAACAATCCCCCGAAAGATGCTGGAGACTTTCCGCTGCGCCACATAGACGCCGACGATACCGGCAACGACGAGGGCGAGCGTGACCAGGATCATTCGCTCGATCGATTGCCATTCTTCGCGCCGCACCTGACTCAGCGAGAACACGACACGCGTCCAGGCCGCGATCCTCCCTTCATCAAGCAAGGGCTCGACGATGACCAAGAGTGGTTCGCCTTCGGCATCCGACGAGTAGGTTACGACTTCTTGTTGACTTTTCGGTGGCGTGATCCAATCTTGATCGCGCAGAATCGTTCCAATGCGCTTCGTATGTTTGGAAGCCACAATCATGCTTTCAGGATCGATGACATCGATTTCGAGAATGTCAGGGTCTTGAATAATTCGATTCATGGCCTCCTGTACGCGAAACAAATTATCAAGCACGGCGGCCGCCCCCATCAGGGCAAACGTCCGGTTGAACGCCAATCCGCGGGCCTCAGCAGCCTGCCGAATCGTCGACCTTTGCTGGTAGAGCATCGCGGCTGATCCGATACTCATGATGACAAGGATGACGATCGACAAGCCGACCGTATGACGCAAACGGATATTGTTTCGCCACTTGTCTTGCAAGCCTGCGATGAAGAATTTACTCGACGACATAAGTGCACCAGAATCTGGACACGCAACAACGCGCGCTATCGAAATAGCTTTGCGTCAGGTTACGAGGTGGTGGCATGTCGGCTTCGATGTGACTACTCCTCGGGACTGAGTCCCAGATCTACGGTCAGAGAGCCGGTCGAAGGTACCGTGATCGTCTTGGTTCTGGTGCCTAGGGCTTCATGCCACAGGCGGAGCCGGTACGTGCCGGGCGGCACCTGCGCCATCTCAAACCGCCCTGTACCGTCAGTCATAGCAAAGTAGGGATGCTCGAACACATGCATAGACGCCTGCATAAACGTATGGGCGTCGCAACGGATATCGAAGAAGCCAGCTATCTGTAACGTTTTTATGATGACATCTACTCCGGCAGGCTGAACCACATTAATGATCGTCGGACCCGATCGGCTATCGATTCGCATGTGTGTGTTGTGCAAGATGGGATCGCTGTTCAAAATCTCAAGCACGCTTCCCACGACTGCGACGTTGGTTCGGGGTAAGAACCGGCAGGTGCGGTTCTCAAATGTAATGACAGTTTTGTCTGGCACGAGAGGTTTACCTCTGCCGATGCCTTCAAGACTAATGACGACGTCTTCGATTCCACTTGAGGCGCGCTCAACATGAATCTTGTCGATAGAAACAGTTTCGCCGCAAAATCTGCTGTCTCGATGCACTGGGACACGCTCAGGCTTGGGGAGAGAACCGGTGTACAACACCCGGCCGCTCACGGTCACGCCTGCAAAAGCAGGATCACCTTCGTAAGCACACACGGGCTCGATCGCAGCAAGGACCGTAAGGACGAGCACGGTCACGATGATCTCTTCCCGCATCCATCGCACTGGTCTATTCATGATAACCCCGCGGCAGTAAAGCATGTGACCCACTTGCCGTTGTAAATTGTTGAGTGCCCTATCTAACTCCGAGTAGTGGGCAAAATTATAAACGCTCCAGCAGCCGCGCTTGTTTCATGCGAAATTGCTCCTCGCTGATCAGATCTCGGTCACGAAGTCGCTTCAGGATACGCAAGCGATCCTCGATCGAACTTCCAACGGCTTCTCCATCACCATTGACGTCGTCGTTCAACTGAGCCGAATAATCGATGCTGAGCTCGGGGACCTGTTTCAACAGGGACTGTGTGAGATCCTTGCGCCGCACCGTTTGCAGGACTTGATAACTCTGCGGAATGACATCATAAAAGCTGTCTCCAGCCGGACGGAGTGGATCATTCCAGATTTGTTCACGAATAAAGGCCATCGAGACAGGTTGACGATAATTGGCCACAATGAGATGGAGCCGTTCCCCATCGATAAAAAAGCCCCCTGAGTCAATCTCCACCACGCCAGGTTCTCGCGGGTGGCTCAGGTAGAACACGACCCATTCATCCGGTCTTGCCTTCTGAAAGCCCTCAGCGAGATGCTTGGCCAAATAGCGTTTTTCATCCACGCCGAAGGCAGGACGCGGAGCAGACCGAGTTCCGCCGAGCGCGAGAAGCTTTTGTTGTTCTTGGATAATAATGTTATCGAGGAGATGCGCCCACTCTAATTCGCCCAACGCCACTGGATGGGCAAACTTCAATGCCACCCCATCTTGGCCCTCTCCATAGCGAGCCTGAAATCTGACATAGCGACTCTCTTCTTCGTTGATCGTTCGCATGAAGAGGTACGGCCGTGAGCAGCTCGACAAGGCAATTGTCCCCAAGACAACCATGGTCAGACTTACGGCTCCCAGCCACCTGGCTTCACGACTGTAATAAGACCTCGATATCACGTGCACCTCAACCAACCCCAACTGGCACTACCAATTCGCCTGAAGTTCCAACAAGGCCAAATGACCGGTGATCCCGCTAAACCGGTTATCGGTGTAGGTATACTCCGCCGTTGTCCGCAGCCTGGCTTGGATCGGCATGACCACCCCAATCGTGTAGTCCTTGCGGGTACTGTTGGGACGCGGCGCATTCAGGTCTATCCAGGAGTATCGCTCAAAGAATGTCAGCTCATATCCCGTGACGTACTGTTGCGACTCAACGTAAAACGCATTGCCCTGGACATCCCCGGTGAGTTGTCCTGGGTTCACAACTGCCGAGGGGTTGTTATCGTGGCTCCTGATATAGCCGCCTTGGATCTCAAAAAATCCCGACCCTCCCACTGGGAAGATTTTGCTGAGATTGAACCCAAATCGAGAAAAGTCGAACCGATTGCCGATCGAGGTCGGAGCACCGGTTGTTAGCACTGGAGTGACCGTGCCGTGATTCGTCCCCTTATAGTAAAACAGAGTGAATCCGGAGGCGATCTCATCGAGGATATGTTCGTACGCCACGAGATAATCTTTCTGCGGGTCGATGTCGCCGAGATTGGCGGTGCCACTGCCAGTTTGATTCAGACCGTTCGAGACCTGGAACAAGAGCCTCCCAGCCCCTCGAACATAGGCCACCTCCACCCCCTTCTGTCTCAAATCGAAATGAAAGGCTTGCGCAGTTCCATTGAAGAGTGTGCTCGTACTCGTGAGTGTCAAGGCTTGGATCGGAGGCAAACTGATTCCCGTTGGCCGGTCAAACCCTCCGACTCCTTCTTGCTGCAACATATGCATCTGCCCGACTCGAACACTGACAAAGCCGTCAGAATCGCCGTAGATGCCCTGCACATGCCCGTGAAAATCGACGCTCGTACTATTGTTCGAGGAGGCATGAATCCAGGCCGAGAAGTTTCGAGTGAGCGCACCGGAGTAGAAGAGCGAAAGATCGGGAAAACGGAACTCGCTTCGTTCAACCGTGCCTTTCGTATTGTCATAGGCCAACTGGGCGCGGACTCTGGCAGCAAGAAAATTCCCCACATTCGTCAGATCCTGGTCCTTGTTGAATTCGGACGGGGTTCGATAGCCGGCACGGCGAAATTGCTGGCCAAAGGAATTCAGCCGTGGGACGACCGGGTAGTGGCACATCGCACAGTCCGCGTCGTATTTCCGAGCCCAAGCTGGGATCGCATGAGATTCCTGGGGGGCTGCCAGTACGATCGCCTCCAGAACGACGAGAGCGAGAATGAGGACGGTCGCGCCACCGGGCGATGCGCGACGCGGAAGTTCAGTTTGAAGCGCGATCTGTGCCATCCACCACACCCTGGTTGCCCCGAAGACAGGAGAACCAACGGCAAGCTGAATTACAATGTGTTAGCAGAATTGTTCATCGCGTATAAGACTCATCATAAATCATGCCCCTAGAGTGCCTATGGCCTCCTCGGCCCATTGGCAGCTCAATGTTGCAGATGATTGCATAGACTGAGAAGCCAGTGGGCTTAGGATTGGATCGCGGCAATTGCTTCTTCGCCGTCAGCTGCTTTAAACACTTCGTAGCCACCGTACGTTAGGCATCCCTCCAGATGAGAGAAGTCCACTGCACCCACCTCATGTCCGGATGATGTACTCTTCTATCTCCCTCTGGACTATCCCCTCAAATAGACCCCCCCCTCGTTTGAGGCTATTCACTCCGATCCCGCGACCCAGTAAATTTCAACTCTTTGCTGTCCGCGCCTTTGCTGGGAGGAACAGAACTCGGGCACGGATGGATTCATCACTACGGAAGACAACATGGTAGCGAACGGCTCGAACTAGCCGATCCCTGGACCGCTCCCAGGTCCATGCCCTCTCTGAATGCGGTTGAACCATCTCGCTTGTCCCTTACAGGCTCATCATGCAGACCTTCGTCTCATGCTCTGAACCATTCTCTATCTATATCTATTCGCCAACTTCGCTAATACGTGTATTTCTGGGGTGTGCCACCGATGTGATCACTCGTTTCACGAACGGTAAGGCAGGGCTCAGGGCCGAAGCGCGAGAGGAGAGGAGAGGCTTGTGGGCTGATCCACAGCCAGTGCCGCGGTGGGAGTGGCGGAAGCGCAAATAGCCGACATCGATTCGCGGGGATTTGCGCACAAGGTGAGCCGGCTGGGACTCGAACCCAGGATCCTCGTCTTAAAAGCTCGAAAAGACCAATAATATCAATGGCTTGATTTCACGATGGTTTCCCCGTTTTTTCTTTGCAAACAAGGACTTGAACCTCAAAAAGCCTGCGACGAGCCGCTGATCGAAACTCAGCTAGTCTCTTGCGTATATGCCACTTATGGCATAACATGGCAAAAGATTGAATAGCATGGGAGATGGATGAAGCCGGTTCATTTTGTCGGAGCGTCACGGGAGGATATTCGCGAACTTCCGGACAGCGCACAGGAAACGGCTGGCTTTCAGTTATTCAAAGTCCAGCAGGGAAAAGAAGCGGATGATTGGAAGCCGATGCCGGCGGTCGGATCTGGAGTCCATGAAATCAGGGTTCGGGATGAAAGCGGGGCCTATCGAGTCTTCTATGTGGCCAAGTTCGGAGAAGCCGTGTATGTGCTCCATGTGTTTGAGAAGCGTTCACAGAAAACGGCGATGGCCGATCTAGAACTCGGCAAGAGCTGATATGCTGATCTGCTCAAGTGGAGAAGGGAGGAAGGCCTATGAAACGCGCCACTGTGACGAAAGGCAGTGGGAATATCTTTCGAGACCTTGGGTTTTCGGAAGAAAGGTCCGCGGAACTGATTCTAAAAAGCAGTTTACTGCAGGCGCTTCAGGAGACGATCAGGGGACGAGGCTGGAAGCAGGCGGAAGCGGCAACCCAACTCGGTATTGACCAAGCCAAGATCTCTAAGCTACTCGCCGGCCAGATGGCCGGGTTCTCGGTTGAACGCCTGGTTCATTTTCTCTCGTTACTAGGCCAAGATGTAGAAGTCACAGTGCGTCGTGCTCCGCGCGGACAGCGATACGGCACGGTCCGCGCGAAGGTATCCAAACGAGCGAGCACGGTTGCGGGATCTCGATCGGAGAAAATGTCATGATCAAGAACGGAATGCGGCCGGTCCATCCCGGAGAAATCCTGTTCGAAGAGTTCATGAAACCCTCAGAGCCGCCGATCAACGCCAATATGCTTGCCAAGGCCCTCGAAGTTCCGGCGAACCGGATCACAGCAATTATCAAAGGACAGCGAGGCATCACGGGCGATACCGCGGTACGTCTGGCGACGTTTTTCAACACCACCGCTGAATTCTGGAGGAATCTGCAGAAGACCTATGAGCTGCGCCTAGCCGAGCTAGCTCTACCGGGCAAGGTCAGGAAGCATATTGAGCAACACAGGGGAACACTCATCCCGGCTTAATGAGGGAAGAATCCGTTCCAGGCTTGGAATAATCCACGCAGTGTCCCTTCTCCACTTTCCGCTAGAAACTCTTTCGAAATACAGGGAAGCCCCCGGAGGGCCGGAGTCTTCCCATGGAAGCAGCTCAACGCTTCAAGGCATGAGCAGCCATCCGCTCCTTGGCGGCACGCGCGACAGTGAGTAGGGACTCCGTGGCCGACAAC
>Ga0209109_10001968_pt1 | contig 11254 bp, 5 predicted proteins | sample Rifsed10ft2_FD_184004 | JGI IMG/M metagenome (GOLD analysis project Ga0209109, IMG submission 184004) | Soil microbial communities from Rifle, Colorado, USA - sediment 10ft 2 (version 2) | ecosystem: Environmental > Terrestrial > Deep subsurface > Rock core/Sediment | place: Rifle, Colorado... | reverse complement strand
ATTACTGGCTTCTGCTGGCTTTGGCCAGCGCCGAGCTGCAGCGCGGCGCTGGCCAAAGCCAGCAGAAGCCAGTAATACCTCTCGTACGAGAGGTGAAGAAACAGGGCGGTTCCGAGATATGCCGCAATGCTGAACACGAACGTCGTCGCAAGGTTGGCCAGGTCCGGCCGGTTGAATACCCACCGGCGACTCGCCTGCCAAAGCTGATAAAGAAGCCGGCCGACGAGGAAGAGGAATACGGTGAGTCCCAGAAGCCCGGTTTCTGCCGCCAGTTCCGCATAGAGGTTGTGAGCCCGGCGAGTCCTAGGAAGGTACCGAAACGCAATCTCGGGATTCCTGTGATAGGAGATCGAATAAAAGGGCGCGTATTGTGCAGGGCCTACGCCAAAGATAGGATAGTCCCGGAATACGTGTACGGCCGCGAGCATCTCCGTCGTGCGCCCACGCGTCGCCCCGTCGGGTTGTTCGCTGGCCTGAGCCGAAAATAAACCTTGCACTCCCAGCAGCGTCTCTAACCGCCCGCGATAACCAGGCGCAATGGCCACGAGCAACATGAGCAGCAGTGCGGCACCCCCCAGAATGGACCAGCGCCTCTCCCGTTGGCGCATCGCCAATAGCAGTAAAAGGGCCGCAAGGGTGACAAACGCCCCGCGGGAATAACTCAAGGTCACCGCAGCCAGAATCAACATGGCACTGCCGGCGGCCACTAGCCTTCCCAACCGTGATCTCTCGTACCACAACAAGAATATGGCGAACGGCAAGATCATCAACTCATTCTGTGCGTACCGATTTGGGTCACCGATCGGGCCGCTTGCCCTGTCCGCAACACGCATCTCTTCTCGCGGCCCCGTACGGTTGCCTCTTCCTGTTTCCTCGAAGGCTAGCTGCCGCTGAGCGAGTCCGCCGAACCGCTGGGTGTACGCACCGGTGACCGCCTGATAGAGCGACAGGCTGCCCAGAAAGGCAGCGCCAAGCACAACTACCCACATCACTCGTTTCAGCGTCCCGAGATCGCGGATCACGTTGGTTACGAGAAAATACAGCACCAGGCCCTCGAAGACGTAAGTCAAAATGCGCTGGGTGGCGAGGTCGGGATCCTTGGCGAAAAAAGAGGAGAACAGCAGGCAAACAAGAAAGACCCCCATCAGCATCAGGATCCCGCCGGTCTTGATTCGTTGGCGACGCAACATCAGGTGACTGGCCAACGGGAGACATAAGGACAGGGCGCCCATCGCCGCCACCCATTCGGTCAAGTGCAACTCCTTCACGGCGATAGCCATCAAGTTCAAATACAAGACACATACCACGGTGAGTGTGGCGAGTTCTGGCCACAGGACCATAACGGTGACGATCCCCACCAGGGTTGCCACCCCAAGGGATACGACTGCTCCTCTGCTGCTGGTGAGGTAGGTCAGCACGAGCATAGAAAACAACAACGGGATACCCAGCGAAACAACGGATCGCGTGTTGGTCAGCAAAGCAGTGGCCGCAGTTTCGTTGGGTAGACGTCCTTGCATTTCACGACTCACAAGCGTTTACGAGCCTGCTCCATTTCTGTCATGCACCACTCCCCATGGATCGAGTGGCGGCAACTGTGACGTTTGCGGAACGCTGCGCATAGAAAGGCAGAATCAAGTTCAGCCGATCCCGCTCTCGAATGCAAAGGCGGAGGAGCCGGACATAAGTGCCGTCGTGCAGCTTTGCCGTTGATAGTCGCGCGGCCTCTCTGAGGGCCCAATGTACCCAGCAGGTGTAGAAAAGAGGCTCGACCAAGGCTATGGCAAGTCCTACTTCGGTACAGTATTCCTCCGTCGCTTCTGCGAGCAAATCACTGAGAGGAGACACCGTGAGGAAATTCTTCCGAAAACTCGCTTCTCTATCCCGGTCACCTTTCTGGCGGGAAATCCAAGTTCCGAAGGTACGGAGGAAATAGAAGAGATCCCAGAGAGGCATTCCATTGGGATCACCGTTTTCCCAGTCTATGAACGCCACCCGGCCGTCAGGACGTACGAGCAGGTTCCAGGTCCCGGCGTCGCCGTGCTGGAAAACCAATGGAAACGCCCAGCGACAACTGCGAATCTGGTCGATCTGCAATCTCAGAAAACGGCTCTCGTCTTCCGAAGACTGGTAGACGGTCTCAAAACGGGTAATCAGTTTGTCGAGTCCTGCTGCAACCTGGTGAGAAGTGGCCGCCGAAGTGTTCGCCGATGCCTTGCCCAGTTGGAGAATCCAGGAGATGGCTCGTTGCGCGAAGGGACAGTCTGCCGTCAGGTGAGTTCGCCGGCGGAAGGGTTCACCAGAGATGACCTTCTGCGCTAAGACCGCCTGCCCGCGATAAGTATTGAAGAAGAGCAGTTCGGGATAGCTTCCGGCTTCAACAAGGTCCTTCTGCCGGAGCCGGGTGAGGACGGCCGCCTCGTTGGCCAGTCGGAAGTTGAACTCGCCGACTCGGGTCATCTTGACTACGATTGCAGGCTTCTCCTTCGATCCCTCAGATAGATAAAAGATGACCTTATTGGAGTTGTAGAGGCCGCTGGCCGACAGCCCGAAGCGGTACGTCGTCAGGTCTACCCCTGCCCCTTCCGCCAAGGAGATCAAATAGCGGGGTAGCTTCTGCAGGGTTTCCCTCCTTCCGGAGCGATGCAGCCAGACTCCCCGGCGCCGGGCCATGAGTCGCACCAAGCCCAGCCGACTGAACCTCTCTCCGACTCGGCTGAGTACCCGAGTCCGAAATGACCGTCCGAACAGCACATGGCGAAAGAAGTGCCGGACCATGGCTGTGTCCCTGACTGCAACCGCCGTACGCATCTCACCCCTCTGTGGTGTGAGCCAGTACTCCTGTCGAGTATCCAGCCCCCCCCCCGATCGGCGGAATCTTCGGAGAGCCAGGAAGCGATCCATCAGTCCGAACGTCTCGAAGTAAACCGCCCCTTCCGGGCGTAACAGCCGCGCCAGTTCTTCCGCGACTCCCGGCGAACGAGCGGGATTGGGCGAGCCATCAACACCGGCAATCCAGACCAGATCCATCGAAGATTCACTGAATGGAAGACGTGCGTAGTCGTTCGCGTGTACCACGCGCAGCTTCGAAAGGCCCCGTTCCCGCGCGGCTCGATTCAACTCCTCGATCGCCTTCAGGTCGGTTGACACGACGTTCAGCCGCCGGCAGATCGTCGAGAGTACGAAAACAACCTTAATCGGAGGCATCCTCAGGCATAGGACTTCCTCAAGGTCCAGGCTCGGCAGCAGAAAGCGCCAGTCGGCACAGGCCATATCACCGCTCATGTTCGACTCTGGAATGAACTCTGTGTTCAGCATCAACTCCAGCATGGATCCTCCGACAGAATCATGCGCTAGGCGAAAATCAGCCGCATCAGCGGCAGCCGCACGAGCTCTGGAAATGTCTCCGCCACCCTGAGTTTCTTCCTGCTCAGGGCCAGCACCAGAAGCGACACAGAACCCGCCGAGGCCGCCGCAATGTAAATGTTCGGAGGGGTGAAAAACCCAACGAGGAGCAATCCCGAGGCCGCCAGGAGGAGCGTCAGATAGAAAGGCGCATACTGGCGCTCAAACAAGCTGATGCCAGCTACTAAGCGCAACCCGGCCTGCTTCAAGATGTTGTAGAAAATTACCGCCACAGTCGTGCTGATGGCCGCACCCAGGGCCCCATATCTGGGGATGAACAACAAGTGCAGTCCCGCGCTGACCAGGCAGACCACACAGTTGATCGTCACCACGTAGCGGATTTTCCCCAGCACCTTCAATGTCAAACCGTTGTTCCCCAGTGCGGCGTCGAAGTAGTAGCCCAGCGAGAGCAGTGCCAGAATCACGGCGGAGGGCGCGTAGTCGGCGCCATACAGGTAGATGGTCAGCGGCTTGGCCAGCGAAAACGTCACAGCAAAAATCGGGAAGGAAAGTGCCGCGATCCAAACCGCCGAGTTCCAGTACAAACGGTTGATTCCCTCATAATCGTTCCGAGCAAACAGGCGGGCTGCGGTCGGCTTGTACAACGTCGCGAAGCTGCTCATCACCAGCCTGTTGAGGAGCGCCAGCGGCAACGCGACACGAAAAAATGCCACCATCGAAAGGTCGTAGAAGTATCCCAGCAGCAGCACAGCCGAGGTATGCATGGTCACGGTCACCAGTTCCGAGGTCAGCAGGGGGATCGTGAAGCTGAAAACCTCCCGGACCGGCACCTGCGCCTGTCTCAGGTGAAACTTCTCCAGCAGTCCGTTGCGTCGTAGCATTCGAAGCAGAAGCCAACCGTAGAGAAGCAAGCCCACAGCGCTGGCCGCAACATATCCGTAGGCCAGCACCTCCGCCCCGCTCTTCCGCAGGATGAGCAGCAGAACCACACCAATTCTCAGGCTCGGCGCCAGTACGTACCGCCGAAAAAAGATCGCGCGTGGGTTGCTGAAACAAGCGAAAAGTTCCACCAGCATCGCATCCAGGGCTTGCAGGGGCGCCAGGAAAACCAGGATGAGCAGCAGTTCCAAGGGCCGCTTCTGGTCGCGCACCAAGTGTACGACCCCTCCCGGGAAGGCATAAAAAACCGCGACAAAGACAAATCCCATCGCCAGGATCGTCCCCGTCACCAGCAGCATGGTACCGAACACTTTGTCGTACTCGCGCTTTTCATGGTAGATGGGAATAAACCGCGACATAGCCCGCTCTAGGCCTAGCGGGGCCAGCGTTTGAAGGAACGCCACGATGGAAAGCGCATAGGCCCAGGCTCCGTAATCCGACGTGCTGAGGTACCGCACGATCAGCACCTGCGCGACAAAGTTGACGCCCGTCGCCAGCAGCCGGCCGCTGAGCAGCAGGCTCGACCCGCGAATCTGCTTCTGCGCAATATCCCCACTGGGCCGTCGCCCCACGGAGTGTGTGGTTGTCGGTAGGTTGCTGGTCATGTCGCGTTCAATTTGGCATGGGGCATGTTTCATTGTGTCAGTTGAGGCTAGGACATCCTTCAGGTTAACTGCCCTTGTGTGCAGGATGTTGCGATGGTACGCCCACTGCCCGGATGGCGTTTTCGATCCGCTGCCATGGAACGAGTTTGAAATTCTGATTGCGCCCGCCGTTCTCGTGGTCTTGCGCAACAAAGATGCCGTGGGAGAAAAGCGATCCGAGCGGACTGCTGGTTACCGCGATTCCGTCTGTGTGGGTTACTTCGTCGATTCCGTTGCCCTCTGCGATCTTGAACGTGCCCACGTACTCGTTGTTGCCGTTTCGCTGGTAGATCACGAAGTTGTTTCGCCCCTGATTTGACGCGATAAGATAGCCACTCCCATCGTCCCGCCGGTACAGCGTCAGGCCTTCCACGTCATTGGGGCTCAAATGGCCGTCCTGGCCAGTTGTGTCAACGACGGTGAACGACGATCCAGCATCCGGCTCCGCACTGTACTTACGGATGCCAGAATCTTCTAAACCAACGTACAGACACCCGTGATAGTCGTCGGCGACGCATCCCTCCGTCGGTGCCTCCGCGCGGAACGATCGTACCCTCCGGGCATTCACCTTGCCGGCGCCGTTATCAAATAGTTCCCACTGTTCAACGTCACCCTGTTTGGAATCGACGAAGTAATAAGTCTTGCTGGTCTTTGCGCTCTGGTACATGCACGACCCATAGGCTTCGAGCGTCGTGACCTTGCGCGCAGTTACGTTTTCCAGCAAGCGCGTCTTCGGATTGACCCTATAGATCGCAATGCTGTTGTCCAGTCGGTTGCCGGCCGTCACCAGCGCCACACGTTGTCCGCCCAGAGGAAACTCGTAGCGAATATCGACGTTGTTTAATTGCCCATCGGACAGGAACTGCAACTGCCGGCCTGTTAGATCGTAGACCGCCAGCCCGCGACGCTTGTCCGTGCCGATGATGGTGCTTTTGGAGGGGTCCGCGGGGTTGGCCCAAATGGCTGGGTCGTCAGCCGCGTCACCGGGTGTGGGCACGGGCTCAGTTTCATACGCGGCTAAGACTGGCACTGCCAAGTCGCCTCTGTTGGGCGGTGTGTGAAAGGCCACAAGGGCCAGAGCCACCACCACGAATAGAGCGGCGGTCCGGGGCAATAGCCGGTGCGCCCAATGTTTTTGAATCTTTCCTCTCTCCAGGGAGGCGTAGCTCTGCCAAATAAGCTGGGTGATCTCGCGGCGGACTTCACTTTCAGGTCTTGTGGCATCCACGATTTTCATCTGCGGGATCCGGGAAGCCAGGCGCCGGTAGCCCTGGCGCTGGTCCTCCAACCATTCCGGCGAGTGCTCCTTCTTTCTCGCGTAGAGGATTTCGCCGGGAGCATCCAGCAAGATCACCAAGTCCGGTGTGGGCCAGCCCGATTCCAGTAGCGCCCGTCGCAGCCGGCTCATCGGATTGGAGGGTTTCGCGTTCAGCCATGAGTCATAGACGAAACGATCGAAGATGACGAAGCGACCTCGTAGCGTGTGGTAACGCGTCGCACTAAAACGATACCCCTGCTCGGCCAACCGGGCGGCCAGGCGTAATCCTTTCAGAGGGACTCCGAACAATCGGCCTCGCGGCTGGCGCAGCCTTTTCACCCATCGGATGAGGGGCAGGCCCACAGAGCCTTGCCCAGAGTTTGACCCCATGTAAATGTGCCGCGCGTGCAACTGAAGATCCCGCGCCAGGTTTTGCGCCAGCGATGTCTTGCCCGCGCCGTCGGGCCCGAGCAGGGCGACGGTCAAACCGGGATGGAACGCCACTCGCAGGACTGGCAGCATGCGCCGCAACAACCAACTAGAAACCCACCGCCGAGTGTTGGCTACCGGCGCAGACCAGAACAAGCGCCGCTTCACTGCCGCTCCCTCCCACAGCAACGCTGACCAGTCCTGCTTGTCCAGCGCGAGCGCGATTCTTTCCCAGCTCAGTCCGGTAGCAACCAGGTATTGCGGCAGCCGCCCGGGGCACCCCTTCCCGGCTGGCGACTTGCCTATTTCCTGGCGCAATTCCCACAGCCGTCGGCGGTGGCCGACATCAAAGCGGCCCTTGTCCAGCAGGCAGTGCAGCAGCAGAGCGATAAATTCCTCTTCCGCCGCAGGAACGTACACCCCTCCCCGCGCTTGGCGATGAATCCAGCACGCGCACCCCAGGGACGTTTGGAGATAGCGAAGCGGGCGCCCGTACCACAGGTCGGTCACGACATCGAACTTGACCCAGGCCCCACTCGCACGATTGTATGCGACGAAGAACCGATGTGGCGCGTGGCCCCACATCGGCAGGCTTGCAAAGCCCCGCTGATCCAGCACCTCCGCCAGCTTCTTGACCTGATGCGCGGGCACCAGCAAGTCGACCTCTCGCCGGTATTCTCCCGCGTCGAGATCGTCGCCGGGCCTCAATACCACGTAAGTGATGCCCTCACTATTGAGCACGCGGAATATCTCACTCAGGTAGTTATCCATAGCAATCAGCCCTTTTCTCCGCGGAGGAAGCTAGAAACTGAGCAGATCTACGCAGGGCGGGCCTACGTTGCCGAGCTGCCCTCGGCGTCAAATACCTCCCTCTCTTTCGATGGCGTTCTCCTCAGTTGGTAAATCAGAAACAGTAAAGAAGGCGATAGCCCGGATCAGATCAATCACCTCGTTTGCATTCGGAAATCAACTAGTACAGGCTCTCGGTTGATCGCGCCTTCGATCTGGACTGGGCTGCGCGGATTAAGACTGAATACAGCTCCGCCATTCTCAGCGCCAGGCTCCTTTTTTCCTGAGCGTGAGTCGCAGCCATCGCCGGACCCACTTACGTGGCGGTCACCCTGCGTCGCCGCGGGGTGACTTTACTCTTTGCTGGGAGTCGAGCTGAGCAGGGGACGCAATCGCTGGCTCGCTTCCACTAAACCTATCAGTTCAGGATGCGGCCCGCAGGGGTTTCGTCGCCCGCCCATGGGACGCGTCCACTTCCACCGAAATACTCGCTTCAGTAAGTCAAGCGACATGATCACGCGCGCCTTCTGATTTCCCATACTTGCATATGGCCGGATCACCATGCTGATTTCGTCGCCGGCAAGCACCTAGACTATCGTCCGGTAGTACATTTGTAGGCAGTCGGCCGCCCAACAACAACTGCTGACGCATCGCCACCTCTTTCACCCCATCCCCTCACCAGCACGCCCTCACCAATTCGGTTCCGCATGGAGGGAGCCGGCACGTGAATACTTAAAATGGCGCGTCGATCAATGGGAAATAAGATGAGGGCAACCATGTTTTTGCGCAAGGAGAGTAACGTTCCCGTTTGGAATGGAGTCGACTAGGCGGAGACGGCGTGCTCTGCCGACGTACCGTGTTGTCTCCAGACAAACGACCCTGCCGAGACGGAGCCGTTCGTCCACCTTACTGCTCGGATGCGGAGGCCGAGTGTCTGGGATGATGGCAAGCCGCTGCTGCGCGGCAGCAAGACGTACTACCAGTACTACCAGACCTACGCAGCGAGCCTGCTGTCCTCGGATATGGCTAAAATGGGTCTCGATGAAGTGAACGATCAGCACGCCGGCCAATATGCAGCACGTTCTCTTAAGGGACCAAAACGAGGTCAAGAGGAGGTGAAACCGAGGCTGCGCGGGCTACGATCAGCTGTCACCGGAGTCGACCCGTGTCCGCCCGTCCCCAACTAAGGCAGTTTATGTTGTTAGAAGATGATTTGTTGGGGTGACGGATACACCGGCGCCAAACGTCGGCGGCGGTACACCGCGGCCGCGCGGCGGAATGCTGCGCTCATCCGTGGTGAGTCGAGCCGCGGGGGACCAGCACAGATTAGGATCCCCGCCTCGGAGTTTCGCGCGGCGTCGTAGGCCGAGATTGTCGGACAACTCACCTGGGAGCGTCATTCTAGGTTGGTGACCGCAACCAGTATATCCTGGAGCCCATTTCGGTCATCGTCCACTAGCGTCGAGGCCCTGGACGCGAAGGCAATCACTCGCCCGTCCGCGCAAAGAGCCGGATCAAATGATTGGTCGTTCCCGAGAACGCCGTTCGTGGTTTCCGACACGCGAATGGTCGTAGGCGTACAGACGGGTGGTGCTCCCTTGCAAGTGTCACGGACAAAGACGTCGTCCACCGAGTTGGTGTCATCGTCCACAAGATTTCGAGCGTCGGAATGAAACGCCACGTACCGGCCGCTCGCGCTCATCGAGGGGAATGAACTATCCCCGGCTGCCTCTTCTCCGTCACTATTCACCGAGATACGAATCGTGTCGGGTATGCAACCGGCCGGAGCCCCGGTGCACGTGTCATGCAGGAAAACATCCTCTGCGAAATTCAGGTCCCCTACGACGAGGTCCCTCGAGTAGGACGAGAACGCCACGAACCGGCCGGCGGCGCTGATGGCCGCGGGTCGGGAATTCGCATCTTCACTGTCTTCGTTCACCAACGCAATCAGGAGCGTGCTCGGTTGGCACCCGGCGGGCGCCCCCTGGCAGGTATCACGGTACAAGAGGTCGACGACGCCCATCCCGCGCGAGTCGCTTTGGAACACGACATACCGCCCGTTTGCGTTAATCGCCGGGTCAGCGCTGGGCTCCGCTAGTTCCGTTTCGCCCGGTCCCAACGAGACACGTGTCGTGGCGATTGCGCCTGGCTCGTCGAATATGCCGTCGGCGTCGGCGTCCCGGTCGTGCACGAAGATATCGTCCACGCCGTTCCCGTCGTTGTCCACCAAGTTGGACGCAGAAGAGCGGAAGGCTACGAACCGGTTATCAGGTGTAATGACGGGATCGAATGAGCCGCCGTCTCCCTCGCCGCCGGAACTCGAGACCGACACGCGCACCGTTTTCTGCACGCATCCACCCGGTGCCCCAATGCATGTGTCGCGCACAAGAATGTCCGCAACACCATTCGTATCGTCCGTCACTAGGTTGCTGCCGAACGAGTAGAATGCAACGTAGCGACCATCGTAATCTACTGCCGGACTGAAAGACCCGCCATTGGCGGCACCGCCACCGCTCGCAATCGAAATGTGGATCCTGGTGGCCGTGCAATTCCGCCCCTCTCGTACGCAAGTGCGGGCAAGGAACACATCCGATTGGAGATTGGTATCGTTTGCGACCAAATTTTGCGCCGCCGAGGCGAAACCAATGTAGCGGCCGTCGCCACTCATCGCGGTGTCATAGCTTGCTCCATCTGAATCGCCGCCTGTCAGCGAGACGCTGGCCCGCGCGGCAATCCCTTTGGGCATCAAGTCGATTGGATCGTGGATGAAGAAGGATCTTGTCTCCGAAATGCCGCCCCCCGGGCCCGGATTGACCACCGCTACCGCGGCGGTCTGCGGCGTGCTGAGGTCGGCTTCCGAGACGTTGGCCCACACCTGCGTGGAGTTCACGAAGATCGTGGAACGGTTCGAACCGTTCCAACGGATCACCGAGTCCACTACGAAGCCTGTGCCGGTAGCGGTAATCGCTAGATCTGGGTCGCCTGCTGTTGCGCTGGCCGGTGATATCAACGGAACAATAGGCGAAGGATTGTTGATGTTGAAAACCACTCCTGCGGAGGTCCCGCCGCCAGGCGACGGGTTTAGGATGGTGACGTTGACCGTGCCAGCGTGGGTGAGGTCCTCCCGCCGAATTTCGGCGGTAAGTTGCGTCGAGCTGACAAGTGTGGTGGGGCGGTCGACTCCGGCCCATCGCAAGACTGCCCCGGGAACAACCCCGGCCCCCTCAACTGTCAACGCGAACCCGCTGCCGCCCGCGAGTGCGCTTGATGGGGCAAGGGCTGTGATCTGCGGAACCGGGTTCGGTGCCGGGGACTCGGCTTCCGGTAGCGTTGCGCATCCTGCCACCAGAAGCGCAAAAACGAGCAGAATGCGAGTCATCCCAATGTTCGTCCGTTGGTAGTTCCTCTTTCGGATCATATGCATGCTCCTGCCCGGCCGTTCCGGCCGGGCCTTTCTATCAGAAATTGCGGGACCGTTTTTTCGTGGCCCCATTAGAGCTCGCTCTGTAAGTCAGGGATTCCTTACTGCCTAGAGTCTCAAGTGGTTTCGCCTTGGGGGGACGGAAGTCGTGCTGAACACGGTCGCCGGAAGGGCACTCTCCACATAAATGTCAAACGCAGTCCCCTACGGGGATCCCGCACCTGCAGGTTTGAGCGACACGACGATCATGGACCAATCGAAATTCTTGGACAGGTCATTCGCAGCACCGAGTTGCGTGCTGCCTGCGGGACTGACGGGCCCCTGGTACCAGAGGTGCCCTCGGATGGCATCCCCGCCAGAGCCTGCCTCCCGGTTGATATCAATCGCCACTTCACCCGCTGGCAGGGTCAG
>Ga0209109_10001962_pt1 | contig 11263 bp, 8 predicted proteins | sample Rifsed10ft2_FD_184004 | JGI IMG/M metagenome (GOLD analysis project Ga0209109, IMG submission 184004) | Soil microbial communities from Rifle, Colorado, USA - sediment 10ft 2 (version 2) | ecosystem: Environmental > Terrestrial > Deep subsurface > Rock core/Sediment | place: Rifle, Colorado... | reverse complement strand
CCTTTCCGGCAAGAGCAGCAATTCGAGGTCTCCGGTTTGAGAGAACCGATAGACATTTTCGTAGCCCGGTTTGGGAGAGCGGGATGGTGGCGGTGCAATTCGGTCAGCCACTTGCTGTATGGCCTTCGCTTGCTGCTCCAGATCTTGCAGCGCTTTCGTTAGCTCGTCTTCGGTCTGAAATGTGATACAAACTTCGCCGAAGCCTGTACGGATTCTCGCCTCTGTCATGGTATGCTCCTCCTCATGTCACACATCAAGTGGCGATGTTTCTTGTATGCCGTAAAGCGCCCAACTAGCGGATGAGCGGAAGAAATTCCCAACCATCTTCCTTTGGAAGTAAACTATTCCTCATATTCCCCCCAGGGGGCGTTTTATCAGGAATTCCTTCCGAATAAGCCCCGATCCTCGCGTCCCGCCGGAAGTTTGGCCGGAAGGCTCTCGCCCGACCCAAATTACCTGGCGTGGAAAAACGGAACGAGCCGCCCGCGACAGTTGCGAACGGCTCGGAGTTGGCTACCATGCCCCTGCCACGCGCTTCTTCCGCGCAGGCCACCGTCCGGACGTTGCTACGTCGCGGGCGTTTTGCTTGTGGTCTTGTGGCTGGATTATAGCCCCAAACGTAGCCAGTGCAAGCAACAGAAAGGGGCCGCAAGGTCTCAGCCATACGGCCCGGATCGTTTCACTGCGTCCCGGTCAAAGAGAACGGCTCAGACTTTAGGGCCAGCGTTGGCGACTTCGGGGCTTGTATGCCCCGCGAACTGCTGGAAGTTCTTGACGAACTGGCGGGCGAGGTCGCGTGCCTTGGCGTCGTAGGCGTCCCGGTCGGCCCAGGTGTTGCGCGGGACGAGGACATCGGGCGGCACGCCGGGGCACGAAGCCGGGATTTGCAGTCCGAAGATCGGGTCGGCTTCGGTGGGCACTTCGCGCAGGCGGCCGTCGAGAATCGCGGTGACCATGGCGCGCGTGTGCGCGATCTTCATGCGCTGGCCCACCCCGTACGGCCCGCCGCTCCAGCCGGTGTTGATCAGCCAGACCGTGGATTTGTGCTGGGCGATTTTCTCCTTCAGCATGTTCGCGTACACGGTCGGATGATGGACCATAAAGGGCGCGCCGAAGCAGGTGGAGAAGGTAGCCTGTGGCTCGGTGACGCCGCGCTCGGTCCCGGCGAGCTTGGCAGTATAGCCGGAGAGGAAGTAGTACAGGGCCTGCTCCGGGGTCAGCCGCGAGATGGGCGGCAGCACCCCGAACGCATCGGCGGTCAGGAACAGGATGTTCCGGGGATGGTTGCCGATGCCGGAGGCGACGTAGTTCGGGATGTAGTGAATCGGATACGCGGCGCGCGTGTTCTCGGTGATGGCCTCGCTGTCGAGGTCGAGTTGGCGCGTTTCCTCGTCCATTACCACGTTCTCCAGCACCGTGCCGAACATGCTCAGGGTCGCGTAAATCTCCGGCTCGGCTTCGGAGGAGAGGCGGATGACTTTGGCGTAGCAGCCGCCTTCAAAGTTGAACACGTCGGCGTTGCCCCAGCCGTGCTCGTCGTCGCCGATGAGGCCGCGGCGGTGGTCGGCGGAGAGGGTGGTCTTGCCCGTGCCGGAGAGGCCGAAGAACAACGCGGTGTCGCCCTCCGGCCCGACGTTCGCCGAGCAGTGCATGGGGAACACGCCTTCGAGCGGGAGGAGATAGTTCAGCGCGGTGAAGATGGATTTTTTGATCTCGCCCGCGTAGCGCGTTCCGGCGATGAGGACGGTGCGCGTGGCGAAGTTGAGGACGATGGCGCACGACGGGCCGGACGCGGGCTGGCGGGTGCCGTGCCGCTCGGGGTCGGGGTGGAACTCCGGGGCGTGCAGGATGGTGAAGGTCGGCTCGAAATCTGCGAGGTCGGCGGGGTAGGGGCGGATGAACTGGTTGTAGGCGAAGAGGGTGTGCCACGCGCTCTCGGAGATCAGCCGGACGTTGAGGCGGCGGCGTGGGTTGGCGCAGGCGTACAGGTCGCGAATGAACAGATCTTTAGTATTGAGGTACGCCTTCACGTCGGCTTCCAGCCGGGCGTAGTGTTCCTGTGAGATCGGCTTATTGACCTTGCCCCACCACACCTTGTCTTCACTCGACGGTTCTTTGACGACGAACTTGTCCTCGGGCGAGCGGCCCGTGAAGGGCGAGGTAATGGCGAGGAACGCGCCCCCGGCGGTGAGCCTGCCCTCCCCGCGCGCCAGCGCGATTTCAATCGTCTGCGTCGGGGGCGGGTTCCAGATTTGCTTGAGGCCGGTCAGGCCAAGGTTCTCGAGGCCGTGTTTGCTTCGGATCATATAAACCTCGTGGGGCGTGGAGCGTCGAGCGTAAAGCGAACCACGCTCCACGCCTCACGCCCCACGCTTCACTAGAATTTCAACGCGCCCATTGTCTCGCGGATGATCTTGACCGATTTATCGGCCATCGCCTTCTCCTCCTCCGTGAGCTTATACTCGATGATCTGCTCGATGCCGCGCGCGCCGAGTTTGACCGGCACGCCGAAGCAGATATCACTCAACCCGTATTCACCTTCGAGGTAGGTCGAGCAGGGAACGATGAGCTTGGAGTCCAGCAGCACGGCTTCGGCCATCTTGGCGAGCGCCGCGCCGGGGGCGTAGTAGGCCGAAGTGCCGAGCAGGTTGACGATCTCGCCGCCGCCCTTGCGGGTGCGCTCGATGATGGCGTTGAGCTTATCCGGCAGGAGCCACTCGGTGAGCGGGCGGCCGAAGACGGTGGAGTAGCGGGTGAGTGGAACCATCTCGTCGCCGTGGCCGCCGAGCACCACCGTCTGCACGTTCTCAATCGAGACGTCGAGCTCCTGCGCCACGAACGCCGCCATGCGGGCCGAGTCCAGAATCCCGGCCTGCCCGATGATGCGGTTCTTGGGCAGCCTGGAATGCTTGTAGGCGAGGTAGGTCATCGTGTCGAGCGGATTGGTGACGACGATGTAAATGGCGTTGGGCGAGCGGGGCAGGGCCTTGTCGAGCACGTCGGTGATGACGGCCTGGTTCGCGCCCACGAGGTCTTCGCGGCTCATGCCCGGCTTGCGCGGGAGGCCGCCGGTGATGATGACGATGTCCGAGTTCTCGGTCCCGTCGTACGAGCCGTCCGCGTTGCCGCGGATGCGGGCGTTGTAGTGCTCAATCGGCCCGGCCTGCAGGAGATCGAGGCCCTTGCCGACGGGCATGGTTTTGGCGGCCGGGATGTCCACGAGCACGAGGTCCGCGAGGCCGCGCTTGGCGAGCCACAGGGCGCACGAGGCGCCCACGTTGCCCACGCCGACGATGGTGATTTTGCTTCGCATGGTGAGTCTCCAGTGAATTGGATTTTTGGATATGAGCTGTTAGTTTGGGGATCAGCGGATGGCCTACGGCAAAACGGATAAGCGGATGCGTCGTTTCATATCCGTTTATCCGTTCTATCCGTTGACGCCGCCGGAAGATTTTATCACACTCGCGACGGTCACGGCTTGGGACACGTTGGCTCGTTGTCCGTGATGCCGTATTGCGCCCGCTCGTCGTCGGTCAAATCACGCACCAGCCGGGAACAAACAAAGCGGATGGCGTCGTGGGGGAGGGCGGTGGCTCGTTCAGATGCCGATTGTATCTTGAATCGAGTGCAGAGGCGAGTACCCCAAAACAAAAGCGGCGACGGAATGCGTCGCCGCTTTCGTTGGACTGCCGACAAGGTTGGGAGACTACATGGACGGCGCCATCGGCGCAGCCCCGCTCCCAGCCGAGGCCACGCGGTAGGCCTGGCCGTAGAGATGGCCGCCTGCAATCGCGCCGTAGGCGATGCCCCAGGCCGCGCCGATCCCGCAGGCGATAGAGCCAATGGACGACAGGACCGAGATGGCTAGTCCCGCCAGCAGCGCCACGATGATGTACACGCCCAGCTGGGCGCGGACGAGGGCGAACACTTCCCCAAAGCGCAGGGCTGGAGCGATTTCGCCCGTGGCGGCCAGCCGGCCGATGGCGGCGGGCATGACCACGACCATCACCAGAGCATAAATCGCGGCCAGGCAGCCAAAGCAAAAGCTGGCGACAGAGGCAATGGTCGCAAGCGTGCTCGCCATGTCCTCGTTGTCGCCCGCAAACGCCACGCCGAGGTATGGCAGGCCGAGGCAGGCCAGCAGCAGAATCAAGGGCAGCGCATAGACGAGTCCGACCACCAAGTAATAGAGGCCCTTCTTCAACAGGCCGCCGAAATCCGTCCACTCCGGCAGAACCGGCGTCTCACCAGCGATCACGCGGCGTGTGATTTCCAGAACGTATCCCCACAGCAGAAGGAGGGGGATTATCTGGAGCAAGGGCACTACGGCAAGCAATGCAACCACACCCGCGATCGCCACTTTTTTGATCCATTCGGGGTCTTCCTGCGGGAACGTGAAGGCCTTTCCGTAATCAACTGAGCTTTGCATGGTCTTCTCCTTGATGATCGTTTCCGGATAACGGGCGCAAGTATATGTGGAAGTCGCCAGGCTGGCAAATCGCACGGATTCCGCGCTCCAAACGATGCCCGTGTGGCCATCTTCTCGAGACCGGAGGGGATAACCATCTCTCGCAGGCCGTATCCTCCCCAGGATACAGCCCGTTTTTTTTCGTGTGTCCCGGTCAGGCGACCGTCACGTTTTCTTTTTCCCGCATGGCGTTGAACGCCGCAATCGCCACCTCGAGCATGCGCGCGTCCGGCTCGCGCGTGGTCAGGCGCTGCAGGGCGAGGTTGGGGACGACGAGCAGCTTGACCAGCGGGTTAGTGATGTGGCGCGCGGTGAAGCGGAGGTATTCGAAGGCGAGGCCCGCGACGACCGGGATGAGCAGCACGCGCGTGAGCAGCCGCGCCCACACCGGCATGGGGCCGAGAAGCGCAAAGAGTAGGATGGAGAAGACGACCACCGTGAGCAGGAAGGCCGTGCCGCAGCGCGGATGTTCGAGTGGAAAGCGCACGACCGAGGCAGGCGTCAGTTCCGCCCCGGCTTCAAAGGCGTTGATGGTCTTGTGTTCCGCGCCGTGATAGCCGAACAGGCGGTGGATATCCGGCAGGAAGCCGATGAGCCACATATAGCCGGCGATGAGGCCGAGCCGCACGAGGCCTTCCAGCAGGCTGCCGAACCACGGGTTGATCCCCAACACGCGCTCGACCAGTTGAGACAGCGCCGCGGGCGCGAGGAAAAACAAGCCGACCCCAAGGGTGAGTGAAATCGCCATCGTCACCCAGGCCAGCGGGCCTTCAAACTTCACTTGCTCCCCGCTGGCAATGCTTGCGGAAAACGAGAGGCTTTTCCAGCCCAGCGCCAGCGCATCCCACAATCCCACCAGCCCGCGCACGAACGGAATCCGCATCAGCCGCCCCCGGCGCTGGGCGTCGAGCGGCTGGGAATGGAGGATGATCTGCTGGTCGGGCGCGCGCACGGCGATGGCCATCGTCTGCACGCCGCGCATCATTACGCCTTCCAGCACGGCCTGGCCGCCGTAGGTGGGAAGTTTTTCAGTGGGCATGGGAGGCATTGTAAGAGCCGCGCGAGTGGGCGTCAAGCCGTCGGGACTTTGGAAGTCTCGCCAGCCCTTCGGGCTTCAGCTTCACTTCGGGGGCGGCTTCACGGCGTTGGGATTCAGCATGCCCGTGTGGCCCTGGCGGACGCGCTCGGCGTGGTGCGCGCGCCGTTTGGCGACTTCTTCCATGACCATGGCACGGATTTGCTGCCACTCTTCGGGCGGCACTTCCAGAAAGGCCTTCACGGCCGTAGGATCGAACTGCCGGCCGGCCTCCTCGGCGATGATCTGGCGCGCGACTTCGTAGGGTTTGCCCTTACGATAGGGACGATCAGAGGTCAACGCGTCGAAGGTGTCGGCGATCATGAACAGCCGCGCTCCGAGCGGGATGGCCTCGCCCTTCAGGCCGAGCGGATAACCCGTGCCGTCCCACTTCTCCTGGTGCGCCAGGACGATCTTGATCTCCTCGCGGAGGTAGGGGATCCCCAGCAGCATCTCGTAGCCCGCCTGGGGATGCTTCTCGATGATCTTGCGCTCCTCCGGGTCGAGCGGGCCGGGCTTGTGGAGCACCGCATCCGGCACGCCGATTTTGCCCACGTCGTGGATCAAGGCGCCGCGCTCGATATCTTCAATCGTGTCTTTGTCCAGGCCGATCTGTCGGGCGAGGCGGGCGGTGTATTCGACCACGCGGCGAGAGTGGCCCTCGGTTTCGCGGTCGCGCAGGTCGAGCGCCATGGTGAGCGCCTCGAGCGTGGCGTCGTAACTCGCGTGGAGTTCCTGGAACAAGCGGGCGTTCTCGACGGACAGGGCCGCGCTGTCGGCGATGCTGCGGAACAGGTCGAGGTCGTCGTGCGTGAAGAGCGCGCCATTGCGTTTGTTGACGGCTTGAATCGCGCCGATGGACTTGCCCTCGCGCACCATGGGGACGGACATGAGCGAGCGGGTGACGTAGCCGGTCTTCTCATCGGCGGGGCGATAGACACGGGGATCATTCTGCGCGTCGGCGATGATGATAGACTCCTGTTTCGCCACCGACGTGCCGACAATGCCCTGCCCGATGGGGACGGAGAGGGTCCTCACCTGCTCCGCACCCGGCCCGGTCGCAAAGCGGCAAACGATCACCCCGGCCTCGTTGTTCACCAACCAGAGCGATTGCGCCTCCGCGTTGATGGCCTTGTTGACTTCCGCAAAAATGCGCGGGATCAGCTCTTCGAGGTCGAGCGTTTGCTGAAGGTGGCGGCTGATCTGGTCCAGCAGCTTCTGCCGCTCCGTGGTGTGCTGCTGCCGGGCGTAGAGCTGCGCGTTCTGAATGGCGACCGCGGCGTGGCCCGACAGCGCCGAGAGCAGCTCCAGGTCCATCCCGGAGAAGGCGGCCAGCCCGATTTTGTTGATCACGCTGAACGTTCCGAGGAGCTCGCCGCGCGCGACGAGCGGCGCGAGGATCAGATTGTGCGCGTTCGGGCGGATGTAGCCGCCGAAGTGGATGGTCCACTGCTTATCTTTGGCGATGTCGTCTACCTTGATGGCTTTCCCCGCGGCGGCGTTGTAGACCCACAAGAATTTTTCGGCGGGCATCACTCTCCCCACCACGTCGTCCGAGCCCGGGCCGAGGGCATGCGTGCACCTCAATTCCTTCTGTTCTTCGTCCATCAGCCAGATCGAGCCGCTTTCGCTGCGGACCGCGCTCTGGATTTGCTTTAGAATGGACACGAGCAGCGGGTCCAGCTCCAGCGTGGAGTGGAAGGCCTGTCCCAACTCCAACAGCAGCGCCAGCGGGCCCGGAGCCTCAGCCTGACTCATCATGGTGGGGGAAGAGGATTCCATAGGTTCGTTGCGAGGGCGCAAGGTCAACGGCAATGGCGTGCTCATTATACTCGCAAACAGCGGACTTGCTTATGACGCTATGGTTTGAAAGATTAACGCCGAGCGGGTTTCCAGTGGCCGACGTGCGCCGCTTCTTGCGCGACGTGGGCCGCCCGGACACGCTGAGGCACGTGAGCCGCGTAGCCGCCGTCGGGCGCAGACTGGCGCGACGCTTCGGCGTGCCCCTCGCGCAATCCGATCTCGCCTGCATCGCGCACGACCTCGCGGCGGTCGTTCCCCTCCGCAACGTCCTGGCCGCCGCCGAAGCGCTCGGCGTCCTGCTGACCGAGGCCGACCGCGCGATCCCGCAAGTGGTTCATGGCCCGGTGGCGGCGGCGGTGTTGCGCGTGCAGTTGAGGATTGACCACGAAGACGTGTTGAACGCCGTGCGCTATCACACCACCCTGCGCGCGGGTGCCAGGCCCCTGGAGATGCTCACCTTCATCGCCGACAAACTCGCCTACGACCCGACGGCGCGCGATGTGAGCTACCACCCGGCCCTCACCGCCGCGCGGGATACGGCCTCTCTGCCTGGATTGTGTTTTATCTATCTTGATTGGGCCGTGCGTGAGGGGCCGAGGTTAGGGTGGCGGTTGCACCCGAACTTACTGGCAGCGCATTCTGCGCTGCAAAAGGGGTTGTGATTTGTATTCAAAATCCGTTCGCCCTACAATCCATTGTGCATGGCTAAAATCATCTCCTTCCATTCTTTCCTGCGCGGGGTGGGGAAATCCAACCTGGCGGCCAACTGCGCGGTCTTGCTGGCGATGAAGGGGCGGCGCGTCGGCGTGGTGGACGCCGACCTTGAGGCCCCGACCTTGCACTTGCTCTTCGGCCTGGACGAGGGCGCGACCTCGCCGTCGCTCAACGACTTTTTGCGGGGCGAGTGCGCGATCGAGCAGACGGTGCGCGACCTGACGCCGTATCTGGAAATGGAAGTGCGGGGACGCGTGTTTGTGGTCCCGGCTAGCGCCGACCTGAATACGATTGCGCGCGGGATGCGCGCGGGCTACAACGTGACTCGGCTCGGCGATGGGTATGGCCGGCTGATCGAAGCGCTCCGGCTGGATGCGCTCGTGGTTGATACGCACGCCGGGCTGAGCGAGGCGACCCTGTTGTCTCTGGCCGTCTCGGATGTGGCGGCGATTGTCCTCAACCTCGATCAGCAGGGGTATCAGGGCACGAGCGTCATCGTGGCGCTCGCGCACCGTCTTGAAGTCCCGCGCCCGGCCCTTATCGTCAATCAGGTTTCCCTCCATTACGGCCTGTCCGAGGTAAAAAAACGTGTGGAGCAGACCTACCACTGCGAGGTGGCCGCTGTGTTGCCTCAATCTGATGAACTGCTTACCCTCGCGGGTAACGGCATTTTTGCGCTCCGCCATCCCAATCATCCACTAACAGGCATGTTGCGAGGAACTCTGTCCGCTTTGGTCGGGTAGGGCGGTGCGCTCTCTCAAAATCCCCTTAGCATTATCCGAACAGAAATTCAGTGCTTGACCTGCACTTAGGGTTTGTGCTATTTTGTATTCACTTAGTTGGTTGTCCCAATAAACTAAGTCTCTATGCCTGAAAAGGAATCGAGGGGCGCAGGGCCCCATGCTACAGGCTTTTCAGACAATACCGAATTGGCCTAATGCCCAAGAAATTTCGTACTGGCGACCAAACACTTGTCCGCGAGCTCAACCGGGCGATTCTTCTCAACTTGCTTCGGGTCCATTCACCGCAATCGCGCGCGGACCTCGCGGCGGCGACCGGCCTCAACAAAACGACAGTGTCCAGTTTGGTGGCGGAGTTGCTGACCACCGGGCTGGCGCGTGAAATTGGGCAGGCCAGCTCGGCGGGGGGGCGGCCGGCTGTTCTTCTGGAACTCAACCCGAAGGCGGGCTGTGTCATCGGCGCGGAACTGGGGGTGGGATACATCAAAATCATCCTCACCGATTTTCGCGCCGCGGTTTTGTGGCGGCAGGAAATAGCTCTGGCCGCTGGCGAAGGCCCGGATTCAGCCCTGGCCAAGTTGATTGACCTTGTACGCAAGGCAGCCTTGATCGCAGGCCAGGCGGGCCGCCAGATTTTTGGTCTGGGTCTGGGCGTGCCTGGGCTGCTGGACATTCATTCGGGGATGCTGCTGTTTGGGCAGAATTTGGGCTGGCACAATGTGCCCATCCGTAGCCGGCTGGCGGAGGTGTTTCCCTTTGCCATCTTTGTGGACAACGATGCCAAGGCCTCGGTGATTGGCGAACGCTACTTTGGGGTGGCCCAGCACGTGGACAACTTTGTGTATGTGACAGCCAACGTGGGCCTGGGCGTGGGCATCTGGCTCGACGGTCAAGTCTATCGGGGAGCGACCGGCTTCGCGGGCGAAGTCGGCCACACCACGTTTGTGCCGGACGGTCCCCTTTGCAATTGCGGGAACCGGGGATGCTGGGAAATGTTCGCCAGCCAACGCGCCCTCATCGAGCGATTGCGGTCGGCGGTGATCGCGGGCCGCGTGACCTCCTTGCCGGCCTCTAATGGCTCCTTGGGCGACGTGACCATGCCGATGATCGTGGAAGCGGCGCGCGCGGGCGATGCGCTCGTTCTGGAAACGCTGGAAGAAGTGGGTGGTTATCTGGGCCTCGTGATTGCCAATCTCATCAACACGTTCAACCCCAACCTGGTGGTCTTCGGAGGCGCACTCAGCCTGGCCGATGAATACCTGTTCCCGCCCATCCAACGAATGGTGGTGGAGCGCGCCATCCTGTGGGCGCGCGAGGCCACCCCCATCGTCGTGGCCGCTCACCGCTTCGACAGTTGCGTCATGGGCGGCGTGGCGCTCGTTTTGCACGATATGCTCAGCCACCCGAGGTTCGATGCACCCGTCCATCGGCCCCGGCGGGTGGTCGCCTAGCGTGAAAGGAGGTGAGGCCTGAACCCGATGCTCCAGTCGAAACTACTCCGCCGCAACCGATAAGTTTACCATCCTGTTTATGGAGGAGATCAAGATGTCTCACTTGAAACGTTGGCTCACCGTTTCGTTGAGCCTGCTCACCATCGCCGCGTTTGTGCTGAGTGCCTGCACCCCGACGACGGCCACCACGGCCCCGGCGACGACCGCGCCGCAACCTACGCAGCCCCCGTTGCCCACCGCGCAGCCTGGCAAGACCCAGGTCGAAGTCTTTTCGTGGTGGACGACGGGCGGCGAGGCCGCCGGCCTGCAAAAACTGATTGACCAGTTCAACGCCGCCAACCCCGATGCCGAAGCGATCAACGCGGCGGTGGCGGGCGGCGCTGGCTCCAATGCCAAAGCCGTGCTCAAGACCCGGATGCTCGGCGGCGACCCGCCCGACTCCTTCCAGGTGCACATGGGGCACGAGTTGATTGACACCTGGGTGACCACTGACTACATGGAGCCGCTCGACGATGTGTACGCCGAGTACGGGCTGAACGAGGCCTTCCCGCAGGGCGTGCTCGACATCGTCTCGTTCGACGGTCACCCGTGGTCGGTGCCCGTGAACATCCACCGCGCCAATGTGTTGTGGTTCAACAAGACCGTGCTCAAGAACGCGGGCATTGACAAGGCGCCCGAAACCTGGGGCGAGTTCTTTGTGGACGCCGAGAAGCTCAAGGCCGCTGGCATCACCCCGCTGGCCCTCGGCGACAAGGAACCGTGGGCGGCGGCGCACCTGTTCGAGACCGTCCTCGCCAGCACCCTCGGCGCGGACGGCTACAAGGGGTTGTGGACCGGCGACACGGCGTGGAATGACCCGAAGGTCACCGAAGCCCTCAACACGATGCGCAACCTGATGTCGTACGTGAACTCCGACCACGCCGCGCTCACGTGGGACCAGGCCAACCAGCTGGTGATTGACGGCACGGCCGCCATGACCATCATGGGCGACTGGGTGGACGGCGACTACGTG
>Ga0209109_10001961_pt1 | contig 11265 bp, 12 predicted proteins | sample Rifsed10ft2_FD_184004 | JGI IMG/M metagenome (GOLD analysis project Ga0209109, IMG submission 184004) | Soil microbial communities from Rifle, Colorado, USA - sediment 10ft 2 (version 2) | ecosystem: Environmental > Terrestrial > Deep subsurface > Rock core/Sediment | place: Rifle, Colorado... | reverse complement strand
CGCCCTCGCCTGCGCTTCCGCTTCGGCCTTGGCCTTCGCCTGAGCTTCCGCCCTCGCCCGCGCGTCCGCTTCGGCCTTGGCCTTCGCCTGAGCTTCCACCCTGGCCCTTGCTTCAGCATTGGCCTTGGCCTGCGCCTTCGCCTTGGCTTCAGCTTCTGCTTTTTTCGCGTCCGCTTCTGCCTTGGCTCTCGCCCTGGTTTCCGCTTCCGCCTTGGCTTCGGCCTTTGCCCTCGCCTCGGCCTCGGCTTTGGCCTTGGCCTCGGCGGCAATCCTGGCCCTCGCCTCCGCCTCCGCTTTGGCGCGCGCTTCAGCTTCCGCTTTCGCTCTGGCCTCCGCCTCAGCCTTCGCTCGCGCCTCCGCTTCTGCTCTCGACCGCGCTTCCGCTTCTGCCCTGGCGCGTGCTTCGGCCTCAGCTCGGGCACGAGCTTCTGCCTCGGCTCTCGCTCGTGCTTCGGCCTCTGCTCTGGCTTCGGCTTCTGCCCGGGCCCGGGCTTCCGCTTCGATTCTGGCGCGAGCTTCCGCTTCAACCTTGGCGCGAATCTCTGCTTCGACTCTGGCGCGGGCTTCCGCCTCCGCACGGACTCGCGCATCAGCCGCGGCTCGAGCCCTGACCTCGGCTTCCGCCTTGGCTTTGGTTTCCGCTTCGACCTGGGCGCGAATGTCCGCCTCCACCCGGGCGCGCGCTTCTGCTTCTGCCTTGGCCGTCGCTTCGGCTTCCATCGCGGCTTCGATTGCCGCGGCGATCAGTTCACTCTGGCCTGGCAAGGATGGCGTCGATTCCGCAGGAGCTTGCACCAATTCTTCAGGCGCTGCGGGCTGCTCGTTGAAGATGCGTGCGATTGCCTGCAGATCGATCGGAATCTCGACCGACGATTCGATGTCCGCGGCCAGTGCTTCCGCTGCAGCGGTAGCCAGTACGCCCTCCCCGGGCGAGCGACTCATCTCGACGATCGTATCGACGAAGTCCAGGTCGATCGGTACCTCTTCGGGTCGCCGGTTCTTGCCCGTCGATGATGGCGCGCTGGCAGGCTCTACACGTGCAGGTTGTTCGAACTGCTCGGCGTGAAGCTTTCCTTGGGGCGCACTTTCGGCGAGCGCGGTCGCCGGCGACTGCGGTGGCGTGGGACCGGTCTCGAGTTCCGGAGCGTGCTCCAGCGGCTGGGTCAGCAGGGCGAGCGCTCTGCGGGCGGTATCGTCCAACTCCTCGGCACGCAGCGGCCTGGCGGCTGCGGGCGCCGGGTGCTCTGGCTTTGTGGGGCTGGTTTCAAAAATCCGACTGACGAGGTGCAGATCGATCGCAACTTCTTCCGTTCGTTGACTCTCGATCGCGGAGGCCACTGCTTTCGAAACGGCAGCGGGCGTCGCCGGTTCGGGCCGTGCGGGTGCGGGAGAACGCGACTGGCCGTTTCCCTTCGTCGCCTTCGGCACCGGAGTGGGGGTTGGCGGTGCCGGGCGCCGGACACGGGCCTGCCTGGCCTGTGGTGCTGATTGATTCGTCGGGCCTGGGGGCTGCGCCTTGCGCGGTTTCAATTCAGACGCGGGCTTGAGCGCCGCAAGAAGGATCGACTCGACGTCAAACGGCTCCTCATCGGGGACGGCGCTCCCGCGTCCGGCCGACGAAGGCGTCGACCCATTCCCGGAACCGATTGACCTCGAGTGCTGCAGGTGACCGCCGTGGTCTTTCCTCAGGTCGCGTTTCTTGCCGATCTTGCGCGGCGTGTCGGCGCGGATTCGATGACGGCCCGTGGCGCTGGTCTGGGAGCTCGAGCCGTTGGCGTGCGTCTCAGCGCGGCGGGTCTGTGAGCTCGTCCGCGAACTCTTGGCGGCGGATGTCAGGTCATCCTTGCTGGCATTGGTGGGAAAGGCGCTGGGATAACGGGCGCGCAGCGCGGCCACAGCCTGTTCGACGTCTGCCGGTGTCTTGAAGAAGCCGAGGCGGAGCCGGAATCGTTGCCGCCCATCTTCCTTGGCAGACAGCTGATACACGCGGAAGCGCTCGAAGCCAGGGACGCCGTTGGACGGGACGCCGATCGGCGCGGTGGACGCGCTCAGATTGATGACGAACGGGCCCGGCCCGTCGAGACGCGGAGTCTCGGCCGGTGCGGCCAGCAGATCATCAATCGTGAGATGCCAGAGGTCCCCGGCGGACCGCCCGCTCATTCCTGTCCTCCCAGTGGCTCGTCACCCACCCACACGCCTGTCGACAAAAGCCTCGCGCCAATGAGGCTTCATGAAACCCTGAGGTTTCGATAAGGATTTCGCGCGAGAGGAGTGGAGGAATTCTCTGTGTTGCGGGAGATCAGGGCAAGCTGCCGCGTCGCTTGTCGCCGACAACCCTGTCGCAGATTTGACAGGATGTCGGTCAAGCGCGCGAGGTTATGTCACACCGCCGCGGTGATACGGATGTCCCTTGAGAATGCTCATCGCCCGGTAGAGCTGTTCGACGACGACAATGCGAACCAGTGCGTGCGGCAGGGTCAGCGGTGACAACGACCAATGCAGGTCGCTGCGCTTGCGGCACTCCGCGGCGAGCCCATCCGGGCCACCGATCAGGAGCGCGACGTCACGCCCGTCCTGAAGCCGCTGACCCAGCCACTTTGCAAGTTCGTCGGTGCTGAAGGACTTACCGCGGACTTCTAAGGCTACGACGTATTCGTCCGGGTGAATGGCGATCAGCATGCGCCGCCCTTCGTCCGCTACCGCACGTGCTTCGACGCCGCCGCTGCGCTTGCCGAGGGTGAGCTCTTCGATCTCCAGGCGGAATTCGGGGCCGAGCCGCCTGACATAGTCGGCGATTCCCGCTTCGACCCAGCCCGGCATGCGCGTGCCGACGGCAAGCAACCGGATACGCATTCAGGAAGACCTCTTGGATCAGACGTCGCGCATGGGCACGCGGGCATCCCAGAGTTTTTCGAGTCCGTAGAACTCGCGGATCCGCGGCAGCATGATGTGCACCAGCACGTCGGGAAGATCCACGAGGACCCACTCGCCGTCGCGTTCACCCTCGATGCCGAAGGGACGGAAGCCCGCCGCTTTCGCTTTTTCGATCACCCGATCCGCCACCGAGCGCACGTGCCGGTCGGAGGTGCCCGAGGCAATCACCATCGTGTCGGTGATGTCGGTCAGCGGGCGGACATCGAGCACCTTGATGTTCGCCGCTTTCATGTCTTCAAGCGCCTCGACCACGACCGCCTTGAGAGAACGCCGCAATGCCTTGCGCGGGCGCTTGAGAGTGGATGCTGTCATGCCGGTGTGTTGCCTCCTTTGGTGATGTAGCACTTGCTGTCGAGAATGATCTTGCGGACGCTGTCCGGCATCAGGAAACGCGGATCGCGCCCGGCGGCAACGAGACTGCGCACCTCGGTCGAGGAAATCTCGAGCTGCGTCACTGCATGAATGTAGATGCAGCCGGCGCGCGACTCGTGCAGGTCGCCGATGCGCCCGGTGCCGCGATCGACGAGCAGCTCACCGAGCGGTCCCATGCCCGGCGCGCGCCATCCGGGCCGATGCGCGACCACGACGTGCGCGAGCTGCAGCAGCTCGCGCCACTGGTACCACTTGGGCAGGCCGAGGAACGCATCCATGCCGACGATGAGACAGAGCGACCGATCGGGATGTTCCGCGCGCAAGGTGGCGAGCGTATCGACGGAGTATGACGGCCCTTCGCGACGGATCTCGCGATCGTCGACGAGGAATCCGTGCTGACCTCCGGTCGCGGCCTCGACCATCTGCAACCTGAGGTCCGCACTGGCAAGCGGCGATTCGCGATGCGGTGGATTGCCCGCGGGCATGAAACGGACTTCGGTCAGTCTGAGCGCTTGCAGGAGCTCGAAAGCAGTTCGAAGGTGGCCGTAGTGGATGGGGTCAAATGTGCCGCCGAAGATCCCGATCGGATTCATACGGGCGTTAACCTGCCCGAAGTCATCTTGCAATGCAAAGACCGCGCTGTCTAGGCTGCATCAGGGAACGATATCGCCCCTGCCAGCCGGCTGACGAGCCGCTCCAATGCGTCCCACGGATCGCCCTTCGCTCTGCCCTTGATGGTGCGATCGACCTGTACGGCTTGCTGAATGAGCTCGCGCATCGAGAGCTGTTGCGCGCGGCCCAGGGCCTGTTCGAGGGCCGGATTGGGTCGTTGCCACCCCTGCGCGGTTCCGCCCACCGAGTCGCCTCTCAGGCGTTTCCACAGCGCGCGGATCTCGCGACTCAGGGCCCACAACACCAGCGTCGCTTCCACTCCCTCACCACGCAAACCATCGAGGATGCGCAGCGCGCGCCCCGCATCCCCGCGCAGCGCCGCCTCTGTCAGCTGGAAGACATCGTAGCGCGCGCTGTCGGCAACGAAATGCGCAAGACTCGTCGCGTCGATGGGTCCCGGTGGCATCAGCAAGGCGAGCTTCTCGATTTCCTGTTGAGCCGCGAGCAGATTGCCCTCGACGCGCTCGGCCAGGATGCGAGCGGCATCGGCATCGGGCTCGAGCTGGTATCGCCGCAGGCGTTGCGTGATCCACTCGGGCAGGCGCGCGACATCGATCGGCCAGACCTGCACCCAAACCCCGTGACGCTCGAAGGCCTTGACCCAGGGACTCTGCAGCGTGGCGCGCTCCAGCTTCCCGGAAATGACCAGCAGCAATTGATCGGGCGGCGGCTGCGTGACGAGCGCCTCGAGCAGCCCGGCGCCGTCACCCGGTTTCCCCGTCGGCAGCCGCACCTCGAGAATTCGCCGCTCGGCGAACAGTGAAAGCGCCTGGCTCTCCGCGCGCAACTCGTTCCAGTCGAAACCGCGCTCGGCGAAGAACACCCGACGCTCCGTGAAACCGGCCGCGCGCGCCTTGCGCCGCACGGCGTCTGCTGATTCGCCGGCCAGCAACGGCTCATCGCCGGAAATCAGGTAGGCGGGCTTGAGATCGCGCGCGAGATGGCCGGACAGATTGTCGACGGAGAGCTTCACTTCACGAAAGTGTAAAACAGAATTGATCCCGTGAGCGGCAGTCGGGACAATCGGCACGGGACGTCGAAGAAGGCGTCGGCGGAGAGCGGCATGTACCCACCTCGATCTCGATTGAGTGGCTGTTTCCTCGTCAGCCTGCTGCTGGCGGGATGTGGCGGTGGTGGTGGTGGTGGCGGCGGCAACAGTCCGGCGCCACCGGCGTGGACGGCAGGTGTGTTCGAGCCATCCAGCAATTTCGACGCGATGTGCGCCGTGCCGCGGACTGGCACCGATCCCACCACCAATCTGCCGTTCCCCGATGTCCAGGCCATGACAGCGCACGAGAATCACTGGCTGCGCTCGTGGACAAATGAGCTCTACCTCTGGTATGCGGAAGTGCTGGATCAGAATCCGGCCGCGTATACCACCCCGGCTTACTTCGACCTGATGATGACCCCGGCCACCACGCCGTCAGGCAATCCGAAGGATGAGTTCCATTTCACCTTTCCGACCGCGGATTGGGTGGCGTTGTCGCAGTCGGGGCACAGGCGGGCTATGGCGCGGCGTGGATCATACTTGAGGCAACCCCGCCGCGACGGCTGGTGGTCGGCTTCACGGAGCCCGGTTCACCCGCAACGATGGCGCCGGCGAATCTCGTGCGCGGTGCGGAAGTGCTCCGGGTCGATGGCGTGGACCTGGTGAACGACAACACCTCGAGCGGCGTCGATACGCTCAACGCGGGACTGTTTCCTTCGGCTGCCGCTCAAGCGCACACGTTTACTGTGCAGGATCCCGGTGGCGCGCAGCGCACGTTCTCGATGACTTCCGCCATTATCACCTCGGATCCGGTGCAGAACGTCTCGGTCATTTCCACGTCGACCGGTCCCGTCGGTTACATGCTCTTCAACGACCACATTGCGCCGGCCGAACAGGACTTGATCGGTGCCGTGAACTTTCTACAGGGCCAGATGATCACCGACCTGGTCCTCGACATCCGCTACAACGGCGGTGGCTTTCTCGACATCGCAAGCGAGTTGGCCTACATGATCGCCGGCGCGGCGCGCACTTCCGGCAGGACCTTCGAGCTGCTGCAGTTCAATGACAAGCATCCGACGCGCGATCCCGTGACCGGCGAGCTGATCGCGCCGATTCCGTTTCATCAGACTTCGCAGGGATTCTCGGGCCCGGCCAACCAGGCGCTGCCGACGGTGAATCTCGGGCGCGTGTTCGTGCTGACAGGCCCGGACACGTGCTCGGCCAGCGAGTCGATCATGAACAGCCTGCGCGGCGTGGATGTCGAGGTGATCCAGATCGGATCGACCACCTGCGGCAAACCTTACGGCTTCTATCCGTTCGACAACTGCGGCACGACCTATTTCTCGATCCAGTTCAAGGGCGTGAACGCCAAGAATTTCGGTGACTATGCGGACGGCTTTTCACCTCAGAACACGCTCACAAACGCTGGCGAGCGCATACCGGGTTGCTCGGTGCGCGACGATTTCACGCGCCAGTTGGGCGATCAGGCCGAGGAGCGACTTGCGGAAGCGTTGCGCTATCGCACCGGCGGCAGCTGCACGGTCACGCCGTCCGGACTGGCCCGGGCGACGCTCGCAGAAGCGCCCGAGGCTACCGACGGGCGCATGTACAAGTCGCCCTGGCACCAGAACCGGATTCTGCACCGCTGAGCGATCCGCATGGGCTGACTGCGCCCGGCGCATTACCGCTGAGTCGATGCGCTGCGAAAAATAGAATCACGCGCTCTGCCGGTGTAGGCTTGCCGCGCTCCACGCAAGCCTGAACCGGGAGAACCAATGCCCACGCTGTTCGAGAAAATCATCGCCGGCGAGCTGCCGGCCGCGTTCGTGTACAGGGACGATCGAGTCACGGCATTCCGCGACATCCATCCTGTAGCCCCGACGCACATCCTCATCGTCACCAACAAGCCGATTCCGACCGCGAACGATATCGCTGACGAGGACGAGGCCCTGATCGGACACCTGTTCACGGTCGCGCGTGATCTCGCGCGCAAGGAGGGCATCGCGGAGAACGGCTACCGGCTCATCGTCAACTGCAATGCGCACGCTGGCCAGGAGGTCTATCACCTGCACCTGCACCTGATCGGCGGCCGGCCGCTTGGCCCGATGGTCCAGAGATCCTGAAGGGAAACTGCATGGCGAAGCGACCGTTGACGAAGGGCCGCCAGCGGAACAAGAGCAAGCGAAGGGTACGTCTCAAAGCCACGCGAGCGACAGCGAAGCCAAGACCCACTGTCGCCCGCAGACGCGAGAACAGGTTGAGGACCCTGTACCGGCCGATCGAGCCATACAGCACAGGGTACTTGCGCGTTTCCAATGTCCACGAGCTCTACTACGAGGAGTGCGGTAACCCGACCGGCAAGCCTGCTCTCTTCGTCCACGGTGGCCCGGGCGCGGGTGCGGGCAAGGATTCGAGGCGCTTTTTCAATCCAAAGCGTTACCGCATCGTGTTGTTCGACCAACGCGGCTGCGGCCGCAGCCGCCCCCATGCGAGCCTCGAGGAGAACACCACCTGGCACCTGGTCGCGGACATCGAGAAGTTGCGCGAGCATCTCGGCATCGAGCGCTGGCTGGTATTCGGTGGCTCGTGGGGCAGCACGCTGGCCCTCGCTTACTCGCAGACGCATCCCAAACGCGTGAGCGAGCTGGTGTTGCGCGGCATCTTCATGTTGCGCCGGGCGGAGCTGCGCTGGTTCTACCAGGAAGGCGCGAGCGCGCTGTTTCCGGACCGCTGGGAGCAGTACATTGCGCCGATTCCCACTGCGGAGCGCGGCGACCTGATCGCGGCCTTTTATCGGCGGCTGACCGGCGAGGATCGTGCGGCGCAGCTGGCCGCAGCCAAGGCGTGGTCGGTGTGGGAGGCGGCAACCAGTTACCTGTTCGTCAACGAGGACAACGTGCGGCGCTGGAGCGACGACAAGTTCGCGGTCGCGATCGCACGCATCGAGTGCCACTATTTCGTTCACGGGGGGTTCTTCCACGCCGAGGACCAGCTGCTGATCCGCGTCGATGCCATCCGGCACGTTCCAGCAGTGATCGTGCAGGGGCGCTACGACGTGGTCTGCCCGATGATGAGCGCCTGGGATCTGCACAAGGCCTGGCCCGAAGCTGAGTTTCACGTTGTGCCGGACGCGGGTCATTCGGCCTTCGAGCGCGGCATCCTGCATCGACTGATCACGGCCACCGACCAATTCGCCCGCTGACGCCTTACTCGCGCAGCTTCCAGGTCGGCTGCGTGTGTTCATCGACCAGCGCATGTTGGCGTAACCAGTCGCGTGCTTCGCCCGCATTCTTCTCGAACCACGCCCGAGCGGAGCCCAGCCGGAAGCTGTAACCCCAGGCGTCCATGTCCTGCAGCATCCGCGCGCGGCCAAAGAAGCGGATGTGATCGGCGAGCAGGATCTGGAGGCAGCAAACGGCGTTCTCTTCCGGATCGTCCCCGCCCGCGTCGGCATCAAGCCCGGCGCGTCGTTCCGGTGTCATGCAGACATAGTGGGCCGTCTCGTGAAGAATCGAGTGCAGGGGCGTATCGAGGCGCGCGTACAGCCGGTCACCCTTAAGTCCCGCCTCGCGTTCGCCCCAGAAGGAACCGGGAATCGACTCCTGCGGTGCGATGAGCTCGAGCGTCAGCCCGTAGCGATCCAGCACGCGCGTGACATCGAGTCTCGAAGCCTGAGCGAGTTCCACGACAGACATCGGTCACAGCCTAGTCGAGAGTACACTGATCGTCGATGATGGAATGGCTCGACGCCGCGATCCTGGCGCGACTGCAATTCGCGTTCACGGTCGCATTTCACATCGTATTTCCCGCTTTCACGATCGGCTTGGCGAGTTATCTCGCAGTCCTCGAGGCGCTGTGGCTGTGGCGCGGCCGCGAAACCCATATCGTTCTCTATCGCTACTGGCTCAGGATCTTCGCGCTGACCTTCGGCATGGGCGTGGTCTCCGGGATCGTGATGAGCTACCAGTTCGGCACCAACTGGGGACCATTTGCCGATCGGACCGGCCCGGTGCTCGGCCCGCTGCTCGGCTACGAAGTGCTCACGGCCTTTTTTCTCGAAGCGGGATTCCTGGGGGTGATGTTGTTCGGGCAGAAGCGCGTCGGCAAGGGACTGCATTTCTTCGCCACCAGCATGGTGGCGGTCGGCACGCTGGTATCGGCCTTCTGGATCCTTGCAGCCAGCAGCTGGATGCACACACCCGCGGGTTACGCCATCCGCGACAGCCAGTTCATCCCCGTCGACTGGTGGGCGGTGATCTTCAACCCGTCCCTCCCCTACCGCCTGGCTCACATGGTGCTGGCCGCATACCTCACCACTGCATTCGTCGTCGGAGGGGTCGGCGCCCTTCATCTGCTGCGCGATCGTTCGAGCGACGCGGCGCGCGTCATGTTCTCGATGGCGATGTGGATGGCTGCGATCGTCGCGCCGTTGCAGCTGGTGATGGGCGATCTGCACGGACTCAACACGCTCGAGCATCAACCGGCCAAGATCGCGGCGATGGAGGGACACTGGGATACGCGCTCAGGCGCGCCGCTGATCCTCTTCGGACTGCCCGACATGCAGGCGGAGACGACGCGCTACGAACTGTCGGTGCCGGGCCTCGGGAGCCTGATCCTGACGCACGACTGGCAAGGCAACGTGCGCGGGCTCAAGTCCTGGCCAGCCAGCGACCGGCCGCACGCGCCGACGGTCTTCTGGAGTTTTCGCGTGATGGTCGCGATCGGCGTCGCCATGATCCTGGTGGGACTGGTGAGCCTTTTCCTGCGTGCGCGACGACGACTTGCAACGACACATTGGTTTCTACGTTGCGTGATCGCGATGGGGCCGGGCGGCTTCGTGGCGGTGCTTGCGGGCTGGATCACGACCGAAGTCGGGCGGCAGCCCTACGTGGTGTACGGATTGATGCGCACCGCCGAAGCGCGCTCGCCGGTCGATGCCCCGGCGGTGGCAGGCTCGCTGCTCGCGTTCGTGGTCGTCTATTTCCTCGTGTTTGGTGCGGGCATCTACTACATCCTGCAACTCATGCGCCGCGCGCCTGCGCCCCTCGAAGAGGGTGCTGAAAAAGGTCTGCCGCAGCGGGCGGCGGGAATCACGCCGGCGCCGGCGCTGGAGAAGCGATGACTCTGGACCTGCCATTGATCTGGGCGGGGCTGATCGCGCTCGCGGTGCTGATGTACGTCGTGATGGACGGCTTCGATCTCGGCATCGGCATCCTGTTTCCGTTCTTCAAAGGTGAACGCGACCGCGGGGTGATGATGAATTCCATTGCACCGGTGTGGGATGGCAACGAGACCTGGCTGATCCTGGGCGGCGGCGGATTATTCGCGGTGTTTCCTCTCGCCTATTCGATCCTGCTGACCGCGTTCTATGCGCCGCTGATCGTGATGCTGCTCGCGCTCATCTTTCGCGGGGTGGCCTTCGAGTTCCGCTTCCGCGATCCGCGGCACCAGTCATTCTGGGATCTGGGCTTCGCGGGGGGTTCGATCGTGGCCACACTCGCTCAGGGCGTCGTGTTGGGCGCGTTCGTGCAGGGGATCGAGGTCGAGGGCCGCAGCTACGCGGGCGGCTGGTTCGGCTGGCTGACGCCATTCAGCCTGTTCACCGGCGTCGCGCTGGCTTGCGGTTACGCGCTGCTGGGTGCGACTTGGCTGGTGATGAGGACGGAGGGTGAACTGCAGGCGCGCGCCAACCGGTGGGCCCGATCACTCGCGGTCGGCATGTTCACGGCGATCGCGGTGGTGAGCCTGTGGACGCCACAGCTCAATCTGTCGATCGCGATGCGCTGGTTTTCGTGGCCGAACGTCGCGTACCTCGCGCCGGTTCCGATCCTCGTCGCGGCGACCATTTGGGCGCTGCTGCGATCGCTGTCGCGACGCCACGATGTACGGCCCTTCCTGCTGTCGCTGGCGTTGTTCGTGCTGTCGTTCGCCGGGCTCGCGATCAGCCTGTATCCCTACATCGTGCCGCCGAGCGTCAAGATCCGGGATGCGGCCGCGCCACCCGAAAGCCTGTCATTCCTGCTCGTCGGCGCGGTGGTGCTGCTGCCCATCATTCTGGGCTACACGGCCTATGCATACTGGGTGTTCCGCGGCAAGGTGAAGGCCGACGATGGCTATCACTGAATTCTACAGGCGAGTCTGCTGGTTCGTCGGTCTATGGCTGGCCGGCGTCGCAGCCGTTGCGCTGGTGGCGTTGCTGCTTCGTTCGCTGCTCTAGGGCCTCACCCCCACCCTCCTTATGGGCAACTATGTCCCATCTGGCGTGAATGTCCTGGACGGCCGTGACCTCGACGGCGAGG
>Ga0209109_10001960_pt1 | contig 11266 bp, 12 predicted proteins | sample Rifsed10ft2_FD_184004 | JGI IMG/M metagenome (GOLD analysis project Ga0209109, IMG submission 184004) | Soil microbial communities from Rifle, Colorado, USA - sediment 10ft 2 (version 2) | ecosystem: Environmental > Terrestrial > Deep subsurface > Rock core/Sediment | place: Rifle, Colorado... | reverse complement strand
CCGGCTCGTCGCCGGCGGCAGCACGCGCAGCCGCTTCGAGCGCGTCCGCGCGTCCATCCAGCCTGAGCGCGTCGCGCGCCTCGCGAAGGCCGCCCCGGCCGAGCAGGGCACTCGTCGCCGCCCAGGCCGGCCCATCTCCGTTCCTCCCCTCCGCACGCGCCTGCGTGCAGAGCGAGATGAGCTCGGCGAGGTCCGAGACGGCAGCGACGTTCCCCGTCTCGGCTATCCGGACGAGGCCGTGGGCGTAGAGGTAGTCGCCCAGCAGGAGCGCCGTGTCCTCGTCGGCCGGCGCGAAGAGGCGGGAGCGGCCGTAGTGCACCAGATACCCCTCGTAGATGGTCTCGACGCCGAGCCCCAGCCCGTCGGGAGCAAGCGCCGAGAACACCGGCTCCTTCAGGCGCTCAGCCTCGGGACGCAGCGCCTCTGCCCAGAGCGGGCTCTCCTTCGACGCCTCCGCCGCGATCGCGTCCCACATCGTCCCGTGAGCCTATTGACCACCGCTCGCGGCACGCGGCGGTTCGAGCTCGACCTCGACGGGAACGTCTGGCCCTCCCTCCTCCCACGGCTCGAGCTGAACCCGCTCGCGGAAGAAGCCCCAGATAGCCCGCAGGCCGGCCATCGTCGGCAGCGCGATGAGGACGCCGGCGATCCCGTACAGCTCGCCGCCCGCAAGGAGCCCGAAGATCACGAGGAGCGGATGGAGCCGCAACGCGCTCGCCATCACGTTCGGGACGACGACGTGGCCCTCTACCTGGTAGATGAAGAGGAAGAGCACCGCCACCCAGATGACGCCCCACGGCGGGTCGGCGAAGAGCGCGAAGATGGCCGGCGGCACGGCCGAGAGCCACGGGCCGATGTACGGAATCACCTCGATGAAGGCGGTCCAGAGGCCGAAGAGCAGCGCGTACTCCTCCGCGCCCTCGACGAGCCCGGTCTTCCCGAGGACCCACATGCCGACGCCGGCGCTCGCCCCGATGACCGTCGAGAGAATCGCCTGGCCCTTCACATATCCCCACAGGGCGCTCTCGATCTGCTGCGTGAGCGGCGGCCCTCCGTGCGGCGGGAAGCGCGAGTCGATCGAGCGCTCGAGGCGCGGCATGTCGAGGAGCATGTAGATCGAGATGACGACGATGAGGATCAGCGAGAAGAGGAGCAGCACGGCCGAAAACGCAGCTCCTCGCGCGAACTCGATTGCGTCCTGCGCGTAGCCAGAGATCTCACCGGCGCTCAGCGAGTCGATCCAGTCGTTGACCTGGGCGCGGATCCGGATGTTCTCGAGCCCGTGGTCGTCGAGCCACGCCTGGAGCCGGTCGATGTCCACCTCGGCTCCGGTCTGACCGCTCAGCGTCTCCTCGGTGACGTAGGCGTCGATCCGCTCGCCGGCCTGCTGTGCCTGATCGAACGCGACGATGCCGATCGCGATCAGGACGGCGGCGACCGTAGCCGCGAAGACCAGGTACACGATCGTCACGGCGAGGCCGCGCGGGAGCTTCAGCCGGGTGAAGTCGCGGACGAGCGGGTTGAGCGTGAACGCGATCACCGAGGCCGTGAGAAACAGGAAGAGCACGTGCCCCAGCGTCTGGGCCAGCAGGAACACGAGAACGAGGAGAACGGGGAGCCCGACGAGCTGGACCCAGCGCGGGATCTTGATCGTCGGGCCGGGGCCGGCCATGCCACTGATCGTATCGCGGCGTGCTACAGGCTTCGGAGGCCGAGACGCCTGCAGGAGAGCTTGCTACGGTCCGGGCGTGACGACACCGCGCTCACGGCACGCCGCCCGGCTTCGCGCGCGCCGGCGGCGGGCGCAGGCGCGGGCACGGTGGCTCGCGCTCGCCGTGGTCGTCGCTGTCCTCCTGGTCGCGACGCTGGCGGTAACAGCCTTCTCGGGCAACGGCCCCTCAGGAGCGACGACTGTCTCGGGCCCCTCGAGCGGACCCGTCACGACGCCGCCGCCGGAGCCGCTCGTCCTCGCGACCGTCGGCAACCTGCGCGTGCAGTCGCCGATCGCGCAGGCGGGCGTCACGACCGTCGGCTTCCACGGATCGGGAGAAGGAGCGCTCGTCTTGCAGCCAGTCGGCCCGCAGGCGAACGAAGGCCTGCTCGCGCGCGTCTGGCACCGGATCACCGGGTCGGCTCACCGCGGACTGCCCTGGTACCAGCTGGAGAGCGGCGCGCTGCGGACGCTCGACGTCGGTGCGGCGCCCGGAACGGACGTCTACGCGCCGGTCGACGGCACGGTCGTCGCGATCCGCGACCACATCGTCTCGGGCCGCCGCGTCGGCGCCGAGATCGAGCTGCGACCGTCGTCCGCCCCGTCGCTCGTGGTCCAGCTCCAGCACGTCGAGCCCGATCCGGCGCTGAGCGTGGGTGCCAACGTCGCGGCCGGCTCGTCGAAGCTCGGCACGGTCGTCGACGTCACAAGGTACGAGCGGCAGGCGCTCGCGCGGTTCTCGGGCGACCGAGGCACGAACGTCGCGATCGAGGTGTATCCCTCGGCCGCGCTGGGCGTGCCCTAGGCTCCGCTGCGCAAGACCGGAATCCGCTCGCGCGGACTCCGATCGCGCGAAAATCCCTGAAGACGGCCGCTTCGCGGCCTTGGCACAGCTGTTTCACATCAACCTCCCATGCGGATCCTCTTCGTCGCAGATGTAGTCGGCGCCCCGGGACGGAGCGCTCTCGAGGCCCGGCTCCCCGGGATCCGCGCCGAGCTGGGCGTCGACGTCTGCATCGCGAACGGCGAGAACGCGGCCGACGGCGTCGGCATCACGCCTCGGCTCGCGGACCGTCTGCTCGCCGCGGGCGTCGACGCGATCACGCTCGGCAACCATGCGTTCAGGCGGGCGGAGATCGGGGACTACCTCGAGAGCTCGGATCGGATCGTGCGGCCGGCAAACACGTCGTCGGCGACTCCCGGTCGTGGACTCACGATCGTCGACTGCGCGAACGGTGCGCGCGTGGCCGTGATCAACGTCCTCGGGTCGCTCTTCCTCCACCCGGCGACGTCGCTCTTCGAGGTGATCGATGGTCTCGTCGACGAGGCGCGGCGGACGACGCCGCTCGTGCTCGTCGACGTTCACGCGGAGGCGACGAGCGAGAAGATCGCCCTCGGACACTGGCTCGACGGCCGGGTCACGGCAGTCGTCGGCACGCACACGCACGTCCAGACCTCCGACGCGCACGTGCTGCCGCGGGGCACGGCGTTCATCACCGACGCCGGGATGACCGGCCCACACGACTCGGTCATCGGCGTCGAGACGGAGCTGGCGATCAAGCGCATGCGGACCGGCATGCCGGTGCGGTTCGCAACCGCGCACGGCGGCGTTCGGATCGAGGGCGCGCTCATCGAGTGCGACGAGGCGAGCGGGCTGGCGACGGCGATCGAGCCCGTCCGCATACCGTTTCCCTGATGCTCTACCGGCCCGAGGCGTTCGAGCCGCTCACGGACGAGGCGTGGGACGAGGGTCGGACCAGGGAGCGGATCCGAGCGCTCGTCGCGGACGCAGATCAGGCCTTCCGCGGCCCCCGTCTCTTCTGGCGCGCACACGAGTGGGACCGCTGGCACGGCACGAGCCCGATGAAGAACCTCTACGTCGGCTCGGCCGGAGTGCTCTGGGCTCTCGACGCGCTTCGCCGGCGCGGGTACGCGGAGACGAGCCTCGACCTCGCCGACCTCGCCGTGCGCAACCTCGAGCTCTTCCGCGAGCGCCCCGACTTCATGAAGGGAATGAAGCTTCCCGAGCCCCGCGAGTCGTCGCTCCTCGAGGGCGAGAGCGGGATCCTGCTCGTCGCGTGGCGGCTCGCTCCGAGCACGGAGCTCGCGGACGATCTCCACCGGCGAGTGCGGGCGAACGTCGGCAACCCTGCGGAGGAGGTGATGTGGGGAGCACCCGGCACGCTGCTGGCGGCCCAGGCGATGCTCGAGTGGACCGGCGAGGAGCGCTGGCGTGACGCGTGGAGCGAGAGCGCCGAGGCGCTTCTCTCGCGGCGCGATGCGGAGGGGCTGTGGGTGCAGCGGCTGTACGGCCAGGAGCTCCGGAGCCTCACGCCACCGCACGGGCTCGTCGGCAACGTCCAGGCGCTCCTCCCGCTCCTCGACGAGACCCGCCGCGACGCACTCGAGCGCGAGACGGCGTCGATCCTGGCGAAGACCGCGGTCGTCGAGGACGGTCTCGCGAACTGGCCGCCGCGCCCGCGCCCCGAGCTCCCCGGCCCGGACGGCCAGATCCGCGTCCAGTGGTGCGCCGGCGCACCCGGGATCGTCATCGCCGCGGGGGACTACATGGACGAGGAGCTCCTCCTCGCCGGAGCGGAGCTCGTCTGGCGCGCAGGCCCTCCGGGGATGGACAAGGCAGCGTGCATCTGCCACGGGACCGCCGGCAACGGCTACGCCTTCCTCAGGGCCTTCGAGCGCACCGGCGACGAGGTGTGGCTCGAACGGGCGCGCCGCTTCGCCGTGCACACGCTCGACCAGATCGAGCGCGCACGCGCCGAGCGCGGTCGCGGTCGCTACTCGCTCTGGACCGGCGACATCGGGGCGGCGCTCTTCGCGGCCGACTGCGTCGCAGGTCGAGCCGCGTACCCGATCATCGACTCCTTCGACTGGTAGCTCTCCTCCGGGAGGAGGAGCCAGAGAGCGACGAAGGGGGTGAGCCAGGGCAGGTAGAGGTAGAACCAGTGGCTCAGCGTGAGCTGGAAGGCGGCAAGCACCGCGGCCGTGAGCGCGGCGAGCTGCACGAGGCTCTTCCGACGCGGCACGAAAGCCACGACCGCGGCGAGCGCGACCGTCAGCGCCACGAGAACGGGCTGGGCGAATCGGAGGTCCGGGATGCCTTCGGCGTGGTACTGCCCCCACTTCCAAAGCGAGAACGGTGAGTTGCGCGAGAGCTGGAATCCGATCGTCCGGTCCCAGAACGTTCGGACGGCCTCCCAGAGATCGGGCTCGAGGAGCAGCACAGTGAAGGCGGCCACCGTGGCGAGCGCGAAGGCGCCTGCGAAGCGGAGGACGCTCCTCGGACGTGCGATCGGGTAGGTCGCCCACAGCGGTGCGAGGAGGAGGGCGCCGAACTTCGTCCACCCGGCGAGCGCGACCGCCGCTCCGCGGGCCGAGGGGGACGAGACGAGCCAGAAGCCCCAGACTAGAAACGCGGGCATGATCGTGTCGTTCGTGTTCGAGTTGAGCGTGTACGCCGTGAAGGGGTACGCGGCCCACGCGAACGCGAGAGCTGCTGCGAGCCGCGTGCCGCCGAAGCGAAGGCCGACCAGAACGAGCCCGAGGATGGTCAGCAGGTCGAAGGCGATCGACGTGGCATGGGCCGCCGGGAGCGAGTCCCACTTCCCGCTCCAGCCGAACGTGAGGTAGGCGGGGACGTACGCGACATAGGAGACGGGGCCGTACGTGTCGCCGTGCTCGTTCGCCGACTCGCAGCGGCCGTTCGTCTGGACGCGGTCGCGGACGTCGCCCTCCGTGTCCTCGGGGCCGCACGGCTCGAGGTCGCCCCGGATGGGCATGTGGCCGTACGGCGCCTGCCCGTCGACGATGCGGCTCGCGCCGATCACTCCTGCGTAGCCGACGTCGATCACGCCGCGCTGCGTCTCCACGTTGAGCCCGACGCGGAACCCGAGGATGAAGATCGCAGCCACGGCGAGCGCCCACGCCGGCCAGATCGGCCGCAGCGGCACCGGGCGGCGCCGCACGCCGATCCATACGCCACGGCAGACCAGGTAGAGCAGCGGCGGGTAGGCGAGCGGCACGCTCCGAAAGATCTCTCCGCGGTTGAAGAACACGAGCGACAGGGAGAAGGAGAGGAGAACGAGGAGGTCGAGGTTGCGCACGGCGAGGGGCCGTCGAAGATCGGCGAGCCCGACGAGGAAGACGAGGCAGAGGCCGGCCCAGACGTACCACGCGGTGAGGGTCTTGCCGCCGAACGCTCCGGGCCGCCCCCGCGCCATCTTCCATGCGACTTGCGGCCCCGTCCACGCCTCGGTGACGCGGCCTGTCGTGTCCTCCACGGTGACGAGGGCGATCTGGCCCGCGTCACCCGACCAGGCCTTCACCGACCACGTCCTCGTGAGCGAGCGGAACGTCGCGGAGGTCGTCGGGTCGGTCGGGTAGCGGTCGAGCCAGCGCTCGACCTTCGGGTGCGCGAGCGCGATCCGCGTCGCCTCGTCCTCGCTCAGGCGCGGCACATCCACCGGTGTCGCCGCACCAGCCGGGCCGGCGAGGATCAGCGCAGCGGCCGCACAGACAGCCGCCGCTGCAGCTCGACTCAGCGACCCGGCCCGAACGACCAGAGCTTGTTGCCGACGAAGTTGACCGGCGTCACGAGCACGATCGCAATCGCCTGCGCGAGGACCTCGGCCAGGCCGACCGTCACGAGCAGATGCAGGACGACCAGGTTCGCGCAGAGCGCGATGGTCGAGACCACGAGGAACCGCATCCCCTGGTACGCGACATGGCCTCGCTGCGCCCGGAACGTCCAGACCCGGTTCCACGTGTAGTTGTTCGTCACCGCCACGAGGAACGAGCACACCGCAGCCGGGATGTAGTGCACGTCGAGCACGAGGACGAGCAGCGAGAACACCCACAGGTTGACGAGGTACCCGCTCGCGCCGACGACGCAGAACTTCACGAGCTGCTCCCAGTTCGCGCGACGCCGAAGCGCCGCCTCCACGCGCGCACGCGAAAACGGCACCCTCACCGGGGCAGAGGGAGAGCCCACAGGCGGCGAGAGTAGCCAAGACCTCGGCCGCGACGCCCCCCGAACGGGTCACGCACGCTGGAATCCGCCCGCACCCACGAGCGGGACGAAGCGGCAGGGCACCGACGCGCGCTCGACGGGTCCCTCCGGAGTCTTCACGACCTGCACGAGGTCCTGCCCCCACCTCGAGCCTCGCGGTAGGACCAGCCGCCCACCGTCCGCGAGCTGCTCGTAGAGCTCGAGGGGGACCGTCGGAGCTGCCGCCGCGATCGCGATCGCGTCGAACGGCGCGCGCTCCGGGACTCCCAGCGAGCCGTCCCCGAGGCGAACGTCGACGCGCTCGTGGCCGGCGAGCGCGAGGGCCGCCCGAGCCCACTCGTAGAGCTCGGGCACGCGCTCGATCGTCGTCACCTCGGCCGCGAGCTCCGCGAGAACGGCGGCCTGGTAGCCCGACCCGGTGCCGACGTCGAGCACGCGCTCGTCCCCGCGGAGCACGAGCAGCGCGCAGATCGTTCCCACGATGTACGGCTGAGAGATCGTCTGCCCGAAGCCGATCGGGAGCGCGCCGTCCTCGTACGCGAGCTCACGGACGCCCTCGGGAACGAAGAGCTCCCGCGGAACGCGCCCCATCGCCTCGAGGACGCGCTCGTCGGCGATCCCTCGGCGGCGGAGCTGATGCTCCACCATGAGCTCCCTCGCCTCGGCAAACGTCACTTGGCGAGCGTGCGCAGCCCGGCGAAGCGCGCCGCTTCACGCCCGCGCATGCGCGCCGCGAGAACCGGCAGCGCAACGGCGACCACGTATCCCGCAATCGGGACGAAGGCCAGGAGCCCGACCAGGATCCCGACGACGCCGACATAGGCGGCGACCCCGAGCCTCGTCGCGCCACGCCTCATGGCGCCGACGACGATGGCCGCGGCAGAGAGCGCTCCGAGCAGGCCTCCGATCGCGCCGGCGACAATCTCGGCGGTGTCCCCCACGAGGAGGCCGAGCGCGAGCCCACCCGCCGTCCCGAGGAGAACCGCCACGCCGACGCCGGCGGTGTTGACGGCGAGGAGGCCGGACAGGATCACACCGAGGCCGAGCGCAAGTCCGAGCGTGACGCCGATCGAGTACCAGCTGCCCACGCCGCCCAGTCTAGGAGATCCCCCGCCCGGCAAACCGCCGCGCGCCGGACGCCGTACTGACCGGCAGACCTACGGAGAGAGGGGGACCGTCATGCGCAGACGCACCGTGATGCTGGTCATCGCCGCCGTCGGAGTTGCGCTTCTCATCGCTTCCCTTGCCGTCGCCGCCGGCGGCAAGAAGAACCTGAAGGCAGGCGACCTCATCGGCTACGAGGAGAACCCGGACATATCGACCGAGGCGACCGGGTCGTTTCGCGTGACGGTCGACGACGCCGCGCAGACACTCGCCTACGAGCTGAGCTACTCGGGACTCGAGGGGACCGTGCAGCAGGCGCACGTCCACTTCGGGAAGCGCGCCGTGAACGGCGGCGTGACGTTCTTCCTGTGCACGAACCTCGGCAACGGCCCGGCCGGCACGCCCGCGTGCCCGCAGTCGGGGACGGTCTCGCGCACCGCAGGCGCTGCCGACATCCTCGGGCCGGGGACGCAGGGGATCGAGGCGGGCAACTTCGCCGAGCTCGCAGCCGCGATGCGAGCCGGGCACACCTACGCCAACGTTCACTCGACGAAGTGGCCCGGCGGCGAGATTCGCGCCCAGATAAACGAACGCTGACAGCCGAGAGTAGATCGCTCAGGGCCGCTGACCCCGCAGGTCAGCCTGACGGCACCGAAGCCCGGCGAAAGCCGGGCTTACGGTTTCAGGACTCAGCGCCTGGGGTCTGACCCCACGGGTCTGACCCCAGCGTCAGAGGCCGCCCTCCAGCCGTTCGATCACTGCGAGCCCGAACGCCGCAGCCCTGGCGCCGTCCACCACGCGGTGGTCGAACGTCACCGCGATCGTCCCGACCTTCCGCACGACGATCTCGCCCTCACGGACGACCGGGCGAGGGGCGATGCGCCCGACGCTGAGGATGGCGACCTCGGGGTGGTTCACGATCGGCGTCTGGAAGAGACCCGCGAGCTTCCCCGCGCTCGTGACGGTGAAGGTGGATCCGCGGATCTCCTCCGCACCAAGCGTGCCCGCGCGCGCGCTGTCGGCGAGGCGCTCGATCTCGGCGCCGATCTCCTCGACCGACCTCGCGTCGCAGCCGCGTACGACGGGCACGACGAGGCCCTGCTCGGTCTGCACCGCGACCCCGATGTCGTAGCGGTCGAGGTAGACGATCGCGTCGCCTTCGAGCCGCGCGTTGAGCTCGGGGAACTCGGCGAGGGAATCGGCGCACGCCTTCACGACGGTGGCGAGGAGGACTTCGAGCTCCACCGCCTCGAAGTCGCACTCCTCGACCCACGTGACGGGCGGCACCTCGCGGTGCGCGCGCGCCATGTGCTCGGCGATGAGGCGGCGGACACCACGCAGAGGTTCGCGTCGCCCCTCGGCCGGCGTGGCACCCGCCGCCGCGCCGCGAACGTCGGCCTCGGTGATCCGTCCACCCGGTCCCGTCCCGGAGACCGCCGCGAGATCCACGCCGAGCTCGGCGGCGATCTTTCGAACGAGCGGCGTTGCGGTGATTCGCCCTGCGGGCAAATCACCAGGCGCAGAAGGAGCCTCAGCTGCAGCTCGTCGAAGCCTGGCGGCTTCCGGCTCTGGGCGGGGAACCGCCTCCGGCACGGCCTCGCCCGGGGCGCCGATCACGACGAGGGTCGTGCCCACCGGAGCCACCTCCCCCTCCTGCACGAGGATGCGCAGGACGGTGCCCGCGTACGGCGAGGGAATGTCGACCGTCGCCTTGTCCGTCTGGATCTCGACGAGCGGGTCGTCCTCGGCGATCTCCTGGCCCTCGCTGACGAGCCAGCGCGCGACCTCTCCCTCGGTCAGGCCCTCGCCGAGGTCCGGCAACTTGAACGACTGCGCCATGTCAGCGGATTGTCGTGAAGCGAATCGCGTCGTGCGGCAGCACCGCGTGGACGCCCAAGACGCCGTTGACGACCTGCGTGACGCGAAGATCGACTGCGAGGCTGGCGAGCGCGAGCGCGTCGGCCCGGCCGAGGCCGTGCTCTCGCCCCATGAGCTCGAGCATCGAATCGACGGCGAGCGCCATGGCCTCGTCGAGGTCCTCGTCGAAGCCGAACGTGAGCCAGGCGTGCGGAGTCCACGCGATCGGCGCCCGCAGCTCGAGCTCGTCTCGCACGTTCAGCGTCAGGACGGCGCGGTCGAGCGGGCACTCGATCGCAAGCTGCGACACCTCGCCGTCACCCTGGCGCGCATGGCCGTCGCCCGCGGAGAAGAGCGCGCCGTCGACGGAGATCGGCAGGTAGAGACGTGCACCCTGGACGAGCTCCTTGCAGTCGATGTTCCCGCCCCAGATGCGAGGAGGAGCGGTCGGATGGACACCGGGCTCCGGCGGCGGCATGCCGAGCACGCCTAGGAACGGATGGAGATCGAGCTCGCGCCCGGCTTCGTCGCGACCGACGCCCGCTGAGAGCTCCCACCGGAGGCGTACTCCCGGGTCGTCCGAGAGCCCGAGCCGATCGTTCAGCGGGGATGACCAGCCGCCCGCCTGGCACCAACCCCATGAGCCGGCGGTGACCTCGTCGATGCTCACCTCGAGGACCTGGCCCGCCTGCGCCCCTCGGACCGCCACCGGGCCGACGAGCGCGTGGCCCGCGTCTAGCTCTTCGTCGCGAGGCTCGAACAGCTCCCTGGACGACGTGAACCAGCCCGAGGAGAGGCACGAGAGCGCGATCGTGTCGCCCGAGTCGATCGTGAGCACGGGCTCGAGCTCGCAGGAGAAGTGCCCGTGGAGCGTCCGCCGCTCCAATGGGATCTCGTGTCGTGCCATCAGGCGGTGGCGAACGCGGCGCGGGCGCGCTCCGCGAAGGCCTCGACGTCGGCGGCGGGCGGCGGCTCGTTCGCGTCGAACATCGCTGCCTGGACGTGCGCGCCTCCGCCGTGACGGTCGCGCAGCTCTCTCGTCATCGGCTGCACGACGAAGTGGATATGGACCGGAACGCCGCCCTTGTGCGACCACTGGCAGACGTAGACCTGGTCCGGTGTCGTCAGCTCGGCGGCCACGGCCGCCGTCTCCGTGAGCAGTGGCCCGAGCTCGCGCGCCTCGTCGTTGGCGAGCTCCCAGATGTGGACGACGTGACGCTTGGGCTTGACGATGAGCGTGCCGACGCCCAGCGGGCCGACGCAGTGCTCGACGAGCCAGTGGCCCGTCTCGTGGATCACGCCTCCCGGGAGCGGTGTGCGACCGTCGGCGAGATCGCAGGCCAGGCAGCCCTCGACGCCCATCACGCGGCAAGCACGCGGCGGACGGCGTCGACGACGCGCGCGACAGACGGCACGTACGCGTCCTCGAGCTGCCAGTACGGGTAGGGCACGTCGTATCCCGTCACGCGGATCACCGGCCCGTGGAGGTCGAAGATCGCCTTCTCCGCGAGCACGGCGGCAACCTCCGCCGCGAAGCCCACGACCCGAGGCGCCTCCTGGACGACGAC
>Ga0209109_10001959_pt1 | contig 11267 bp, 9 predicted proteins | sample Rifsed10ft2_FD_184004 | JGI IMG/M metagenome (GOLD analysis project Ga0209109, IMG submission 184004) | Soil microbial communities from Rifle, Colorado, USA - sediment 10ft 2 (version 2) | ecosystem: Environmental > Terrestrial > Deep subsurface > Rock core/Sediment | place: Rifle, Colorado... | reverse complement strand
CGTGATAAACTGCCGCGCGTGCTAACCGTCGACCTCGCACCGTCGCCGCCGATCTCGAGTATCTCTATACCCCCACATTGCTTCGACTGATTTGGCCTGCCGGAGACTGACGTCTATGAAGGCTCTGCTCTTGACCCTGTCGACTGCCGCGTCTATCGCCGTGCCGGGCGCCGGCATTGCGGACGATGCCGTGCTTACCGTCGATCACTACGTGCGCCACGAGTCGACGCTGCCCGCGATGCGCGGCGAGACCGCGCAACTTTACGTGCGCGAGCGCGTGCTCGCCGGTACGCTGGCGCGCACGCGTGATTTCGCGGATCGCGTCGTCCTGTTCGTGCACGGTGCCGGCACGCCCGCCGAGGTCGCCTTCGACGTGCCGTTTGCGGACTACAGCTGGATGGCCTATCTCGCCGCCGCGGGCTTCGACGTATTTTCGATGGACGTCACGGGCTACGGGCGCTCGACGCGGCCGAACGTTATGAACGATCCGTGCAATCTTGCGCCCGAGGACCGTGCCGGGCTTGCCACGGCCGATTGCGACCCGAGCTACGCGGGCGAGCTCGGCAACATCGCGTCGGATTGGGACGACATCGGCGCGGTCGTCGAATACGTGCGCACTTTGCGCGGCGTCGACGAGCTTGCGCTCCTCGGCTGGTCGCTCGGCGGACCGCGCGCCGGCGGGTTCGCGGCGCAGAACCCCGACAGAGTGTCGCGACTCGTGCTGCTTGCACCGGCGTACGAGGGTGACCGCTCCCCAAATCCGCCGGCGAGCCTGCCCGTCGAAGGCGCCGCGATCACGAAGCAATCGCACGCCGATTTCACGGCGAACTGGGAACGTCAACTCGGCTGCGAGGATCAGTATGATGCCCGCGCGGCCGAGTCGGTCTGGCAGGCGATGCTCGCGTCGGATCCCGTCGGCGCGACTTGGGGCACCGGGATGCGGCGTGCACCGCGCACGACGGTTTGGGGCTGGAACGAGGGCCTCGTTTCGCGCACGCGTACACCGATGCTCATCGTGCATGGCGTTCACGACAAGCAGGTCGCGCCGGAGCGCGGCATGAGCCTCTATGCCGACCTCGGTTCCGCGAGCAAGGTTTATATCGACTTGGGATGCGCCTCGCACAACGCAATGTGGGAGCGGAACCACACGCTGCTGTTCCGCGCATCGCTCGAATGGTTACAGCGGGGCACGGTGAACGGTGTCGACAACGGCATTTTGCAAATGGGCTACGAGTGACATGGGTGGAGCACGCATGCGAGTCGAGATCGTTTCGTTAGTCACGCTAGGCCTCGCGGCAGTTGCTGCGCCTGCCGGTGCGCAAACGCCCGACGGCGAGCAATTGTTCCAGTCGTTCTGTGCCGTATGCCACGCAAATCCCGTCGAGGACGACATTCCTACGGCTGCCGAGATGCTTGAGCTCGATCCGAACGCGATCGTCGACTCGCTGACCGACGGCAACATGCGGTTGCAAGGGCAGCTCCTGACGCCCGCACAACACGCCGTCGTTGCCGAGTATTTGACGGGCCGTCCCGTGCGCGAGCGCTCGGCGGAGTTCACGACCGGGCTCTGCACGGAGAGCCCACCATGGCCCGACCTTACGGCCGGCGGCATCTGGAACGGCTGGGGCCCGGACGTGCGCAATACGCGCTTTCAATCCGATGCGGGCGGCATCGTCGCCGGTAACGTCGGACGTCTCACGCTCAAATGGGCTTTCGGGATTCCCGACGTTACGCAATCGCGCGCCCAGCCGGCCGTCGCCGGCGGGCGACTTTTCATGGCGAGCCTATCGGGCGCCGTCTACGCGCTCGATGCGGCCACGGGCTGCACGTATTGGACGTTCGAGGCGCAGGCCGGCGTGCGCACGGCGATTTCCGTCGGCCCCGTCGCCGGCGGTTACGCAATTTATTTCGCCGATGCCGCCGCGCGTGCGTACGCCGTCGATGCGGCGACCGGCCGGCAACTGTGGGTCACCAAAGTCGACGATCACGCGGCCGCACGCTCGACGGGCGCGCCCACGCTGCACGCAGGACGACTCTACGTACCGATCTCGGGTGTCTCGGAGGAAACGGCCGCATCGATGCCGGGTTACGAGTGCTGTACGTTTCGCGGCAGCTTGACCGCGCTCGATGCCGCGACCGGCGAGGTTGTGTGGAAAACCTATACGGTCGACGAGCCGCGGCGGCGCGGCGAGAGCAGCACGGGTGCGCCGCTTTGGGGGCCGGCCGGCTCACCGATTTGGAGCGCGCCGACAGTCGATGCGAAACGCGGCTTGATCTACGCCGCCACCGGCAACGCGTACGCCGACCCGAACCCGCCGACGAGCGACGCGATCGTCGCGTTCTCGATGGAGACGGGCGCCATCGAGTGGATCAGTCAAATCACGCCCGGCGACGTGTGGATCTTGGGCTGCGACCAGCAATCGACGGGGAATCCCGAGGCCGGCGACAACCCGAATTGTCCCGAGGACGTCGGCCCCGACTTCGATTTCTCGGCCTCACCCGCGCTCGTCACGATGCAAGACGGCACCGATCGTCTCGTGATCACGCAGAAATCCGGCGTCGGCTACGCGCTCGATCCCGACGACGAAGGCCGCAAAGTCTGGGAATACCGTTGGGGGCAGGGCAGCCCCGTCGGCGGCGTATGGGGCACGAGCTCCGACGGTCTGCGCGCCTTCTTCGCGGTCGCGGATCAATTCACGCCGGCTCCCGGCGGTTTGCACGGTGTCGATCTCGCGACCGGGGAGCGGCTCTGGCACGTCGCCCCGCCCGCGCCGCTATGTGTCGCTGGCCCCGGCTGCGGCACGGCGCAATCGGCCGCCGTCACGACGATTCCCGGCGTCGTGTTCTCGGGCTCCGTCGACGGTGGCATGCGCGCCTACGCGGCCGAGACCGGCGTGGTCCTCTGGAGCTTCGACACGAATGGCAGCTTCGAGACCGTCAATGGCGTCCCCGCGCGCGGCGGCTCGATGGACGGCCCGGGCCCCGTCGTCGCCGGCGGCATGCTGTTCGTAACGGCCGGCAACGGCGGCTTCGTCGGAACGCCGGGCAACATCTTGCTGGCGTTTGCGGTGGAATAGAAGCTCAGAGCTTGTCTTCCGTATAGAGAGACAACTCGATCATGCGTTCGAGCAGTTGCTCGGTCGGCAGACCCTTGAAGTTCCGCAGCACCAGCTCCTTGATATAGAGACGTACGAGATACCGCAACTTGAGGGCTTGATTGCGTGCCGCGAACACGAAATCGCGATGGCCGCTGTTGACGAGAATGAGGTTGCGCTCCGCATCGAAGCGCGAGCGCCATAGCTCGCCTGCGGCGCGCTCGAACGTGTAGCCTGGCAGACCGCGCGCGCTCACGACGCCGGAGCCTGCCGAAGGCACGATGCTGTCGGTTACCGTGATGAGCGCTTCCGCCGTGCAGGTCGCTTCGCGCTGCCGAACCGTCACGCGCAACGCTGTGAGACCCGGCGTGCCGGGAGCCGCGAACGCAACCTCCTGATCGCGATCGCTGTCGAGCATCCCGCCGCCATCGGCGATTTGCCAATGGAACTCAAGACCGTCTTCCACTCGGCGTCGCGAGCGATCCCGCGGCAGTGCTCTGAAGCGACGGGATTCGTTCACGGCAATGGTGCTCGCCGCCGGCGAGACCACCACGCTGAACAGGGGTCCGGCATGCTCGAAGAACTGGCGCTGCTGCTCGACGCGCATGTCGGGCTCCGGCGCACCGAGCGTCTCATCCGGCGGCGCCTCGCCGGCCGTGCCCGCGGCGCCGGAGTCGCGGCCCGCGGAACTCTGCCGCGAGCGCGATTGAATGTCGAACCAATCGTATTCCTCGGGCGGCAGCGCGAGCATCGCCTCGCGAAACGCGCGCTGAATGGCGCGCAGCAGCTCACGACTCGCCTGCTCTTCTTCCGCGCGCCGCTGCTCATCTATGAGCGTCTGTAAATACTCTTCGAGCGGACGCACTGCATCGAGCAGCGCGGCGAAGCGCTCGTCGTGAACGAGGCCGCTGCGCGTACCGGGCGTGAGGTTGAGAAACGGCGCGTCGAGGAGCCCTTGCAGGTACCCCGACGTCCACGGTGCACGTTCCAGGCCCGGCAGCGCCGCGAGGTCCTCGACCACGCGCGTTCCGGATCGATACAGACCGACGCGCGATGAGTCGTCGGGCGCGGATAGGTACAGCTCCGCGTAAACTTCGCCGAACGGCGTGCGCACCTCGGGGAGCTGGTGCAGAAGCCGTCCGTCGAACTGGCGCGGCTCCACGGCGTATTGCTTGCGCGCGAGCTTGTCGATCACCGTAATGCGCACGCCGGAGCTGCGAATCCGATCGCGCAGCTCGGCGGCTAAATACCACTGGATCTTTTCGCCGCTCAAGGTACGAATGCCTTCGAGCAGCGGCGCAATGCGCAGCTCCGTGCCGCGCTCCGCGAACAGCATTCGGCGCGGCGCGACTGCGTAGCCCGAATCCCCCTTGGCCATCGTCATCTGGTAGGCGCGCTGGTCCGTGCCGGTCGAGGTGATCTGCAGGCCCTCGCCCACGGTCCAGAAGCTCAGCAGGCCGATGCCGAATTCGCCTTGCACGCCCTTGCCGCCGCCGTCAGCCTTGAGCTTGCGCTTGATGGAGTCGCAGATGTGCGTGGCGACGTACTTGAAATCAGGCACGCCCTCGGCGTCGCGCGGAATGCCGTCGCCGTCATCGCGGATCGAGAGATACTGCTCACCGTGCTCGCGTCCGCGCGTGATCGTGACCGTGTGTGCGTTCGCATCGATGCTGTTCTCGACGAGCTCGGCGACCGCCTTCAAGGGGTTGCTCTGCGACAGCGCGATGATACGGATCGCGTTCCAGTCGTCGCCGATCCGGAGCTTGCCTTTGGCGGGAGTCTTACGCGCCATACGTCGAGGAAGAAGTCTGCATGAACCTTGCAAGTCTAACCTGCGACGCGCGGATTCCGGAATCGGCGACAGACGTTGGCGGCTGGTTGTGCCGGAACCGTTCGCCGGTTAGTCAAGATCGCGGCCTTACGGCAGCCTTAAGGCCGCGATTCCGGGGTAGGAGCGAGCTTCGCTCGCGAATATTGGAATCGCGAGCGAAGCTCGCTCCTACAAGACCCGCTTCTACGTTGCCATTCCCCAGCGGCGCACAGTGCGATCCTCGATGATCTTGAACACGAAGTTTTCGACGAATAAACCGAACAGGATCACGGTCAGAAGCCCAGCGAACACCTCGGGAATCAGCAGCTGATTCTTGTTCTCGAAAATATACCAGCCCAAGCCCCCCTCGCCCGAGCTCACGCCGAACACGAGCTCGGCCGCGATGAGCGTCCGCCACGCGAACGCCCAGCCGACCTTGAGGCCCGTGAGAATGCTCGGAAAGGCGCCGGGAATCAGAATGCGCGCGATGAAGCCTGCGCTCGAGAGGCCGTAGTTCCTGCCGACCATCTTGAGCGTCGGGCTCAAGCTCCGAAATCCCGAGTACGTGTTGAGCGCGACCGCCCAGAGCACCGCGTGCACGAGCACGAAGATCACGCTCGCGTCGCCCAAGCCGAACCAGATGAGCGCGAGCGGCAAGAGCGCGATCGACGGCAACGGGTTGAACATCGCCGTCAACGTTTCGAGGAGATCGGCGCCCAAGCGGCTCATGCTCGCGAACGCCGTCAGGAGCGCCGCGATCGCGAGCCCCGCGACATATCCTTTGAAAAGCAACGTGAGCGTATACCCGGCCGCGCGCGGCAGCTCTCCCGAGACGAGCGCTGCCACCAACGCCGTCACGGTGGCCGTCAAAGTCGGAAACAGCAGCGGATTCGCGAGCACGCGCGCGTAGATCTCCCAAGCGAGCGCGAGCACGACGAGCAGCAACGCTTTGCGCAATGCGCTGTTGGCGTAAAGCCGCTGCCACGCGCTTTGCGGCTCAGCGGCGACGGCGTAATCGCGGGCTTCGATGGCGTTCATGATTTCCGGTCTTGGGATCGATGCGTCAGACATGGTAGGCGCTCCCCTCGTCGATGGCGCGGTCGAACAAAATCTCTTGGATACGAGTCGACAGCCGCTTACCGAGAGCATCGGGCAAGTCGTCGCCTGAGCAATTGATCTCGGCTTTGACTTGTCCCGGATGAGCGCTCAAGAGCAGGATGCGGTTGCCGATGCGGATTGCTTCCGGAATCGAATGCGTTACGAACACGACGGTGAACTTCGTGTCCTCCCAAAGACGCAGCAGCTCTTCCTGCATTTTTTCCCTGGTCAGGGCGTCGAGTGCCGCGAACGGCTCGTCCATGAGCAGGATCTTGGGCTCCGTCGCCATCGCGCGCGCTATTGCGACGCGCTGCTTCATGCCGCCCGACAAGGTGTGCGGAAAGCTGTCGGCGAACGTCGTCAAACCTACTTTGGCGATGACATGCATGGCCTTTTCGGCCGCTTGCTTGGCCGGCAACTTGCCGCTCGCAGTCAGCGCGAAGCTCACATTGTCGCGCACGGACTTCCACGGCAGCAGTTGGTCGAATTCCTGAAAGACGAACGCGCGATCCGGTCCTGGGGAAACGACGGCCGTGCCGCTCAAGAGAATCCGGCCTTCGACGGGGTGCAAGTAGCCGCCGATGGCTTTGAGCAGCGTCGACTTGCCGCAACCTGAAGGCCCGAGCACGACGAAGCGATCCGATTCGAGCACATCGAAGTCGACGCGGTACACCGCCGTCAGCAGCTGATCGCCGCTGCGATACTGCAGCGTCACGCCGCGCACGGAAAGCAGCGGCTCAGCTGCCGGGCGCGGCATGGATGTCCGCGAAGAACAGATCGCGCCAAGAATCCGGCAAGCGGTCGAGCGAGCCGATCTCGTGCATGAACGTCGCGTATTTCATGACGTTCTGGGGCGTCGTCGTGAACTCGATGTCGGGATCCTCGAGCACCGCAACGATCTCGTCGGGCGTGAATCCGCCGCCGCCGTCGGCTTCGATGAGCACGCGTGCCGCGGTTGCGGGGTCGGCGCGAATCATCGCGTTCGCTTCCTCGAGCGCCGCGAGCACGGCCGCGTAGGCATCCGGGTTCTCGCTGCGAAACCGCGCCGTCGTCGAGAGCATCGTGAACGTCGTCGCTCCGCCCATGACTTCATCCGAGCTCATAAGCGTGCGAATCCCAGGCTTCCTGATCTCGCGTTGATGAAACGGCGGCGACGTAAAGTGAGCATTGACTTCGCCTGCGGCCGACAGCATCGTGACGAGCGCATCGGCATGCGTCATCGTGACCGTGTAGCGGTCGAATCGGTCCGCTTGCTCGAGGCCGTAACGACTCGCAGCCACCATCTGCATGATGATTGCCGGGATCGAGACTTTGATGGCCGTGACGGCGATCTTGTCTTGATCGGACAGATCGTCGAGCGTCCGGAGCCGATCCGAACGCGTGTTGAGATACATCGGCAGCGACGCCATGGCCGCGACGCCTCCGACCTGCACCGAGTCGCGCGTTCGGTCCCACAAGGTCAGGAAGGCGGGCGGTCCGGCGGCGATGAAGTCGACGGAGCCCGACAACAGCGCATCGTTCATGATTGCGGGGCCGCCCAAGTCGATCCAGCGCACGCGCAAGTCCGCGCGGCCCAGAAGCTCGGCATGTTTTTCGATGAGGTCGAACTCGCGCATCATCATGAGCGGCAGAAAACCGACGCCGCCGGCCCCGAGCGGAATACGAATCTCGGACCGGACCTCGTCGCGAGCGCACCCGATAGTTACGAGCGCGACGCTGAAGAGCGCACCCGCCAAAACCGCCGATCGAAGCTTGTCGCGAAGTGCGCGCATCGTCAGGACGATAGCTCGCGGGAGCGCGGGTGCCGGGTCACGTCCGTAGCGGGAATTGTCGCGCGACACAGGTCGCCGACGTCCTCGAGCGTGTCGATATTCCAGCAGCGCTCGACAAGATCGTCGATGCGCTCGGCCGGCAGCGCGAGCACGGCGAGATCGCGAAACTTCTCTTCGAGCTCGGCGTTGCTCAAGGGGCGGTGCACGTTGCCGAGCGATTCCGCGACGAAGAGCTCGAGTCTTTGGCCGCTCTGCATGACGACCTCGATGTGCACCTGATCTTCGGTGATCGACGGATCAGGGACTGCCGTCGTGAGAGCGCGTATGCGCGCGAGCGCCGGGTCGCGCACGGCCTCAGCGGTGAATTCCTTGACGCCGCCACGGCCCCGCACAAGACCGATCGCCGCCGCGTGATAGATCGAGTACTTGCTCTCCAGCGCCCGCGCAAGGTCGCTTTTGTTGCACAAGTCGAGCACAAGCGGCGCGACGCGCAGGCGCACGGCAGAAATCGCCGCGGGGTCCGGCCGATGCCGCGCGCGGATTTGACTGCAACCGTCGATCGTGGGATGAACGACGAGGCCGCAGGCGTACGGCTTGTAGGCGTTGGCGCGCAAGTCGAAGTCCGTCCCCAAGCGCGCCGTGACTTTGTCGAGATCGAATTCGCGCGCCGTGACGGCCGCGAACCCTCGCGGGCCTTCGAGGGCGCGCTCGCCGGCGGTGAAGTCCGCGCGCGCGAGCAAAGCAGCCGTGTAGCCGTTCTGCGCCGCGCGGCCCGGCTGAAACGATTTCGCCATGGAGCCGAACATTTCGCGGATGCCGGCGGCCTGCGTCGCGGCGAGCCCGAAGGCCCAAATCATTTGCCGCGTCGTCAACCCGAGTACCTTACCCGTCGCCGCGGCCGCGCCGAACACGCCCGTCGTCGACGTGATGTGCCAGCCGGCTTCGTAATGCGCGGGGTAGACGGCGTTGCCGATGCGGGACTCGACCTCGAATCCTAAGATGAACGCATGCACGAGGTCGCGTCCGGACAGGGGGTTTGCGCTCGCGTACGCGAACAATGCCGAGGCCACGGGCACGCTCGGATGAATATAGTTCTTGGGCAGCGTGTCGTCGTACTCGAGCACGTGCGAGCCGATGCCGTTGAGTAACGCCGCGTGCAGGGGATCGAACCGCTCGCGGCGTCCGAGCACGACGGCGGTCGGCTTGCCCGAATACGGCGCGAGCGTCGCGATGGCGATATCGAGCGCGGCATCGATGCTGCCGCCGAGCGCGCAGCCCAGATAGTTGAGCAGCGCGCGCTTGGCTTCAGCGCGCACGTCGGCGGGGATTGCTTCGATCGTGCTTTCCGCGACATAGGCCGCGAGCGTTGCGGTCGGGGACATGATGTAGTTACGCGAAGCGCACGCAATAGATCGGCGGCAGATGCTGGTTAACGAGCTGCCAGTGCGCGCCTTGATCGTCGCTGACCCAGAGATTGCCCGTCGTGCTGCCGAACGCGAGCCGGTCGCCGCTCGAGTCGATGTCGAGGCCGTGACGGTAGACGACGTCGTAAGCATGCTCTTGCGGCAGACCATCACGCAGGATCTCGAAGCTCTTGCCGCCGTCCGTGGTGCGCGTGACGACGAGCGCGCCGTCGACAGGATAGCGCTTTTGGTCCTTGATGCCGGGCACGAACCACGCGCGGTCGGGATCGTCGGGGTGCACGGCGACCGGGAAACCGAAGCTCGACGGCTTCGCGGTCTCGATCTCCGTGCAGGTCACGCCGCCATCGGTGCTCAGGAATATGCCGTTGTGATGCTGGATCCAAATGTGATCCGGCGAGCTCTGGCACTGCACGACGCGGTGGGGATCCTGGACGCTCGGCTCCATGGCCATCTCCGGCGGCATGTACTCGGCACGCATGCCCTTGCCTTCGCATTGCCACGTGGCGCCGTCGTCGCGGCTGACCCACAAGCCCGCGCAGGAGACACCGATGCGGATGACGTTAGCGTCGCGCGGATCGACGAGGATCGAGTGGATGCCAGGAAAATCCGCGCCGCCGCCGAACCATTGCTTGCGCTGCGGGTGATTCCACAAGCTCTCGACGAGCGACCAGCTCTCGCCGCCGTCGCGCGAACGGAACAACCCGCCCGGAATCGTCCCGCACCAAAGCTCGCCGGGGCGGTCGGCACCGCCGCGCTCGAGCGACCACACGGACTTGAGATTCCACGGCACGGGTGTGCGGCGCGTCGGGTCGAGGTCTTCTTCGCCCTCGGGCTTCGGCGGGTAGATCGGCACGGCGCGCTCGGTCCACGTAGCGCCGCCGTCCGTCGAGCGCTTGAATTTGACCCCGAAGTGGCCCATGTCTTGCGCCGCGTGAATTGCGCCGTCGCCGTCAGCGAGCACCATTGTCACAGGGTCGCCGAGCAGCGAGGCCGCAGCGATTTCCCAGCCGCGCCGGGCGCGCTTGATGACAAACAGCCCTTTGCGCGTCGCAGCGAGCACGGTATCGCTCATCACTTAGCCCCCGGACAATGCCTGGAAGACATAGACCTCGCTATCCCCATCCAGAGGATCGCTCAAACGAGCGCGATCGAGCAGGTTGCGGCCGTCCACGAATACCTTGATGTGTTTACGGACCTCTCCTTGATCGTCGAGCACGAATCCGCGCACGTCCGGCCACTTCTCGAAGTACCGGTCGAGCAGCTCCGCGACGGTGGCGGCCGCGATCTCGCTCTGCGGGCATTCCGTATGGCGGCTCAAGTTGGGCGTGAAATAAATCTGCGGCATGGATCGAGCCATGATAGCGACTAAGCCGCGGGCTTCGCCAGAACCGCGCAGGGCATAACGAATTCTCGGCTCTTAGGTCGAGATTTCCTCGATACGCCCATCCGCATGTCGCGCGAAGCGGCCGCGCTCGCGCGGAAACACCGGGTCGTCGACCGGGTACGGCCAGCCGCCGAACAGCGTCCGGCGGTAGTCGGCGAACGCCTGCTCGAGCTCGGCGCGGGTGTTCATCACGAACGGGCCGTAGTGCGCGACTGTTTCCCCGATCGGCCGCCCTTGCAGCAGCAGAATCTCGGCCGGCCCGCCGACGGCGGCGAGCTTGAGCGGCCGGTCGCCCCGGACTTCGATCATGCTGTGCTCAGTGAGCTTGCGGTCGGCGACCTCGAGCGCCGGTCCGACGAAGAAGTACAGCACGCGCCCGGTGCGCGCGTCGCGCGCGGGTGGCAACGTCCACTCGGCATCCGCGGCGAGCGTGATCGTCCAGATGGCGACGTCCGCATCCGCGTTCGCTGCCCACGAATCCGGCGGCGGTGCGGGCGGTTGCAGGCCCGCAAGCGTTCCGGCCGTCATGTTGACCTCGAACACCGCCCGCCACGCGTCCTCCGGGTAGTGCGCCAGGGGGGTATGAGGCGGGCCAAGGATCCCGGCGGCGTGGACCACGACATCGAGGCCCGGAGTGCGGGACCCGATGCTGTTCACGATCGCCTGCCGGGTGGTCCGGTCGGT
>Ga0209109_10001957_pt1 | contig 11271 bp, 5 predicted proteins | sample Rifsed10ft2_FD_184004 | JGI IMG/M metagenome (GOLD analysis project Ga0209109, IMG submission 184004) | Soil microbial communities from Rifle, Colorado, USA - sediment 10ft 2 (version 2) | ecosystem: Environmental > Terrestrial > Deep subsurface > Rock core/Sediment | place: Rifle, Colorado... | reverse complement strand
CCGCGGCTTCCTCGTCAACGAAGTCAATCACACTATGGAGTTCCACTCGTCCGCACCCGCGACGGGTGTGGACATCGCCGGGAAGGTGATTGACTACACTTGTCGGCATCACAGCGATAGATCAGCGCTCTGATTCGACCCATACCTGCTGACCATCGGTGAGCAAGGTCAGGTTGCCATGCTCGTCGGTACGGAGGACGGTGCGCCCGGCGAGGCGGCGGAGGACCTCGGGCGCGGGGTTGCCATCCGGATTGCCCGCCCCCACCGAGATAAAGGCGACCTGTGGATTAATCGCCGCTACCCACTCGTCTTGAGTGGCATCGTCCGAGCCGTGGTCGGCCACGAGCAGCGCGGTGCTCAGCCCGACTGCCCCACGCGCTAGCAGCGCGGTCTCATCGGAGGCGTCGAGGCCGATGGGCATGAGGAGTGAAGCGCGATCCCATTCCAAACGCAGGGCGCTGCCCCGCGCACCCTCCCCCACCACCCGCAGAACGATGCCGTCGTCCAGATCGAACGCGGGCAGGTCGGCAGCATTCACTGTATCAATCTTATTGTCCTTCAGCATCTCCATCAGCGTTTGATACGTCGCGCTCTTGCCGGGGACGCTCGTGACGAGCGCGCGGCTTACCGCGTAACGGCTGAATAAATCGGGCAGTCCGCCGAGGTTCTCGTCGCGCGGCGCGGCGACGACGAGCAGATCAATGCGGGTCGTGAACAGTGGCAGTTGCCGCGCTAACGCCCGCGCGAGCGCGCCGCCGCTCGGCCCGCCATCAATCAGCACATTCGTGCCCGAAGGCGTTTGGATCAGAACCGCATCCCCCTGCCCCACATCGAGCACTGTGATGCGCATCCGGCCGTCCCGATCGGGCAAACTGAAATACCAACTCCAGACGACGATAGTCCCCACCGCCAGCGCCGCCAATCCCGAGGTCGGAAGCCATTTGGCAGCGAAACGGCCCCACTCCGCTGAGCGGAGCGCAAGCGGCCAGGCCGGGCGCTGATCCGGCGGGCGGCTGAGCAGCCACGTCAGCCCGAACAGCAGTGCATAGAAGCCGATCACAAATCCGGGCGCAACTTCGCCGAGGCCGATAGACGCGCCGGGCACTTTCGCGAACAACTCGACGAGGGTAATGGTGTATGCCGTGAAGGGCCACGCCGCCCACGCGACGACCTCCCCCAGCGGCAGCCAGATCAACCCGGCGAGCAACGCCAGCCCGCCCGTGACCATCACCGCCGGTTGAGCGGGCAGGATGAGCAGATTGGCGACGAACGAAATCAGGGAGAGGCGTTTGAAGTAATAGGCGATCAACGGCAGGGTGGTGATCTGCGCGGCAAGGGTGAGCAGAAAGAATTCGCCCGCGTAAGCCGTCAGCCGCGCAGCCTTCTCCGGGGTCGTGAAACGCGTAGCGAGATTCTTGAACGCAGCTTCAAACGGCTCGGCGTACAGCACCAAACCGAGGGTCGCCGCCGCGCTGAGTTGAAAGCTCACGTCCCACAGCGTGAGCGGGTTGATCAGCGTCATGGCGATGACGGCAAAAGATAGCGTGTTGAGGCCCACTGCTCGCCGTCCGATTCTCTGCGCGACGAGCGCGAGGCCGCCCATGATGGCGGCGCGCACGACCGACGCGCCCGCGCCGACGAGCACGGTGTATGCGGCGATACCGAGAATCGCGACGACGGCTCCACGCTGCGGGCCGAACAGCCGATTGGCCGTCGCCGCGAAAACACCGGCGATGATGGCTATGTTGAAGCCTGAGATCGCGACGATATGCGACGTGCCAGTGGCGCTGAAAGCGTCCTTGAGGTCTTTCGGGATGCCGGACTCGATGCCGAGGAGAATTCCTTGCAGGAGCGAGGCATGCGGCTCCGGGAACATTTGAGTGAGAACATTCAGCGCGCGCGCTTTGAAGTCAAACAGCGCTTGCCACAGCAGGCCGCCTTGCCGCTCGGCCAGGAATGTGACCCGCGCCTGCCGCACTTGAGAGTAGACGCCCTGCCGAGCGAGATAGTCTCGGTACGAAAAGTCGTCGAATATGGGCGGGGTTTCGAGCGCTCCGAAGACGCGCAGGCGGTCGCCGTAGCGGAATTCGCCATCGCCAGTGGCTTTCAAACGCGAATCGGAAAAGCGAGGGGCGTAGACCAACACCACACCACGCACGGCGATGGGGGCCGGGGCGTCCGGCAGGAGCAATGCCTCCACATGGACGCGGAGATTGGTGCGGGTATCGCGCACATCCGGCTCATCCCACACCACGCCTTCGAGCGCGACTTCGCCCACGTCGTTGTACGTCGCGAAGAACGATTCGTCCCCGAGGGGAGGCCGAGCGAGTTGGTGGCGCATCCCGCCGAGGCCCAAGGCGATCACAAGCAGGAGCGGCCTGCGGAGACGCGCATCTGTCCGGCGGAGGAACAGCCCACCACCCCCCAGTCCGGCAAGGATCAGCCACGCCCACCAGGGTTGGTTCACTTGCGCGGCGGCCCAGATGCCCGCGATCCAACCCAAGCCGAGGACGAGGAGGATGGACATGCTCTAACCCGATGGCACTGTGGAAATCAGAAGTAGTTCTTCAGAAAGTCAATCGTGGGAGCGCCGGTTTTGACATCCGACAGGCTCGCGGCCTCGGCAAGCTCCCGCAGGTGATTGATTTGATCCACCCGGTCGAGGTCAATCGGCTCCGGGAGCGTGGGGTTAAGGCGGTGGAAGCGCGTTTTCAAGAGTTGACGGCATTGATAATGGGCCACGTCCACCGTGCCTTCAATGAGCAGGTCAATGATCAAATCATGGCCGGACCGGGAGAGCTCGCCCACGACTCGCCGGACCGGAAATCTGGCCCAGCGCAGCCAGCCCCATTGGGCATTTTGCGCTTCGACAATTCTCGGATTCAGGCCCGTCCCCACCGAGATCAGCACGATTTCGTTCAAATCCTTTCCGGCGGCGAGCGCCTGCGCGAGCGCGCACGTGCTCGGGTTGTTCGCGGCCACGCCGCCGTCAATGTGTCCATCGTAGACGGGGAAGTAGGCGGGTGCGGCGCTGGTGCGCAGGGCGACATCCACCATTCGCTCCGTATAGTCCGAGTCGGATGGATCGAGGTTGTGAAAGAACTTGGGTTTCCACATGCGCACGCCCTGCCGGTTGTCCGGCCCGTTGTCCAAATCGAAACTGCTGATGAGCACGTGCTTGCCCTTTACGGCGAGGTCGCCCAGCGTGAGGTCGCCGAACTGCTCCCGGAGCCGCGCCGCCAGCCGGTCGTTGCGATATTTGGCGCGAAAGACATCCACCAATGCGCCGAAGCGCGACCGCAGGAAAATCTCGGAGCCGTAATTCTCGTAGAGGGCGCGACACTCGCGCGGCGTGAGGCCCCGGGCCAGCCCCAGTGCCAGCAGGCCGCCGGTCGAGGTCCCGGCGAACATATTGACCTTGTCCAGAAAGCCGGGCACAGCTGCTTCGAGCCGGTCGAGCAGGGTGGCGGTCAGCACGCCGCGAATGCCGCCGCCGTCGAGGGAGAGGATACGGTACATGGTTGTCTCCGGGTCGTGTCTGTGCACACTGCCAAATTGCGCAAGATTATGCGGGAGAACAATTTTTAGGGCAAATTACGCGCGGATTCCTTGACAGTCGTATGCCCGTCGGGTACAATGCCGCTCACCTGCGGGCCTGTAGCGCAGTTGGGAGCGCGCTTCAATCGCACTGAAGAGGTCGAGGGTTCGAATCCCTCCAGGTCCACTGCGGACAGACACACAGGTCTGCCCCAACTATGCCCAATCAGGGCCCATAGCGCAGTTGGGAGCGCGTCTCAATGGCATTGAGAAGGTCGAGGGTTCGAATCCCTCTGGGTCCACCAGCGGGCAAGCGCAAGGCTTGCCCCAACCGCATATCGAAAGCGTCAAGCCGGAGTAGTAGGCTATCCGTCAGCGAGCAGGGAGATGGGCGTAGCCCAGGTGGAAGCCCCGCGCGGCGTCTGCGGAACGCCACAAGGCCGAACTCGCCGGAATGGTTGTAGGATGGCTTTACCCCATCCCACACCGCGCTCTGCGGGTGAACGGCGGACTGACATCCGCTTAATAGCCCGCGGCGGGTGCGCCCGATATCGCGCCGCATGAGTGGGTAGCGGCGACTCTCGTGGTCGCCCTGCCAACCAGGGTGGTACCACGGAGGCCTCTTCGTCCCTGATTTGGGCGAGGAGGTTTTTGTTTTGTAGGAGCGGCATCGCGGGTGCAACCCGCTCCTACAGCGAAGTGGGAAGGAGGTACCTGTTTACTGTTGAGGTCTGGGCGGGAATGTGAGAGGATGGAGGGCGAGCCAGGCAGCCAAGGCGTATGGCCATGCGCCCCTCCCTTCCTGCTCTCCAGTCCGTGTCCGCACTCAACCGCAAACAGTTGGAGGTTCGAATGTCGAAAAAAGGTAAGCGACGATCGGTGATCGATATGCTTCGGGAATTGCTCGATCAGCTCGAACAGTTATTGAGACCGGGCAGGCTTAAGCCCGCCCCGGTTCCAGCCCGGAGCCGAGGGCGGAGGCAGTGAAGAGTGATCAGTAATCAGTGATCAGTCAGGACGGGAGGAGATTAGCATGGCCAGCAAATCAAAGAAAACCGGCGCGACTGTTAACGCAAAACGGACAGCGCCGAAAGCTAGTCGCAAGACCACAACTAAATCCACGCGAAAGACCACGGTAAAGGCCGCGAGGCGCACCGCGTCGAAGGCCGCGGCGAGCCGGGGTGCGCGCACCGCCCCCAAAGGTTCGGCCACGCCCCGGACAGCGCGGAAACCACAGGCCGCGCCAAAGACCGCAAGGCGGGCGGCGACCCCACGCATCGAAAGATACAATCCCCAAAAGGTCGAGCCCAAGTGGCAGAAGCAATGGGAGAAGGATCAGCTGTATCGGGCGGTGGTTGACCCGAACCAGAAGAAGTTCTACGCCCTGACGATGCTGCCCTACCCCAGCGGCGACCTGCACATCGGCCACTGGTACGCAATGACGCCCTCGGATGCGCGCGCACGATGGATGCGGATGCGCGGCTTCAACGTGATGTTCCCCATCGGGTTCGATGCCTTTGGCCTGCCCGCCGAGAACGCCGCCATCCAGCGCCGCGTCCACCCCAAGAAGTGGACGTACAAGAACATCGCCAACATGCGCAAGCAGCTGCGCTCGATGGGCGCGATGTGGGATTGGGAACGCGAGGCGGTGTCGGCTGATCCCGAATACTACAAGTGGACACAGTGGTTTTTCTCGCAACTGTTCAAGCACGGGCTGGCGTACAAGAAGATGTCGCCTGTGGACTGGTGCCCGCACTGCCAGACCACGCTGGCCCGCGAGCAGGTCATCGGCGAAAACCGCGTCTGCGAGCGCTGCAAGACGCCGGTCGTCAAGAAGAACCTGGAGCAGTGGTTCTTCAAGATCACGAATTACGCCGAAGAGCTGCTGAAGTTCGACGGCATTGACTGGCCGGAGCGCGTGCGCACCCTGCAAACGAACTGGATCGGGCGGAGCGAGGGCGCGTCGGTGCGGTTCGTGTCTGAGCAAGAGGATCCCATCGAAGTCTTCACCACGCGGCCGGACACGCTGTGGGGCGCGACGTTCATGGTGCTGGCACCTGAGCACCCGCTGGTGGCGAAGCTGACCACACCCGACCGCAAGGCCGAGGTAGAGAAGTATGTGTTCGAGGCCACGCGACAGACGGACATCCAGCGCGAGGCAACCGACAAAGAAAAAACGGGTGTGTTCACTGGCGCGTCTGCGATCAATCCAGTCAACGGTGCACGCATCCCGGTCTGGATCGCGGACTACGTGCTGATGACGTACGGCACGGGCGCAATCATGGCCGTGCCTGCGCACGACGAGCGCGACTTCGCGTTTGCGACGAAGTACAGCCTGCCCATCCCGATCGTCATCGCGCCCCCCGATTGGGATGGCCTGCCCTTGAAACGGGCCTACTCCGGCTCTGGCAAGATGGTGAACTCCGGCGAGTTCGACGGCACGCCAGTTCCTGAGCGCATTGGCAAGGTGATTCGGTGGCTGGAGGAGAAGGGCATCGGCCAGGGCGCGGTGATCTATCGCCTGCGCGACTGGCTGATCTCGCGCCAGCGTTACTGGGGCGCGCCGATCCCGATCGTCTACTGCCCCGAGCACGGGCAGGTGCCTGTGCCCGACGGGCAACTACCGGTGTTGCTGCCCGACGACGTGGAATGGCTGCCCACCGGGCAAAGCCCGTTGAAGCTGCACCCGACCTGGGCCAAGACCACGTGCCCGATCTGCGCGCGCCCGGCGACGCGCGACACCGACACGATGGACACGTTCATGTGCTCGTCGTGGTATCACCTGCGTTATCTGAGCCCGCACTACGACCAGGGGCCGTTCAACCCGAAAGAGTACGACTACTGGATGCCGGTGGACACGTATACCGGCGGCGCAGAACACGCGACGATGCACCTGCTATACACACGCTTCTTCCACAAGGCGCTGCGCGATATGGGGATCGCGCCGGGCGACGAGCCGATGAGGCAACTGCGAAACCAGGGGCACATCCTGGGGCCGGACAGCCAGCGCATGAGCAAGAGCCGCGGGAACGTCATTGACCCGGACGTACAGGTCAAGACCTACGGCGCAGACACCGTGCGCACGTATCTGATGTTCGGCTATCAGTGGTCGGAGGGCGGGCCGTGGAGCACAAAGAACATTCAGGGGGCGGTGCGGTGGCTGAACCGCGTCTGGGCCATCGCCGCCGCGAACTCCAAAGCTCAAGCTTCAGACTTCAAAGAAGAGGCGGTGCGCGAATTGAGGCGGGTCACGCACCAGACGATCAAGCGCGTGACGGAGGACTTCGAGAAGTTCGAGTTCAACACCATCGTCTCCGGGCTGATGGAGATGACGAACGCGTTGTATCAGTATCGCGCCGCCACCCAGGGCACGCCCGCGTGGGACGAGGCCATCAACACGCTGCTGCTGCTGATGGCCCCAGGGACCCCACACATCGCGGAAGAGTTGTGGATGCGGCGCGGCCAGCCGTACTCCATCCACCAGCAAGCGTGGCCCAAGTGGGATCCGGCCATCGCCGCCGAGGAGCTGATCACCATCGTGGTGCAGATCAACGGCAAGGTGCGCGACCGCTTCGAAGCGCCCGCGACCATCACGGAGGCCGAGGCAAAGGAAAAGGCGCTGGCGACCGAGGGCGCGCAGAAGCACATGAACGGGCAAGCGCCGAAGAGGGTGTTGTACGTGCCGGGGAAACTGGTGAATATTGTGGTGTGAGCGGCAGCGGATGGCTTCGCGTCACGGAGTCAGCGGATGAAAAAGGCAATCGGGGCGAGTCTGGGACTCGCCCCGATGTGGTTAATCAGCCCTTGAACCCGCGCTTCTTCAATTCCTTTTCCACCTTCTTCGCCGAGATCATCTCGGTGATGTTCGTGTTGAGGACAGGCTTAAGCGCGCCGGGCTGCAGCGCGTTCATCTGATCGAGGACGTCGTCCGGCTGCGCGCCGGCTTTCTTGACCGTCTGCTGCACGTCGTCCAGCGAGGAGGCCATCGGCGACATGGAGACGCGCTCGTCGAGGTTGGCGGCGGCCGCGTCGAACTTCTCGCGCGACAGCCCCTTCAGGGTTTTGATCTCCTTTTCGGTCAGATCGTAGCCCGCCAGCGCCTTATCCGGGTCGGTGAACACCAAAATCCGGAATTCGCGCTCCGCCACCATACGGCCCAGAATTTTCTGCACAACACCGAGCGACATCACATCATCTCCATTCGAGACCTCATCCCAATTCCTTGAGCGTCACGGGAGCCTCGTGCGGTTTGCACACGCCACAGTACAGGGTATCTTCCACCACCACGGCTTTGTGCGCGCCATCCTCGCCCGTGTAGATTTCCAGGATAAACGGCATCTTTTGAAAGTGATCCCGGCACACCGCCCGGCCACAGAAGCGGCAGACGCCGTGCGCCGGACGGTCACAGTGCCAGCAATTCATAGAGCCTCGCAACTCAACTTAGCCAGTGATGCCGTGAGTTTAGCGCGAGTCTAGCCCAATGACAACCCGGACGATTCGGCCAGCGCGCGGCTAGCCGCTTCGCGGTTGGCCAGCAGGCGGCGGGTGACGGCGCGCTCCAGCGCGCGGCGCAGGCTGCGGGACTCGCGCACCAACTCGTTGAACGGCTCGGCGGCGAGGGCCAGCAAACGGGCGGGCTGCGTAGCGGTTACGGTCGCCGTGCGGGGCACGTTCATCAACAGCGCGACCTCGCCGAAGTATTCGCCCGGCCCCAGCCGCTGCTGCTCGACCACCGCGCCGCCCGGCAGCCGCAGCGCCACGGCCACCTCGCCGGCTTCGACGATGTAGAACTTGTCGCCCGGCTCGCCCTGCGCGCAGACCACCTGCCCGGCCTCCACCGTCAGGCTTTCCAGCCACGCGGCGAGCAGCCGCAGCTCGAAGCTCTCGAAGTCTGCAAAGAGCGGGATGCGGCGCAGCAGCCTCACCCGGCGCAGCATGGCATCCATCTTGTCGTGCCCCTTGAAGCCGGCGCGCACCAGCCGGTCGAAATCCCGCCGGTTCAGCGCCAGCACCTCGACGGGCGTCAGCGCGCGAATGGTCGCGTTGCGCGGTTCACGGGTGAGCAGGGCGGCTTCGCCAAAGTAATCGCCGGTCACGAGTTCGTTGACGACCTGCTCCAACTCCTGCGCGTCGCGCTGGACGACGGCGACGCGCCCCCGGCGAATGACGTAAAAGCGGTTGCCCACTTCACCCTGCCGGATGATGATTTCACCCTGCGCGAAGTGCCGCGCCCGCAGCTTCCCGCCGATGGCGCGCAACTCGTCGGGCGTGAAGGCGACGAACAGCGGCGCGCGTTCGAGCAGCGCGATCACGTCCTGCTGCGTCTGCGCGAACTGCTCCGCCAGCCCGGCGGCCCAGCGGACGTGCCGCACGATGTGATCGGCGGCGATCTCGCGCTGCGACCAGTCGAGCGCGTCGTAGCCTCGGGCGAGCGCGCGGCGCGCGAAGGCCTCCCCTGCCTCTCGTGCAGCCTGGTCGAGCAGCGCACCGAGCGCGGCGGCGAGCACTTCGGCGTGGTCGGCGACGGGAACGGGCGGGGCCGCTTCACGTACGACAACGGCGGTAAGTCGCCCGTCGTCGTCGAACGCCAGCCCCCACCCGCGCGCGCCCGCCATCCGGTTGAAATGCGCCCGCACTCGCCGCGCAGCCCCGAGGCCGCAGGTCAGACACAGTTGATCGAGCACGGCCTCTGCCAGCAGTTCGAACGCATCCCACAGCCGCTCGCGAGTGGTCAGTGGATGCGCGATGGATGGGTCAGGGATGAGCGGGGAAAGGCGGAGTGCGTGCCAATGCCACAGCCCGCTCCACACCCACAGCGCCGCGAGGCCGTGCAGCGCCGAAGTCCATTGCGGGCTGAGGGCGACGGCGCCGAGCAGACTCACCCATCCGAGGCCGACGAGGATGATTGAGGCTGCCCGCCAGCTTCCGCGCAGCCCGATGATCAACGGCCAGCCGAGAAGCAGCGCGAGGCCGCCCAGCGCCAACGCCGACACGTCGAGCGCGAAGACCGCGCGCGCGGCGACGGGGAGGAACACGCCCTGAAGGACATGGGCCACGCCGAGCAGCGTCAGTCCCAGGGCGAGGATGAGCCAGGCACGCGCATAGGCCGAGCCGCGCATGGCTCTGGCCGCGTCGAGGGCCAGAGATACGCCCCAGGCCAGCGCCGCCGCGCCGAGCGCGAGACTCAGCCATGTCGCCGCAACCGGCGCGGCGAGCCAGGGCACAGCTACCAGCGCCGCCGACCCCAATCCCAGCGCGAGCGCGGCGCGTCCAGGAGAGGCGAAGACTCGGGCGCGGCGGAGGCGGGGCGCGACGGCGCGTCCCCACTGATAAACTTGAACGCCAAGCAGCAAGAGGAAGGACAAGGCCAGCACGATGAGCAGCCCGCTGACAATCAGCGTCGGTAGATCGCTTGACCCGCTGAGCAGGGCTTGCACACTGGCGATCACGCGCGCATCCCAAATGATCACGGCGACATAGACGACGTAGGCCGTCCACAGGGCCGCGAGCGTGCCGAAGACGACGAAGATGATTTCGTCGCGCGTGAGGCGCTCGCGCCGCACCAGTTTGCGAATGAGCTTGTGCCGCAGAAACGAGAGCGACCGCGCGCGCAAATTCGGGATTTCGAGCGCGTCGGAGAGCAGGTAATAGCCGTCGAGGTTGAGCAGCGGATTGAGATTCACAATCGAGGTCGCGAAGCCGATGGCGGCGATCTGAAACAGCAGGGGCGCGACGGCGAGTTCGGGCCGAAGCCAGATGGCGATGGCGGCCAACCCGCCGAAGATGAAGCCCGTGTACGGCCCGGCCCACGTCACGGCCAGCCGCGCGCGCTTGTCCTCCAGCCAGATGTCGCTCGTGTCCACAAACGCGGCGGGCACGCCGAAATACAGCATCAGCCCGCCGCGCTGCACTTCGCGGCCATAATGCTTGGTCGTGAGCGCGTGCCCGAGTTCGTGCGTGATCAGGAGCAGGCCCGCCGCCACCCAGAGCGCGACCACGCCGACCTGCACGTTCACGCCGAGGAGGTCGAAGCGCGCGTCGCCTACCATGCGCGTGAAGAGGTACAGGCCGATCAGGCTCACGAACAGATACAGAACTTGCGCGACCGGGGAGAAGATCAGCCAGCCGACGGCCCAGTGCAGGCGCGTGACGATCACATCCAGCCCACGGATCGCGAATTCCCGGTTGAGCAGTGCGCGCGCCGGCTGCGTCAGCCGGTAGGCGAGGGTGCGCCGGGCAAGCGCCTGCCTCACGTCCGCGAACACGTCCTGCGGCTGATCGCGCAGCATGCGCTTGTGATAGAGATGGTGCACCAACCCACGGACGAGGGCAAAGGCGAACGTGCCGTGCTCCAGAAAGTACGCGACGACCAGCTCCTGCAGGGTCGTCGTCCCGTCCAGCCGCTGCCACACCCAGTATTCGCGCGGCGAGAGGCGCACGTACGTCCCGGCCTCGGGCTGCTTGAGCACGTAGTACGGCCCGGCGCGGTCGCGCAGCTCGCGCGCGATCACGCCCTCGGCCTGCGCCGGGCGCGACTGGGCCAGGTCGAGCGTCGTGTCGAGCGCCGGTACGTTCGAGACCAACACCGTTTGATAGATCTTCGACAGCTCGATGTAGTCGTCGGCGCTGCGCGGGCCGTCGCAGATCTGCGCAAAGTCGAACCAGATCACGCCGTCGGCCGCCCGGCGATACTCGATCGGCCGTCCCAGGAGCTCGAGCGCGCCGCCATGATCA
>Ga0209109_10001955_pt1 | contig 11274 bp, 12 predicted proteins | sample Rifsed10ft2_FD_184004 | JGI IMG/M metagenome (GOLD analysis project Ga0209109, IMG submission 184004) | Soil microbial communities from Rifle, Colorado, USA - sediment 10ft 2 (version 2) | ecosystem: Environmental > Terrestrial > Deep subsurface > Rock core/Sediment | place: Rifle, Colorado... | reverse complement strand
CCGACTTCGTGGCGGTAAGCTTCGAGCAGGACTATCGCTCGAGCAATCTTTCCAACACCATGCGCAAGCTGCAGTACTGGAAGAAGGTGAGCGGCCGCTGGCGCATCCTTTATGAGGGAGCGGCGTGAAATTCAGACTGTCGTGCCTGTGGCAACCCCTGGTCGTGCTCTCCGCCGCGGCGGCGGGGCCCGGCGCGCTCGCCGCCGAGCCGCAGGTCGACCTCAAGACCAGCGCCGGCACCATCCGGCTCGAGCTCTATCCCGCCAAGGCGCCCAAGACGGTGGCCAACTTCCTGCAGTACGTGAAGGACGGGCACTACGACGGCACCATTTTCCACCGCGTGATCCCCGGCTTCATGGTCCAGGGCGGCGGCTTCGATCCGGGGTTCAAGCAGAAGGCGACGCGCGACCCGATCCAGAACGAGGCCAAGAACGGGCTGAAGAACGACCTCGGCACCCTCGCAATGGCGCGCACCAGCGCTGCGCACTCGGCTTCGGCCCAGTTCTTCATCAACGTCAAGGACAACGATTTCCTCAACGCCGCCGCGGCGCAGGACGGCTGGGGCTACGCCGTCTTCGGCAAGGTGGTTTCGGGAATGGACGTCGTGACGAAGATCGCCGCGACGCCGACCGGCGCGGGCGGGCCCTTCCGCAGCGACGTGCCGCGCGCGGCGGTGGTCATCCAGTCGGCCACCGTGGTCGGCAAGTAGCCGGGCGGCGTGCCCGCCACGCTGTTCATCTCGGACCTGCATCTTTCGGGCGAGCGCCCGGCGATCAGCGAGCGGTTCTTCGAGTTCCTGGAGGCGCAGGCGGCGCGCGCCGCCGCGCTCTACGTCCTCGGCGACCTGTTCGAGTACTGGATCGGCGACGACGAGCTCGACGCCGCCGGCGGCGACCCGCTGGCGCGGCGCGTCGCCAATGCGCTCGGCGAGCTTTCGCGGCACGGCGTGGCGATCGCGTTCATGCACGGCAATCGCGACTTCCTCGTCGGCGGGCGCTTCTGCGAGGCGAGCGGCGCACGGCTGCTCGACGACCCGTCGGTGGAAAAGGTCGGCGGCGTGCGCACCCTGCTGATGCACGGCGACACGCTGTGCACCGACGATCACGACTACCAGGCCTGGCGCCGCACCGCGCGCTCGCGCGAATGGCAGCGCGGGTTCCTCGCCAAGACCCTGCCCGAGCGGCGCGCCGCGCTGCAGGCGCTGCGCGAGAAGAGCAAGGAAGTGGTCGGCGCGAAGCCGGCCGAAATCATGGACGTCAACGACGCGGCGGTGCGCGAGGCGCTGCGCACGCACGGCCTGACGCGGCTCGTGCATGGCCATACGCACCGCCCGGCGCGCCACGCGCTGGAGGTGGACGGCCGGCGCTGCGAGCGCTGGGTGCTGCCCGACTGGTACGAGCGCGGCGGCTATCTCGCCGTGGACGATGCCGGCCCGCGCCTGGTCGGCTTCTAGCCGAGACCGCGCGCGAGATCCGCCTTCAGGTCCGCGACCGCCTCCAACCCGACAGCGACCCGGACCAGCCCTTCGGTGATCCCGGCGGCGGCACGCGCCTCGGGCGTGATGCGGCCGTGAGTCGTGGTTGCCGGATGGGTGATCGTGCTCTTCACATCCCCGAGGTTGCCGGTGATCGAGATCATCCGGGTCGAGTCGATCACCTTCCAGGCGGCCTCGCGGCCGCCCTTCACCTCGAAAGATACGACAGCGCCGCCGGCGCGCTGCTGGCGCATCGCGAGCGCGTGCTGTGGATTGGAGGGAAGACCCGGGTAATGCACCCGCGTCACTTTCGGGTGTCCTTCCAGCCAGCGCGCGAGATCCAGCGCGTGCCCCGACTGCGCGAGCATGCGCAGCTCGAGCGTCTCCATGCCCTTGAGGATCACCCAGGCGTTGAAGGGCGATAGCGACGGTCCGGCAGTGCGCAGGAAGCCGAACACGGCATCCATCGCGGCACCCTTCGCTCCCAGCACGGCGCCGCCCAGCACCCTGCCCTGCCCGTCGAGGTACTTGGTGGCGGAATGAATCACCAGGTCGGCGCCGAATTCGAGCGGCCGCTGCAGCGCCGGCGTACACAAAGCGTTGTCCACCACGAGCAGCGCGCCCGCTTTCTTCGCCACTGCGGCAATCGAAGAGATATCGGAGATCTCGCCCAGAGGGTTGGACGGCGTTTCGAGGAAAAAGAGCCTGGTGTTCGGCCGCACGGCGCGGTGCCACTCCTCGACCCTGGTGGGGGATACGAACGTGGTTTCGACGCCGAAGCGCGACAGGATCGTGGAATAGAGTTGCACCGTGGCGCCGAAAACTGCATTCGAGCAGACCACATGGTCGCCCGCCTTGAGCAGCGCCATCGATGTGGCGAGGATCGCCGACATGCCCGAGGCGGTGGCGACGCAGGCCCCGGCGCCTTCCAGCGCGGCGAGGCGGTCCTGGAACATCGACACCGTGGGGTTGGTGAAGCGCGAGTAGACGAAGCCGCCGTCACCGCCAGTGAAGCGGGCCGCGGCTTGCTCGGCGTTGTCGAACACGAAGCTCGAGGTGAGGAACAGCGCCTCGGAGTGCTCGTTGAATTTGGTACGGGCCGTGCCGGCGCGCACGCCCAGGGTGGATTGCTCGAACTGTTTTGCCATAAAAAAACCCGGTCCTTTCGCTCACCAAGACTAAGTAAGACTAAGAGCGGACCGGGTTTCTTCGGCACGCTTTAGCAGTATTTTTAACGCGCCCGCAAGCTGTGGCTCAAATCGGCGCGGAGCAGACTATAGCAAATTCATTCGGCCGTGACCAGATTGAGGTCGAGCTGGGCGCCTTCGCCCTCCTCGCCCGAATCGCGCGCGGCGTCGCGCCGCACCTCGATGGCGTGCAGGTAGTCGCTGGTGACGTCGCCGGTGATGTACTGCCCGTCGAAGCACGAGGTCTCGAAGGTCTTCAGCTTCGGGTTGACCTGGCGCACCGCGTCCTTGAGGGCCTCGAGCTCCTGGTAGATGAGGGCGTCGGCGCCGATCTCGCGGCCGACCTCGTCCTCGCTGCGGTGCGCGGCGATCAGCTCGGAGCGCGTCGGCATGTCGATGCCGTAGACGTTGGGGAAGCGCACCGGCGGCGCCGCCGAGGCGAAGTACACCTTGCGCGCCCCGCCCTCGCGCGCCATCTGCACGATCTCGCTGCTGGTGGTGCCGCGCACGATCGAGTCGTCCACCAGCAGAACGTTCTTGCCCTTGAACTCGACCCCGATGGTGTTGAGCTTCTGGCGCACCGAGCGCCGGCGCACCGCCTGGCCGGGCATGATGAAGGTGCGGCCGATGTAGCGGTTCTTGACGAAGCCTTCGCGGTACGGCAGGCCGAGCCCCTGGGCGAGCTGCAGCGCCGAAGGCCGGCTCGAATCCGGGATCGGAATCACCACGTCGATGTCGAGATGGCGATAGCTCCGGCGGATCTTCTGCGCCAGCTTCTCGCCCATGACCAGTCGCGCCTCGTACACCGACGCGCCGTCGATGACCGAATCCGGCCGCGCCAGGTACACGTACTCGAAGATGCAGGGATTGAGCGAGGTCGCCGGCGCGCATTGCTGGCTGTGGAAGTTGCCCTCCTCGTCGATCAGCACCGCTTCGCCCGGGGCGATGTCGCGCAGCAGGCGAAAGCCCAGCGCGTCCACGGCCACCGACTCCGACGCCACCATGTACTCCGTGCCGCGCTCGGTCTCGCGGTAGCCGATGCAGGCAGGACGGATGCCGTAGGGATCCCTGAAGGCGAGCACGCCGTAGCCGGCGATCATGGCGATCACGGCATACGCACCCCGGCAGCGGCGGTGCACGTTGGCCACGGCGCGGAAGATGGTCTGCGGGTCCAGGCGCAGCTTGACCGAGGTCTTCTCCAGCTCGTGCGCCAGCACGTTGAGCAGCACCTCGGAATCCGAGTTGGTGTTGATGTGCCGCAGGTCCTGGCGGAACATCTCCTCCTTCAGCGCATCGGCGTTCGTGAGGTTGCCGTTGTGGCCGAGCACGATGCCGAACGGCGAATTCACGTAGAAGGGCTGCGATTCGGCCGAATTGAAGGCCGAGCCCGCGGTCGGATAGCGGCAATGCGCGATGCCGATATTGCCGGGCAGCGAGCGCATGTTGCGCGTACGGAAGACGTCGCGCACCTGGCCGTTGCCCTTCTGCATGTGGAAGGTCTTGCGCTCGGCGGTGACGATGCCCGCCGCGTCCTGGCCGCGGTGCTGCAGGAGCAGCAGCCCGTCATACAGCACCTGGTTGACGGGCGAGCGCGCTACGATGCCGAGGATCCCGCACATGGGAGCCGCCTCGCGGTGACGTTAAGGGTCAATGATAGCGCAGGCGCTGGCCGAGCGCCTGCGGCAGCCAGGGCCGCAGCGCGAGCGCCGCGCGTCCCATCGGCGGGCCGCACACCGAATCGCGCCACGCCGGCTGGCGCGGGAACGCGGTGAGCCCGGCGGCGATCGCGAAGGCGAGCAGGATGACCAGGGCGCGCGCGATGCCGAACAGGCCGCCGAGCACGTGGTCCAGCTCGCCCAGTCCCGCCACCTTGACGAGCTTGCGCAGAAACTGACCCAGCAGCGTGCACACCGCGAGAATGACGATGAACACAGCCACGAACGCGATGAGCACGCGCAGTTCGGGCGTCGGGATCGATGCGGGCATCACCTCGGCCAGAGGGCTGCCGAAGTAGTTGGCGCCGAGGAAGGCGAGGACCCAGGCCGCGACCGAGATGACCTCGCGCACCAGGCCGCGCCAGGCGCCCCAGGCGATCGACACGACGAGGCCGACCAGGATTGCGTAGTCGAACCAGGTCATGTCAGGAACGGGTCGCGACGCTGCCGGGCTTGAAGCCCAGCGCCTTGATCTGCTTGAGCGCGCGCTCGGCCGCATCGCGGCTCGCATACGGCCCCGCGCGCACGCGCGTCACCGTCCCCTGCGAGGTCGCCACGGGCTCGGTGTAGTAGGGGATCTTCGCCGCCTTCAGCTTGGCGACGACGCCCTCGGGCTCGGCGTACGCGCCGACCGGCACGACGAACTGGGCGTTCGCGAGCGCCGCTTCGGCGCGCGCGCGCTCCGCCGCATCCGGCGCGCGCGCCTCGGGCTTGGGTTCGGGCTTGGGTTCGGGTTTGGGCTCGGACCTTGCGGGTTCCGTTCTGGGCGGCGCGGGCTTGGGCACCGCCTTGGGCTTGAATGCCGATTCGTCCTCGTTCGGGATGCGCACGCTCACGGGCGGGGTCTGCCGCGGCTGCGGATCGAAGATCCACGGCAGCACGATCACCGCGGCCAGCACCAGCGCGATCGACCCGACCAGTCGCCGCCGGCCGCGGCGCTTCAGCGTGTTGACGTCTTGCGATTCAGCCATGGGTGCCGGCGCCGTTTCGGGTGGCCGCGAGGGATTGCATCACTTCGGCGACGGTGAGAAAGGATCCGAAGGCGACGATTTTATCATTCTCTCCCGCCTCCTCCCGTGCGGCGGCGAACGCCTCGGCTGCGGCGCCGTGCTTGAGCAGCGGGGCACGGATGCCGGCGGACGACAGGATGCGTGCCAGCGTCTCGGCGTCCGTGCCGCGCGGGCCGCCGAGGCTGCACAGGTGCCAGCGCGTCACGCGCTGCGCCAGCCGGAGCGCCACGCCGGCGATGTCCTTGTCGCGCAACATGCCGAATACGGCGATGGTCTGCGCGGCGTAGCCCGCGGCGCCGAGGTTCTCGGCCAGCGCCTGGGCCGCCTCCACATTGTGCGCCACGTCGAGGATCACCTGCGGCCTGCCCGGGAGCACCTGGAAACGCCCCGGCAGCACGACCTCGGCAAGGCCGCGGCGCACGTCCTGCATGCTCACCGGCAGGCGCTCGCGCAGCGCGTCGAGCGCCGCGAGCGCGGCCGCGGCATTGCGCAACTGGCGCTGGCCGCGCAGCGCGGGGTAAGCGAGCGCCGCACGCCTTGTCGCCGGCCCCCAGTAATCCCACTGGCCCGGATGGGCGCGGTAGCCGAAGTCCCTGCCCAGGCGCAGGAGCGGCGCGCCGACCTGCTCGGCCGCGTCCAGCACGCTCGCGGGCGGATCGGCTTCGGCGACGATCGCCGGCCGCCCGCGGCGGAAGATGCCGGCCTTTTCGCGGCCGATGGCCTCGCGCGAATCGCCGAGATACTCGATGTGGTCCAGGCCGATGCTGGTCACGACGGCGCAATCGGCGTCGAGCACGTTGACCGCGTCCAGCCGGCCGCCCAGGCCCACTTCCAGCACCAGCGCGTCGGGCGCCTCGCGCGCGAACAGCCACAAGGCCGCCAGCGTGCCGTACTCGAAATACGTGAGCGGCACGGCGCCGCGCGCCTGCTCCACGGCGGCGAAGCTTTCTGCCAGCCGCTCGTCGATCGCCTCGCGCATGCCGATGCGCACGCGTTCGTTGTACCGCAGGAGGTGCGGCGAGGTGTACAGGCCGACGCGCCGCCCGGAGGCCTGCAGGATGCTCTCCAGCATGGCACACACGGATCCCTTGCCGTTGGTGCCGGCGACCGTCACCACGGGGCAGCCGATGCGCACATCCATGCGCCCGAGCACCGCGCGTACCCGATCCAGCCCGAGGGCGATGGCGTCGGGGTGCTGGCGCCCGATGAGCTCCAGCCACTGCGCGAGCGATCGCGCGCTCACGAAGGCTGGTCGACGGCGATCCCCTGTAGCAGCGCGAGCAGCGTGGCCAGCTTGTCGCGCAGCTGGCGCCGGTCGACGATCATGTCGACCGCGCCCTTCTCCAGCAGGAACTCCGCGCGCTGGAATCCTTCCGGGAGCTTCTGGCGCACGGTCTGCTCGATGACGCGCGGGCCCGCGAAGCCGACCAGGGACTTGGGCTCGGCGATCACCACGTCGCCGATCATGGCGTAGCTCGCCGACACCCCGCCGGTGGTGGGATCGGTGAGCACCGTGACAAAGGGCAGGCGGCGCTCGGCGAGATCGGTCAGCGCCGCGGTGGTCTTCGCCATCTGCATGAGCGAGAGCAGCCCTTCCTGCATGCGCGCGCCGCCGCTCGCCGTGATGGCGATGAACGGCAGCTTCTGCTCGATGGCGACGCGCACCCCGCGCACGAAGCGCTCGCCGAGCACCGAGCCCATGGTGCCGGCCATGAACTCGAACTCGTGCGCCGCCACGACCACGCCGAGCGACTTGATCGCGCCCTGCATCACCACCAGCGATTCCGACTCGCCCGACTCGGCTTCGGCCTCCAGCAGGCGCTCGGTGTACTTCCTGGAGTCGCGGAATTTCAGGCTGTCCACCGGCAGAACCTCGGCGCCGATCTCGAAGCGGGCGTCGGCGTCGAGCAGCGCGTCGAGGCGCGCGCGCGCGCCGATCCGCTGGTGGAAGCCGCACTTCGGGCAGACGTTGAGGTTCTTCTCCAGATCGGTGCTGTAGAGCACCGCGTCGCACGCCGGACACTTGGTCCACAGGCCTTCGGGCACCGCGCGTTTCGGCCCCGAGGAGCGCTGGATCTTCGGCGGCAGGAGCTTTTGCAGCCAGCTCATGCGTCGAGCGCCTCCCGTATGGGGCGCAACAGCGCCTTGACCCGCGCCACGGCCTCGCCGGCGCCGGCATCCTCGATCTCCTGGATGATGCGGCTGCCGATGACCACGGCGTCCGCGCTCTGCGCGACGCGGCGCGCGGACTCCGCGTCGCGGATGCCAAAGCCGACACCGATCGGCAGGTTCGTCGCCGCGCGGATCTTCGGCATGTGCGCCGCCACGTCGGCGAGGTCGATGTTCCCCGCGCCCGTCACCCCGCGCAGCGACACGTAGTACAGGTAGCCGCTGCCGACGCGCGCGACTTCCAGGATGCGCCGGTCGGTGGAAGTCGGGGCCAGCAGGAAGATCGGGTCGATGGCGGCCCGCCGGGCGAGCCCGGCGAACTCGATACATTCCTCGGGCGGGTAATCGACGACGATCACGCCGTCCACGCCCGCGGCTTTCGCCTCGCGCACGAACTTCTCCGCGCCCATCGCCTCGATCGGGTTGGCGTAGCCCATCAGCACGACCGGCGTCTGCGAATTGTGGTGCCGGAAGTCGCGCACCAGGCCGAGCACGTCGCCCAGGCCCACGCCCTGCTTGAGCGCCCGTTCCCCGGAACGCTGGTTCACGGGGCCATCCGCCATCGGGTCGGAGAAAGGCACGCCCAGCTCGAGGATGTCGGAGCCCGCCTCGACCAGCGCGCGCATCAGCGGCACGGTGAGCGCCGGCGACGGGTCGCCGGCGGTAATGTAGGGAATCAAAGCCTTGCGCTTCGCCTGGCGCAGCACCTCGAAGCGGGCCTGGATGCGCGACACGGCTAGAGTTTCAGGCCCGCGCGTTCGGCGACGGTTTGCATGTCCTTGTCGCCGCGGCCCGAGAGATTGACAAGCAGCAACCGGTCCTTGGCCATCCCGGGCGCGATCTGCGTGGCGTAGGCCACCGCGTGCGCCGACTCCAGCGCCGGGATGATGCCCTCGTAGTGGCAAAGGTCGCTGAAGGCTCGCAGCGCATCGGCGTCCGTCACCGCCACGTATTCCGCGCGGCCGGCATCCTTCAGCCAGGCATGTTCCGGGCCGACCCCGGGATAGTCGAGCCCCGCGGACACTGAGTGCGTCTCCACGATCTGCCCGTTGGCGTCCTGCAGGAGATACGTTCGGTTGCCGTGGAGCACGCCGGGCTTTCCCGCGCACAGCGACGCCGCGTGCCTGCCGGTGGCGAGGCCCTCACCCGCCGCCTCGACCCCGATCAGGCGCACCCCCTCGACGTCGATGTAGGGATAGAAGATGCCCATCGCGTTCGAACCGCCGCCGACGCAGGCGATCACCGCGTCCGGCTGGCGTCCGGCGAGTTCGGGCATCTGCTGCTTGCATTCCTCCCCGATCACCGACTGGAAATCGCGCACCATCATCGGGTAGGGGTGCGGCCCGGCAACCGTGCCGAGGATGTAGAAAGTGCTGTCGACATTGGTGACCCAGTCGCGCATCGCCTCGTTGAGCGCGTCCTTCAGCGTCCTGGAGCCCGACTCCACCGGCACCACCGTCGCGCCGAGCAGCTTCATGCGGTAGACGTTCTGCGCCTGGCGCTTGATGTCCTCCGAGCCCATGTACACCACGCACTGCATGCCGTAGCGGGCCGCCACCGTCGCCGTGGCGACCCCGTGCATGCCGGCGCCGGTCTCGGCGATCACGCGCCGCTTGCCCATGCGCCGCGCCAGCAACGCCTGGCCGATGGTGTTGTTGATCTTGTGCGCGCCGGTGTGGTTCAGGTCCTCGCGCTTGAGGTAGATCTGCGCCCCGCCGAGCATCTGCGACCAGCGCTTGGCGTGGTACACGGGACTCGGCCGGCCGACGTAGTGCTTCAGCTCGTAGCGGAACTCCGCCTCGAACGCGGCATCGCGGCGCGCGTCCTGGTAGGCGGCGAGCAACTCGTCGAGCGCGTGCGTCAGCGTCTCGGCGACGAACACGCCGCCGTAGGGGCCGAAGTGCCCGCGCGCGTCGGGCAAGTCATGCATCCGCATTCCTGACCTCCGCGATGAAAGCCGCGATCTTCGCGGCATCCTTGATGCCCTTCGACGATTCCACGCCGCTCGACACGTCCACGGCCCAGGGCCGCACGCGACGCACCGCCTCGCCGACGTTCCCCCGCGTCAGCCCGCCCGACAGGACCAGCGGCCGCTCCAGCCTTGCCGGCACCAGCGACCAGTCGAAACTGGCGCCGACACCGCCGTACTCCTCGACATGGGCGTCGAGCAGCCAGCCGCTCGCGGTGGAAAAAGGCCGCAGGTATTTTACCAAATCGACCCCCTGGGTTACGCGGCAGGCCTTCACGTAAGGCAGCCCGAACTGCGCGCAGAAATCGGGCGTCTCCTCTCCATGGAACTGCAGCAGCGCCGGCTGCACGCGGCCGATCGCCTGCGCCACCTGCGCGGCGTCCGGGTTCACGAACAGCGCCACGGCCTGCACGAACGGCGGCAGCGCGTCGCGGATCTCCCGCGCGCGTTCCACGTTCAAGAACCGGGGACTGGGCGGGTAGAACACCAGGCCGACGGCGTCCGCCCCCGCTTGCGCCGCCGCCACGGCATCGCCCGGCCGTGTAATGCCGCAGATCTTGATGCGCGTTCTCAAGGCAGCACCGGGATGCGCAATTCGGTCCGCTCCTGCTGCGGCAGTCCCCAGCGCGCTTCGTACTCGACGCGCTCGAGGTACAGTCCTTCGGCAGCGAATGTCGGCGCGGCGCGCGCGCGCTCGCGCGACTCGAGCACTTCGCCCGCCCAAGCCGGCGGGTGTTTGCCCTTGCCCACGTAAACCAGGGTGCCGACGATGTTGCGCACCATATGGTGCAGGAATGCATTGGCGCGCAATATGAAATCGATGCGCTCGCCGACGGCCTCGATGTCCAGCCCCAGCAGCGTGCGCACCGCCGTCTTCGCTTGGCACTCGGCGGAACGGAAGGCGGAGAAATCGTGCTCGCCCCGCAGGTGGCGCGCGGCCGCGCGCATCGCCGCCACGTCGAGCGGCAGGTGAAACCAGCCGGCGTGGCGCGCAGCCAGCGCCGGCCGCACCGCGCGATTGACCAGGACATAGCGGTAGGTGCGCGCGCGGGCGGCGTAGCGCGCGTGAAATTCCGCCGGCACTTCCTGCGACCATTGCACGGCGACAGACTCGGGCAGCAGCGCGTTCACGCCGCGAACCCAGGCGCTTGCGGGGCGCTGCGCGCCGACGTCGAAATGCACCACCTGCTCGAGGGCGTGCACTCCCCGGTCGGTGCGACCCGCGCAGGTCAACTGGATGCGCTCGCCGGCGATCGTGGCGAGCGCCTGCTCCAGGGTGTCCTGCACAGTACCGCCGCCCGGCTGCGTCTGCCAGCCGAGGAAGCGGCTGCCGTCGTACTCCAGTGCCAGCGCGATTCTCATGCTCTTGAAATGATGGAGCCACGGAGCAGACGCAATGCGCGCCGCGGCCGTGGCTCCTGGAGTGCGCTGCGCCCTTCAGCCCAGCTTCGCGAGCATCTGCTTCGCCTGGCCCTGCTGCGCGGCGTCGCCTTCCCTCTGCACCTCGTTCAGAAGTTCGCGCGCGCCATCCTTGTCGCCCATTTCCTCGTAGGCCTTGGCGAGGTCCAGCTTGGTCGCGACTTCCTGCCACTTCGGATCTGCGCCCGCGGCGGCCGCCGGCGCCTCGCCCGGCGTGCCCAGGTCCAGGCTGATTTCCGACAAGTCCACCGAGGCTGACGGCGAAGTGGTATCCACGTTGGACTCGCTGCCACCCAGATTGAGGGCGAAGTCCAGCCCGCCGCTCGGCGCG
>Ga0209109_10001954_pt1 | contig 11274 bp, 9 predicted proteins | sample Rifsed10ft2_FD_184004 | JGI IMG/M metagenome (GOLD analysis project Ga0209109, IMG submission 184004) | Soil microbial communities from Rifle, Colorado, USA - sediment 10ft 2 (version 2) | ecosystem: Environmental > Terrestrial > Deep subsurface > Rock core/Sediment | place: Rifle, Colorado... | reverse complement strand
GGCGTTGGGCGATGTACATCGCCCAACGCCGCCCGGCTCAACTATAGTCCTATCCAGACGGTCTTCGTCTGCGTGTACAGGTCTAGAGCTTCGCGGCCCATTTCGCGGCCGAAGCCGGACTCTTTGTAGCCGCCGAAGGGGGCGGCGGCGTCGTAGAGGCCGTAGCCGTTGATCCAGACGACGCCGGCCTTGACGGCGCGCGCGAAGCGGTGGGCGCGGCTGACGTCCTGGGTCCAGGCGCCGGCGGCGAGGCCGTAGCGGGTGCTGTTGGCGCGGGTGATCAACTCGTCCCAATCGTCGAAGGCGGTGACGGCGACGACCGGGCCAAAGATCTCTTCCTGGACGAGGCGGAGTGAGTCGTCGGCGTGCGCGACGATGGTGGGCGGGACGAAGTAGCCGCCGGAAAGGTCGCCGCCGAGACGTTCGCCGCCCACCACGATTTCGGCGCCCTCGTTGCGGCCGGATTCTATGTAGGTCAGGACGGTCTGCATCTGCCGCTCGGAGACGATGGGGCCGATGTGGACCTTGGGGGCGAAGCCGGGGCCGACGCGGATGCGCTTGGCCTGGGCGGCGAGGCCATCCAGCACAGCCTGATAAATGGGACGCTCGACGAATAGGCGGGAACCGGCGGTGCATTCCTGGCCGGCGGTGCTGAAGACGGCCCAAGTGGCGCCCTTGACGGCCCGGTCCAGGTCGGCGTCGGCGAAGATGACGTTGGGAGACTTGCCGCCCAGCTCCAGGCTGACGCGCTTTAGGTTGCTGGTCGCCGCGGCGGACATGATCTTGCGGCCGACCTCAGTGGAGCCGGTGAAGGCGATCTTGTCCACGCCAGGGTGGGCGGTGAGGGCGGCGCCGGTGGGCACGCCCGGGCCGGTGAGAATACTGACGGCGCCAGGCGGGAAACCGGCTGCCAGCATTATTTCGCCTAGGCGGAGGGCGGTGAGGGGCGTTTCCTCGGCGGGCTTGAGGATGACAGTGTTGCCGCAGGCCAAGGCTGGGGCCAGCTTCCAGGCGGCCATGAGCAGGGGAAAGTTCCAGGGGATGATGAGGCCGACGACGCCCATCGGCTCGCGCAGGGTGTAAACGAACTCGTTGGGATGCGAGACGGGAATGGTGGCGCCTTCGAGCTTACTGGCCCAGCCGGCGTAGTAGCGGAAGTGCTTGACGGCCATGGGCAGGTCGCCGTGACGGGCGGCGCGGAGGGGCTTGCCATTATCCAGGGTTTCGAGCTCGGCCAGCTCGTCGGCGTGTTGTTCGATGAGGTCGGCGACACGCCAGAGGAGGTTGCCGCGGTCCGCGCCGCTGAGGGTGGGCCAGGGGCCAGTCGCGAACGCGCGCCGGGCGGCCTGGACGGCGAGGTCCACGTCGGCCTCGGCGGCGAGGGCGACCTCTGCCAAGGGCTGGGCGGTGGCGGGGTTCAGGGTGACGAAGGTATTGCCACCGGCGGCGCTAACCCACTCGCCGCCGATGAGGAGCTGCCTGGGGGAGGTCCCTAGGAATGTGCGGGTGGCAGGCTGAAGCTGGACATCGGGAGGGGAGGCGAAGATCATGGATTCTCCTGAAAGGCTTGGACCTATTGTCCCGGGAATGGGCGGGCTGTCAACCGGGGGCGGGGCAGGAGGAAGGTCCCGTGGAACTGAATAGAAGCCTCTGCTAGAATAGCCCTCCCAAGCGGCCAGGCGTCTGGCGGGGGGATGAGGATGACATTGCCCGACTACGAGGGTGCGAAGGCATATGCGCTAGGGCGGTTGGAGCGCGAGTTGGCGGCGGCGCTGACGTACCATTCGCTGGCGCACACGCGGGACGAGGTGCTGCCGGCGGCGGAGGCCCTGGCAGCCGATGCGGGTGTGTCAGGTGAAGCACTGATGCTGCTCCGGACGGCGGCGGTATTTCACGACATTGGCTTCGTGACGCAACGGGAGGGGCACGAGGCGGCGGGCGTGAGTATCGCCCAAGCGGTGCTGCCCGGCTTCGGCTATCGGCCTGGCCAGATGGCGGTGGTCGGCGACATGGTGATGGCGACGCGGCTGCCACAATCGCCCCGCACCGTGCTTGAGTCAATCCTGGCGGACGCAGACCTGGACCTGCTGGGCCGCGAGGCGTATTGGACGCGGCACCTGGACCTGCGCGCCGAGTGGGCGGCCTTTGGGCTGTGGATGACCGATCTAGAGTGGTATCAGAACCAGCTCAGCTTCCTGCGCGGGCATACGTACTTCTCCCTCTTTGCCCGCCAGCGGCGGGACCCCCGAAAACAAGACAACATCCGGCGGCTCGAGGCCAAGATCGCCGAGTGCGACGACGGTGGAGGTCATCAGCCGCGGCTCCGGTAACGATAGCGTGGTCCGACGATCAGGCTGAGCAGCGCCGCAAACAGCGCCCCCCCGATGATGGCCCAGATCAGGGGGAAGGGCTCGCCATCGACGTTGATGACAAATAAGGTCGGCAGGCTGAAGGTTTGTGCCAGCCACAGGCCGATGAAGGCGCCGATGAAGCCGATGCCAATGGAAGCCAAGCAGCCACCCCGGCTGAAGCCGGCGATGGCCTGGGCGATGGCGCCGGCGACAGCGGCAATGAAAAGCAACAAGATAAATCCCACGAGCGACATGGTACCCTCCTAGACTGCTGGTTTCCGTGACCGATGCCGAATTAATCGCCCAACGTTAACCATAGGCGACGAGCCGCCGCCCGGCTATCGGAGAAGACCTGATTTAGTTGTCAGACAAAACCTTAAGGGGGCGAGTTGCTCGTAGGCGGAGCGGGCTAAACACCCTGGCAGCGGGCAGCCATTGGGCTGCCCGCCGACAGGGGACCGAATTATTGCCAGTCGGGTAGGGAGCCATTATCCGATAGCTTGCGCGGGTTGGTGCCGTCGCTATTGGCGATCCAGACCGAGCGGCCGCTGTCGTTGGATTCGTAGACCAACTCCTGACCGGTGGGCGAGAAGGCGAACGGAATGCGGAAGTTTGCGTTGTTGACCAGGGGCGTGAAGCTGCCAGTATTCACCGACAGGTCCAGCACATACAAGGCGTAGGTATAGTTCGGATCGGTGCCGGTGCGGGTACGGAAGGCCATCTTGGTGCCGTCGGGCGAGATGACGCCGCTGGTGATGTCGGTCTGGTCGCGGTCCTCAAGGGCGGTGCGGACGGCGCTGTTGATGTCGCGCGGGTGCGGGGTGGGGCCCTCCAGGCTGCCGGCGGCGTTGTACATGATGGCCTGATTGCCACGGACGATGACCCAGCGCAGGTTCTGCTGGCCGCCGGGTTTGTCGTAGGGGGCCAAGTACCATTGCGTGCCATTGCTGCCGCGCTTGACCTCGTAGGCGTCGCTGGTCAGGAAGAAGTGATCGACGTTGGCTTCGGTCTTGTAGGGCAGGGCGGCGGCGGGCTGGTAGACGTACATCTGCCAGAAGCCGCCGGACTGGTAGACGAGGATGTAGTCGCCGTTGGGGAGGAAGGACAGGAAACCGGAGGCGACGCCGCCGGGCAGGGTGACGGGGCAGACCTTGCCCGCGCCAGTGGAACCGACGGTGCAGATCTTGCCGGGGCTGCCGCTCTGGGCGTAGAGGAGCTTGGTGCCCAGGGGATCGAAGGTCACGTCGAAGGCATAGGTGAGGTCGTCTTCCAGCTTGATGGGGTTGCCGCCGTTGCTGTCGGTGGTGTACAGGCGGGACTTATCGGTGACGACCGAGACGACGGCGATCCGGTCGTTGTTGGGCGAGAAGGCGACGACGCCCTCGAGGTTGCAGGCGGCCAGCAGCAGCGCGCCTGCCACCCAGGTGAGCAGGAGTTTGGCGAAGCGTGATTGGGTACGGTCCATTACAGCCTCCGTCTGCTTTAGGGGAAGGTGGGCTCGCCCAGCAGGTTGCCGCCGGCATCGTAGTAGTGGTAGCGGACCGTGTCGCCGTGCGCGGCCTGCAACACAAGGCGCTGGCCGTCATTCGACCAGTCGCCGTCAGTGGTGGAAGTCCAGGCACCGGTGATGGGGCCGCCGAGCAGGTCGCCATTCTGGCTGATGATGAAGACCTTTTGCTGGCCGCCCTCCACCACCCAGATGGCGTAGCGCCCCCCGTTGGCAGGCGTATAGTCGAGCACTTCGGCGTCATCCTTATCAAAGACCAGGGCCACGCGCCCGCCATTGGGTCCTTGCCGGTAGATGGTGGTGCGCCCGCCCTCCTGCACGCGATAGGTGATGGCCCCGCCGCTGACGAAGACCGGCGTGGGCGTGGGGGTGGGCGTGAAGGTGGCCGAGGGCGTAAAGGTTGGCTCGGGCGTGCCGCTGGGCACCTGGCTGGGCGTGAGGGTGGGCGAGGGCGTGGGCGCCAGGGTGGGGATGAGGTTGGGCTGGACCGTGGGATAGATGCTCATGTCCGGCACGTTGGTGCAGGTCACGAATGTCTGGGCGACCCAGCCTTCGCGGCTCTGGTCGCGGGCGACGACCTTGAGCCAGTCGCCGGAAGGGTTGCGACCGAAGGGGTCCACGCGGGTGCCGTTGGCCAGCGTGATGATCTCGGGGTATGTGGCGCCGGGCCCCTCGCGCAGGATGGTGCTGCCTTCAGGCGCATTGGCGATGGTGCACTCAGCCGAGGCGATCACCACCGTGGCGGATTCGCGCACAGTGCCGCCGTCGTTGGTGGCGACCAGGGTGTAGGTGGTATTTTGGGAGGGGGCGGCGACTTCGACGCTGCCGGTGGCGCCCAGGTTCTGGCCGGGGACGCCTTCGATGCTGACGGCCGTCGCGCCGATTACATTCCAACTGAGGACAATGACCTCCACTTGGCCGGCGGTGATGACGCCGGGCGAGACAGTGAAGCTCTGGATGGTGGGCGGGGCGCGGCGGACGGTGACGATAATGGACTGTTCGACGGGGCCGGCGAAGTTGGAGGCGCGGATGGTGAAGGTAGTGTTGTTCTCGATGTTGAAGGTCTGCAGGCCGCTGGGCGGCAGGGTGTTATTGATGGGCGAGACCAGCTCGACGGTCTGCGCGCCGCTGACGTCCCAGGCGATGACGACGGCGCCGCCGCGGTCGACTTCCTCCGGGGTGGCGCTGAAGACATTGATGACGGGCAGGGCCGTGGCGGGGCACAGGGGCAGGCTGGGATTGGTGGAGCAGATGATGCTGAAATAGGCGTAGGCTGAGCCAATGCACAAGCAGAGCAGCACCAGGATGACCAGCGGGATGAGCCAGATGGGGATGGGCGGGCGGATGATGAGCTGGCCGGGGGCGCGGACCTCGGCGGCGCCGGTCTGGTCCACGGCGGTGGCGACGACATTGAAGGCGCGGGTCTCGCGGGTGCCGATACGGGGCGGGACCTTGGGGGTGACTTCCAGGAGCACGCCCACGCTGTCGCCAGGGTTGAGCGAGATGGCGGGCTGGGCAAAGCGATAGACCAGGGCGTGCTCGTCGTCCACTGCGCTGAGCTGATAGGTGACGGGGGCGTTGCCCTGGTTTTCGGCCACGACCTGGAAATTGCGCCGGCTGCGAACGGGCTGGAGGTTCAGGGTGAAGCCCTGATAGGGCAGCACCTTGAGCATGCCCTGCACGTTGAGGCTGGTGCGGTGCTCGCGGGAGACGACGTTGAGGGTGAAGCGGTGGTCGGTGGCGACAGCCTCGGCGCGGCGGGGCGGCTGGAAGGTGAGGGTGATCTGCTCCTGGGCGTTGGGCAGCAGCGGGACGCGGTCCTTGGTGAAGCGAACCCAATTGCTGGGGATGCCGGAGACGGAGATGACGAACTCATCCACCACCGAGCCGCGGTTCTGGATGGTGAGGGTGGCGGTGACCACGCTGCCGGGGGCGACGGGCTGCGCGGGGCCTTGGAGGGAGACATTGACAGGCGGGCCGGCGGGCGCACCCTGGCCGGGCGGGGGCATGGTGGAGCCGGGCGCCTGGCTGGTAAAGCTGCGGGCGGCCTCCAGCGGGGCGGGGGGCACGTAGCGCAGCTCCACGTCGCCGAGGCGCACGGGGGTGTCCTCGGGCACGAGGCCGGGGGTGTTGGGGGCCATGCGCTGGCTGCCGATGAAGGTGCCGTTAGCGGAACCCAGGTCTTCCAGCATCAGGCGGCTGGATTCAACGGTGAGCCGGGCGTGGCGGCGGGACACTGAAATCTCGTCAATGACGAGCTGGTTTTCCCCAGCGCGGCCGACTGTGATGCTGGGCTGTTCCAGGGCATAGTCGCGGGTGGAGCCATCGGGCAGGCGGATGCGCAAAGCGCCGTAGCGAGTGGCCGCGCCGGCCATGGGCGCGCCGGTAATCATGGTGGCATTGGCGCCCCCGGACGGGCGGCGCGGCGGCTCGACGGGGGTGAAGCGCAGCTCGACATCGCCGATGCGCAGGGTTTCGTTTTCGGGCACCAGGGTGGAGGTGTTGGGGGCGAGGCGCTGGCTGCCGACGAAGGTGCCGTTGGCCGAACCCAGGTCTTCCACCAGCATGCGACCGGCTTCAATGGTGAGCCGGGCGTGCCGCCGCGAGACCGAAATCTCATCGATCTCGAGCTCATTGTCCGCCGCGCGGCCAACACCGAGGGAGGCCTGTTCCACGTCATACTCACGGCTCTGGTTGTCAGGCAGGGTGATGCGCAGGGTGCCCAGTTTCATGCGGGATTCTCAACTTTCTGGTGCGGACATGGCTCAGCGCCCGCGTGTGCGCGTAGTGTACCATCGGCGGGAGGGGGGGACAAACGAAAGGGAGGCCCATGGCTTGGCTCGGAGGCAAGATGCCTCACCCGCACAGCGTATGCGCTCGTTCAGGGCGACTGCGGCGGGTTCGGCATGACATGACGGAGGCGCGAGAAAGCGGCTGGCGGATGGCATAACGAGGCAGGCGGGCGCGTGGGGTCGGCAGGTCCTAATGCCTTGTCAATGGACCTCGTTGGAACACTCGCAGTCGCAGAGGGCCGGACTACGCCATCCCGAACAGGTCGCCTGTTTCTGCATTAAGTATCATCCCGAAAGGTCTGCGGGATGGCGGTATACTGGCGGCATGAAAGCCATACGCGTGCCGCCTCTGACGGAACTCCAGCGCGCCGAACTGGACGCGCTGTATCGAACGACGAAGAAACCGCGCCTACGCACCCGGGCGCAGATGGTCCTGCTGTCTGCCGAACAGGGGCTGAAAGCGACCGAGATTGCCCTGATCGTGCGGGAGTGCGATGACACGGTGCTGCGCTGGCTGAAGCGCTACCTGGCCGAAGGCGTGAACGGCTTGTCCGACGCGCCGATGCCCGGGCGCCCGACCAAGGTAACCGACAGCTATCGAACCGAGTTGGTGAGCGTGGTGCGTCGCCGCCCGCGCAGTCTGGGCCTGCCCTATTCATTGTGGAGCTTGCAACGCCTGGTCGATTACATGGCCGAAAAGACCGGCCTGCGGATCAGCAGCGAAGCGCTGCGTCAAGTCTTGAAAAAGGCCGGGATTGTCTTGAGCCGGCCCCAGCACAAGATCAGCAGTCCTGATCCCGAGTATGAGGTCAAAAAAAGACGGTCGAAGAGGCACGAAACAGCCTAAAACCGGGTGATGTCTTCTACTACGCCGACGAGTTCAATGTCAGTTGGTTGCCAACGCTGCGAGCGCTGTGGAGCCCGATCGGTCAACAGGTGATGATCCCCACTCCCGGCGTGCCCAAGCGACATTATGGGCTGGGCGCAGTCAACTACCACACCGGTGAAACGGTCGTGTTGTTCAAACGGCGCAAGCGCCGGCGCGAAGTGGCTGAACTGCTGCAAGCCTTGGTCGATCAGCACCCGACCGGCACGGTCTATGTCGCTTGGGACAATGCTGGCACGCATCAGGATGACGAAGTCGAAGCCGTCGTCCGGGGAGCAGCTGGCCGGCTGGTGCTGCTGTACTTGCCGACCTACAGCCCCTGGCTGAATCCGATCGAGATGCTCTGGCGCCATTTCCGCCGGGAAGTCACCCACTGTGAGCTGTTTGAAACAGTGGCCGCCTTGCTGGCCGCGGCACGCGACTTCTTTGATCGCTACAATCGCGCGCCGCAACGGCTGCTCTCAATCATCGGTTCCCGTGCCGCAATGCTTTCGTGACGGTACTTAGGGGGTGCGTGGTCCGTTAGTCAAGGAACCTATGATGGTTGCGGTGCCCGAGAGAGAAGCTACCCAAGAAGCTGAACTGGCGCATGGTGGCCCGCCCAAGAACGGCCACGGCAACGGGCGCGGGAATGGCCGCGGCACAGGGCCGGGCGGCGGCGACGAGGGCGGCGATGGGGGGCGCGAGGAGCCGGAAGGCAAGGCGCCGGCCCACTTCCCGGCCCGGCGGCGCAGCGTGTGGCCGTTCCTGCTGGACCTGGGCGTGGTGCTGGCGCTGTTTGGGTTGATCATCACCGGCCGTTTTCTGATCGTCATTGGCGCGGTGCTGGCGGTGGTGGCGCTGATCGGGTGGATTCGTGAGGCGCGGGCGGAGTACGCGGCGTTGCGGGATTAGCCGAGCCGGCGCCGGGATAGACATACCATTGGCGGTGCCAATAGCGAAGCGCACAGCCCGGCGGTGGGGACTGGGGATGGCGGCGGCTGGCCTGGCGCTGCTCGTCATCACCGGCGTGGCCTGGGCGCACCCCAGCCTGGTGCGCAGCGAGCCGCCCGCCAATAGCACGCTCGACACGGCCCCGTCGCAGGTGGCGGTGTGGCTGGATGAGGCCGTCGAGCCGGAATATGCCCACCTGTCGGTGTACGACAGCCGCGGGCAGCGGGTGGACCGGCTGGATGCGCAGTACCTGCCCGCCTTTACCGGCGATGCGGTGGCTGCGATTGTAGTCTCGCTGCCGCCGCTGCCGCAGGGCAGCTATGTGGTGGTGTGGCGCGTCATTTCGGTGGGCGACGGGCACGCAGTGGGCGGCGCCTTCGCCTTTGGGGTGGGTGTGCCGCCCGACACGGGGGCCGCCCTCAGCGCCGCCGCGGAGGCCAACACCGAGCCGGACCTGAGCACGCACCTGATCCGGTTCTTTGGCCTGTTGGGGCAATTGGTGCTGCTGGGCATGGTGGCCTTCCGGGTGCTGGTGTGGGACCCTGGCGCGCGGGCGCTGGCGAGCGCCGGCCTGCCGCTGGACGAAGTGGCGCTGATGACCGAGGCGCGGCGCTACCTGACCGTCGCCGCCGACATCCTGGTGGGGGCGCTGGTCATCGGGGTGATGGGCGCGCTGTACTTGCAGGCCCGCGACTCCGGAGTGGTGTTCTGGGAGTTGTTTGGCACGCGCTGGGGGGCGATCTGGATTGCGCGTGCCGCCATCGCGCTGGTGGCTGCGGTATTGCTGGAAGGGCTGATGGATGGCCGGCGGCCGGCCTGGCTGGGCGGGGGGCTGGCGCTGGCCCTGGTGACCACCACCACCCTGACTAGCCACAGCGCCGCGCGGAGCGGCCTCCTGGGCCTGGCCGCCGATCTGGCGCACCAGGCTGGGGCGGCTGTGTGGCTGGGCGGGCTGCTCATGTTGGCGATTGGCCTGCTGAGCGCGCGGCGCGCCGTGCCCCAGCCGGAGGCGCGCGACCGGCTGCGGGCGGAGTGGGTGGCGCGCTTTACGGGCCTGGCCGCGGCCAGCGTTGGAGCGTTGCTGGCCTCCGGGTTGGTGCTGGCCGGGCAGCAGGTGGGCGACTGGTCCAGCCTGGCGCTCACCCGCTATGGCCAGGCGGTGCTCATCAAGGCCGCCATTGTGGCCGGCGCGCTGGCGCTTGCGGCGTATAATTCGCTCCGCTCGGCGCGTTCGGCGGGGTGGGTGGCCGTTGAAGCGGGGGTGGTGCTCGGGGCGCTGCTGCTGGCGGCCCGGCTGACGGACCTGCCGCCCGGGGTGAGCACGACCCTCGCCGATGAAGCGATGGCGCCCGAGGGGATGACCTTCGAGGCGCAGGCCGGCAACCTGGCCTTGGAAGGGCGAATGTCGCCTGCCCGTGCCGGTGCCAATGTGTTCTCGCTCGCCCTGACGGGGCCGGACGGGCTGGCGGTGGAAGGCGCAGAGGTGCGCCTGACGTTCCTGGCGGTGGGCAGCGCGCTGTCTACCGAAGCCGAGGCGGCGGAGACGGGGGTGGGGGTGTACATGGTTTCCAGCCCCGGCCTGGCCCGCGAGGGGCAGTGGCAGATGCGCGTGAGCGTTGCCCGCCCAGGGGCCGCGGTGCCGGACTACGCCGCCGTGGACTTTGCGGTGGGCCTGGATGGGGTGGTGCGGCTGAGCACCGACCCCTTGCCCTGGACGGTGCGCGCCGCGGAGTGGCTGAACCGCTCGGGTAGTTTGGCCCTGGCCGGGCTGGTGCTGGCCGCGGCCGTGGGGTGGAGCTGGTTCGCGGGACGGATTGTCCCAAGCCGCCTGCGGCTGGGCTGGTGGGTGGCCGGGCTGCTCATGGCCGCCGTCGTCGTGATACTCGTGTTGAACAACACGTAACCGGAGGAGTACCTTGCGCCGCTTTTTGCCAACCCTTCTGCTGGTGATCGCCCTGCTGCTCGTGGGCGGGTTCGCGATCTTCAACAGCCTTGTCGAGCCAGACGTGACCCGCGGGCCGTATGTGCCGACCCTGAGCGCCGACCCGGACGTGGCGGCTGAACAGTCGCTGCTGTTCGTGGTCATGTTGTTCCTCGTCATCTCCGGCACGATTGGCACGGGCGTCATTCTGGCGATCGCCTTTGTGCGCTTCACGCGGCTCCAGGCAGCGCATCCCGCCACCGGCAGCGGCGAGCGGTCGGGCGCGCCCAAGGCGGCGGCCTCCGGCCAGGGGCTGGATATCCCCTTCAGCAGTAACCGGTCCGTCGCCATCCTGCTCATTGTTGTGGCCCTGGTCGCTATCGTCTTCCAGGGACTGAAACTGTTCAGCAACCCAATCTCCATGGCGCCGTTTGGCTATCTGCCGGGGATCGGCGAGCTGGTGAACATGCCGGTGTTCCGGTTGCCGGGCACGCACATCGAGGGTCTGCCGTCCTTCATCGCGGGCCCCGGCGACGACGTGACCGCCCTGCACCTGTTCCTGGCGGTGCTGGGGGCCGGCATCGTGGGCACCATCATCACCGGCCTGGTGATGGCGCGCGGCGTGGCCGTGCTGGGCCACACGGTCAACAATGCCGACAAGCTGCCGCGCACCTTGCCCGACCGGCTCATCCCCGAGGTGGAGGGCCGCATTGCCGCGCTCCGCGGTCCGCGGCCCCGGCGCGCGCCCGGCAACCCCATTGACATGGCCCTGATCGGCGTGAATGTGCTGCTGCTGCTGGTCATCGCGGGCATCGTGGCGCTGTATGTGGTGCCGTCCTACAGCGGCGTGGCCGCGGTGGATCAGGCGATTGAAGCCACGCGAG
>Ga0209109_10001952_pt1 | contig 11276 bp, 6 predicted proteins | sample Rifsed10ft2_FD_184004 | JGI IMG/M metagenome (GOLD analysis project Ga0209109, IMG submission 184004) | Soil microbial communities from Rifle, Colorado, USA - sediment 10ft 2 (version 2) | ecosystem: Environmental > Terrestrial > Deep subsurface > Rock core/Sediment | place: Rifle, Colorado... | reverse complement strand
GCCGATCTTGATCTGGCCGCCCACGAGGTCGGCCCGCACCGGCCCGCTGCCCTTGTACGGGACATGCACGATGTCGATTCCGGCCATGTTGACGAATAGCGCCTGGAACAGGTGCATCGCGCCCCCCTGGCCCGAGGAAGCGTAGTTGTGCTTGCCGGGCTCCTTCTTCGCCAGCGCAATCAGCTCCTTGACCGATTTGACGCCAAGCGAGGGATGCACCGCCAGACCGTAGGGCTGGCTCGCTATCTGCATGATCGGCGCAAAATCCTTCACTGCATGGAACGGCGCGTTCTTGTACAGGTTAGGAACGATGGTGTGCGGCGTTCCGGTGCCAAGCAAAGTGTATCCGTCGGGGTTCGATTTTGCCGCGATCTCGGTCCCGATAAGACCTCCGGCACCCGTACGGTTGTCGATCACCACCTGCTCGCCCAGGCCTTGCGGCAGCTTCGTCGCGACGATACGTATGAGCACATCGGTCGAGCCGCCCGCGCCGAACGGAATGATCATCCGCACAGGTTTGTTGGGGTACCCCTGAGACTGCGCCGGCAGGGATACCGCAAGAATCACCGCGGCGCAGAAAATCCCGGCAATATGGCTCCGTAGCTTGACATTCATCATTACCCTCCTCGTTTGTAGTTCGCACGTCCACGCAACACGTTCCGGCAAATCATACCAGCTACCGCGATGAGAGCGGAAAAGGAGCGTCAAGTTCCCCCGGGCAGGGGGTCATTCAGGCTGTCGCGCGCCATGCTACGATCAGGCGTCAAGCGCGCCTGTGGGGACCCACCATGACTGCCGCTCCGAACATGATTCGTTTCGCTGGCGCATCCGGCGCACTCCTTGCGGCCCGCCTCGAATTGCCCGCGGCTGCACCTGCGGCGTTTGCGTTGTTCGCGCATTGCTTCACGTGTTCCAAGGAGTCACTCGCCGCAACACGCATCGCAGCCGCCCTCGTGGCACATGGATTCGGCGTACTGCGCTTCGACTTTACCGGGCTGGGTGGCAGCGAAGGCGAGTTCGCCAACACCAACTTTTCGTCGAACGCGGCTGACCTGGTCGCCGCGGCCGCGTGGTTGCGCGAGCACCACGCGGCGCCGGCCATACTCGTCGGGCACAGCCTCGGCGGCGCAGCCGTTCTCGCGGCGGCGAGCCAGATTCCGGAGAGCGTGGCGATCGCCACCATCGGCACGCCTTTCGATCCTGCACACGTCCGCCGCCTGCTCGCGCCCGCCCTTGCCGAAATCGAGCAGGCGGGAGAGGCCGAGGTCAGGCTTGCCGGCCGCAGCTTTCGCATCCGCAAGCAGTTTCTCGATGACCTCGCAGGCCAGGCGCCCATTGAACGCATTGCATCACTGCGCAAGGCCCTGCTCGTATTTCATTCCCCGCGCGACACCACGGTGAGCATCGACAACGCGGCGCAGATTTTCATGGCCGCCAAACATCCGAAAAGCTTTGTGTCACTCGACAATGCGGATCATCTGCTCACGAGAAAAGAGGACGCGGTCTATGTGGCCGCAGTACTGAGCGCCTGGGCGAGCCGTTACATCGGCTCGGCGAGCGCAAGCGCCGCACCCGGCGGCGTCGCCGAACGCGATGAGGTGACCGTCGCCGAGACACGCGCGGGTCGTCTCGCGCAGATGGTCAGCGTCGGCCCGCATCGGCTGCACGCAGACGAGCCGGTAAGCCACGGCGGCAACGACACGGGCCCGTCGCCGTACGATCTGTTGCTTGCCGCCCTGGGGGCGTGCACTTCCATGACGTTGCGCCTCTACGCCGACCAGAAGCAATGGCCGCTCGAACGTGTCGTCGTAAAACTCAGGCACGACAAGATTCACGCGGCCGATTGCGCTGAATGCGAAACCCGTGATGGCAGGGTCGACCGCATCGAACGCGAGATCGAAATCACCGGCCCGCTCGACGCCGCGCAGCGCCAGCGCCTGCTGGAGATCGCGAGCAAATGCCCGGTGCACCGCACGCTGCACTCGGAGGTCGTGATCCCGACGCGGCTTGCCGATGCGCCGGCGGGGAATCCCCTGTGACGGGCGCAGACGCGCTGGTGCGAATGCTGGCGTTGCAAGGCGTCAAGCACATCTTCGGCCTGTGCGGCGATACCAGCCTGCCCTTTTATGATGCGCTCTATCGCCTGAAGCATGGCATGACCCACGTTCTCACGCGCGACGAACGTTCGGCGGCCTATATGGCCGACGGCTACGCGCGCGTAAGCAACAGGGTCGGCGTGTGCGAAGGGCCGAGCGGCGGCGGCGCTACCTACATTCTGCCGGGCGTGGCAGAGGCAAATGAGTCGTCAGTTCCAATGCTCTGCATCACCACCGACATCCCCGTGGCGAGCCGTGGCCGTTTTACCCTCACCGAACTCGATCAGGAAGCACTGTTCCGGCCCGTGGCCAAATCGACCCATGTGGTGGACCGCGGCGACCGCGTGCCTCTTGCCGTGCGCGAGGCGTTTCGCCAGATGACGACCGGTCGCCCGGGTGCGGCCCATCTTGGATTGCCACTGGACGTGCAACGGGAAACGGTTGACGCTTCGGCTCTGCACGCCGATCCGGAGTTTGCGCGGGTTCCTGCGCTGCGCATCGGGCCGCACTCTGCCGCGATACGCGCTGCCGCCGCTGTGCTGGCGCACTCACGCCAGCCCGCGCTGGTGGTCGGCGGTGGAGTACTGATTTCGGGCGCGTCAAGGGAATTGCGGATGCTCGCGGAGAAGCTCGGAGCGGTAGTGTGCACGACCGTCAGCGGCAAAGGCTCGCTCGCGGACACGCACCCGCTCGTGGCAGGCGTGATCGGCAGCAACGGCGGCACCTTGCCTACGCGGACGGTCATCGACAGCGCCGACGTAGTGGTCTTCATCGGGTGCCGCGCCGGTTCGGTCACCACCGAGAAATGGCGCCATCCGCTGCCCGGCTCGGCGCGCGTCATACACATCGACGTGGACCCGGGGGTATTCGGCGTGAACTACCCCACCGATGTCGCGATTCAGGCGGACGCGCAGCTTGCACTGCGCGCGCTGGGCAGCGAGCTTGGCGTGCGTGCGTCGTGGCGCAAGCGCTCGCAGGCAGCGTCTCGCGCCGTCGCGCAGGCGAAGGTTACAAAGTTTTCGGAATTCCGGCGACTCGCCGGCAGCAACACCCGCCCGATCACGCCGGAGCGGATCGTATCCGATCTGCGGGCGGTGCTTGACGATGACGCGATCATCGTCGCCGACCCCGGTACGCCCTGCCCCTATCTCTCGGCATACTACGAACTGCGGCGTCCGGGGCGCAATTTCCTTTCGAATCGGGCGCACGGCGCGCTGGGCTACGCGATGTCGGCGGCGATCGGCGCTCATTTTGCCCGCTCCGGAGCCCGGGCGGTGGCGGTCATGGGCGACGGCAGCTTCGGTTTCACCTGCGGCGAGCTCGAGACCGTCGTCCGATTGAAAGTGCCGCTGCTGATGCTGGTGGTATCGAATGCCACTTATGGCTGGATCAAGGCGGGACAGAAGTCGAGCTTCGATCGCCGCTATTATTCCGTCGATTTTGGCCGCACCGATCACGCTGCAGTCGCTGCCGCCTTCGGGGTGAAATCGTGGCGCGTAAGCGATCCGGCAAAGCTGCGCGCGACGCTTGCTGCCGCCGTGCGCCACGATGGCCCGGTTCTGGTCGATGTGATCGCCCAGCCCCTCCATCAGGCGCGCGCCCCGGTCTCGGAGTGGATCGTCTGAAGAGTTTGTCGGCTAGCAGCCGACAAACTCTTTATGGAAAACCACCTGTTGCAATGCGACACATGACCAAGAAAGCGCGGTTTGAGGGGACTGCCAGCGCTCGAAGTGATCTGCGTCCATGCTTGCAATCCGCAAGCTGACCAAGTCGTACGGCGGGGTGCGTCCGCGCACCCTGCTCGACGATGTCACGTTCGATCTCGCGGCAGGCGAGTACGTGGCGATCATGGGCGAATCGGGCGTGGGCAAGTCGACATTGCTCAACCTCATCGCCGGCCTTGACGTTCCCGATTCCGGGAGCGTAACGCTTGCCGAGCGCGAAGTGACTGCACTCGACGACGCCGAACGCACGCTCGTGCGCCGGAATCACATCGGTTTCGTGTTCCAGGCATTTCACCTGCTGCCGCATCTTACCGTCGCACAGAACGTGGCGTTGCCGTTGTCGCTCATCGGTGCCGCGCCTGACGAGGCTGGCGCACGCGTGGCCGAGATGCTGAAGGCCGTGGGTCTCTCCCGGGCCGGCGCAAGTTATCCACGCGAGCTCTCGGGCGGTGAGTTGCAGCGGGCTGCGATCGCCCGGGCGCTCGTGCACCGGCCGCTGCTCACGCTCGCCGACGAGCCTACCGGCAATCTCGACGCGGCGAATGGCGCTCAGGTGCTCACTCTTCTGCGTGCCGAAGTGAAACGCAACGGCGGCGCCGGCATCCTGGTCACGCACTCCGCCACTGCGGCTGCCAGCGCCGACCGTGTCTTCACGCTTGCATCCGACGGGCTGCGCCTGCGGAGCTGATCCACGACAAGTGACCACCGACAGGTGATAAGTGGCTAGCGCCCGCCTTGCGCCCCACGCCTCTGCGCTCACGGCTTCCGGAACGCGTTTTCTGCCGTTCCGCGCGCTGGTTTCCGGTCCGCTGCGTGAGCATCCTGGGCATGCCCTCCTTGCGCTCGCCGCAATCGCCCTGGGGGTCGCCCTGGGTGTGGCAGTGCACCTGATCAACTCAAGCGCGCTCAACGAATTCAATCTTGCCGCGCATCATCTTGCGGGCGAAGCCGACCTCGTGGTACGCGGCCCGAGAGCGGGCTTCGACGAAACGCTGTACCCGCGCATCGCCCGCCTGCCGCAGGTCGAAGCGGCCAACCCGGCAGTTGAACTCGAGGTGCCGATCCTCGGCAAGGAAGGCACGCTCAGAATCATCGGTTTCGACCCGCTGCGCACCGCACAGGTGCAACCATCGCTCTTGCCCGAGAGGACCGCTGAGGTCGCCGAGCTCTTCGCTGCAGATTCCGTACTGCTGAGCCCGTCAGCCGCGCGCTGGCTCGGCCTCGATATGGGCGCCGCGCTGCGCATGATGGTCGGCACCGGAGTCGTCGAAGTGAAGGTGGTCGGCATGCTGCCGGAAGGCGGGTATCGGCAGCGGGTTGGCGTCATGGACATCGCCACTGCACAATGGCGTCTCGGCCGCCTTGGCAAGCTTAGCCGTATCGATCTGAGGCTCAAGCCGGGCGTGGTTGTCACGGCGTTCCAGCGCGAACTGCAGAACGAGCTTCCCTCCGGTGTGCACGTGGCAACCCCGGAGACCGATGCGGAACGCGGCGCGAGCCTGTCGCGGGCCTACCGCCTGAATCTCGATATGCTGGCGCTGATTGCGCTGTTCACCGGAGCTTTCCTGGTGTTTTCCTCGCAGATGCTGGCGCTTATGCGGCGTCGCGCGCAATTCGCTCTCTTGCGCGCGCTGGGCGTGACGCGGCGCTCACTCGCGAGCTGGCTCCTGGCGGAAGCGGCCGTCGTCGGCGCGATCGGCGCAATTCTGGGCCTTGCGCTCGGTTACGCCGTCGCGCGATTTGCCATCGCGAACTTCGGCACCGACCTGGGCGCCGGTTATTTTCGCGGCATCGTTCCGGGCATCCACGTCGATCCCGTCGCGCTCATGGCGTACTTCGCGCTCGGCGTGTTGTTTGCCGTGCTGGGTGCGGCGGCGCCGGCACTGGAAGCCGCGCGCCGCGCGCCAGCCAAGGCGCTGCATGCCGGTGACGAAGAAGAGGGCCTGCGTGGAGTGCGCACGACCTGGCCGGGCATCGCCTCGTGCGCAATCGGCGCGCTGCTCGCGTTCGCGCCGGCTGTCGACGGACTCCCGGTTGCCGCATACTGCGCGATCGCGCTGATCCTCTCCGGCGTCATACTGCTCCTGCCGCAGTTCGTTTCCGGCGTGCTGAAACGCGTTTCGGCTCCTCGTTCGGTTCCGGCAGCACTCGCCCTCGCGCAATTACAGGCGACGCCGCGCCAGATTGCAGTCAGTGCCGCTGCCATCGTCGCAAGCTTCAGTCTGATGGTTGCAATGCTGATCATGGTGCACTCGTTCCGCAGTTCGCTGGAAACCTGGCTCGAGCACATGCTGCCGGCTGATCTCTATCTGCGCACCCTGCGCGGCGGCGAAACCGGCTTTCTCACCCCGGAGGAGCAGAACCGCCTCCAATCCACTCCGGGCGTCGAACGCATCGAATTCCTGCGCAGCCAGAATCTGCTGCTGGCTTCGGATCGGCCGCCGGTCGTGCTGCTGGCCGGCCCCGCGGACTCTGCGGCAATGCTGCTGGCGATCGGCCCGACGGTGATTCCGCGTGCCGGCGAGCCGCCGGCGGTTTGGGTGTCGGAGGTGGCGGCCGACCTCTATGGCTGGCGCACCGGGCAGCGCGTGCAACTGCCCATAGGAGCGTCCTCACGCGAGTACACCGTGGCCGGCATCTGGCGCGACTACGTGCGCCAGAGCGGTGCGATTGCCATCGACCGGCAACTCTACGTGAACCTCACCGGAGACACGTTGGCCAATGACGCGGCAATCTGGATTGCCCCCGGCGCGGCTCTGCCCGACGTCGGGCGCGCCCTGCGCGAGCGACTCGGTCATGCCCAGGGCATCGAGATTGCCAGCACCCGCCAGGTGCGCGCCAACTCGCTCGCGCTCTTCGACCGCACGTTCGCGGTGACCTACGCGCTGGAAATCGCAGCGGTGTTGATCGGTCTGTTCGGCATCAGCGTGAGCTTCGGCGCGCAGGCGCTTGCCCGCCGGCGCGAGTTCGGGATGTTGCGGCACATCGGCATGAGCCGGCGCGCCATCGGCGCCATGCTCGGATGGGAGGGCGCCATCGTTTCCATCTTCGGCGCAGCAGTCGGACTGGCTCTGGGGTGGATCACCGGCTTGATCCTGATCCACGTGGTGAACCGCCAGTCGTTTCACTGGAGCATGGACCTGCACGTGCCGTGGCTCCCTCTCGCCGCGCTCGCGGCCGTTCTCGCCGCGGCTTCCATCGTCACCGCCGTATGGAGTGGACGCGCAGCGATGAGCGACGACGTGATCCGCGCGGTGCGGGAGGACTGGTGATACAGGCAAGGATGAAGGCGGAAGGATGAAGGATAAAGGCCTAAGGGGCATGCTTGGCAGACGGCGGGCGCTGGCACTGATAGCCGGAATAACTGCTGCACCCGAAGTACTCGCACGAGCAGCCAATCACCGACCAGCCGCAACGAGCAAACCGTCACGGATCACCAGTCACGAGTCACCTGTCGCGCCCTTTGCTACTGTGGTGCCGGGATATGCGATGCGCTTCCCGCACGATGAAGGAAGCCATCCTGAATTTCGCCTCGAGTGGTGGTACGTGACCGGCTGGCTGGCTGGCGCCGGAGGCGCCGCCATCGGATTCCAGATCACCTTCTTCCGCGCCCGGCCTGCGCGGCAAACCGCGAACCCGAGCACATTTGCGCTGCACCACATGCTGATTGCCCACGCTGCAATCGCCGACCCGGCGCGCGGTCATCTGCAACGCGATCAACGCGCCGCGCGCGCGGCATTCGAACTCGCCGGAGCGGCACAGGGCCGCACCGACGTATGGATCGACGATTGGTCATTCAGGCAGCAGGGCGAGCGCTATGTCGCCACCGTCGCCGCGCGGAGTTTCCGGCTCGAGCTCGTCTTTACCGCAACGCAGCCCCCCATGCTGCAGGGGGCAGAGGGCCTGAGCCGGAAGGGACCGCGCCCTGAATCTGCGAGCTACTACTACAGCATTCCGCACCTCGACGCGAGCGGCACGCTCACGCGCAACGGCAGTACCGAGACGGTTGGCGGCGTGGCCTGGCTCGACCATGAGTGGTCGTCGAGCTACATGGACGAGCGCGCGGTGGGATGGGACTGGATCGGCATCAATCTCGACGACGGCGGCGCCCTGATGGCGTTCCGGATGCGCGATTCCGCGGGCGGGTCGTTCTGGGCCGGTGGGGCATACCGCAGCGCTGCCGGCAGCGTGCAAGTATTTGCGCCGGACACGGTGCGCTTCACGCCCCTGCGCCACTGGCGTTCATCCCGCACCGGAGCGAACTATCCGGTATCGTGGCGCGTGAGCGCGGGAGGCCGTGAGATCGACATCGAACCGCTGTTCGATGACCAGGAAAACGATACGCGCGCGACCACGGGAGCCGTCTACTGGGAGGGTGCGGTACGCGCCCTGCGCGCGGGCGCATCCGTCGGGCGCGGTTACCTCGAACTCACCGGTTATTGGCGCCGGCTGCAACTCTGAACCGGAGCCCGATGCAGGTGGGCGACCAGGGACTCAGTTCAAGGTGCGAGGGGTCGCGGGGGTGGTCGCCGCGAACTGCTCGGCCCCGGAGAGCAGCGTGATCCTGATGTCCCAGTCCGAGCGTGACACCGCATCACGCAGTAGCTTGACCACCATGTGCAGCAGCTTGCTGTTGAGACCCAGATCGATCCCCTGGCCTGAAGCAGGATGCAGGCTCAGGGTCTGGTTACCCTTGGCGTCGACCTTGCCCTTGGCGGTAGCGAGCAACACCGGCTCGGGGCCGAGTGGCATGTCCCGGGCGGTATTCTCATAGGCCTTCGAAAAGTCGCCCTCCTCGACAAACGTTTCGTGCTGCATGCCGAGCAGTGCGCGGCGGGCTTCTTCGCTCAGGCTCCGGAACGACTCGTCCTGCTCGAGCATCTTCAACAGCAGGCCCCAGAGCCGCTTCACGAAGCGCCGAGTCAGCCAGAACCGGAATTCAGTTTGCTCGCGCGTCGAAAGCCGCAGCATGATTCGATCCTGCCGCTGGTCGTACGCCATTTGAATCTGGTGGATGTTCATGCGGCAACGTTCTGTTTCTCCGCGCGTTGCGCCTTGTCGAACACGATGGCGCCCTTGCGCGCATCGGTCAGGATTGTATCCTTGGGCGCAAACCGGCCCTCGAGAATCGCCTTTGCCAGTGGATTCTCGATCTGCTGCTGGATGGCGCGTTTCAATGGCCGCGCGCCGTAGAGCGGATCGAAGCCGACCGCGGCGATCTCCTTGAGCGCGGCGTCGGTGATGCTGAGCTTCATGTCCATGCTCGCCAGCCGCTGTTCAAGATAGCCGAGCTGTATCTTCGCGATCGACTTGATGTGCTTCTCGTCGAGCGCGTGGAACACGACGATCTCGTCGATACGGTTCACGAACTCCGGCCGGAACTGCGCCTTGACTTCGCCCAGCACTGCAAGCTTGATGACCTGATAGTCATCTCCGGCCATATGCTGGATCATCTGCGAGCCCAGGTTGGAGGTCATCACGATGACCGTGTTCTTGAAGTCAACGGTACGCCCCTGTCCGTCGGTCATCCGGCCGTCGTCGAGCACTTGCAGCAACACGTTGAATACGTCGGGGTGCGCCTTTTCGATCTCATCGAGCAGGATGACCGAGTACGGCTTCCTGCGCACGGTTTCCGTGAGGTGCCCGCCCTCTTCGTACCCCACGTATCCCGGCGGCGCACCGATCAGCCGCGCCACCGAGTGCTTCTCCATGAATTCCGACATATCGACGCGGATCAGATGGTCTTCCGAATCGAACAGGAACGCCGCGAGCGCCTTGCATAGCTCGGTTTTCCCGACGCCCGTGGGCCCAAGGAACAGAAACGAGCCGTAGGGACGCTTCGGATCGGAGAGCCCCGCGCGCGAGCGGCGGATCGCATCCGCCACCAGCCGCACCGCTTCGTCCTGGCCCACGACGCGCGAGTGCAGTTTTTCCTCCATCTGGAGGAGTTTCTCGCGCTCGCCCTGCATCATTCTTGATACCGGAATACCCGTGGAGCGCGAGACGACCTCGGCGATCTCCTCGGCGCCCACCTGCGTGCGCAGGAGCTTCAACCGCGCCTGCCCGCTGCCCGCCTTTTCAGCCTGCTTGAGCTGCGCTTCGAGCTGCGGCAGCCGCCCGTACTGGAGTTCGGCGACTTTGTCGAGCTTGCCCGCGCGCTGCAGCCTCGCGATCTCGGCGCGCACCTGGTCGATTTCCTCCTTCACGTGCGCGCTGCCCTGAACCTGCGCCTTTTCCGCTTTCCAGATCTCGTCCAGATCGGCGTACTCGCGCTCGAGACTGGCAATCTCGCTTTCCAGCAAAGCGAGCCGCTTCTGCGAAGCGTCATCTTTCTCTTTCTTCATCGCCTCGCGCTCGATCTTCAACTGGATCAGCCTGCGGTCGAGCTTGTCCATCGCCTCGGGTTTGGAATCGATCTCCATCTTGATGCGGGAGGCCGCCTCGTCGATCAGATCGATCGCCTTGTCGGGCAGGAAACGGTCGGTAATGTAGCGATGCGACAGTTCCGCGGCGGCGACGATCGCCGGGTCCGTGATTTCGACCCCATGATGCACTTCGTACTTCTCCTGCAGGCCGCGCAGGATCGCGATCGTGGCTTCGACCGAGGGTTCTTCGACCAGCACTTTCTGGAAGCGCCGCTCCAGGGCGGCATCCTTCTCGACGTACTTGCGATACTCGTCGAGCGTGGTGGCGCCAACGCAGTGCAGTTCGCCGCGCGCAAGCGCGGGTTTCAGCATGTTGCCGGCGTCGATCGCGCCTTCCGCCTTGCCGGCGCCGACCATGGTATGCAGTTCGTCGATGAAGACGATGGTGCGCCCGGCATCCTGTGCAATCTCCTTCAAAACGGACTTCAGGCGCTCCTCGAACTCACCGCGATATTTTGCACCGGCCAGCATCGCCGCCATGTCGAGCGACAGCACGCGCTTGCCCTTGAGTGTCTCGGGCACCTCGTCGTTGACGATGCGTTGTGCGAGCCCCTCGACGATCGCGGTCTTGCCCACCCCCGGTTCGCCGATCAACACGGGATTGTTCTTGGTGCGGCGCTGCAGGATCTGCACCACCCTTCGGATTTCGTCATCGCGGCCGATCACCGGATCGAGCTTCCCGGAGCGCGCGCGTTCGGTAAGATCGAGCGTATATTTCTTCAGTGCCTCGCGCGCGCCTTCGGCCTCCTGGTTCTGAACGCCTTCGCCGCCGCGCACGGCGCCGATCGCCTGTTCGAGTGGCGCACGGCCGACCCCATGCTGCTTCATGAGGCGCCCGCTTTCCCCTTTGTCGCTGAGAAGCGCCAACAGGAACAGCTCTGAAGCGATGAACTGGTCGCCGCGCTTTTGTGCCTCTTTGTCGGTGAGGTTCAGCAGGTTGCCGAGTTCGCGCGACACCGTGATTTCGCCGCCGGTACCCTCGACTTTGGGCAACCGGTCGATGCTCTGCTTGAGAGCGGAACGCAATCCAC
>Ga0209109_10001945_pt1 | contig 11291 bp, 9 predicted proteins | sample Rifsed10ft2_FD_184004 | JGI IMG/M metagenome (GOLD analysis project Ga0209109, IMG submission 184004) | Soil microbial communities from Rifle, Colorado, USA - sediment 10ft 2 (version 2) | ecosystem: Environmental > Terrestrial > Deep subsurface > Rock core/Sediment | place: Rifle, Colorado... | reverse complement strand
CCCGACGCAGCTGGAGGAGCTGGCGCGCAGCGGCCGTCTCGCGGAGGCGGTTCGGCCGATCGCCCCGCTGCTGCGTCTCCCGCACCTGCGGCTCGCGCGCGGCGACGCCGAGCGCTTCCTGCACGGCGCCGCCGTGACGGTGCGGGCGGATCCCGGCCGCCGGGCGCCCATGGTCCGGGCCGGAGCAACCACAGTAGTCACCCCGGATCAGGTGCTGGCCGCTGCGCTGGCCTCGCGCGCCAGCATCCGAGTCAATCCGCGGGTCTCGGGGAGCCGGCCGCTCGGACACTTTCTGGAAGTGGCCGAGCTCAGGATACATGCCGCCAGCCCCCTGGCCGGGAAGACGATCCGCGAGTCCGCGATCCGGTCACGCACCGGCGCAACGGTGGTCGGGATCTGGGTCGGGGGCGAATTGGGCGCGGTGGACCTTGCCCGCCCGCTCGCCGTTGGCAGCATCCTGGTGGCCGTAGGCGGGGCGGAAGGGATTCGGCGGCTCGGCGATCTGGCCACCCCGGTGTCTCGTACGGGCCGGATAATCGTGGCCGGGCACGGCCCCATCGGGCAGAGGGTGGCGCACCTGCTCAAAGCCGCTGGCGAGGACGTGCACGTGATCCATCCGGAGGCCGGCCCGGGAGTGGATACTGCCGGCGACCCACTCACCCCCGGAATCCTCGAGCGAGCCGGGGTTATGGAGGCGCAGGCGGTGCTGGTTGCGCTCGAGACCGACGCGGCGGCCGTCTTCGGTACCGCGGTGGTCCGCAATCTGGCACCCGAGGTGCTAATCGTCACCGCGGCCCAGCGTGCCGAGAACATCTCGCGCATTCACCGGGTTGGAGCGGATTTCGCGCTTTCCGTAGGCCAGGTCGCGGGTCAACTCATGGCTTTCCACCTCTTGCGCCAGGCGTGGGTGTCCCTCGAGGCCGGCATCAAGCTGATCTCGACGTTGGCGGGGAACCTGGCCGAACGCCCGTTCCCGACCCGGTGGGTCCGGGAGCAGACTGGATGTGTCGTCGTCGCCGTGGAGCGAGGGAACCTGGTGTTCATGGAGTTCGATAGCGGTCTTGCCCTCGAGCGTGACGATGTGGTGTACCTCAGTGGGACGCCTGAGTCCATCGGCGCCTATTTCTTGCTGTTCCCCGGGACCCAGGAGCTGCCGGCCTTCTTCCGGACTACCGAGGAACAGGCGGCGGTGGGATGAGCCCGGGCGCCGTTTGCGAGCCGCCGGGACCCCGCTAAGTTGGAACAGGACCATCGGACGGGGCGTAGCTCAGCCCGGTAGAGCGCCTGCTTTGGGAGCAGGAAGTCGTCGGTTCAAATCCGGCCGCCCCGATTGCCGCTGGGTGCTTTCCCCGGCCACCTTCATGGCCTGCGCGATCAGCTCTGCACTCGGTCCCCCCTGCCACTCCGTCCGGAATCGCTCGAACCCGGCTTGCCCCGTGATCCGGAGCCGGCGCGAGAGCGCGGTGAGCCCCAGTATCGAGCCCGGTGGCGGTGGCGGCGGGGCAGCCGGTGCCGGGTCGAGCCCGGGCCAGGGAAGCAGCTCCCGTCCCAGGCGGTAGGCTCGTCCGGCGTTTGCCTCGACCAGCGCAGCCCGAAGCTCGTCGGCCCCGGTGTGAACATCGGTGATGATTCCCAGGAGATCTTGCAGCTCGCGGAGGCGGCTCAGCAACTCGGTGGCGCCGGGTAGCCGGTGCTCGAACGGCTCGAGAAGGTACCGGAGCCGCTTCGCCGCGATCCGCGCGTCATGAATCTCCTGCCGGTCGGCCAGTGCGTGGATCCGGGCCAGGGCCATCTCGAGGGCCAGAGCCTCCCGCCTCAAGAGGTGGTTCAGGGAGAGCGGGAGCGCCCGGGGTAGGCTCCGGTGGCTTACCGCCGACTTGCCGAGCGCCTTTCTGAGCTCGGCCTGAAGGGGGGCTGAACGAACCGCCATCCGGTGCCGCATCATCTCCTCGGATCGGGCGCGCTGGACCTGAAGCCGGGAGGCGAACCACTGGGCTCCGACCTGTTGGCGAGCGGTCAGCGCTCCGGTTTCAGCGGCCACCCAGGCCAGGAGCACCTCCAGGTTCCGGGGCTCGCTCGTCCCCCGCATCAGGCGCCGCAGACGCCGCCGGACCCCGGGCGCGATGCTCGGCAGCCACGGCCGAAAGGCCCGCAATAGCGTCCGCAGGCGCCTGAGGGCTACCCGGTAATTGTGGACTGCTTCCGGGTCCTCCGCGGAAGGGAGAAACCGTCCGTTCCGGGCCCAGCGGTTGACCTGGGTCCGCACCACTTCCATCGCCAGTCGGCGTATCAGTGTTTCTGGACGCTTGGATTCGGACATCCGTAACCCGGCTCCTTCATCTCGCGGGGGAGAAGAATACACCGGCTTCGGTTCGCGGCTGGCAAGCCCGTCCGGGGTTGCAATCTCGGCGGCAAAGCCGGACCGGAACAGTACTTGCACGGCCCTTCGGCCTATGCCCGATGGTAGCAGTCCCCCGCCCCTGGTTCTTCATTGTCCGACCCTGACCTCAGTCGGCGGGGGAAGGCGCGCGATCCGGGCGCGGATCGAGCTCGGGGGCAGGGATTTCACGCTCTACTACACCTTCGAAGGAGAGGTCCCGGAGGCGCGAGCCGATGCGCTCCTTTCGGCTACGCTCCTGGCCGCGATGGCATCGGGTTCGCCCGTCGAGTCGGAGGCCGGGGTGTCGAGCCGGCTTCTGGATCAGGTCCCGAGTATCGAGGAGATCTATGCCGCTTGGGTCCCGCGGCTTCGTCCGGTGCCGGTGACCGCGGACCGAGTGCCTTCGGCCGGGCCTCGGGGCGGCCGGGGGGCTTCGTTCTTCACCGCGGGCCTCGACAGCTACTACACCCTGCTCAGCCACGACGCGGAGATTGACGCGATAATCTTCGTGCACGGATTCGCGTCTCCGGTCCAGGGCCCGGCCAGAGAGCGGACTTCGAAGACCCTCCAGCGCGTCGCACGCGACCTTGGCAAGCGGCTGGTCGAGGTCGAAACCAACCTGGCGGCGCTGTTCGATGAGTGGCTCGGCCCCGGGCCGAATTACGTCGCGGTCCCTCCCCACCGCCTGTCCAACTTCGAGCTGGCCCACGGGGCGGCTCTGGCGTCAGTCGCGCACCTCCTTCCCGACTCAATCGGTCGAGTTTATATCGCCGCGGGCCATAACTACGACCGGTTCTATGCCTGGGGATCGCATCCCTCTTTGGACCCGAAGTGGTCCAGCGATCGGGTTGAGTTCCGGCACGACGGGGCCGGAGCCACCCGGGTCGAAAAGGCCCGGCTGGTCGGGCGCCATCGTCTGGCGCTGGAGACCCTCCGGGTGTGCCCAGGCGCCACGGATACCGGATCCAACTGTGGCCGATGTGAGAAGTGCATCCGCACGATGGTGAATCTCCGGATCGCCGGGGCGCTTCAGCCTTGTGCGGCGTTCGCTGAGCCCCTCGATCTTCGGCGGGTCGCCTTGATCCGGACCCCTGCCTTCAAGCCGTTCCTGAGGCAGAACCTGGTGGAAGCTCGGGACCTCGGTACTGATCCCGAGCTGGTTGCCGCGCTTCAGCGGGCGGTCCATCCCTGGAGGCCAGGGCGGATCGCCCTGGAGGTGGGCTTGGTGGGGTGGAAGGCGATGAAGCGCCTCCTTCCGGTGGAGTACTCCGGCCGGAGGATTCGCTGGCGGTGACCGGGCCGGAGGTAGAGAACTCCGGGCCGCCCATGTAGCTTGATACCGAGCGCGCCCGTAGCTCAGTTGGATAGAGCATCAGCCTTCTAAGCTGAGGGTCGTGCGTTCGAGTCGCACCGGGCGCATAACTAGGGATTAGGGATTAGGGGATAGGAAATCGGGACTGGTTCTCAGCGCATCACTTGAGCCCAACCCCGTTGCGAGAGCGGTACTCCTCGCGCCGCCGCCTTCACCGCCAGATCCACCGCGCATTTCGAGTAGGCCACCACCGGCGTCCCCCCGAAGCTGGTTACGTCCCCCAGATCGACGTTCCCGGCCAGAATCGCCCCCGTCACCTTCGAGCTGTTCGCCGTAGTGATGACCTTGCCGCGCACCAGCACGATCCCGGTGAACTCGAATCCCCCTTGCATCTGAAGATCACCGTCCACCAGCAGAATGCCCTGGCCTCGGCCGCCGGTGAGGTGCGCGTCCCCGGCGAAATGGATGATCGGGAAGTAGCCGTAGCACGGCGCCAGGGAGGTTTCTCCGCGGTCGGGCTCCCCCCAGTTCATCAGGTCGGCCTGGTTGCAGTTGGGCGGGGTGCCGGCCACGCTCGGCGCCATGCTGTTGTAGGTGCCGGCCGCGAGCTTGATCGTGGCGAGGGGCTGGATCACATCGAATGGCATGTCAAAGACGGAGTCAACCACTTCGGGATCATGCTCGACCATCGGTGGATTTCCGTATACCTCCGGTGATCCATTGACGATGATGTCTTCGTTGGTGCGAATGCCGGCCAGGTCAGTCCCGCTGCACACCGGCCAGCCGCTGGGGCTCGAGTTCCTCCCGTCAATCGTGGCGTTCCCGCCGATCCGGGTCGTCCCCCGCGAGGTAACGGCCGCCCGAACGTCAATCCATGGGGATACCAGCTTGCCCAGGCGAGCCAGGAGCCGGGTCGCCACGACCCTGCCGGCCCGATCCACCTTCTCTCCGCGGGCTGTGACGAGGTACATCCCACCTTGCATCCGCCTGACTGACTGGAAGTATCGGATGGTGGGATCTACCGCGATCGGAAAGCCCACCGGCTGGAGCGAGTCGCTCCCGACCGGATACTCGTTCCAGGACACCGGCCAGTTCGCAAAGGCGTAGGTGAGGCCACCTTCCGAAGCCTCGGCTGCCTGGGCACTCCAGAGTGCGTTTCGCCCCGAGCCCAGCTCGACCCGTCCGGCGAAGAAGGTTCCCGTGATGAGGCCCCCGATCACCACGATCGCAACCAGGGCGATGAGCAGGGCCACCCCCCGCTCACCGGGGCCGGACCCGGAATCGGCGGGTCTCATCAGTTCCGGAGCCTGACCCGGAGCTCGAGCGAGTCGGTCACCCGCAGGATGCCGGCCGCGCCGACCCCCACCGGCCTCTCACTGACCCCGCGGAGCATCACCACGATCGTTGTGACGTCGGGCGCCGTCGCCGTTGGAGCGTCGTTCATGTCCAGGTAAGTGAATCGCACCCCATTCCAGGTGACCGGGCCGCTGACCGGGGCCAGGCTCGCTTCCCCGAGCCCTTCGGACCGGATCCCCAGCCACTCCAGGCCGTCTTCCTGGACCTGCCCGATCTCCATTTCCTCGAAGGTGCGCATCGGTCCGGGCACCAGCGCCTGGGCCAGCTCGTCGGGTTCGAGGGCCGCGTCGAGGGCCCAGGCATCCGTTCCGTCGGGACAGGTCGCCGCCGAAATGCCGCCCAGCCCCAGCGCGAGCCACCGGTCGTCGCTCGCAATGGTCGAGTCTCCTTCCAGGTAGAGCCAGAGCCCGTCCCGTCCCGGCGTTGGCGGCCGGAGCCCGGCATAGCTCGACCTCCGGACTTTCATCATGGTGGCATCGAGGTCACAAGTCTCCCCGAGCCCTCTCATCGCCCGGTAGCCCAGCCGGTCGCCGGCGATATCGGTCAGATCCCCGGGAGCGAGCTCGACCAGCTCGCCCTGGAGCAGCTGGAACCCGCTTCGCAGCGACCCCTGCATCGCCGCGAGCTCTCCCTGCTGTCGGGTGATGCGCTGCATCCCGATCATCAGGACGATGATCGCGTTGCCCACGATCCCGAGCATCACGAGCGCAACCAGAAGCTCGATCAGACTGAACCCCTCCCGACCCGACTTCATGTCGCGGGGCAGAGGAGGCGGGCGAAAAGCGTGTCGGCCTGGAGTCGGGGTCCCGCCCGATAGCGGACGATCACCCTGACTTGCCTGGTTGCCCCCGCGTCGGTCACGGTCCACTCCTCGGTGAATCCGCCGGGCTGCGCCGCCGATCCGCTGGCCAGGGCGCCGGAGGAGCAGGCTGGCGTCGTGGCTGCCGCGGCATTTCGGAGAAACTCGAGCCGGGCCGACGCGAGCGCCGCGGCCCGGGTCTTTCCCTGGCCGCTCCCGATCATCCGGCTGATTCCGGCGGCGCTGCTCGAGAGCACGATGATGCCGAACACCAGGATCACTATCGCCATCACGACCTCGACGATCGTGAAACCCCGCCGGTTGGCGCTCACCTGACGATCCTCCCGTAGCTGGTGAGGCGGAGCGAATCCGACCGGCTGCCCCGGCTCAGGACGTACGTGACCGCGGTCTGGAGCTTGGTCTCCAGGATTCCGCGAGGGTCAATCCGGATCGAGTCGGGCCCGCTCAGGAATACCCCAAACTGGGCTTTCAGATCTGTGACCGACAGGGTGTCCTTCGCGGCGCCTGACGGGCTGTTTCGCTCGACCACGATCCGGTGTTGTGAAACCCGCAGAACCGTCATTCGATTCGAGGCCCGGGCCGACATCCGGGTGCCCTGGTAGAGGTTGACGAGCGCGCTTCGGGCCGAGCCCAGCTCAACCTGGTCAATCACCCTGACGGCGGATGGCAACGCGAGGAGCGTCACCAGGCCCACGATCCCGAGGACGACCGCGAGCTCGATCAGAGTGGTTCCCCTCCGGTCCCGACTCGGGCGACGGCGGCGCATGCCATCCAGGGTCGCACCCCCCAAGCCAGAATCTGCCCATTGTTTTGTCAGTTCGAACCACCCCTGCAGCTTCTCGCACTGAAAGTCCCGAAGCCGGGAGAACCCATTACGGTGCTTCAGCCTGCGGATGCCCGGTTGCCGATGTCGGTGTGGCAGGGAATCGGGGACTTCGCTGTTCTTCGTTCCCATCGCCCAATACTTCGACATCATTGTCGCACGCATTCTGCAGCGCCGCCGCCGGTCTGCCCTGACGGTTGGGCCCGTTACATTTGGCGGCTCCCATGACCCCACGCTTCTCCCTGCCGACCCCGACCGAGTTCGGGGCCCTGCTCCGGCTTGCAGTGCCGGTGGTTACGGTGCAGCTCGGGCTCATGATGATGGGCGTGGTCGACACGATGATGGTCGGACGGCTTTCGGCCGAGGCGTTGGGGGCGGTTGCCCTGGGCAACCTGTACTTCTTTGCCGTCGTCGTCGTCGGGATGGGAACTCTGATGGCGCTCGACCCCATCATCGCCCAGGCAGTGGGCGCCCACGATGAGCCGGCCATCGCTCGGGGAGTCCAACGAGGGCTGATCCTGGCCGTGGTGATAACCCTGCCGGCCGCGCTCGGCCTGCTGGCAGTCCGACCCGTGGTGTCCGCGCTCGGTCAACCCCCGGAGCTGGTCGGGCCGGCCGCGGTCTACACGTGGATCATCATCCCGGGTGTGCTCCCGTTCTACGCGTTCATCGTATTCCGCCAGACCCTCCAGGCCCTGGGACGGATCGCCCCGATAGTCTGGGTGACCCTCGTGGCCAATCTCCTCAACGCCCTGCTCGACTGGATGCTCATTTTCGGCCGGCTCGGGGCCCCGAGCCTGGGCGTTGCCGGGGCAGCCCTCGCCACCACTCTGAGCCGATGGGCCCTCGCGATAGCGCTTCTCGCGGTTGGCTGGCGCGAGCTTGCTCCCCGGCTCCGGCCCTGGCTCCCGGAATCCGGCGACCTGCTCCCGCTCCGGCGCATGGTCCAGCTCGGGGTCCCGATCGGGGTGCAGATGTTCTTTGAGTACGGCGTGTTCGGCGTGGTGGGGGCATTGATGGGCCGAATCGGGACGCTCGCGATGGCCAGCCATCACATCGCCCTCAACCTCGCGGCGATCGTATTCATGGTACCCCAGGGAGTCGGAGCGGCGGCGGCCGTGCTGGTCGGACGGGCCATCGGGGCCGGCGACCATCCCGGGGCCCGCCGGGCCGCGGTCGGGGCCGTCCTCGCGGGTGCCGGGTTCATGGTGGGCTCGGCCGCCGTCTTTGTCTCCGCCCCATCACTCCTGGCGCGACTGTACACTCCCGACCCCGAGGTTGTTGCCCTGGCCGGATCCCTCGTCGTTCTGGGCGGCATCTTTGCCGTCTTCGACGGACTCCAGGCGGTCGCGATCGGAATCCTCAGGGGCATCGGCGACACCAGGGTACCGGTGCTGCTCAGCATGCTGGGCTATTGGGTCATTGGCCTCCCCGTCAGCGTAGTCCTGGCATTCCGTTTGGGGCTAGGACCCCAGGGTCTCTGGTGGGGCCTCGTGGTCGGACTGGCGGCCACCGCGGCGGTCCTGATCTGGCGGGTCCGGGAGCGACTCAGAAAGGAGGTGGAGCGGGTGGAAATAGATGGTAGGGACTAGGGATTGGGTCTATATTCCCCTCCGAACGGAGACCCCATGGCAACCCAGACTCTCCCGTCTTCGGACGCCGCCACTGCCGACACTTTTCCCATCAACGGCACCGACTTCATCGAGTTGTACGTCGGGAACGCCAAGCAATCGGCGCTCTATTACGAAACCGCGTTCGGCTTCCGACGGATTGCGTATCGCGGCCCCGAGACCGGGACCCGGGACCGCTCCAGCTACGTGTTGAGGCAAGGCGAGATCCGGCTGGTGCTCACGACGGCCCTCCAGCCCGATCACCCGATTTCCGAACACGTGCTCCGTCACGGCGACGGGGTGCACGACATCGCATTCTGGGTGGATGACGCGCAGGAGGCCTTCCACAAGGCGGTGAGCCGGGGGGCCGAGCCGGCCCAGGAGCCAATCGTGCTCCGGGACGCGATGGGAGAGGCGGTCACCGCGGCTATCAGGACCTACGGCGAGACGATTCACTCCCTGATCGAGCGGAAGAACTACCGCGGGGCCTTCCTCCCGGGCTTTGAGCCCGCGACCAGCCGGTACCAGCCGCCGGAAGCCGGACTCAAGTACGTGGACCATTGCGTCGGGAACGTCGAATTGGGAAGGATGAACCACTGGGTGGATTTCTACGCCCGGGTGCTGGGGTTCAGCCAGATCATCAGCTTCGACGACAAGGACATCTCGACCGAGTACAGCGCCCTGATGTCCAAGGTCATGGCCAACGGCAACGGGCGGATCAAGTTCCCGATCAACGAGCCGGCCCAGGGGCGCAAGAAGAGCCAGATTGACGAGTACCTGGAGTACTACCGGGCTCCGGGGGTGCAGCACCTGGCCCTCGCCACCGACGATATCGTCGCCACGGTTTCTCGGCTCGCGGGCCACGGGGTGGAGTTTCTGGAAGTGCCGGCCACATACTACGAGACCGTCCTGGACCGGGTGGGGAAGATCGATGAGCAGCTCGACGCGCTGCGAGCCTACGGAATCCTGGTGGACCGGGATGACGAGGGATACCTGCTCCAGCTCTTCACCAAGCCGGTGGAGGATCGCCCCACCCTCTTCTACGAGATCATCCAGCGCAAGGGCGCCAAGAGCTTCGGCAAGGGGAACTTCAAAGCCCTCTTCGAAGCCATCGAGCGCGAGCAGGCCCGCCGAGGCAATCTTTGAAGCAGCCAATAGCCAATAGCCAATAGCCGTGCCTACCTACCACACCCTCGGCTCGATCCCCCGCAAGCGCCACCTCGTCTTCCGGAAGCCCGATGGCGGCCTCTACGCCGAGGAGCTGATGGGGAACGAAGGCTTCACCGGTCCCTCGGCGCTGCTCTACCACGTCCACCCGCCGACCACGGTGCTGGCGGTGAAGCGGCTCCGCGAGATCACCTGGGAGGCCGATCCCGATCGTACCCTGCGGCACCGGCATTTCCTGACCGCCCGGATTCCCGAAGGCGGGAGCCCAACCCTCGACCGGGTTCCGCTCCTTTTCAACCGGGACATCGGGATGCTCTTTGCCCGACCCACCAGGACCGATCCGCATTTCTACAAGAACGGCCAGGCCGACGAGGTGGTGTACGTGGGGGAGGGAAGCGGGGTGCTCGAGACTCCCTTCGGGGATCTCCCGTACCGCAAGGGCGATTACCTGGTGATTCACCGGGGCATCCTGCACCGCTATGGGATGAACGCCGAGCCCCATCGGCTCCTGATCTTCGAGAGCCGAGGCTATGTCAGGACCCCGAAGCGGTATCGCAACGAGTACGGGCAGATCGTGGAGGGAGCGCCCTACAGCGAGCGGGACTTCCGTAGGCCCACGGAGCTCAGGACCCGCGATGAAAAGGGCGAGTTCCCCGTGGTCATCAAGCAGTACGACGGGCTCAACCAGTACACCCTGGACCATCACCCCTGCGATGTCGTAGGCTGGGACGGCATGTTCTACCCCTGGGCCTTCAACATCGACGACTTCGAGCCGATCGTGGGTAAGGTCCACCAGCCGCCCCCGGTGCACCAGACTTTTCAGGGCGACGGCTTCGTGATTTGCTCATTCTGCCCCCGCCCGTACGACTTCCATCCGGAGGCGGTCCCCGCCCCCTACAACCACAGCAACGTGGACTCGGACGAGGTGCTCTACTATGCCAGCAGCGAGTTCATGAGCCGCAAGGGAATCGAGTACGGAAGCATCACCCACCACCCCGACGGCATCCCCCACGGCCCTCATCCGGGCCGGGCGGAGGCCAGCATCGGGGCCAAGGCGACCAACGAGCTGGCCGTCATGATGGACTCGTTCCGGCCGCTCAAGGTCGCCAAGGCCGCCCTGGCCTTCGAGGATCCTAAGTATTTCCGGAGCTGGGTCGAGGGCCTGGAGGGATTCAACCCGCCAACCTCGTAGCGAGATCTCGCGCGTGAGGTGAGGCCAATCCCCTAAACCAAGCCACAATCAGGCGTTGCAGCGCCACGCTCGCGCAGTTTCCCGGCAGATTCGCCTTCAGTCTGGCCCCAATTCACCCCTGATTCACCCCCCATGCGGGCCCAATTCAGCCCCGAGTGCGTCCGACTTCGCTCTAATCCGCGCTTCAGTCGGTCCTGGCGACCTACCGGCCTACTGACCCACCGACCTAGATTGCTCGCCTCACCATGCAGCTCACCATCCGGGAAGCGGCATCCTACTTCGGCGTCAATGAGCAGACCATCCGCCGCTGGATCAGCCAGCGGGGCATGCCGGTTCACGAGGTCTACGAGAGGATCTACCTGAATCCGCTCGAGCTGTGGGAATGGGCCATCGAGAACGGCATCTCGGTGTCCCGAGGTTTGCTCGAAAAGGCCCGGCGGTCACCCGAGGAGGTACCGCCCCTGGCCGAGCTGCTGAGGACCGGCGGGATCTTCCACGACGTCGAAGGCGAAACCAAGGGAGATGTGCTGCGCGCGCTAGTGCAACGCTTGCCGCTGCCGCCCGAGCTCGACCGTGATTTCCTCTTGAGCGTGTTCGAGGCTCGCGAGGCGATGGGATCGACCGGAATCGG
>Ga0209109_10001944_pt1 | contig 11296 bp, 9 predicted proteins | sample Rifsed10ft2_FD_184004 | JGI IMG/M metagenome (GOLD analysis project Ga0209109, IMG submission 184004) | Soil microbial communities from Rifle, Colorado, USA - sediment 10ft 2 (version 2) | ecosystem: Environmental > Terrestrial > Deep subsurface > Rock core/Sediment | place: Rifle, Colorado... | reverse complement strand
CTTATCCATTTATAATCTCATCCGGGCCGTCACCCATCCTTATCCGGGCGCCTTTACGTTTTACCACGGAAGAAAGCTCTACATTTGGACCGCAGCCTTAGACGGCGCGCGAATTTCTGCCGGGGCGCGCCGGACCCCTGGCACGATCGAGGCCGTAGAAAAAGGGAAGGGCATGATCGTCTCGACCAGTGACGGGGCGCTGCTGGTGACGCGCGTTCAGTTCGAGGGGGAAGAGGAAATTCCGGGGGACGTTGCGTTGGGGCGCTGCCGGCTTTCCATAGGGTCGCGGCTAGAGAGTTGAGGGAGGACCTTGAAGGTACTGATTACAGGAGGGGCGGGTTTCATCGGGTCTCATCTCGTGGACGCGTTTTTGGCCCGCGGGGATGAGGTGACCATTCTCGACGTCGCGTCGGATCTCAAGGTCCGCCATCATCTGGGCGATCCGCGGTTCCGCTACGTGCGCGATTCCATCATGAATCGCGAGATCGTGGAGGGGCTCGTTTCGTGGTGCGACATCGTTTATCATTTGGCGGCGGTCGTGGGCGTCGAGCACTATGTGGGCGATCCCTACCAGGTTCTCAACGTCAACGTTAACGGAACGCAGGCGGTTTTAAATGTCGCGTTCAAAGCCGGCAAAAAAGTCATTTTCAGCTCTTCGTCGGAGGTTTATGGAAGGAGCTTGAGCGTCCCTTTCAAGGAGGAGGGAGACCGAGTCTTAGGCTCCACCCGGATCGACCGTTGGTGTTATTCCACCTCCAAGGCTGTGGGCGAGCACTTTTGCTTCGCCTTTCACAAGCTTGGCCTCCCTGTCGTGGTGCTCCGCTACTTTAACGTCTATGGCCCCCGCCTGGACCGGATAGATGTCGGCAGGGTGATCAGTATTTTTCTCGGCCAGCTCATGCGCGGCACGCCCGTGACGGTGATCGGCGACGGCCGGCAGACTCGTTGCTTTACCTATGCGGAAGATGCGGTTCGCGCAACCGTGGCGGCCGGGGTTGCGGATGAGGCTGTCGGGAAGATCATCAACATCGGCACGGATACGGAAGTCAGCATTCATTCCCTGGCCGAGCTGATGATCCGTCTCTGGGGATCCCGTTCCCGGATTACCTTTGTTCCTCAGGAATCGGTTTACGGCCACAGCTATGAAGACATTCCCCGCAGGGTGCCGGATTTGCAGCTCATGAAGAGGATTCTTCGCGTAACGCCTCAGGTCCCGCTCGAGGAAGGGTTGAGGCGAACCATCGAGTGGTTCCGGGGGCAGGGCGTAGAGGATTGAAGGGCCCGGACGGCCGCGAGAATCCCCAGGCGCGACGGTGATGCCATGCAGCTTGCTATCAGGATCGACGTGGACACGAAGATAGGGCTGCGCGAGGGGGTGCCGAGGCTGCTGGAGCTGTTCAGCCGCCACTCCGTGCGCGGGAGTTTTTTCGTGAGCTTTGGTCCCGACAATTCGGGAAAGGCCCTGCGGCGCTTGAGACAGCCCGGGTTTCTCCGCAAGATGTGGCGCACGAATCCTTTTCGGCTTTATGGCGTGAGAACGCTTCTTTCCGGGACGCTGCTCCCTTCGGCGCCGATAGGAGAGGGAGCGCCGGATATTCTCAAGGCTGTGGTAGGGGAAGGGCACGAGCTTGGCATTCACGGCTATGACCATGTGCGCTGGCAGGATTGCCTCGAGGAGCTGGGGGAGGACGGCATTGCGTCCGAGCTGGGCCGGAGCGTTTCCGCCTATGAGCGCTTGCTGGGGACGCGCCCGGTAAGTTCTGCGGCCCCCGGCTGGCGCTGCACTCCTTGCAGCCTGGAGGTCCAAGAGGGCTTCCGGTTTCTGTACGCGAGCGACGTGCGGGGCACCGGGCCGTTTTTCCCGGTGCATGACGGCCGGATTTTTGCGACTCTCCAGATTCCAACCACCCTGCCGACCGTGGATGAGCTCCTGGGGATAGAGCAGGATGTAAACGGGTTCCTCCTGGGTTCCTTGGCCGGAGGGTTGAATGTTCATACCATCCATGCGGAGGTTGAAGGGCGGGCCTTGCTCTCGTCTTTCGAAAAATTTCTGATTGCAGTTCGCAGGCGGGATATAGAAATGGTTACCCTCCGCGCGGTCGCGGAGCAGACGTTTAAGAAGGGCGTGGACGATGTTCCCCGCCTTCCCATAACCAGAGGCACAATGCCCGGCAGAAGCGGGTGGGTCGCCTGCCAGGGGAGATCATGACAGCAAAACCACTGCCGGCCTGGCGAAAGGAATTTCTGCCTCTTGCCCGCCCCACTTTAGGGGAAGAAGAGATCCAGGAAGTCGTAGAGACGCTCCGCTCAGGGTGGCTCACGACCGGACCCAAGGTGGATCGTTTCGAAGGCAGATTCAGGGAGTATCTGGGGATCCAGGAGGCCGTCGCTGTCTCTTCGGGAACCGCGGGGCTCCATCTAGCGCTGCTGGCGGCGGGGGTGGGCGCGGGTGACGAGGTGATCACTACCAGTATGAGCTTTGCCGCAACCGCCAACGCTATCGTGCTGTGCGGGGCTAGGCCGATTTTTGCGGACTGCGACCCTGACACCCTGAACATCGACCTGCGTGGCGTCGAGGCCGGGATCACGGAAAAGACCAAGGCCATCGTGCCTGTGCACTTTGCCGGCCAGCCCTGCGCCATGGATGAGCTCATGGAGATTGCCCGAAGACGCGCCGTCCCCCTGATCGAAGACGCGGCTCATGCGTTGGGGACCGAATATAAGGGGCGCAAGATCGGCGCCCTCGGGGACATGGCTGTGTTCAGCTTCCACCCGATCAAGACGATCACAACGGGGGAGGGCGGCATGGTCGTCACCTCGAACAAGGAGTGGGCCGAGCGGATCCGGCTGCTGAGATTCCACGGCATTTCCACGAGCGCGTGGCAGCGGCACGCCGGAGGGGGATCGGCACATTACTCCATCCAGCTTCCCGGATTCAAATACACGATGATGGATATCCAGGCCGCGATCGGCATCCATCAGATGGATAAGGTGGATCGGTTCGTGGAGCGTAGGGCCGAGCTGGCCGGCCTCTATTGCCGGGCCTTTAAGGAGATTGAGGGCGCCAGGCCTTTGGGTTTGGTGCCGTACCGTCACCGCCACGCCTGGCACATTTTTGTTGTTCAGTTGGAGCTGGAAAAATTGACCATAGACCGGGACCGCTTTCTCGATCTTCTCAAGGAGCGTAACATCGGTTCCGGCATCCACTTCCCGGCGCTCCACCTGCAGCCCTATTACCAGGAGCGGTGGGGCTATCGTCCGGATGACTTCCCGAACGCCAAGCGGGCGTCAGAGCGGATTGTCTCCCTGCCCCTGTTTCCAAGCATGAGCGAGCAAGATGCGCGGGACGTGGTGTGGGCGGTGGGAGAAATCCTGGCAGGGCACCTGAGGTGACTCTTCGTCTCGAGAAGACAGCATGACGACGAACAAAGAAACACTCCTGCATGCCATTGAAGAGAAAAAGGCCAAGGTTTGCGTTCTCGGACTCGGCTACGTAGGCCTGCCGTTAGCAGTGAGATTCACCGAAGCCGGCTATCCGGTCGTCGGAATCGACGTGGATAAGGAGAAGATCGAGAAGATCCAAAAAGGCCTCTCCTATGTCCCCGGCGTCTCTCTCACCTCATCCAGTCTTCGCCCTCTTCGCGCCTCAACCGATACCTCGCTGCTGCGGGAGGCCGATGTGTCGATCATCTGTGTTCCAACGCCGTTGAGCAAGACCAGAGACCCGGATCTCTCCCTGGTTCTGGAGGCAGGCCGGACCATAGCTCGGCATCTCCATCCCGGCCAACTAGTCGTTTTGGAAAGCACCACCTACCCGGGAACGACGAGGGAGCTATTGCTCCCGTTGTTCGAGGAGAAAGGGCTGGGAGTGGGGAAGGATTTCTATCTCGCCTACTCTCCGGAGCGGATCGACCCGGGAAACGAGTCGTTCAACCTGGTCAATACGCCGAAGGTGGTTGCCGGGATCACTCCCTCCTGCGCCGAGGCGGTTCAAAAACTGTACAGTCAGATTGTCACTCAAGTCGTCACGGTGAGCAGCACGGACACGGCAGAGATGGTTAAGCTCCTGGAGAACACCTTTCGCAGCATCAACATCGCCCTGGTCAACGAGTTCGCGATCATGTGCCATCGTTTGGGACTGAATGTCTGGGAGGTTATTGCCGCTGCGGCCTCCAAGCCGTTCGGCTTTATGCCTTTCTACCCCGGCCCCGGGTTGGGAGGCCACTGCATTCCGGTGGATCCCCACTACCTCTCCTGGAAGCTGAAACTGCTGGCGTATAAGGCGCGGCTGATCGAGCTGGCTGATGAGATCAATCGAGAGATGCCCAGATTTGTGGTCGAGAAGATAGTCGAGGCGCTCAATCGCGCGAAGAAAAGCGTCAAGGGCTCCAGGATCTTCATACTGGGGGTGGCTTATAAGAAAGATTCGGACGATGTTCGGGAATCCCCGGCGCTGGATGTCATGAAGCTTTTGGGCGAGAGGGGGGGGGAGATCGCCTATCACGATCCCCATGTCTCCCAGCTCAGGTTGGAGAACGAGCTCCTGCAGTCCGCCCCGCTAACCTCCCAATCGCTGGCTTCGGCCGATGTAGTCGTCATCATCACAGACCATACGAAGTTTGATGCCGGGGAAATCGTCGGACATTCCCGATTGATCATCGACGCCCGCAACCTTACCCAGGGGATTGAGTCCGAGAAGATAGTGAGGCTGTAGAGTTGCGAGCAGCCGCTTCGACTTGACATAGCGTCTTTTGCCCTGATAAAGGCCTTCTGGTGTAAAACATACCAGAAGGCCTTTTTTTTGGCCGCGGGAGGGAACATGGACCTTCTAACCTGGCAGCGCAGAGGGTTGTTAGTGGTCGTGGGATTCCTTGCCTTTCTCGTAGTGGCGGGCACCCTGGTTTCCTCCTCACAGTGGATTCAGCAGCCCTTCCCGGGGTTTTTCCTCTACGGCAATTTGACTGTAGCCCCCGACTTCCTGCCCGACTGGAGCGGGAACCGCGAGGGTATAAGGTTTTTGGACCGCGTGGTCGCCGTTAACGGGCAAAGGATTACGGACTCCAGAGCCCTGTACGACCTCGTGCGACAGAGCCCCTTGCGATCTCCATTCCGCTATGTCGTCGAAAGGGGCGGCCAAGAGGTCGAGCTTACCATTCCGTCCGGGCGATTTTCCTTCCATGACTGGTTATTGAGTTACGGCATGTACCTGCTCGCGGGCGTGGGGTTTCTCGCCATAGGCTTTACGCCATTCTATTTGCGTTCTCCGTCTCCCGCGGCTGCGCCTCTGTTTATCATGGTAAGCGCCATTTTCTTTTGGTTCAGCGCTACTTTTGATTTTGTCACTACCCAGTGGTTGCCGAAAGAGGCGCGTATCTTTGCCTTCACGCTGACTCCGAGCGCCGGGATTCATCTAGGTTTCCTGCTGACCAGGGGGAGCCGGCGCCGCAGGGGATATCTGCCATACCTGATCCTGGTTTACGCTATCTCCTTTGGCCTGGGGCTCGCGTATAGCGTCACCTTTTATGGGAGGCCCGAGGCCTGGCACTGGGTTCTCCGGTTGGGCTACGGCTATAGTTGCGTGGCGGCCCTTGTCTTCCTCGGTCTGCTTTGGGCGGAGCTGCGAAGGCCGGCCTCGGATCTGGAAGGCCGGCGTTTGCGGGTGATTTCCTTCGGCGCGTTGCTGGGTTTTTTTATCCCGACCTTCGGCACTGTCCTGGCAAGTTTTTTTTCGTGGGAGATCCCCTATAATCTCCTGCTGATCCCTGCGGTCTTTTTCCCCCTCTCGGTGGCCTACGCGTTGCTCAAGTATAGCCTCTTCGACCTTGACCTGGTGCTGAAGGTGGGGCTCAGCCGGGGCGCGCTGACCGGCGCGTTGCTGTTGATATACGTTCTCCTGGTCGCGCTGATCGCCCCGCTGGTAGGAATATACGGGCAAGATCCGCTCGTTCCAGTGTTTTTCTCGGTCCTGGTCGTGATCCTGTTCAATCCCTTGCTTCGGGGGATTGAAGCGGCCGTGGACCGCTATCTCTTCCGCAGAGAATATGACCCGATGCAGCTGCAAACCGAGGCGGGCGCCCTGGTAAAGACCCTGTCCAGGCCGCGCGCGCTGGCGGAGAAGGTCGTTAAGCTGATCGCGGAGCGAGTGAACATCGACGCCGTGCTGCTGTTGTTCCGTGTCGGGGACGGCGGCAGGCCGCTGGCGGTAGCCGTGGATAGACAAGACGCCAGCGACGAGGACGTTCTTGCCCGCCTTTGTCTGCTGTGGGGGCGTCACTTCGGGACGAATAAAAAAGGGGTCTCCAGGGACGAGGCGGAAACAGATCCCGCCTGCCGGGGAGTCCGAGCGGAGCTGTTGGAAGTGTTTGAGAGGTTGAAGGCAGAGCTGCTGATCTCATTGACCTTTGAGCAAGAGGTTGTCGGCTTCGTGGCCCTGGGCACGAAGCGGTCCGGGAGAGGATACAGCGCTGACGATTTCAAGCTGCTCTGCCTCCTGGCGGACCAGCTCGCCCTGGCGCTGCAGAACGGCGCGCTGTTCGAGGAATCGGAAAGGACCAAGGAGCAGTACCAGCTCCTGTACGATGAATCTCAAACTCTGAACAAAAGGCTGATCGAGGTGGATCGACAAAAGAAGCAATTCGTCGCCAACATCTCCCACGAGCTGCGCACGCCGATCAGCACCATCCTCGGATACAGCGAGGTGCTCTTGGATGCCAGCTTCGGCGGTGATGCGCGCGCGGTGCTGGAAAGGGTGGTGACCAACGGGCAGGAGTTGTCTCACCTCATGGACAGCCTGTTGGATTTCTCCAGGGTAGAAACCGGGAGCACGACGGTAGATGTGCAGCAGGTGAATATCCGGGAGATGCTGCACTCCCTCGAGATCATGGCGACCAGGCTCATCAAGGGACGGCCGATCCGTTTCCGGATTGAAATCGAGCCGTTGGTGGAGGTGATCGAGACGGACCCCAAGAAACTGCAGCAGATTCTGATGCAGCTCTTAACCAACGCCGTCAAGTTTACGGAAAGGGGCGAGATCGCTTTGGAGATGAAGTCGTGCTCGGACCCGGAACAGGCCTTTGTCGAAATTTCCGTGTCGGATACGGGGATCGGGATCAGTAAGCAGGACCAGGAGGTGATTTTCGAAGAGTTTCGGCAGCTCGACGGCTCCTCCACGCGACAGTACGGTGGAACGGGACTGGGACTCGGATTGTGCAAGAAGCTGGTGCAGTCCTTGGGGGGAAGGATCGAGGTCGAGAGCGAGATCGGTCAGGGAAGCGTATTTAACCTGGTGCTGCCTGCGCGCAGGCCGGAGTTGGCGATCGCCGGTGACCTCCGGGCGATTTGACGCGGAGTTTCGAGCGCCGTTAATTTGACCGGCGTCCTATTCGTGATACAATCGCCGCATTTCGTCGAGGGGAGCATCGGGATTCAATGGCTGCGCGGGGAGTGATGGCGCCAAAAAGTTACTGGGAGGGTCGCAACGTATTGGTTACCGGAGCGAACGGCTTTCTCGGCTCTTGGGTGAGCCAGCGGCTGGTCGAAGAGGGGGCGAATGTCCTCTGCTTTATCCGTGATACGCTTCCGAGATCGTTCTTGAATTTAAGCGGCACCACCGACAAAGTGGTCGTCGCCTTCGGGACTTTGGAGGATTACCTCTCGGTCGAGCGAGTCTTCAACGAGTTTGAAGTCGATTTTTGTTTTCACCTGGCGGCCCAGGCGATCGTCGGCGCCGCGGAGCGGTTTCCCCTTTCCACTTATGATTCCAATATCCGGGGCACCTGGAACGTGCTGGAGGCGGCGCGGCGTAATTCCCGGGTGCAGGGGTTGGTTCTCGCCTCCAGCGACAAGGTTTACGGCAGCAAGGAGAAGCTTCCTTACACGGAGCGGGACAGCCTCGGCGGCTTGAGCCCCTACGACGTATCCAAGGTCTGCGCCGATCTGCTCGCGCAAAGCTATTTCCATACCTACCGGGTTCCCGTGGCAATCGCCCGCTCCGGGAATTTTTACGGCCCGGGCGATCTGAATTTCAGCCGCGTGGTTCCCGAAACCATCCGCTATCTCATCCGCGACGAGAGTCCCGTGATCCGGAGCGACGGGACTTACCTCCGGGACTATTTCTACGTGGAGGACGCGGCCGAGGCATTCCTGACCCTGGGGGCAAGTCTGTCCAAGGATACCGTTAAGGGACAGGCCTTCAATTTCGGCACCGAGGTGCCTACTCCGGTGCTGGATGTGGTCAATCGGTTGATCGCTCTTTCGGGCAAGAAACACTTAAAGCCGGTCATACTGAATCAGGCAACGCATGAGATCAAGGCTCAATACCTTTCCTGCCGGAAGGCGCAGGAGCTGCTCGGCTGGCGGCATGCTACCGATCTAAAGAAAGGGCTGGCCAAGAGTTATTCCTGGTATGAAGATTTTTTTTCTAAAGATGGGAGTTAGAGCCTGCCGCTTCTGCTAGAGACCGAAGGGTGCGCGCCAGGTCATCGGGCAACGGCGCGGTCCATTTTCTCTTCTTCCCCCGATACTCAAGCGCGATCGTAGAGGCGTGGAGGAATTGCCGTTTGAGACCGTGAGTTTTGCGGAATTGCCTGTTAAAAGCGAAGTCACCGTGCTTAGCATCCATAACGATCGGATGGCCGAGTTTCGCAAAGTGGAGGCGCACCTGGTGCATGCGTCCCGTTGCCATCCGCACACGCACCAGGGTCGTCTGAGCGTACTCTCGTTCCACTCTATAATGTGTCAGGGCTGATACGCGGCTGCCTTCCCGCCCCGGCAGCGGAAAGTCGATGCTTCCTTCGCTGACGGAAAGGCGTCCCGCCACCAGGGCGAGGTACTCCTTCTCCACCTCGCCGCCTTCAAATCTTTTTTCCAGATCCTCCACAACGCTCGTGCTCTTCGCAACCACCAAAAGGCCGGAGGTCTCTTTGTCGATTCTGTGGACCAGCCTTGGGACGATGCCTCTGGATCGATAGGCCGCCTCCAGCATGCCCAGAAGGGAGTGGCGTTTGAGAATCTCTTTGCCCTCGTGAACCGCGATCCCGGCCTGCTTGTTGATGATCAGGATATCGTCGTCTTCGAAAAGGATCTTGAATCCTCTTGGGGCTGGCGTAGGTTTCGCATTCGACCGGCGCTTTTCTTCGAAGGGGAGGAACAAAGTGATCCGATCCCCGGCCCGGACGATCTCATCCGGCCCCGAGCGCTTGCCGTTCAGGCGGATGCTATTTCTGCGGAAAAGCTTCCGTACATAACCGATAGGGAAGCGTTTTTTGAGGAAGTTCTCCAGTCTCTTCGGCGCCTCCGTTTGCGGAATGACAATCTCCCGGGCCACGCCCCAGTTGATAGCACACAAAGTTTTTCCTTGACAAATACGATCCACCCTCTACTACTATGGCGGCAGATACTATGATCCGGAGCTTGGCAGATTCATCTCCCCAGATCCGTTTGTCCCGCAACCTGGAGATCCGCAGTCTTTTAACCGATACAGTTATGTTGAAAATAATCCGGTCAATAAGATCGACCCCAGTGGCTATAAGAGCTTCTGGAAGAAGGTTGGAAAAGCTCTTAAGAATTTGTTCAGCAAACCGGGAAAGTTTTTTGCAACCCTTGCTGCGGGAATTGCTGCGGGTTTGGTACTGGGGCCAGCTGCAGGAGGCCTTTTGGGGGCCGAGTCGGCGTGGGCGACAGCCGCTGTGTCCGGGGCCGTAGGCGGAGCTGTAGGCGGAGCAACAGGCGCTGGGCTTTACGGAGGAAATGTCTGGCAAGGCATGTTGCTTGGAGCATTTGGTGGTGGCATTGGAGGAGGCGTCGCCGGGCACATAGGAGCCACTAGCTTTAGGGGAATTGTAACTGGGGCTGTTGCGGGTGGAGCTGCAGCAGGTGGGTTAGGCACAGCTTTCCACAAAGGAAACTTTTTTGAGAACATGGCGTTGGGTGGAATAATACGGGGCGTCCTTGGAGTCGCCCAGGGCCTGGCCATGACAGGCTGGCAAGCCGCAAGAGATTGGACCAATAGGTCCTCGGCAGAGGGTGAGGGCCCCCACGAATACGGGAGTGATGGCGAAAAGAACACGTTAGGGGCAAGATCGGGAGAAAATAAGTCCTTGCTCGCGAGAATAGGGTTAGGAGGAACGCGCGAGGGCCAAGTTAATATAGATACGCCTCTTGGGAGGTTTGGTAATCTGGTATCAAAGGTTCACGATTGGATCAACGGATGGACTTATGAGAACGGAAATTACGCAGGAGGAGGAACATTCTATGATACGACTGTCGATCTCCTATGGAATTTTCCGGGGATGGTTCCTGCTGCGGCATATACGGGATTTGCCTTTTACGGGACCACTCATTCTTATTTTGCACCCGTAAGAGAAAGACAATAAGGATTCGCGCCGATCAGAGTCAGCTACTAGATAGAGTGATGATAGAGAAGACCCTGCACGTTGCTTGTCTGGTCTTATCGGCGTCATGGCTTCTTTTAATCCATGGGTGTATCCGGCCAGTAATCCAGAGTAGGGCAATAATTAAGGATAGTCCTGACTGGAAAATAATAGAGAAGTGCGGGTACGAGGGGTGTTATCCGTTGGTAGATTTTTTGGTCGGGAAGGATTTAACAATCGGAGTCGAACCCTACAACAACATATCACGTAACATTCAAAATAATATATTTGTGATCAAGGTAAAGTTTTTACCAAAAAACAAGAAAGAATTCGAATTTAACCCATCGGCTGCTACGGTTATACTCATCGATCACAAGGCGGTGCCCGCCAAGGGACTCCCGTGTTCGAAAACAAGAATGGATCTATCTTATCTTCGCTCCGCCCCTTCGATTATCGGATCCATCCCGATCGATAAGATCGACAAGAATAGTTGTTTCTATTTGTTCTTCGATGTACGTCCCCCTACTATAGAGGAAGAGTTTACACTGAAGCTAGGTGGAATAACTAAGCTAGGGCAGCCTATGAATGTCCCTGATGTTATTTTCCGAAAAGGAGGTGGATGGGACTATTTTGGGAGTGGGGTTAGCGTCAAGTAGAGGGTGTCATAGCAGAGTGTGGGAAAAAGAAAGGGGCCAAGTCTGCCATTGAGAGAGATACAGGAAATGGGGGACGTTGTTGACTGAATTGAATTACTAAAGTACCAAACGAGTTATTTTGTTCAGTGGGGAGGCGTGGATGCCAGGGCGTTAGGGTCAAATCTTGGCCTTTGCTATTTCTCTCTCCTTTTGCTACAGCTCCTGCCGTGTCCCGGCCGCTGCGCATCGACTATGCGCACGCCTACTATCACGTCACCTCCCGGGGAGAGC
>Ga0209109_10001942_pt1 | contig 11301 bp, 10 predicted proteins | sample Rifsed10ft2_FD_184004 | JGI IMG/M metagenome (GOLD analysis project Ga0209109, IMG submission 184004) | Soil microbial communities from Rifle, Colorado, USA - sediment 10ft 2 (version 2) | ecosystem: Environmental > Terrestrial > Deep subsurface > Rock core/Sediment | place: Rifle, Colorado... | reverse complement strand
TGAGAAGCCGCAAGCAGCGAGAACTATGAGCACGAACGCGGCGGACCGTATCGAACCCGGCGCGAGTCGGAACGAGAGCTTGGCGGCGCGCACGCTAGTTGCTCGGATGATTTCGAGCTAGGCGCGTCGAAAGGCGGTGCCGGGGCGGCCCTTCATCGTCGCGAGCCAGCTGCCGGTCTCAGCGGCGGACGAGGGGCGATGGATGAAGTACCCTTGCATCGCGTCGCAACCGAGCTCGCCGAGCACGTCGACTTGCTGCGGTGTCTCGACGCCCTCCGCGATGGTTCTTATCCCCAGCGACTTCGCGAGCGTAATGGTTGCCTGAACGACGAGACGATGCCGGCGGTTGGACGCGAGATCACGCACGAAGCTTCGATCGATCTTGAGAACATCCACGGGCAGCTGGGACAGCACCTTGAGCGACGAATGCCCGGTTCCGAAGTCGTCGATCGCGACCGTGATGCCGGCGTCGCGGAGTCGTCCCAGGATGATACCTACGTGTCGGGGATCGGCCATGACCATGCTTTCCGTGACTTCGAGCTCGAGACGCGGCGTTCCGGCGCCCAAATCGCTCACCACGCGCAGCACCTCGTCTGCGAACTCTTCGCGTTTGAGTTGGAGGGCCGATACGTTGACGGCGACGCGCGAATTGACGCCTGCCGGCCCTCGAAACCACTCGGCGCTCTCCGTCAGCGCCCGCCTGATGACCCATAAGCCCACTTCGTTGATGAGGCCGAGCGATTCGAGCATCGGAACGAACACATCCGGCGTCACCGATGCATCCGGCCACCGTAATAGGGCCTCGACCCCGTCCACCTGTCCCGTTCGGATACCCACCTTGGACTGATAGTTCAAAACGAACTTCTGTTGAGCGACGGTCGCCCGTAGAGCATTCGTGAGGCTCAGCCGTTCGGAGGCGACGACATTCATATCCGGCCGGTGCCGCAGGTATTGCTCTCCGGCCTGCTTCGCGTGATCGAGGGCCGTTTGAGCGTGGTGCAAAAGGGCTTCCGCGTTGCGCCCGTCTTCGGGGAATTGCGCGAAGCCGGCTCGCACCGATATGCGCAGGTCCTGATCGCCGACGGTGAAAGGCTTGTCGAACAGGAAGTCGACGCGTTCGCGCAACACGGTCGTCGCAGCCGAGGCCTCGGAGCTATCGTGGGAAGCCACGGCGTAACGTCCGCCGCCGAGGTGACACAGCGTATTGGAATCGCGAAAGACGTTCTTCATTCTCTCCGCGACCAGTTGCAGCACGAGATCACCGGCGTGATGGCCCAAGCCGTCGTTGATGACGGTCAAGCCCGCGATGTCGAACACCAACAACACGAGCCCGCCGCTCTCGCGCTCGGCGGCCTTGATCATCGCGTCCAGGCGCTGCACATAGAGAGAACGGTTCGCGAGCGCCGTCAAGGTATCGAAGTACTCGAGGTACTCGGCGCTCTCCTTGCTGTGCAGGTACTGAAGGGAGAACGTGATGTTGCCCGTGACCTGCCGCAGCAGGGCGAGCTCCGTTTCTCCCAACGCGTGTGTCTCGTCTGCATGCAGGAGCGTGACACCGATGGGCGTGCCGTCCATGACGAGCGGCAGCGCGATGCACGAGCGCAACCCCATTCCGAGCAAGACCTCGCGGTCCGGCACGTGAACGGCGGAGTCGCTCAGATCCGGCACGACGACAGGCTCGGCAGTGGCCATCGCCCGACCGACGGGCCCGGCGCCGTCCAACGGTTCTCGGTGTGGACGCTTTGCCTCCGCCTGGCGGCTGCTCACGGCGCGGCGGACGATGACGCCGCTATCCGACCCATCCGGCGACCGCAGGTAGACCGTGGCCATTGCGTATCCGCCGATTTGCACGGCCAGCCGACACGCTTCGGCGAGCAGCTCGCCGCGGTCTCGAATCCTCACGATTGCGGAATTCGCACCGCTTAAGAAACGTATGGCACGATTCAAACGGGCGATGCGCGCCTCCTGGACCTTGCGGCCCGTGACGTCGCGGTCCACACCCCTGAAGCCTCGCAGTTCGCCGTCCTTCCCCTTGAGCGCGGCCATCTTTCTTTCCAGCCAGCGTGTCCTGCCGTTGCGGTGCACCCACCGCAAAGTCAGGGGTTCCGCAGAGTCGGCGGCGGCTTCGGGCTCGCCGAGCGCGGCCTCCAACGCTCCGCGGTCGGCCGGCTCGACGTAATCGAACATGGGTCTGTTCAAGAGCTCGTGATGCGTGAAGCCCAAGATGTTGAGCACGCTCGGGCTCGAAAACGTGAATCTGCCTTTGCCGTCGCATTCCCAAATCCAATCGGCCGATGTATCGATGATGTCCTGTAGGCGCGATTCGCTCTTGCGCAGCATGTCCTCGGCGACATCTCTGGCTTTGGCCACCTCATACTGGCGTATCGCGGCGCGTATCGCCGGAACGAGGCGCCTCAAGTTTTCCTTGAGAACGTAGTCCGAAGCGCCGGTTTTCAGCGCGTCGATTGCGCGCTCCTCACCGATTGTGCCGGAGACGAAAACGAAGGGTACTGCGGGCGCTTCCGCGCGCGCGATCTTGAGGGCGGCCAGTCCGTCGAATCGCGGCAGCGAGAAGTCGGACAAGATCAATTGCGGCAGGAACTCGGCGAGCGCCGTGCGAAATTCGTGCTCGTCGGCGACGACACGATGCAGGACGTTCAGGCCGTCGACCTTCAGTCGGTGCAGTATGAGCTCGACATCCGATGCGTTATCTTCCAGCATCAAGATCCGGATGGGCGCGGTTGTTTCGGCAGTTGCGGGTGCCGTGCTCAGGGCTCCCATGCAGACGCTCCGCGACTACAGCGCCGGATTTCAAGCGCACCGGGCTCGCGGTGTGCCGAGCCGATGCTCATATGCAGCAGGTGGGCCGCACCTTGTAGGGCCGCGACGCCGCTCATTGCCGGCGCGGCCAGCAGAAGGACGTGGCTTTCATTTCGGACCAGTCCAGGCACAGGACACCCTAGTTGGCGAAGGTGCTTAGCCAATATATTGAGTCTGAGCCTCGCAAACTAGCCTGTTCGGTCCCCGAGGTACCCGACGCAGGTCACGTTTCTCGGCGGCCCGTCGAGGCGCTTTACGGTTGTGTGAACCCTGCGGCATGTAACTTTTCCCTTTCGCTGCCGGTATCAAGCATAGGACACCGCGAAAACGCGGCCAGGGGCACGGTGACGACATCGAGCGACACGGAGCTGATGCGCGAGGTTCGCGGCGGACATACGGCCGACATGGTCGCGCAGATGACGAACCTGCTCGTCACCTTCGGGGGCCTGAGCGCCGACATTAGCCACATTCGTTGGGCATCCCTGGGCACCCGAGTCGCCGGTTCGCCCGCGGAGGAGTAGAATCGTCCATTAATTGCCGGTGAAGGCTTCATGGCGCGAGCTCCGCTCCTCTGTATTCTCGCCCTCACGGTTGCGGCGTGTGCCACGTCGAGCCCACGCCGCGCCGCGCTCACTGAGGCGGAGCTCTTGTCGGGAGCGGCCATAGCCGTCGCCCCGGCGCCGGCCCCAATCTCTCGCGAAGACGCTTTCTCTCTCGATGAGGAAATGCGTGCTTTCGTCGCCGCACAAATCGGGGACAGCCGTACACAGGACGTGATCCTTCATAAGCTGCTGGCCGGAATGAAGGACATTGGCCTTCTCTCGTTGGACTACACGCCGAGCACAACGCGCACGGCGCGCGCGACTTTTCATGAGCGGCGCGGCAATTGCCTTTCCTTCACGATGTTGTTCGTAGCTCTTGCTCGCGAAGCCGGTCTTCAGACGACCTTCCAGATCGTCGACGTCCCGCCTACGTGGGTCAACGAATCCGACTTGGTGGTCATCGGCAACCATATCAATGCTTGGGTCGATTTGCCGGGGACGGACTACATCGTCGATTTCAATTTCATGGATTACAGCAGTCAACATTCGCGGCGTGACGTGACAGACGGCCACGCGCTCGCGCTTTTCTACAATAATTTGGGCGCCGAGGCGCTGATCCGCAAAGAATATGATCTGAGCTTTCGCTACTTTAGGCAGGCGCTCGCCACGGAGCCGCGTGTTGCGGGCGCATGGACCAATCTCGGGCTGTTGTACTCGCGCCTCGGGCGGTATGAGCATGCCGAAGCGGCCTATCTGCAAGCGTTGGCGGCGGACTCTCGCGATCGAACGGCATTGACGAATCTTGCGAGTCTGCACACGGCGCTCGGCAACCAGGAGCTCGCGGAAGCCTACCGCGAGCGTATACGCGGTTACCAACAGCGCAACCCGTATTATCACTATGCAATCGCGCGCGACGCTTTTGGGCAACGCCGGTTCGAGGACGCCTTGGCCGCACTCAAGCGAGCCGTGCGCTTGAAGCGCGACGACCCCGAGTTCTACTATCTGCAAGGTCTCGTGCATCTCGAGCTCGGCCAACGGCCGAGCGCCGCAACCAGCTTTATTCGGGCCAGAGATCACGCGGGCACCGGTGAGACCAGGGACGAATACGACGCGAGGATTAGGGCGTTGGCGCAGGAATCCTTGTAGCTCCGACCAATCATCGCGAGCGAAGCTCGCTCCTACAGCTGTATCGTCCCGGCGAGGCCGAAATGCCGTCTTGAGAACTGCGTCATTACAGACATAATCTGTCGTGGGGGATGATCCGACCTCATGCATTCACGGAGACTGTCGATGCGCAAGGAAACGTCGTTGCTGGGGGTCGTGTGGTTGTTTGCTGCGGCGAGCGCGTTCGCAGCCAATCCCATACAAGGCGAAGTCGAGATCGAGGCCGCGACCAGAGTCGATCGCAATGCCGGTCTCTGGCTCGACGGCCAATATATGGGATTCGTCAAGGATCTCGAGGGCAGCGGCCGGCTCGTGCTCGTGCCCGGCGAGCACCGCCTGCTCTTCAAGCTCGTCGGATTCGATGACATCGCGACCACGATCGTCGTCGAGCCCGGCGAGCAAAAGCGCTATCGCTTAAGTTTGTCTCCCGCGGCGAACTTGAGCTATCCGGAGAAGGCAAACACGGCGCGCTTGCGAGTCTCGGTGAAGCCCGAGGAAGCCGCGATATTCATCAACGATGCCTATGCGGGCCACACCGACCGCTTCGACGGACGTCGAGGCATGCGCCTGGCACCGGGCACCTATCGATTCACGATCGCGCTTCCCGGCTACGAATCGTTCGAGACCGAGCTCACGCTACGCGCCGGCCAGGACTACGAGATCAAGACGGAGCTCGCGGCAGGAAGCCTCGAGAATCAGGCCGGAGCGTTGACGGCAATGATGCCGGACGACACGCGCACGCAGTAACGAGTCTTGCGCTCCGACGATCGCGCTGCCGGTAGGGTGCACGAGACGCAGGAAGCTCGACGCGGAACGCAAGTTCTAGAGCGGTTGCGCGAGCGGCCGCCGGCGCTCTGGCACGCGGGCGAGCAGGTCGAGGACGTCACTTCGCATCCCGCGTTCGCGGGCGGTGTCCGGACGCTCGCCGATCTCTACGATCTCCAATGGCGTGACCCCGACGTCTCTCTCTACGACTCGCCGACCACCGGCCGCAAGGTCGCACGCTCCTTCCTGATCCCGAAGACGCACGACGAGCTCGAGAGCATAAGCCGCGCGATGAGAATTCCCGCTGTGCATACTTGCGGCATGATGGGCCGGGCGCCGGACTACCTCAATCGGGCCATCACGGGCTTCGCGGCGGGAGCCCCGTTCTTGGCTCAAGCCGATCGGCGGTTCGGCGACAACGCAGTGCGCCACCACGAGCGTTTGCGCGAAAGCGATGCCAGTCTCACGCACACTCTGATTCCGCCGCAAGCCAATCGTGCGCAAACCTCGAGCGGCCAAGCCGACCCCTTTCTCGCGGCCCGCGTCAAGCAGAAATCCGATGCCGGCATCGTGATCCGGGGCTGCCGCATGCTTGCGACGCTGCCGATCTCCGACGAGCTCATGGTGTTCCCCTCGACGTTGCTCAAAAGCTCCGAGCAAGACGCGCCGTACGCGTTCGGCTTCGTGATTCCGAACGACACGCCGGGGCTCAAGTTCATCTGCCGCGAAAGCGTCGACTACGGGGCTCGCACTTCGATCACCCGCTCGGCTCGCGGTTCGAAGAAATGGATGCCGTGGTGGTTTTCGACGACGTCTTCGTGCCGTGGGAAAACGTATTCCTTTATCGCGACATCGAGCACTGCAACCTTGCGTACGCGCGGACCGGCGCCGTGGTCCACATGGCTCACCAGGTCGTCGTCAAGAACATTGCGAAATCCGAGTTTATGCTCGGCCTCGCTGCCTTGCTCGTCGATTCGATCGGCATCGAAGGGTTCCAGCACGTCCAAGAAAAGCTCGCGGAGATTTGGGTGAGCCTCGAAACGATGCGCGCGTTCCTACGCGCCATCGAGAGGTACTATCAGGCGGCGCGAGCGGAGGCCTTCGACCGGATCCCTCTGTTTCGGCTCGCTTGGGATGCCTCGCTCTCGGCCTTCGGCTCGCGGCAGGTGCTCTATGAGTGCTTCTTCTTCGGCGATCCCGTGCGCATGGCCGGCGCGCTCGTTGCGGGGCACGGCCGGCAGATCCGCGAGCTCGTCGAGAAAGTCCGCAGTTTCGTGCAACGCGCGAAGGACGACGCGTTCTCGAGCGGTGATTGATGGGGGAGCTCCACCGCCAGTCGGCCGGCGAGCTCGTGGCGGCGCTGCAAAGACGCGAGCTCCGCGCGATCGACGTGACGGAACACTGCCTCGAGCGGATCGCGGCGCGCGAATCCGTCATTCACGCCTGGGTCTCGCTCGATCCCGCATACGCCAGGGAGCAAGCACGCGCGCTCGATGCGGCTCCGATCCGCGGCCCTTTGCATGGCGTGCCGATCGGCGTGAAAGACATCATCGATACCGCGGATTTCCCCACGCAATATGGCTCACCGATCTATCGCGATCACTGTCCCGCGCAGGATGCCGCCTGCGTCGCGTCCGCCCGCGCTGCCGGTGCCGTCGTGCTCGGCAAGACGGTGACGACGGAGTTTGCTCACCTTGCACCCGCGGCAACGGTCAATCCGCACAATCTCGCCCATACACCCGGCGGCTCGTCGAGCGGCTCGGCGGCCGCGGTCGCCGACGCGATGGTGCCGCTCGCATTCGGAACGCAGACCGGCGGCTCGATCATTCGTCCCGCGAGCTATTGCGGCGTCGTCGGTTACAAGCCGAGCTTCGGGATGATTGGCCGCGCCGGAGTCAAGTTGCTCGCCGAAAGCCTCGATACGGTGGGCGCGCTCGCCCGAACCGTCGCGGATGCGGCCCTTTTCGTCGGCGCGCTGACCCGGCGACACGATCTCATCGCAATGCCGCGCCTCGACGGCCGATTGCGAGTGGGCGTGTGCCGCCCGCACGCCTGGAGCGAAGGCGCGCCTGAGGTGGCCGCGGCGATCGAGCAGGCGGAGCGCGTGCTCGCCGCAGCGGGTGCGGCGGTGCGATCGATCGAGCTGCCGCGCGCCTTCGCCGCGCATGTGGAAGCGCATGCCGATATTCTCGGTTACGAGGCCGTCCGCAATCTCGCCGAGGAGCGACGCAACCACGGTGAGCAGTTGAGCGCGGCTGTTCGCGAGCTGCTCGAAGCCGGCGGCCGGGTTACCGCAACGCGCTACCGTACGGCGCGCGCGGTGGCCGACACATGCCGGCGCCGGCTTGCAGCCGTGCTCGGCGAGTGTCACGTGCTGCTCACCCCGAGCTCGACCGGCGAAGCTCCGGCGGGACTCGAGTCGACAGGCAGCCCCGTCATGAATCGCCTGTGGACGTTGCTGCATGTGCCTTGCGTCGGCGTGCCTTGGGGCCGCGGTCCCCGGGGCTTGCCCGTCGGTCTCCAGGTAGTCGGCCGGCTCGACGACGATGCACGCACGCTTGCTGCGGCGGAGTGGATTCACGAGCAGTCTAAGCGCCGATTCTCGTAGGCCCGCGTTGCCACTGCAGAACGCCGGCCGATGCGCTAAGCTGTATTCGTAGCCAATACGAACAACACGAGGGACACCTATGCTGCATCATGTTTCGATCGGTGTCAGGGAAGTGGAGCGCGCCGCGCGTTTCTACGACAGCGTTCTCGCCAAGCTCGGTTACAAACGCGTCATGGAGTTTCTTCCCTACGCCGTCGCTTACGGCGAGCGCATGCCCGAATTCTGGGTGCAGTTGCCGGCGGACCATAATCCGGCCACGATCGGTAACGGAGTGCACATCGGTTTCAAAGCCAAGAGCAAGGAAGCGATTCAGTCGTTCCATCGGGCTGCGATCGACGCAGGCGGCACGGACGAGGGCGGACCCGGCCCGCGAGCCGATTACGGCCCCGATTACTACGGCGCGTTCGTGCGCGATCTCGACGGCAACAAAGTCGAAGCCGTCCTCACGCCGGAGGCGGTCCCGGTGAAAAAGGCGCCGGCCCGCTCGAGCGCGAAGCGCAAGACTGCTAGGCCCAAAGCGAGATCGCGGCGTAACAAGCGCAAGGCGGCGAAGCGCAAGCCGGCTCGACGCAAGAAGCGCACGAAATAACGCGCGCGGCTAACGCCCGATCTCAAGGCTTCGGCCGCCACTGGAAGCGCCGCAATGCGATTCGATGCGACCGCGAGCTCGTCATTGTCGCGCAACGCCGCTAACGCGTAACCCACTTGCCGCGCATGACGCGGGATGCCCGCCAGGCGCGCGATTTGACCGTAAGTCGCGACGCGGCCCGTGGGAATGCGCCGTACGATCGCGTAGATGTCGCTGCGCCGAACCAGGCGGTCCGCTCAGTCGTCCGTGCCGGCGCCCTTGCCGTCCGTTTGGCCGAGCGTCGATCCGTCCCGCAAGATGACGCCGACGTAAAGCGAGCCTTGGCTGCCGTCGCGCAGCGTGATCGGGTTATTGAGCGGGTTCACGAACATCGTGACATGGTCGCCGACCTCGAGCGAGCTGCGCTTCCAACCTTGGTTGATGAGCACGTTCGGCGCGGTCATTTCGACGGTCCACAGGCCGTCGGGGTAATCGCCTTCGGTGACGCCGTCGATCTTGATCGACGCGTGAGGGTTGATCCAACGAAACTGAGTGATCGTGCCTTCGATCTTGATGACTCGCGTATTGTCGAACGCAGCCGTCGAGTGATGCGCGATGGCCGGTGTTAGACGCAAGAGTCCCGCGCCGACGAGTAGGGCGCCAAAAGCCGCGATTACCTGCTTTCTATTCATACTCCCATTTCCTTCCTTACTCTGCACGCCGACGGTGCCGCGCTCAATTCTCGAGCCCCACTTGGCCCGCTTGCGTGCTCGGCAAGTTGTCGTTCAAGTCCGGTAGACATTCGACTTCGCCGATGTCCGTGTAGTCGACGCGCAGCCACTGTTTGGTGTTGCGCCACTCGCCGACCCAGTTCACGGGGTCGGTCATGATGTATTCGATTTCGAGAATCTCGCCGTCCTCGAGCAGCCGCATGCGCTCCTGCACGCGATACTCCTCCGAGATCGGGATGCCGGTGTCGATATAGTGGTTGTGCGTCTCCATATACCGTGTATCGACGACGAGCGTGTCGCCTTCCCAGCGACCGAGCGACTCACCGTTATAGGTGTAAATGATGAGATCGGGGTCCGAATAATCGCGTCCGTCCAAGTAGATCTGACGGAAGCTGTTGTTGAAATTGGACACCATGTAGATCACGGTCGGGAGCTGGACCATGGCGATCGGCCACACGCGCGTCATGATCATCGGGATTCCGGCGGGGAAGCACTGGCCGATCGCGTCGCGGTACGGCAAGCGCTGCTCGCGCATGCGCTGACCTTCCTCGAAATCCGCTTTGCCTTGGCCGATGAACTCGGGGTAGGGCGGCCCGAACATGAATTTTGCGAAGCCTTCGCTCAAGTCGACGAACCAGGTTCCCGTTAGGTTAAACGGCGGCTCGGGCCGCTCTTTATCGAGATTCTCGGGCGCGAGCGCGCCGAGATACTCCGGATGCTGCGGAATCATGCGACTCAACTGCTCGCGGCGCTCGTCGGCGGTCTGCGAGAAAGCCGCCACCGGCGCCGCGACGGCGGCGATCAACGCGAACGTCGTCAGTTTGCTCATCTTGTTCCCTCGACCTTAAGACCGGCGTGTATTCCACCGGTTCCCGCGTCACTTTATCATAGGCTTCGGTTCGGAACGGCGCCACGGCCTCACTTCCGGCGCGACGAGGTGACCCTTATGCACCGCGCGGTCTTGGGCGGCCTCATCATTGGTTTGATGCCGAGCTTGGGTTGGGCGCAGCCCGAGCCTGCCGACACTCGCAAGGTCATCGTCATCGGCGCCGGCCAATACCTTTCCGCCGGTGCGGATGCGATTCGGCTCGGCCGTTACGATGAAGGCATTCGCTTGACGCTCATCGGTCTCGAGCACGACTCGCCGAGCGTCATGAACCGTGCCGCCGGCCTCGCGAATCTCTGTGCGGCTCACGTCGCGAAGGAAGAGCCCGACGCCGCGATCCCGTACTGCAACGAATCGTTGAGCCTCAACGGCCGCAATTGGCGCGCGTACAGCAACCGCTCGCACGCTTACTTGCTCAAAGGAATGTATGAGGAGGCAAAGCTCGATAACGACGCGTCGGCCGCGATCAGCCCCAATGCGGATCATGTGGAGATGGTGCGCGGCTTGATCAACGAGCAACGCTTGCGGCCGCGCATCACTCTCGGCGAGCATCAGTAGCCCAAGGAACCGGCGGACTCGCATCAGCTCCGGCCGGCCGCCGGCGCGACGTCCCTGTCGCGCAACGAGGCCGGCCGGTCTACACCGGCTCGGAATGCTGCCTAGAAGCTATAGCGGAAGTTCAGCATGTACCTACGCCCGTACACGTCGTAGTTGTTCGGCCCCGAACCGAACGTCTGCGAGCTGAACCGCTGGCCAAAGGACGGTATCACGGGCGGATCGACGTCGAAGAGGTTCGTGATCGCCAGCGACGCTTGCATGTTCCGGCCGTTGTCGAGATCCGTGTCGTAAAACAACGTGAGGTCCGTGTACGACTTCGACTGAATCGTATTGTCGTCGACGGTGATCTCGCCGGGGCCGAGGACAATCCCGGGCTCCCATTGCCGCCAGTTGGGTCCAATCGCGCTTGCGTTGTCCCACGTCGATTCCGGAATGTAGCGCTGCTGCAAGTTGAAGCCGAAGGAACCGATCTGGTAACGGACGGTGGCCAGTATCTTCGTGTCGGGCTCCGTGTGTCGGCCGGCGAGGTCTGTCGTGAAGACGATGTCGTTCGCGTTCTCGAACAACTCGCGGTACCGCTCCTCACTCTCCTGCAGCGACGCATTGGCGGATCGAAACCCGCGATGCGTCATCTCGAACGGCGTCAGGACTTCGAGCAG
>Ga0209109_10001940_pt1 | contig 11309 bp, 8 predicted proteins | sample Rifsed10ft2_FD_184004 | JGI IMG/M metagenome (GOLD analysis project Ga0209109, IMG submission 184004) | Soil microbial communities from Rifle, Colorado, USA - sediment 10ft 2 (version 2) | ecosystem: Environmental > Terrestrial > Deep subsurface > Rock core/Sediment | place: Rifle, Colorado... | reverse complement strand
CAGCGTCAGCGACGGCCAGCCGAGTCGCCGCGCCACTTGGGCGGCGGTAACGCCGGTGTCGCTGTCGACCGCCTGACGTCCGAAGAAGGCCAGGTCGACGGCCTCCAGTTTGCGCAGAGCGGCCGCCAACGCCGCCGAGACGACCAGCGTGTCGGCCGAGGCGTAGGCCGGGTCGGAAAGCAGGATCGCCTCTTCGCAGCCCATGGCCAGCGCCTGCTTCAGCGCTTCACGCGCGCCCTCCGGGCCGAGGCTGATGGCGGTCACTTTGCCGCCGTGGGCCTCTTTGGTGCGCAGCGCCTGTTCGACGGCGAATTCGTCCCACGGGTTCAGGACGAGCGGTGCGTCACCCCAGGTGACCTTGCCGCCTTCGACGGTGACGCTCGCCGCCGTGTCCGGCGTTTGCTTGACGCAGACAACGATGTTCAATTCGACCTCCTGACCTGCGGTCGGGTGGGTTCCCGGCGTTCAGCCGCGCCAGATCGCCGGGTCGTAGGCCGGCAGCTCGCAGCGCAGCGCGGCGTCCTTGCGCGTGCCGAGGGCATAGCCGGCTTGCATCAGTTGGTGAATCTCGCTTGTGCCTTCGTAGATCATCGCCCCGCGCGCGTTGCGCAGGTAGCGCTCGACGTCGTACTCATCGCTGTAGCCGTAGGCCCCGTGAATTTGGATCGCCTCCGACGCCGCCGCGAACGAGGCGTCGGTGGCGAACCACTTGGCCAGCGAGGTCTCGCGCGTGTTGCGCAAGCCGGCGTTCTTCATTTCACCGGCGCGCAGGTAGAGCAGCCGGGCGGCTTCGTAGGACTGGACCATCACCGCCAGCTTCTGCTGGATCAGCTGGAAGCCGGCGATCGGTCGGCCGAAAGCGTGGCGATCCTTGGCGTAGCGCACGCCGGCATCCAGACAGGCCCGGATCAGGCCGGTGGCGCCGGCGGCCACGGTGTAGCGGCCGTTGTCCAGGCAGGACATGGCGATGCGGAAGCCCTCCCCCTCCTCGCCGATGCGATTGCGAGTCGGCACGCGCACGTCCTGGCAGTTCACCCAACCGGTCGAGCCGGCGCGCACGCCGAGCTTGCCGTGGATGTCGCCGGAGGTCACGCCGGGGCTGTCGGTCTCCAACAGGAACGCGCTCAGGCCGTCATGGGGATCGGCCGCATCGGGATTCGTACGCGCAAACCACAGGATGTGGTGGGCCTTGGTCGCCAGGGAGATCCACATCTTCTCGCCGTTGAGGACGTAGTCGCCCCCGTGGCGACGCGCCGTCGAAGCCATGCCGGCGACGTCCGAGCCGGCGCCGGGCTCGGTCAGGCCGAAGCCCGCCACCTTCTCGCCCTTCGCCTGGGGAACGAGGAAGGCCTGCCGCTGCTCCTCCGTCCCCCATTGCAGCAGGGCCATGCTGTTGAGGCCCATGTGGACCGACATGACCACCCGCAGCGTCGTGTCGACCGCCTCCAGCTCTTCGCACACCAGGCCCAGACTCACGTAGTCGAAGCCTTGCCCGCCGTAGCGCTCCGGCAGGCAGATGCCGAGAATCCCGAGCTCCCCCATGCGCGGCAGGATGTGCGGCGCCATCTCCTGCCGGCGGTCAGCTTCGCGGATCGTCGGCGCGACTTCCTTCTGACCGAAGTCGCGCACCATGCGTACGACCATTTCATATTCGGGCGACAGGCGGAAGTCCATGCGGGAGGGCTCGCGAGGGACGGCCCACACATTATAGCCGGGGGGTTCGCCGGAACGATGCCTAGTCGCTGTCTATCGACGGAAGAGTGACGTTCGCCCGAGGCTGTGCATGACACTTGTTCCCCGACGCCCGGCCGCGGCGGGCCGCTATAATCGGCGGTCGTCATGCGGACCCAGCAAACAGCGGCGGGAACCTCACGCAGACTGGCGATGGCATTGGGCGCCTGCTTGCTGGTCGCCGCCCTCGGGCCGCGACCGCGCGCGACTCGCTTCGACCTTCTCCTGTCGCGCGCCGCCATGGCCTCCGGCGCCGGGCAGCCGTCTGCCGCCCTGGCCTGGATCGAAGAAGCGATCGCCTTCGACCCTGCGCTGGCCGCGCTGCACCTCCCGGCCGCGCAGTTGGCGCTCCAGGCCGGCGACACGGAGGCGTTGAGGCGCCACCTCCTCGCCGCGCCGGCCGAGACGCGGTCGTCGAGCGAATTTGGTTGTCTTGTGGCCCAACTCCCTTCGGAAGAGGCGCTCGAGACGCCGCCGGCCGCAGACGGTTGCCCCGCCGCGGCTTCCCCGGGTTTGGAGGCGGCCGAGATTCCTCCGCAGGCCGAATTGCCCAGGGCCGCCGCCGCCTTGCGCGACCAGTTGGAGGCGCAAACGGAGGACCTGCCGGGTTGGGAGCGCCTCGCTGCTCTGACGGAACTGACCGATCCGCCGTCCGTCGAAGCCGTGATCCTCCAGGCCTATCGATCTTTCCCGGAAGGCAGCCGGCTTCTCGACGGTCTGTGGCTGATCTCGCATCAGGACGGCCCCAGCCTGACGTTGGCTGAACGGGCCGCGCGGACCGGCCAGCTGCTCGCGGTGCAGGGAGACTGGGCGCTGGCCGGGGCGGCCTGGACGCGTGCCGTCGATCTCGAGCCGGAGTTTCCTCAGGCGCAGGCTTACCTGGGTATGGCGATGGGCAAGACCGGCGCCGATGGCCTTCCCCCACTTCTGTTGGCATCGGCGGAGGCGCCGGACGATCCGGTCATCCGGGCCCTGCTGGGCCAGTACCTGCTTTCTATCGGCGATCCGGCCGCGGCCGAGCGTCAACTCGATTACGCTCATCGGCTCGATCCTGAGAATCCAGCGATCGCAGCCAACTTCGGCGCTGCGCTCGCCCAGAATGGTCGGCTGGACGAGGCGGCCTCAGCCTATCTTCAGGCGGCCGCGCAGGACCCGCAGGACCCGGCGTTTTGGCTGCTCCTGGCGGAATTCGCTCTCCGCTACGACTACCAGGTCGACTCGATCGGCCTCGTTGCGGCCAGGAACGCCGTCGCTCTCTCCCCGCAGGACCCGGCCGCCCTCTCGGCGCTGGGGATGGCCAATTCTCTGGTCGGCGATGGCCCGACGGGAGAACGCCTGCTGCGGACTGCGATCTCGCTCGATCCCTCCAATCCCCTCGGGTGGTATCGTTACGCCCTTGTCCTGCTCGAGCAAGGGCGGGCCGACGAAGCGCGACAGGCCTTGGCCACGGCCCTGACGCTCGACCCCGAGGGATTCATCGGCGGGCTGGCGGAAGCCTCCCTGGCCAATCTGGCGGCCGGCCTGCGGTGACGATCTCATGATCCGATTCGCAGCGGAGGCGTTCGATGCGGTCGAGAAGACAGGCTGGCCCAGGCGCCCGGCCGCGGTCGCCGTGGCAGCGCTGTGTCTCATCAACTCCGGTTGCCGCGCACTGCTCCCGTCGGCGCCCGGGGCAATTCTCTTCCAGGACGACTTCGCCCGATCCTCGACCGGGTGGGATACGTTCGAGGAGATTGCCTACCGGGCAGACTATGTCGATGGCGCATTCCACGTCGCGGTCGAAGCTCCCAACAGCCTGGCCTGGAGCACGCCGAATTTCGATCTGGCGGACGTCCGGCTCGACGTAGACACGACCGCAATGGCCGGGCCCGTCGATAACGCCTTTGGGCTGGTTTGCCGTTTCCGGGACCCGGACAACTTCTATTTCCTCCTGATCTCGAGCGATGGATTCTCCGGCATCGGCCTCGTCCGCGATGGTCAGCGCTCTTTACTGACGGGGTCCGCCATGCTCCCCAGCGACTACATCGTGCAAGGCTTGGCCTTCAACCACCTGCGGGCCGATTGCGTCGGGCCCAGGCTCAGCCTGTACATCAACGGCGTGCTGGCGAACGAAGCAGCCGCCGCCGACTGGACAACCGGCGATGTCGGGGTAATCGTCGGCACCTATTCGACTGCAGGGGTCGAGATCCAGTTCGACAACTTCACCATCGCCAACCCGTGACCTTTCCGGCGCCGATCTGTTCCTTGTTCAACCGCGACACCAGCGGCCGCAGCGGATACGTTCCTCTTCAGGCTTACCCTCCCTGAGCGGAGACCGCCCGTGCCTTCGCCTGTCTACCTGCGGCCGCAGTCGAAGGGCGGATGCTTTCCTCCTCAGGCGCAACCCTCCCTGAGCGGAGGCCGCCGCGTGCCTTCGCCTGCAGCGGTGCCGCAGTCGAAGGGCTCCGCTTTTCCAGGGTGACCGTCCAACTGCGAGAGCTAGCGCGGTTCGACTGCTGCGGATGCCCTCGCCGGGCCTCGGCCGTCCACCTCCGCTCACGCTTCCACTGCGCACCGCACCTTCGGCGCGGTGGAGGCGTCTCTCCCGAAGAAGGCACCCTCCCAACACAGGCCGCCTGTATAATGGCCGGATGGTGACCAGATCCGAGCTGGCGGCCGAGCTCCACGGCGCAATGCGCTCCGGGGACGCGCTGCGGAAGCGGACGCTGCGGATGATTCTGTCCGCAGTCAAACTGGCCGAGGTCGAGAAACGCGGCGAACTGGACTCGGCGGCGATGCAGGCCGTCTTGCAGCGGGAGGTCAAGACCCGGCAAGAGGCGATCGCCGACGCCGAGAAGGCCCAGCGGCCGGATCTGGCGACGGCCGCACGAGCCGAGCTTGCCCTGGTGCAGACGTACCTTCCGGCGCAGCTTCCGCCCGATGAAATCGAGCAGATGACGCGCCAGGCCATCGCCGCCACCGGCGCCGCCGGGCCCCAGGACATGGGAAAGGTAATGAAGGAAATCATGCCCAAGGTCCAGGGGCGCGCCGACGGCAAGACGGTCAATGAGATCGTGCGTCGGCTGCTGACCCCCGCCTAGACTCCGGATGGACGAACTCGAGCACGCCCGTCCTTCCCTTCGGGCGCGCCTGGGGCGAGGTCTCCAGGCTGTCCGCTTGTGGGGCGTGGCGTTGTTTGGAGCGATCGGGGTCGTCCTGGCGCTGTCGCTCCCCCTTTCCGTCGGCTCGGATTCGCTCGTGCTCGAGGCGGGCGACGTCTCGGCGCAGGACGTGCTGGCCCCGTATGGTCTGTCCTACACCAGCGACGTCCTCACCGAAGAAGCACGCCGGGAAGCGGCCGAGCAGGTCGAGGCGATCTACGATCCGCCTGACAGCCGAGTCGCCAGGGAGCAGCTGGCCGAGATCAAGACGCTCCTGGCCTTCATCGACGCCGTACGCAGCGACCCGCACAGCACACCGGATCAGAAACACGCCGACCTAGCGGCGATCAGTGTCGTCCGAATCGACGCCCCCAGCGCCGATCTGTTACTCGGGCTTTCGGCCGGCCGCTGGGAGGCGGTCAAGGTCGAGGCGACGACGGTGCTCGAGCAGGTGATGCGCACCGAAATTCGCGAGGACCAGCTCAACGATGCCCGTCGATCGCTGCCGGCCCTGGTCGGCGTCACGCTGCCGGAGGACCAGGCCAACCTGGCGGCGCTGTTGGCCTCGGCCTTCGTCGCCCCCAACGCCTTCTTCAACCAGGCCGCCACCGAGGAAGCGCGCCAGCAGGCCAGTGCGCGTGTTTCGCCCATCGTGAAATCCTATGCCGCCGGCGAGACGATCATCGGCCGCGGCGAAATCGTCGGACCGTCGCAACTCGAGTCGCTGAGCGCCTTCGGCTTGCTGCGCCCGCCGGACGCCTGGCAAGACGTGGCCGTCAGCGCCGTGCTGGCAACGGTCCTGGCGACGACCATCGCCCTCTTCGTTTACCGGGTCCATCCGCAGCTGGCCGTCAGCTCGCGCCTGGCGCTGCTCCTGGCGGCGTCCTTCGTCATGCTGGCGGTCGTCATGCAGTTGATGATCCCCGGGCGGACCGTCCTGCCGTACCTGTTCCCGGCCGGGGCGCTGCCGATGGCGGTGGCCGTGATCTTCGGGCCGGGGATGGGCGTCTTGACGGCCTTCGTCTCCGGCGCCCTCGCCGGCTACCTCGGGGCGCGCGGCTTCGAGCTGGCCCTCTACCTTTCGCTCAGCAGCGCCATCTCGGCCCTGGTCATCGGCAAGGCCGAGCGTCTGCTGACCTTCTTCTGGGCCGGCGTCGCCGGCAGCCTGGCGGCCGTGGCCGTGATCGTCGTCTTCCGGTTCCCCGATACCGCCACCGACGCGGTGGGCAAGTTGTCGCTGCTGGCGGCCGCCGGCGCCAACGGCCTGCTTTCCGCCAGTCTGGCCTTCGGCCTGATCCTGCTCGCCGGAAGTCTTCTCGGAATCGTCACCAACTTGCAGCTGATCGAGCTTTCCCGTCCGGACCATCCGCTGCTGCTGTTCATTCTGCGCAACGCCCCCGGCTCCTACCAGCACAGCCTGCAGGTGGCCAATCTGGCGGAGACCGCCGCCCGCGCCATCGGCGGCAACGGCCTGCTGACGCGCGTCGGCGCGCTGTATCACGATTGCGGAAAAGCCCTCCACCCCCACTTCTACATCGAGAACCAGGCCCCCGAACACAACGTACACGAACAGCTCGATCCAAGCACCAGCGCCCACATCATCCTGGACCACGTGCGCGATGGGATCGAGCTGGCCCGCCGCCACCGCCTGCCGCGCCAGGTGATCGCCTTCATTCCCGAGCACCACGGAACGCTCGAGTTGGCCTTCCAATACCAGGCGGCGATCGAAGGCGCCGGCGGCAACGAACGCCTGGTCAACCGCAAGGACTTCACCTACCCCGGCCCGCGCCCGCGCACCAAGGAGACGGCGATCCTGATGATGGCCGACGGGGCCGAGGCCAAGGCGCGAGCCGACAACCCGCGCGACGAGGAGGAGATCGAACAACTCGTCCGCTGGGTCGTCGAAGACAGGCTCAACCGCGGCCAGTTCGATCGCACCGATCTGACCCTGAAAGACCTGGACACGATCCGCCGCACGCTGGCTGCCAGCCTGAAGGGCATGTACCACCCGCGCCTGCGCTACCCGGAGACGCCGGTCGACGCACCGGCCCCGGGCGGCGCGGCCAAGCTGTCGAACGACCCCGCCCCGCCCTCTTCGTGAAATACCGCGTTCACCTTCGTCGGGAAGTGCCCGCCGGTCGCGCGGCGCGACAAGTGGCCGCCGCGGCCGAAGCCGCGCTGCGGCAGGCGGGCGCCCGCTCCGGCGAGATGACCGTGGTCCTCACCGACAGCCGCCGCCTCCGAAGACTCAACGCCCGCTTCGCCGGGGAGGATCACGTGACCGACGTTCTCGCCTTCCCCGCTTCCCTCGCCCCACGGGCGTCCGGCCAGGGCTACTTCGGCGACATCGTGATCGCCCTGCCCCGGGCGCGGCGTCAGGCCCGCCAGCAGGGTGTGCCCCTGCCGCAGGAACTGGCTCTGCTGGCCGTTCACGGCACGCTGCATCTCCTGGGCTACGACCACGCACGTCCGACCGAACGGCGGCGCATGCAGAAAGTCCAGGCGGCCGCCTTACGCCGCCTCGGCCTCGATCCGGACAGGCTCGGCCTATGAGCGAGTCACAACGCAGCACGTCCCGACTGCGGTCTTTCCGCTACGCCTTCGCTGGAATGGTCCACGTCTTGCGGACGCAGCGCAACGCGTGGATTCACGGCGTCATGACCGTGGTGGTGGTGGCGTTGGGGCTCTGGCTTCGGATCGACTCGGGGCAGTGGCCGCCGCTCCTCTTGGCCGTCGCCCTGGTGTGGATGGCCGAGTTCATCAACTCCGCCTTGGAAGCGATCGTCGATCTGGCCAGCCCCGGCCGCCATCCCTTGGCCCGCGTCGGCAAGGACGTCGGTGCGGCGGCGGTGCTGATCGCCGCGCTGGCGGCGGCAGCCGTCGGTTTGATCGTCCTGCTGCCGCCGCTGACGGCCCGGCTGGGACTGGCCGGCTGACCGAATGGGGGCTCGAGGGGCCGCCGGGCGGCCGCCGTCGGCGGTTCCCGGGCACGAAAGCGCCCCCCTCGGCCTGGCGACCGCCTTTGCCCCGCCGCGGCTCCTGTGCGATAATCCGTGAGTCCGCGATCAATGGAAGCCGCCAGAGTGAGCCAAGAGCAAGGAAGAGGGCCCTTGTACCGGGCCGCGACCACATCCTTCGACGACGAGAATCCGGGTCAGGCGCTCGGCACATTGCTGGCCCTGGCCTGCGAGGTGACGACCTCGTCCCGAGCTGCGCTCTTCGAGTTGGACGAGGCCGAGGCCGGCTTCAGCCCGCGCCTGGCCACCGGCGCTTCCGTGGCCGACCTCGGCCGGCTGTCGTCGGCCGCCGAGCACCCCATCTTGAAACAAGTCCTCAAAAAGCGGCGGGCGATCACGACCGACGGTTCGCGCGGAGCGCTCGGACTCCCCCTGGCCCCGGGAACGGTCGCCTGCGCGCCCTGCATCACGGGCGGCCAGACGATCGGGCTGCTCTTCATCGGCAGCGACGGCGTCAAGACCTATACCCCGGAGTCGTTGCAGACGCTCGAGGTCCTCGCCGGCCGCGCCGGGGAAGTGTTGACGTCAGCCAGGCGGTCCGCCGCCCAGAGCTACTTGCTCACCAAACTGACGCTGCTCTACCAGGCGACCCACGCCATCACCGGCACTCGCGACCGCCAGGAAGCCGTCCGCCAGACGGCGTCCCATCTCCTGCGGGCGACGACGGCCGACGTGTGCGAGTTCCAGGTGCTGGATGACGGCGAGGGCCTGACGACCCGCTTCCGCCATCAGCTCGGCAAGGGCGTCCAACCGTCGCTGGTGTCGCTCATCACCGAGCGGGGGCTGGACTACCCGGTCAACCGGCAGGTCCTTCACGAGCTCAAGCCGGGGACGATCAGCCTGTCCCCGCCGCTCGGATCGTCGCGCGACCAAGACCTGCTGAAGAGCGAAGGCTTCCAATCGGCGACGGTGTTCCCCCTGGCGGCCCGCAATCAGGCCCTGGGCACCGTGCGCCTGCTCTACACCCAGCCCGGCCGACGCATCAACGAACAGGAGCTCGAGCTGGCCCAGGCCATCATCAACGTCGGCGCCGTCGGCCTGCAAGACGCCATCCATCTCGAGACGGCCGACGCCCGAGCGGCGCAATTGCAGACGCTGGCCGAAATCGGCCGCGAGATGACCTCGACCCTCGACCTGGAAGCCGCGCTCGAAAACGCCATGCGCCACGCCCAAGGGCTGCTCCAGGCCGAGGCCTGCGTGCTGTTCCTGCTCGACGAGCAGCGCCAGGAGTTGGTGATCAAAGCCAGCGGCGGCGCCCAGCCGCGCATCCGCGGCGTTGCCATCCACCTCGAGGAAGGCATCGCCGGCTGGGTGGCGCGCAACCGCCAGCCTTTGATCGTCAACGACGTTCGCTCCAACCCGCTCTACCACAGCTCGATCGACGGGCAAACCGGATTGCTGACGAGCTCCGTCCTGTGCGTTCCGCTGGAAACCCGCGGCGAAGTACTGGGCGTGATCGAGGCCATCAACCACCCGCACGGCGCCTTCCTCGAGGCCGATCAGCAGGTGCTGGCCTCGGTCGCCTCGTGGGCCGGCATCGCCGTCGACAACGCCAATCTCTTCCGCCGCGTGGCCGAGGAGCGCAGCCGGCTGGAAACGACGCTGGTCGAGACGGCCGACGCTGTGGTCCTGACCGACCGCATGGGCAAGACGATCCTGGTCAACAAGGCCGCCGGCCAGGCCTTCCGTATCAACCCTGAGTTGGCCACCGGGCGCCCGGCGCTGGAGATCTTCCACGGCCACCCGCTCGGCGACTTGCTGACGCGCGACGACATCAGCCTCCCGACGACGATGGAGATCACCACTCCGACCGATCGCATCCTGTACGCCACGATCAGCCAGGTCACCGACATCGGCCGGGTGGCGGTGATGCAGGACATCACCGCCTTGAAGCAGATCGATCGCATGCGCTCCCAGCTCCTCGGCACGGCCGCCCACGACCTGAAGAACCCGCTCAACGCCATACGCCTGGGCGCCGATCTGCTCCACGACGCCCCGCTCACCGACCAGCAGCGAAAGGCTCTGACGATGATGCAGCGTGCGACCGACAGCATGACCAACCTGATCACCGGGCTGCTCGAGACGATCCGGGTCGAATCGACCGCCAACATCTCGCTGGAACCGGTCCAGATCAACGACCTGATTCGCCATTCGATCGAGGACCTGCGGATCCTCGCAGAGAAACGCCGCCAGGCCATCCACTACAGGCCGCCCGACGAGTCGCTTCTGATCATGGGCGATCCGGGCCGGCTCAACTCGGTCATGAGCAACCTGCTCAGCAACGCCATCAAGTTCACGGCGGCCGGGGGGTCGATCCGCGTCGACGCCCGCTGGGACGAAGAAGAAGTCGTCGTCAGCGTCAGCGACAACGGCCCGGGCATCCCCCACGACGAGATCCCGCGCGTCTTCGAGCACCTTTTCCGGGGGCGCGCCGCCATCCAGGATCCCAACAACCCGGTGGAGGGGACCGGCCTGGGACTGGCCCTAGCCAAAACCGTCATTGAACAGCACGGCGGACGCATCTGGGTCACCAGCGCCGAAAGCGAGGGAAGCACGTTCTACTTCTCGCTGCCGCGGGAACCCACTCCCAAGACGGGATCGCTGCGAAAAGAGTAGGGCCGCCAGGCCGACGTCAGATCGTATGTCATTCCGAGCGGCAGGCCGAGCCAGGCGAGGGGCGCCGCGAGGAATCCCCGTGACGAATTGGATCGCAGTCAACGCCGAGCGCGAGGCTCGCGCCCGGCGTTCTCTCCCACAAGCAAGTTCACCGGGATTCCTCGGGCACCGCACGTTCGCATGGGCGTTGGAGCTCGATCGGAGAGACCAACCCGCGCGCCTCCACAGGTGATTCGATGCAAGTCGACATCGAGTTGTATCGTCGTGAGCTGCGGTTGGAAGATGGCCCCCGGCTGGCCCTCTCCTGCATCGATATCGCCCCGGAGGATCCCGAACGGGCGATGGTCTTCCTGCACGGCTTCGGCGGCAGCGCTCGCCAGTGGCGCTACCAGCTGACGCACTTCGCCGACCGCCACCGGGTACTCGCCCTCGACCTGCGCGGCCACGGCCTGTCCGATCAGCCGGACGGCCCATATGACCTGGCGACGCTGCTCAACGACCTGGACGGCGCGCTGCGGCGTCTGGACGTTCCCAAGTCGTTCGTGCTGATCGGCCATTCTTTCGGCGGCGCGCTGGCGATCGAATACGCCCTGCGGCACCCGGCGCGGGTTTCGCACCTGATCCTGGTCGCTGCTTCCGGGCGTTACCCCCTTGCCTGGTACTTCCGCTGGGCGCTCAACCTGCCTCTGCCCCTGTTGAACGCGGTCTACCCTTTGCTGCGCCGAACGATCCCGGCCCCGCCGCGGGTCCTGAAGCCCTTCTACTTCGAGACTCTGCTTCCCTGGGACGGCTGGGACCGCCTGCG
>Ga0209109_10001939_pt1 | contig 11312 bp, 12 predicted proteins | sample Rifsed10ft2_FD_184004 | JGI IMG/M metagenome (GOLD analysis project Ga0209109, IMG submission 184004) | Soil microbial communities from Rifle, Colorado, USA - sediment 10ft 2 (version 2) | ecosystem: Environmental > Terrestrial > Deep subsurface > Rock core/Sediment | place: Rifle, Colorado... | reverse complement strand
GTCCGATAGGTAATCGCCTGTGCCCAACCGGCGGCCGGGGTGTACTGCGCCCCGACGTCGCCGGAGGCGGGCAGGACTGTCGGTCTAGCGCTTCGCATCGCGCTTCGCATCCCGGAGGGGTCGCCGCGCGGCGGCATCGAGAAGACGACGCCGACGTCCCGTCCTTCCGACGGGCTGCCGGTGCGTCCCATCCCGGCCGCCAGGGCCTCGGTCGGGGTCAGGCCGCAAGCCATTAGGAAGGGCCGGGAGCGGTAGTAGACCGTGGCCGCGTCGTGGGGATGGGTGAGATGTTGGGCGAGCAGGACCTGGGCCAGCTCGTGACCTCGGGCGGAGAACTGGTAGGGGACTTCGCCGGCAGGGGCCAGCTCGGCCTCCTCCACGTCGTCCAGTAGGCGCGACCTCAGGACGTGGCGGGCAACGATCCCCCAATCGATTCGCAGCTGGACGGCAGAGGCGCGCTGTGTCTCCACGTCGAGTGCAACCGGAGCATTATAGTCCGGGAAGCCGGCGAGACCGGCGTTCACACTTCCTTGCCAGCGTAGGGGCACGGCATGCCGTGCCCCTACAAGCACTTCGGCCGACGTGCGTCCGGCGGAAAGACTGCGCCGGGGCTGTGTCCCCGAACTGGGACAATCGCCTAAGCGTCCCCTGGACAACGCCGGCGGCCGAGGCTATGATTTAGGTAAGCCTAAACTACGTCTTCGGAGTTCCAAATGGAGAAGCTGAGCCCCCAGATGCAGGACTACCTCAAGACGATCTACCTGCTCGAGGGTCGGCCGGGCGGCGCCTCGACCAGCGCCATCGCCCACACCCTTCGGGTGCGGCCGGCCAGCGTCACCGGCATGCTCAAGAGGTTGGCCGAGCTCAAGCTCGTGCGTCATGTCCTCTACCAGGGGGCTCATCTCACACGGCGTGGCGAGCGAATCGCTCTGGAGGTCGTCCGGCATCATCGCTTGCTCGAGGTCTTCTTGGTGGAAACCCTGGGCTACACCTGGGACGAGGTCCACGCTGAGGCCGACCGTCTGGAACATGCCATCAGCGAGGACTTCGAGGACCGTCTGGCGGCGCGGCTCGGCGATCCGCGGATCGATCCCCACGGCGATCCCATACCGGCCAAAGACGGCAGCCTGCCGGCCGCCCGACCGAGCAGCCTCTCCAGTCTCGCCATCGGCCAGACGGCGCGCGTCTCCCGGGTTCATGACGGGGATCCGGCCCTCCTCCGCCATGCCGCCGCGTTGGGACTGGTCCCGTCGGCGCAGGTAACCCTGCTCGAGACCGACCCCTACGGCGGATCGTTGCGCGTCCGCGTCGAGGGCGTCGAACGGTCCGTCGGTCCCGACCTGGCCCGCCAAGTCTTCGTCACCCCCGACGCGATCCAGGCCTCTGGTTCTCGCCGCCGGAAGATAGAGGTCGTCGGTGCCTGAGCCGCTTCTCCTCCTGGTCGGCGGCTTGGTCGGCTGCCTGACGATCGGCTTGCTCTTGTGGCCGGAGATCGCCGTTTGTGGGAGCGCCACCTGGCGGACGACACCGGGTTCGCCGAGTCGGAGTGGCATGAGCCGGCGGAGCGCCAGGAGCACCGCGTGACAGCCGCCGAAACCGAGTCTCTGGAACCTGTTTGTTGGACTGCTGGGCTTCGCCTTGCTGGTCGCCGTGCTGGCGGGAGGCGGTTCGAGCGGCGCAACATCCGGGTGGGCGGTGAGGGCTGGCAGATCGCGTTGCCGTGGCGACAAGTTGCCCCGCGCACTAGATAACGAAGGATCCGCAATGCACTCAAAGGGTAGAAGCCGGAAGCCGTCGAAAGATGCCCTCAAGCAGCTCTCCGGCTCTGCCGTGCACGTCGTCAAACCGGGCGACGTGACGACCGTCAACTCGGCGCATCTGGTGCTGGAGGGCAAAAGCCGGAAAGGGTTCCTTCCGCGCCTGTTGCCTTTCCTCGGGCCGGCATTCGTCGCCTGCGTGGCCTACATTGACCCCGGCAACTTCGCCACCAACATTCAGGGCGGCGCCGAGTTTGGCTACATGTTGTTGTGGGTCATCGTCACTAGCAATCTCATGGCGATGCTCATTCAGGCGCTCTCCGCCAAACTGGGCATCGCCAGCGGCCGCAATCTGGCGGAACTATGCCGCGAGCGCTTCCCTCGTCCCGTTGCCCTGGCGATGTGGGTGCTGATGGAAATTGTGGCGATGGCGACCGACCTGGCTGAATTCCTCGGCGCGGCGGTGGGATTTCAGCTGCTGTTCCACATTCCTCTTCTCGCAGGGGCGTTGCTCACGGCCATCACCACCTTCATCATCCTGGGGCTGGAACAACGCGGATTCCGGTCTCTGGAGGCCGTGATCACCGCGCTGGTCGGCGTCATCGCCGTCTCCTATCTGATCGAAACCATCCTCGACCGGCCGGCGTGGGGGTTGGTGGCCTATCACGCCGTCGTGCCGATGTTCTCCGGCAAAGAAAGCGTCCTGCTGGCGACCGGCATTCTCGGCGCGACCGTTATGCCGCACGTGATCTTTCTCCACTCGGCGCTAACCCAGCACCGCATCCCCACGACCAACGCCGCGCAACTCAAGCAGTTGTTCCGTTTTGAATTGATCGATGTGACCATTGCTATGGGACTGGCCGGGTTGGTCAACGCGGCCATGTTGATCATGGCCGCTTCCACGTTCTTCGCCCAGGGCCTGACCCACATCGCTTCCATCGAAGAAGCCTACCGCACCCTCACGCCCCTGCTCGGGTCGGCAGCCAGCGCTGTCTTTGCGATCTCCCTGCTCGTCTCAGGTCTGTCCTCCTCCGCCGTGGGGACGATGGCCGGCCAGGTTATCATGCAGGGCTTCATCCACCGGCAGATTCCGATTTGGGTCCGGCGCGCCGTCACGATGGCCCCGCCCATCTTCGTCATCGCACTAGGGTTGGACCCCACGCGCACCTTGGTGATCAGCCAGGTAGTGCTGAGTTTCGGACTGCCGTTCGCCATCATCCCGCTGGTCATGTTCACGCGTCGAGGCGATATCATGGGGCCGCTCGTCAACCGGCGCATCACGACTATAATCGCCAGCATCGTAGCGGCGCTGATCGTCGCGCTCAACGTGTACCTGCTGGCGCAGATTCTCTCCGGGGGCTGAGGTGTATCGCCACTTCCTCGTCCCGCTGGACGGCTCCCACCTGGCCGAGGCCGTGCTCGCCGGAACGCTGGAGCTCGCCCGCCGTTGCGGCGCGCGTGTGACACTCCTGCACATTCTCGAGCAATCGGCCCCGGCGACGATTCACGGGGACCGGCATCTGCGGCACATCCCCGAAGCCGAGGCCTACCTTGCCGGCCTCGTCGCCCGCCTCGATTTTCCGCACGACCGCCTTGCGCTCGAAGTCCATCCGCACCCCGAAGCGGACGTGGCCCTTAGCATCTTCCGGCACGCCGCTGAGCTGAGCGCCGACCTCGTCGTCCTCTCAACGCACGGGCTCATCGGTTTGCGCGAGTGGTTGTTTGGGAGTGTCGCCCAGAAAGTCCTGCGCCGCGGGGCGCCCCCTGTGTTCATTCTTCAACCGACGGCGCGCGGAAGCGCCCCTGAGTTCCACCCGGCTCGCGCCCTCGTCTATCTCGACGGAACCACCGCCGGGGAAGCCGGTCTGACCGCCGTCGAACAGTTGGCGCGGCAGTGCGGGATGGAACTCCACCTGCTGATGTGTATCCCCACGCGCTCCGCACTGACCGGGGGGCGCGCGGCTACCGGGACACTGCTGCCGACCACGATGGCCGCCATCCTCGACCTGGCCGAACGCGACGCGACGGATCAACTCCGGACGCAACTCGAGCGTCTGCAGGCCAGCGGGGTTACGGCCACCGCTCAGGTCGTGCGCGGCGACCCGCTCTCACAACTGGTTGAAGTCGCCCTCCACCTCCCCGCCGATATCATCTGCCTGACCACGCGGGGAGAATCGGGACTGGAGGCCTTAGGCACTGAGGAAGTCGCCCCCAAGATCCTGACGCGTTTCAACGGGGCCTTCTTCCTCGTGCATCATGTGAGTGAACTTCCAGCAAACCCCCGCCCTGATCCCGCTCAACCGGTACGAGACAATGCCCGGTAACAGGATGACACTCCGCCCACTCGGGCGGCCTGGAGGCTGATCGCCGGGGCGGGGTAAGTCGGGATCTTCGTTCTGTGCCATTCTTCCATTTGAAGACATCGGAGATTCCTCAGTCGGCCTGCGGCCTCCCTCGGAATGACATGAATGGGAACCCTCCCCCCTTGTCATTCCGAGGCCCGCAGGGCCGAGGAATCCCCATGTTGCTGGCCGGTGGAACCCCCCCGGACGCCATCCCTTTCACCCACTCATGACGCCCCGCAGGCCCCGCCGGGCGGAACTGCACTACTAGCCGGCCGGTCGACCCCAGAGAATGGGAGAGCCCACAGCGGGCGGAGGCGCGCATGGTCGACTTTTCCGGGGCTCTTCTCGAACTGATCCGCCTCACCTCCACCGATCTCCCGCCCGACGTCGAGGCGGCGCTGCATCAGGCGCGTTCGCGCGAGCAGCCCGGCTCAGCGGCGGCCGGTGCGCTCGATTCGATCCTGGAGAACGTGTCGCTGGCGCGGGAGAAGTCCAGCCCGATCTGCCAGGACACTGGCACGCCTCTCTTCTACGTGAGGTACCCGGCCGGATCGAGCCCGCGTCGGTTGCGCGGACAGATCCGTCAGGCGGTAGCCGCGGCGACGAAGAAAGCCTACCTCCGCCCGAATGCCGTCGACTCGCTCAGCGGCAAGAACAGCGGCAACAACTTGGGCGACGAGGCCTTCCCGACGATCCACTTCGAGGAGATCGAGGGCGACGACCTGACCGTCGAGTTGATCCTCAAGGGCGGCGGTTGCGAAAACGTCGGCGCCCAGGTTTCGCTGCCGGACGACCGGCTCAACGCCGGCCGCGATCTGGAAGGCGTCCGCCGCGTCGTCCTGGACGCGGTGCACCGGGCGCAAGGCCAGGGGTGCGCGCCGGGGATCCTGGGCGTGGCCATCGGCGGGGATCGCGGTTCGTCCTTCGCCGCCTCCAAAGAAGTCCTACTGCGTCCGCTCGACGACGTCCACCCGCAGGCGGAACTGGCCGAGCTCGAAGCGCGCCTGCTTCAGGAGGGCAACCAACTGGGCATTGGGCCGATGGGCTTCGGCGGAGAGACGACGCTGCTGGGAGTCAAAGCCATCGGTTTGCACCGCCTGCCGGCCAGCTTCTTCGTGTCGGTGTCCTACATGTGCTGGGCCTATCGTCGCCGCCGCATGGTCGTACACGGCGACGACGTGAGCTACAGCTAAGGAGGCCGCCGTGAATCACTTGGGTCTCCCGATCTCACCCGACGACATCCGACGCCTGAGGGTGGGCGACCCGGTGCTGCTCACCGGGGTCATGCTGACCGGCCGCGACGCCGCGCACAAGTGGATGATCGACACCTTCATCAAGAAGACCCGCCTCCCCACCGGCGATGACCTGCAGGTCGAGCAGGCCATCCGCCCGCTCCTGGCCGGCGGCGCCATCTATCACTGTGGGCCCGTCGTCGGCGGGCTCGACACGCAGGACTACCGCTTCCTGGCGGCCGGCCCGACGACGAGCATCCGCGAGGAGCCGTATCAGGGAGACGTCATGCAGCACTTCCAGGTGCGTGCCGTCATCGGCAAGGGCGGCATGGGGCCGAAGACACTCGCCGCCTGCGGCGAAGCTCCGGGGGTCTACCTGCACGCCATCGGCGGTGCGGCGACGCTCATCGCCCAGACCGTGACGCGCGTCCTGGGCGTCCACAAGCTCGATTTCGGCGTCCCCGAGGCGATGTGGGTCATCGAGGTGAAGGACTTCCCGGCCGTCGTGACAATGGACGCCCACGGCAAGAGCCTGCACGCCGAGATCGAAGCTCGCTCGGCCGAACGACTGGCACAGTTGGTCGGCGCTTGAGCGGCGAGGGAGGCAAGAAAATGGCCGCCGATTTCCGCAAACAGATGGGCCCCTTCATCACGGCCCGCCGCGAACCAAAGGTCGTCCGGCTGCCTGCCCTCAAGTATGTGATGATCGCCGGCCGGGGCGATCCGGCGAAGGGCAAAGAGTTCCAGGAGGCCGTCCAGGCCCTGTACACGTTGGTCTACACCCTCAAGTTCAGCGGGAAGCCCGCCTCGCGGCAGCGCCAGATGCCGGTGCTCCCGCTGGACGCCCTTTGGTGGATGCCCGGGCGCAAGGGGTTTCCGGCGAATGCCCCGCGCTCCGCCTGGCGCTGGCAGGCAATGCTGGCCGTGCCGGGATTTGTGACGGAAGCGATGTTGGCCAAGGTCCGCAAGGACGTGCTGTCCAAGAAACCGATGCCGTTAGTGCGCAAGGTCCGCCTGAAGACGTGGAAGGAAGGCCTGTGCGCGCAGGTCCTGCACGTCGGACCTTATTCCGCCGAGCGCCCGACGATCAAGCGCCTGCACGACTTCATCAAGGCGCAAGGATATCGGCCGACGGGCCGCCATCACGAGATCTATCTGAGCGACCCGCGCCGGACGTCGCCCAGGAACCTCAAGACGATTCTTCGGCAGCCGATGGTTTGAGCGCCGCCCTCGGATAGACCTGTAGGGGCACGGCACCTGTCCTGAGCGAAGCCGAAGGATGCCGTGCCGCTACCCTACGGATCTCAGCCCCAGGACCTTGTCCAGATCGAGCACGCCCTCGGCCCCCCAGCCGCGTTTCCCTTTCTCGACCACAGGCCGGAAGCGCTCATAGAGGGCGTAGGCTTCGACGTCCAGGCGATCCGCGGTGTACGAGGCAGCCAGGAGGCGCATCGCACGCTCGGTCGGGGCCAGGGCTTCGCCGAATTTCCCTTGCAGGTAGCGACGCGCGCCCTGCGGATCCGCCGGGTGACCGCGCTCGACTGCCCGAACCCCTTCCGGCGTGATGAGCGCCGGCAAGGAGCGCCCCATCAGATTGACGAAGACCAGATCCACCTCGGCTTCGTCCTTCGACTCTGGCGAGCCATCGGGCTCGCGCGGATGGTAAATCCCCAGCAGCTGTCCCTTGGTCTGTGCGGTGTAGCCGGCCAGGGCCTTACCCAACGTCAAGGCCGCCGGCGCGTCGAACCCGAGCCGCTCGGCGACGATCGCCGCCCACAGCGTCAACACCGGCGCCCGATTGATCGTGACCTTCACAGGACGCCTCCTTCGGGATTCTGGCTCGGGGTCAGTCGGGACCGTAGGTAAGCGACTGCCGCTCCGGTCCGGTCGATCCCGGCGCTGCAGTGGATCAGCAGCGGCGGCGGCAACTCGCGGAACGCACGCCACACACGGGGCAGGTCGGCCTGCGGGATCGGCGGCGTCTGCAGGTCGGTCACCGGAACGGAGGAGACGGCCATCCCGGCGCGGCGGTAGGTCTCCAACAATCCTCCCGGTACGCGCCGGTAGTAGCCGAGTTGCCGTTCGTCGAGCAGACACAAGATCGAGCGGATGCCCTGAGCGCGCGCTTCGTCCAGCCAGGCCTCGACATCGGCCGGATCGACTTCGGCCGGGTTCGTCCCGCCGAAACCCGGTCGAGAGGACCGCGCCAGCCGGCCGGGGATCACCCACTCGATGGCCATCGAAGACTATTCTACGCGGGTCTCTACGCGGGTCACGCGCCCGACGCGGGCGCCTGTCGAGAAGGCCCGGGGTCAGGGTGCGGGAGGCAGAGCGGGCGGTCGGTCGGGGACCGGGGAGGCGACGCGGGGTGTGCCTCGGGGGGCTTGAACCAGAATCACCCCGGCGACGATGATCAGTGCTGCGATCAGCCGCGCCGAGCTCAGCGGTTCGCCCAGCAACCACCAGGCGAGCAAAGTCACCTCGATCACCTGGGCGGTGGCGATGACGCCGGCCTCGAGCGCCCGCAACGTTCGCAACGCGAAGTTCCACAACGTAAAGGCCAGGGCGGTGTTGGCGATACCCAGCCACAACAGCAGCACGATCGAGGCGGTGTTCAAGGCCGGCGTCGGCTCGACGGCCAGGCCGACGGCGAGCAGCAGAACGCTGCCGATGCCGACGGTGATCATCGTCACGTCCTGCGCTCGCAGATGCGAGTCGCGCATCACATAGCGAGTCAGCAGGTTGGAGGCGGCGCCGCCGGCGGCTGCCAAGAACGCCAGCAGGACCCCGGCCACTTCGCTGCCGGCCAGCTGCGCCGGAAACGTCAAGTACACGCCAAGCACCGTCAACGCAACGCCAAGCCACTGACGGCCCGTCGTCCGCTCCCCGAGGAACAGCCCGCCGGAGAACGCCACCAGGATCGGGATCCCCGCTTGGAAAACCAGGTTGGCGGTGATCACCGGCAGCAGGCTGAGGCTGACGAAGATGGCGCCGGGGGAAATGGCGAAGGCGACGATCCCCAGCCCGATCAGGGCGCGCCAGGTCGGCCGCGGCAATCCCCTCGGCAGCGGCCCTCCCTGCAGCCGATGCAGCGCCAGCAGGCTGAGGAACCCGATGAAATAGCGCATCCCGGCGAAGGTCAGCGGCGGGAGGGCTTGCAAGCCGATCTTGACCAGGATATAGGACGACGACCAGAGCAGGGTGACGAGAACGGCCACCAGGGTCGCCACCGCGCGCGGACTCAGGCGCGTGCCCATGTCAATCCGGAAGGAGGCCGCCCGGTCGTCCGCGAGATGTCCCTGCGGGGTCCGTCAGCGGATCCCCTTCGGGAGGCGAAGCGCGATGAGAAGTGCGATGCCCAGCGCCAGGGAGAGCGCGACGAAGCGCCGGGCGTTGGTTGATCCGTCGCCGGATTATCCGACATCCGCCGGGAGCCGAGCGAAGACCCGCTCCGGCGTGAAGCGCGCCGCTTCCTCGACCGCCCGATCGACGCGCCGGAACAGGCGCTGGCGGGCGCGGACGTCGTCGGCGTAGTTTTCGGCACCGCTGTCGACCTTGAGCACCGGCGCCCATCCTTGCCGGTCGATCCAGGCGGCGTAGTTGCGATTGAGGGCGTCCAGGAACGTCGAGTCGATCGCCTGCTCGAAATCACGGCCGCGGTGGCGGATGCGCTCCTGCTGGACCTGGCGCGGCGCGTGAACGTACAGCAGCAGGTCCGGCCGAGGCAGGAGTTCGGCCAGCGCCCGATAGAGGGTCTGGAGCGTCGTCAGATCGATCGAGTCGAAGGCGCCCAGCTCGTGATAGGTGGCGGCGAAGACTTCGGTGTCCTCATACAGGCAGCGATCCTGCGCCGCCGGGCCATCGATCTCCAGAGCGCGCATGTGCTGGCGCGTCCTCCCGCCCAGATAGAAGGCCTGCACCCGCAAGGCCAGGCCCTCTAGATTCTGATAGACCCCGTTCAAGTACGGGTTTTCCTCGACCGGCTCTTCGATGCGCGTCCAGCCGGCGCGCTCGCTGAGGATTCGCACCAGCGTCGATTTGCCGGTGCCGATGCTGCCGACGACGGCGATGTACGGACGCGCCCGACCGCTCTGCGTCACCGCCAACGGCGGCGTCTGCGTCAGACGCAGTTCTTGCTCGGCCTCCTGCAGCCGCTGGACGAGCTGCTGCAGATCCGCAGCGATGCGGTACTGGACCACGCCGTCGATCATCAGGTTGTTGCCGCCGGGCTCGCAGGTGCGGAAGTCGGTCTTGAGCCCGATGCAGAATTTGCCCAGGGCGTAGCCGATTCCGGCTTCGATGCAGGCGCCTTCGTCCGGCGCCCGGCCGTCGAGGATGAACAGGACGATATCGCTTTCCATGACCGCCAAGCGATTGCGTTCGAAGATGGCATCGCGTGCCTGGTGCACCTCCAGGCCGCGTTCGACCATTTCCGAGATCAGGCCGGCGTCCTCCTGGGGGAAGTACGTCTCGTACCCCAGGGAGCGGATCATATTGTTGAGCTCGACATTGAAGCGCCGTTCCGCGTGGCTGAAGAGCGGACCGGCGATGTAGACCCGCAGCGGGCGGTCGGGTCCCTCGGTCCAGTCTTTACCGCGCCGGACTTCATGCCCCCTAACCATCGCGCTCATCGGCCTCTCCCCTATTTGCGCAGCCGCTCCTTACCTTCCCCGCCGGAGCCTATGGCTGCACTGTCGACGGCGTCGCCAGCCTTCTCGCCGCGGTCAACCAACGCGCAACCGACCACCGGCCGCGCAAAGACGATGCCCGCCCGGAGTCACCCAGAAGTAGCCAAGTTCTCCTTCAGCGAACGAGGAAAGGACCCAGAGGTGCGCCCGCTTCTCCCCATCGGGCGCGCCCCCACGCGTGGACCCTCTCCCTCCGGCAGTACGGCAGTACTGGCTCCGAGGAGTGTAGCATATGTTGACTTCAAGTCAACGCGGCCAGATGTAGGGGCACTCCCGTGCGACATGTTCCCCCTATGGGGTGCGTGGCCGTTTCCCCTCAATCTCCTCGAGCATTCGCAGATCGCGCTGGGCATTCCGCCACCGAACTGCCAGGCTGACCAGATACAGCCCGATCAGGCCCAGGATCACGCTGAATCCAAGGATCATGTAGTTGGCGGTGTCGGCCGGTGCGTCTTGTAGGAACATGGCTCGCCTCCTGGCGGATCTCAGGCCGACAGCATCCTGAGCTTGAGCTGTTCGATTCGTTCGTGCAGGCCTTCCAATCGCACGCGGTGCCAAAGCAGAGCGGCGTAGAGAAAGGTGAACGTGAGCAGGCTGAACATGAAAGTCTGGAGCATGTGCGGCGTCATATCGAACGTCCCTTGGGCGGTCGGGTCGCCGCTGCCGATCACGACGGGATGGATCGTGCGGAACAGGCGGATCGAGAGGAAGGTCAGGGGGACGCTCAGGAAACCGACGATGGCATAGACGGCGCCGAGGCGAGCCCGTCGATCGGGATCCTCGATGCCCTGGCGCAGGAGCATGTAGGCGATGTAGACCAGCTCCATGACGGTCGCCGTCACCAGGCGCGGATCCCAGGTCCACCACGTGTTCCAGATCGGGCGCGCCCAGATCGAGCCGCTGAGGATGTTGATCAAGGTGAAGACGATGCCGATCTCGACCGAGGCGACGGCCAGGCGGTCCCAGCGCCGGTTCTTGCCCGCCAGGTAGATTCCGCCGGCGATGGCCGTCACCAGGAAAGCCAGCGCCCCGACCCATCCTGCGGCGACGTGGAAGTAGAAGACGCGCTGGACCTCCCCCATTACCGCTTCGAGCGGGGCGTAGAAGAAGACCAGGTAACACGCCACGGCGAAAAGCGCCGCCGTGACCCAGCTCAGAATGCGTAAACCCTTCGGTGTCGGTTCCATAGACTCCTCCTCAAGTTCCCTTGTTTTCGGCCGCTCATCGACCCCCTCCCCGGCCCTCCCCCTGCTTGGTGGGCCGTCGCATCCCGTCGGACCTGCAGGGGGA
>Ga0209109_10001935_pt1 | contig 11332 bp, 12 predicted proteins | sample Rifsed10ft2_FD_184004 | JGI IMG/M metagenome (GOLD analysis project Ga0209109, IMG submission 184004) | Soil microbial communities from Rifle, Colorado, USA - sediment 10ft 2 (version 2) | ecosystem: Environmental > Terrestrial > Deep subsurface > Rock core/Sediment | place: Rifle, Colorado... | reverse complement strand
CGCGGCTTGAACGCCCTGGTTAAAAAATAGGGTCAGTGTAAGATTTCCCATGCCTCGCAAACGCTTCACCTACGGAAAAAGTTACACTGAATGCGTGAATGGGGTCAGGTCTTGCCTTTTGCTTCACCCACAGCGGTCGGACCTCGAGGCAGGCTAGATTCGTCAGGCAAAAGGCAAGACCTGACCCCGTGCGCCCTCATGCCCCTCTCCCGAGTGGAGAGGAGAAATTCGAGGTGCAAAATTGTTGTCAGGCATTTGCACGAGAGTCAGTAGGCGCCGGCGGTGGCGGCCGGGCCGACGGTGGGCATGCGCGCCGACATGGACGGAGGCTGGGACGACCCTGGCCCGTAGTTGCTCTTATGAGGCAAGCAGACGGACGGGAGGCTTCAGGCCCAGCCTTGCGGCGCGCCGAACGTAGCGCCGGTCGTCGAACGTCAACAACTCGGTGCATGCGTGGCTTGCCGCATGATGCAGCGCGTCGGCGAAATCGACTCCTTGCCGGCAGTGGCGCAGCGCTGTCTCGATCTGATCGTGGTCTTCCACGGTAACACCGGGCAGGGCAATCAAATGCCCGAGGCAGTCGAGCACCTTGCCGGCCGGCTGCTCCGCAACGGATCGGAGCACCCATTCGAGCTCGAGCAGAACGGTTTTCGGCACGAATATGTCTCCGGCCGAGAGTGCCTTCTCGGCCAACCGGGCCTGCGCCGGATCGTCCCGCAGGTAATAACGCACGAGAACGTTGGTATCAACGGCGCGCACGTCTTGCCGCCTTGCGCATCGCGACGCCGCCGTGCATCCGGTCGATGGGGATGCGCGGTCCCGAGTAATTCAGGATCGGCGGACCGTCCTCGATGCGGGAAGGGGCCTGCCTTTTCACCAGCCTCAGGCGAGCACCGCCCCGGTCTATATCGAACTCGACCTTGCTGCCCGGCGTGATGCCGAGCGCGCGCCGCACCCGCTTGGGGATGGTGACCTGCCCCTTGCTGGTTACCGAAACTGTGGCCATGGCGCTCGCTCTCCGGAAGTAATACCAGGTAAGGATTCTAGCCTAACTCGCGCTGCCGGTGAACCCGAGCGAAAAACGACTGCCGGATAACTTTCCGGCACCCCTACCAGAAGCAACAATGCGTTCGACGCCATGACGGCTCCTCCGTAAGCTTGTGCGCGCGATGTATGCACTATCGCAATGACTGGGGGCGCGGGAAAAGCAGCCGTGCCGTGTCTATCAGCGCTGCAGCGGCACCTTCACACCGTGCCGGTCGATGACGGTTTGATCGAGCTCAATTCGAAAGCCCGGTCCCTCGACCGCTAATCGTCCGGACGCGTCCGGACCTGCGAGTGGATGAAACGCCGGATTGGTCCAGTCGAGCATCTCTATGGGAAGGCTGCGCGGCAAACACGCCACCATGTGCATGGAGTAATGCGAGAAACGGTGCGCGCCCACCGTTGCGCCCAGTGCGTTCAGGACTCTCGCGGCTTCGAGCCAGCGCACCGGCCCACCCACGTATTGCACGTCTATGATCAGCTTGCGAAGCCGGCCGCGCGTATACAGGTCGTGGAGCTCGCGCGCAGTGGTGGCTTTCTCTCCAGCCGCGATGGTGTTGAGCGGGTGGTCTCGGACGAGATGTATCTTGTCATGTCGTTCGGGATCCTCGATCCACATGAGCTTATCGCTGCACGCATCGAGGAACTCGTTGGTGATCGCCGCCGTCCATTCCGAGCCTGTTTCGAGCGCGACGGTTCGGGGCTCGGAATACACCTCGCGCACGGCCGCGATGCGTTGCAGATTGTCGTTGAGCGAACGATTGACGCGCATCTTCACGTAGCGATAGTTGTTGCGCCGGTGCATCCTGGCTTCGGCGGTCAGTTGAGCGGGCGATTTGTCCAGCCAGAGGGCGCTCGCATAACACTCGAGGTGGTCACGACCCGCGGGGCGTCCCCACAGATCGGCGCAGGGCACGCCCGCTTGTTTGCCGGCGAGATCCCAGGCCGCCAGGCTGATCGCGCTGGCCGCGCACCTGCTCGCCGCGCTGCTTTCGCAGGTCGCCTCCTCCTGACGTTCGACATCGAGCAGCCCTGCCAGGCCGGGCGCCGATTCGGCGACGAGTTTCCTGGCGACCGCAGTCGCGAAGTCCATGTCCGAAGATCGCCTGAAGGACGAATAGCCGATGCCGCGATTGCCGTCCTGGTCTGACAGGAAGGCGAGCAACAGGCAGGTTTCGGTCGTCATGCCTTTGGGCGAATGAATGGGCGGAACCAGCGGAACGCACAGATTCCACAGTTCGACGTCAACGTTGTTACCCGCCATGGCGGCACTCCTTCTTTACCAATTGAGCAATTTTACCTTTCGAGATTCTCACACTCCTGACTGACAGCATTGATTCGCGCGTGAAGCGCCGCGAGCATATTCAGAAACGAACGGAATACGTCAGAGGAAAGCGCGGACCCATCTCGTTCGTCTGGGGGAACCATGTGGTGAAACCCCGCCAGCGTGTGCCGGGCGCCGCGGGGCTGTGGTCGCCACTACCCGAGGGGCCTGCCCCGCCGTTACGGCGCGCGCAGCCCGACCGCCACCACCACCTTGGAATCTGGCAGAACTCATTGCAATTGACGACCCGCTCAAGCACGCACGAATGGCGAGGGGCAGCCGAACGGGCCAGGAGCTGCCGCTTGCGGCGCAGCCTAAAGCGACGGTTTCGTGGGCAAAAACGTTGCTCTAAGCCAGAAAATCGCGCATTCTTCGAGCAGATTCTCTGGGATTACAAAGGCATCCCTCGGTCCGACCGGGCATGTTGCGGAACTGGTGATACCGTGGCGTTTAGCGAAATGGGTGGTGTGAACTTCCTATACGCAGGCGGTCTTGACGAAACGAGCAACCATGAAAGGAGGATTGCGATGACGCTGCAAGTGAGACGGATCGTCACGGGACACGATGCGAAGGGCAAGGCGGTCGTCACCACCGATGAGGTGTTGACCGCGGTGCCGCGCAGGATCGGCGCGAACATCACGGGCTGCGAGATCTGGTCGACCGACCGGATGCCGGTCGACAACTCGCAGGCGGCCGACGCCGCGCAGCGGGCCGGTTTCGTGAAACGCTACAACTACGTGGGCAGCGGCGGAGGCACCACGTGTCGCATCACCGAGTTGGCCCCCGGGCACGCGCGCTTCACGCACCGCACCGAGACCGTCGACTACGCGATCCTGCTGTCGGGCGAAATCGACCTCGAGCTCGACGGCGACCAGGTCGTGCACATGAAGCCCGGCGACGTCGTCGTCCAGCGCGGTACGATACACACGTGGGTCAACAAGGGCTCGGTGCCGGCGGTCTTCGCCTTCATCCTGATCGACGCCACGCCCGCCGAGGCGAACGGGGAGCTCTTGCGTACCGTCTATCCGAGCCCGTAAGCGGTCTACGCTGCGAGCTGCTCGCGCAGCTTGATCATTGTTTCCTGGTGCCGCTCGTGGTCGCCGGCGAAGCGCAGCACGAGGTAGCGCGCGCCTTCCTGCACGTAGCCATTGAGCCATTCCGCCGCCGCGGCTGCCGAGCCTGCGAAACACGCCTGGCGCTGCTTCAGCATGTCGGGCGCCAGAGCTCTTCTTCTAAATTCGATTAATGTTGCTGCGGTTTGGAGAATTAATCGATTATAATAATGATTGGTCGATTAAGGGATACATTATGAACTTATTAATCGACATTAGTTAGATTTGATCGATTAAAGGCGGCCTCTAGACGCTAATCGAAAGGACCCGGATGATCCCGATGCAGTCCACGGCTGGCAAGACGCGGCAAGTACCGGAAGGGTACTTGGCGTTCTTTCCGAATCCACTCCCGCCGCATCCCGAATTAGCCCTCGATGAAGAAGGAATCCTGGCGCTCACGAATGCCGAGTTCCATCTGGGCAAGCTGGCCCAGATGGCCAAGTCCATTCCGAACCCCGACTTGTTCGCCGGAATGTACGTGCGCCGTGAAGCGATCCTCAGCTCAGAGATCGAGAACATCTTGTGCACCCTCGACGAGGTGCTCGAATACGAGGCGGAAGCCGATATCAATCACGGCCAGAACAAGTCGGTGGAAAAGGTCGTCAAGTACGTGCGGGCCTTTAACGCAGGCCTGGAGCGTCTCGGACAGACCAGCAGAATCGACTCAACGCTGCTCAAGGATCTGCACGGCATTCTTCTCCAGGGGGAAGACGAGGGGAATCCCGGCACATTCCGTCCGACGCAGAACTGGATAGGACGAGTTGGCTCAAGCGCGGCGGAAGCCGATTTCGTTCCTCCGCCCGAGCAGGAGATGTATCAGGCGCTCGGCAACCTCGAGTATTTCATCAACGAGCACCAGAGCCCGATGGTGCCGCTCGTTCGATGCGCGCTCGCGCACGCACAGTTCGAGACGATTCATCCGTTCACCGACGGCAATGGCCGGATCGGCCGGCTTCTCATCGCGCTGCTGCTCTGTCAGATGAAAAAACTGGAGCAGCCGCTGCTCTACATCAGCCTCTATCTGCTGCAAAACCGGCGCGAGTACTACGACCGGCTGACCGAGGTTCGGGCGAAGGGCGACTGGCTGGGCTGGGTCAAGTTTTTCCTCCTGGGCATTGAGCTGACTGCCAAAGAGGCGACCGCCGTGTCGGAAAGGCTGGTTGCGCTTCAATCGGGCATGAATAAGCTCATCGAAGGCCAGCGTAGTGGCCACGAGTTGCTCCCGCTGCTTTATGAATATCCGATCATCGATGCCCGGGGCGTGAAAAGGCACCTCGACGTGACATTGGACACGGCGATCGCGTGGCTGCAGAAGTTCGAGGAGCTGGGGATCGTGCGCGAAATCACCGGGCAGAGGCGTGGACGCGTGTACCGCTTCGATCGCTACATCGATACTCTGGACGACGGACGGAGCGCGCGGAAGGCCGCAATCGAGAGAAATCGCAAAGGCGCGGCGGCGGAAGCCGCTAACCCGTGATCTGAGCGCGTTACTTCCTCTAGGGAACCTCTGGTTAACCTGAAATTGTCATTGCGAGGAACGCCGTGACGAAGCAATCCCGTGGCACACGAGATCGCCACGTCGCCGTTGGCTCCTCGCGATGACAGTTTTTCAGAGCTTCCCTAGACGTATGTCAATAATCAAGAGCAGGAATCAGCCGCAGATCAGCGGCGACAGTGGTCACCTCGCCAGCAGGGCCTCGATCTCGGCAAAGGTGCGAGCCGTCTCACCGGTGGGGATGGTGACCCCGAGTTGGCGCGCGATCTGGGTCGTGGAGAATACCCCGCGCACCGTCTGCCGGCCTGCGGAGTCGATATCGATCGCGATGGCGTGCTGGCGTCCAGATTGGTGCAGTGTCGCCACGACGTGCCCGACCTTGGCGCGTTGCACATCCGTGATTTTCAGCACTTCCAGCCGGTCCTGCGGGGTCATGATGTCGCGCACCAGCACGTCCTCGCGCCGGATGCCGCGCTGCGTGATGACCTGCAACGGCTTCTCGCCGAGAATGTCGTTCGCGGTGATGACGCCGACCACCTTGCGATCCTGATCGATGACGAGAAGCAGGCGCACGCCGCGCTGGATCATGCGCCGGTGTGCTTCATCGACGCTGTCGCCGGGCAGGGTGATGATCGCGGTCACGCGCTGAAAATCGGTGAGCACCTGCAGCGCGGAATCCTCCAGGGTCACGATGTCGGGGAGGGCCTGCGTCGGCTGCGCATAGCCTGCCCCCTGCCGCAGCGGCACCGCCGTTAATCCGGGGTAATCTCTCAACATGCTTGCTCCCCCTGACTCGACGCGGCGCCGCCCGTGTTCACCCCAGACCGGCCGCGCCTGCGTCCTTGTGGTCCGTGGAGCGCCCCGCGCGCCGGCCCGCGCGCCGGCGCAGGTAGCGGGCGAGTTCCTGCAACGCCTTCTGGTAAACCTCGCGCTTGAACTCGATCACCGCATCCATCGGTACCCAATAGTCGTTCCAGCGCCAGGCGTCGAATTCGGGCTTGGTGCTCGTCCGCAGGCACACGTCGCAGTCCCGCCCGACAAGGCGCAGCAGATACCAGATCTGCTTCTGTCCGCGGTAATTGCCGCGCCAGTCGCGCTTCACCCAGCGCTCCGGCACCTCGTAGCGCAGCCAGTCGCGCGTGCGGCCCAGGATTTTGACGTGCCCGGGATCGAGCCCGACTTCTTCCTTCAACTCGCGGTACATCGCGGCCTCGGGCGCCTCGCCCGGCTTGATGCCGCCCTGCGGAAACTGCCAGGAATGCTGCTTGACGCGCTTGCCCCAGAAGACCTCGTTCTTCCAGTTGCAGATGACGATGCCGACGTTGGGGCGATATCCGTCACGATCGATCATGGGGAACCCCAATGCATTTTGCTGTCGCGCCGATTTTTTCACAAAACCGTCACGATGGAAAGCGCCGCCGCGATCACTCACTCGCCGAACAGCAGGTGCGTGGAACAATGGCGGTTCATCTTGCGCAGCGACTGCACGAAGCGCCCGAACTCCAGCCCGTAGAGCGGCTCGAGCTCGCCGGCGCGGCGCTCGAGTTCGGCCCACCGCACCGCGCCGGGACGGTCCCGGAAGCCGAAAACGATGATGTTCCCGGGTTTCTCCGCGGGCAGGCACAGCGTGCCGGCCGGAAACGCCTGTTCGATGCGCCGCCGGGTATCGCTGAACTCGCGGTCGCCGCCCCACAGGTTCACCACGAGGATGCCCCCGGGCGCGAGCCGCCGGTGGCATGCCGCGTAGAACGCCCGGTCCGAGAGCGCCGCCACGTGCGACTCCGCGTCGTAGCCGTCCACCGCGAGCACGTCGACCGCCGGGTCCGCGCGCGCGACGTGCTCGGCGCCGTCGCCCAGGGTGACGGTGAAGCGCGCGTCGTCCTCGGGCACGTGAAAATAGCGCCGCGCGACGGTGAGCACGCGCGGGTTGATTTCGACCACCTCGATCGCCACCCACGGCATGCGCGCGTAGATGAACTTCGCGAGCGAGCCCCCGCCCAGGCCCACCAGCAGCGCGCGCTGCGGACGGGCCCCGAACAGCAGGAACGCCATCATGCTGCGGGTGTAGGCGAGTTCGAGCTCGTCCGGCCTGGCGATGCGCATCGCGCTCTGTATCGTGTCGCTGCCGATGTGCAGCGAGCGCACGCCGAATTTTTCGCTGATGTAGACCGTTTCGCTGTCTTCGGCCGGCTTGCGCACGCGCCACTTCGCGAGGAACTTCATTGCATTTTCTTCGGTTGTCCCGGGGCGTTCGGTAGAATAATGGTTTTCGCCCGGGCGGAACAGACATGCGCGCTTCGCAGTTCTTCACCTCGACCCTGAAAGAGGCGCCCGCGGAGGCCGAGGTGGTGAGCCACCAGCTGATGCTGCGCGCCGGGCTCATCCGGCGCCTCACCAGCGGCGTGTACACCTGGATGCCGCTGGGCCTGCGGGTGCTGCGCAAGGTCGAGGCCATCATCCGCGAGGAAATGAACGCGAGCGGGGCGATCGAGCTGCTGCTGCCCGCGGTGCAGCCCGCGGAATTGTGGCAGGAATCGGGCCGTTGGGCCGAATACGGGCCCGAACTGCTGCGTTTCAAGGACCGGCACCAGCGCGATTTCTGCCTCGGGCCCACCCACGAGGAGGTGGTAAGCGACATCGTGCGCCGCGAGGTGAGGAGTTACCGGCAACTGCCGCTCAACTTCTACCAGATCCAGACCAAGTTCCGCGACGAGATCCGGCCGCGGTTCGGCGTCATGCGCGGGCGCGAATTCATCATGAAGGATGCCTACTCGTTCCACGCGGACCTCGCAAGCCTCGAGCAAACCTACCACGCCATGTACGATTGCTACTCGCGCATCTTCACCCGGCTGGGACTGAAGTTCCGCGCGGTCGCCGCGGACACCGGCGCGATCGGGGGCACGGGTTCGCACGAATTCCACGTGCTCGCCGACTCGGGCGAGGACGCGATCGCATTCTGTCCGGACTCGGACTACGCCGCGAACGTCGAGCTCGCGGAGGCCGTGGCGCCTGCGGCGGCGCGGGCTGCGCCGCGGCACGACTTGCGCAAGGTGCGCACGCCTGGCGTGAAAACGATAGCCGACCTGTGCCACTTCCTCGGCGTCCCCGCGCAGCAGACGGTGAAAGCGGTCGTCGTCGATGGCGCCGACAGGCGGCCGGTGCTGCTGCTCGTGCGCGGCGACCACGATCTGAATCTCGCCAAGGCCGCCAAGCTCCCGGAGATTGCGAAGCCGGTCGCGTTCTCCGCTCCGGCGGCAATCCGCGCCGCCTTCGGCGCGGATCCGGGATCGCTCGGGCCTGTCGGTTTCAAGGGCGTCGTCGTCGTGGATCGGACCGTCGCGGCGATGTCGGACTTCGTGACCGGCGCCAACGAAGATGAGCAGCATTGCGTCAGCGTCAACATCGGGCGCGATTTTCCCGAACCCCTGAGCGCCGACATCCGCAACGTCGTGGCGGGCGATCCCAGTCCTGACGGCAAGGGCGCGCTCGAGATCTGCCGCGGCATCGAAGTCGGGCACATCTTCCAGTTGCGCACCAAGTACTCGGAGAAGATGAATCTCACGGTGCTCGACGACAAGGGCAAACCCGCGGTGGTGGAGATGGGCTGCTACGGCATTGGGGTCACGCGCATCGTTGCGGCCGCGATCGAGCAGAATTTCGACGAGCGCGGCATCATCTTTCCGCGGGCGATCGCGCCGTTCGAGGTCGCGATCACGCCGATCGGATACGGCAAGAGCCCGCGGGTAAAAGAAGCCGCGCAGCAACTCCATGGCGAGCTTGCCGCGGCGGGCATCGACGTGCTGCTCGACGACCGCGACGAGCGCCCCGGGGTCATGTTCGCCGATGTGGAATTGATCGGCGTCCCGCAGCGGGTCGTCATCGGCGAGCGCGGACTGAAGCAGGGACAAGTTGAATTTCAGGGCCGGCGCGACGCGGCGGCGCAGACCTGCGCGCTCGCGGAGGTGGCCGACATCGTGAAAACACGGTTATGCGCCAGCTGAGCGCGCCTGCTTTCGCAAGCGCATTGCTCGCGATGGTGCTCGGCCTGCCGCCGCCGGCCCACGGCGGCGGGCAGATCTACGAGCCGCTCTCGGCTTCGGTGCGGGCGGCGCTCTCCGAGGCGATCAGCGATCAGGCGGTGCCCCATCTCGCCTTCGACACGGAGCCGGAAGCGCGCGCGTGGCTTGCGGCGATGTCGTATCGCCTTGCCCGGCGCATGCCGGACCGGCGCGCGCGGGAAGAGTTCCTGGTGACGGTGCACTACGAAGCCAAGCGCGCGGGGCTCGATCCGCAGATGGTGCTGGGGTTGATCCAAGTGGAGAGCAATTTCCGCAAGTACGCGGTTTCCGCCGCCGGCGCGAGGGGCTATATGCAGGTGATGCCGTTCTGGGTCAAGTTGATCGGCCACGGCCGGCACAACCTGTTCCATCTGCGCACCAACCTGCGTTTCGGCTGCGTGATCCTGCGGCACTATCTCGATATCGAGGCGGGGGACCTGTTCCGGGCGCTGGGACGCTACAACGGCAGCCTCGGCAAGGGCGAGTATCCCGGCATGGTGCTGCACGCGTGGCGGGTTCAGTGGTCCTACACACTGCCCCCCGCGCGCAGTGCGCCGCGCAACGATCCCCGCACCTGATCGCCCTGCATCCGCGCAGCAAGCGCAGTTCATCGAACCACCGTTGCGGTTCACCGGGACGGCTTCGGATCACGCGACGTGGATGTGCTCCGGCGCGGCCGTAACGGCCACCAGCTCGCCGGAACGGAAGAACTGCTCCAGCGAGAGGCGCATGTGCGCGCTGACCTGTGCGCCGAGTTCCAGTGCCAGCCGGTCGAGGTTGGCATCAGCCTCGTGCGCTGAAACGAGCGCGTCTGCCCGGAACACGAACAGGTTGTAGACCTGGTCCAGGGTGATGCTCGCGGGGTCGTGGCTCAGCACCCAGCCATCCGGCGGTGCGCGGCTCACCCATGACGCAGCCATCATGGCATCGAGCAGCGCCTCGACCCGTTCGACGCCTGCCATCACGCTGGCGTGCAAGCGCGCAAGACGTACGACCTCGCCCTTCTGCTGCGCCTCCCACAGCACCTTGAGTATCCGCATGGCGTCCAGAAAATCGGCCCCGGGCGCGGGCCGGCCTCGCACCGCGCGGGCGCGCAACTCCGGCAGCACCGCCACCACCACTGCTCCGAAGATCACGATCAGCCACGAAATGTAGATCCACAACAGGAAGATTGGCACACTCGCAAACGCGCCATAGACCAGCTTGTGTGTCGGGAACTGGGTGAGATACCACGCGAACCCGCGCTTGCCCGCCTCGAACACGAGACCAGCCAGCACGCCCCCGGCCAGGGCGTCCCTCAACGCGATGTGGCGATTGGGCATGGTGAGATAGAGCAGCGCGAGCGCGAGCGAAGTCAGCACGATGGGCACGGTCTTCAGCAGCGCGACGCCCGCCCCGGGGATATCGCGCACCAGCCCGAGCGACAGGCTGACGAGCCATGAGGTGAGCGAGAGACTCGCGCCGATCAATACCGGGCCGACGGTGAGCAACGTCCAGTAGATGATGGCGCGCTGGAGGACGGAACGGGGACGCGTCACGCGCCAGATCTGGTTGAACGCGTGTTCGATCGTCAGCATCAGCATGACCGCGGTTGCGGTCAGAAATGCGAGTCCGAGCGCCGTCAGCTTCGCAGCGTTGGCGCGGAATTGCTCGGTATAGTTCGCGATCGCATCCGCCGATTCCGGCATCAGGTTCTCCACCACGAACTGTTCGAGCGCCTCGTTCAGATCCCGGAACACCGGAAAAGCCGAGATCAGCGTCAACGCCACCGTCGCAAGCGGCACCAGGGCGAGCAGGGAGGTGAACGTCAGGCTGCCCGCGATCTGCATGCAGTGGTCGTCGTCGAAACGCCGCGCCACCGCACGGATGAATTGGATCAACTCGGCGAGCCTTCTCGGCACGGTGATGCCCCGGGGCACTGGGAGATGCCCTATATAATACTCGCGACTCCCGCAACCCACCCAGGACACCGCGTGCGCGGCAGGCGTGCCATGCAGGAACTGCTCGTTCTCTACTACAGCCGCCACGGCGCCGTGAAACAGATGGCGCACTACGTGGCGCGCGGCGTCGAACAGGTCGCAGGCGTCGCCGCCCGGCTGCGCACGGTTCCGCCCGTGTCAGCGCTGCCGGAGGCAACGGCGCCCGCTGTTCCCGATTCGGGCGCGCCGTACGCGGAACTCAAGGACCTGCGGGAATGCATCGGCCTCGCCCTGGGCTCGCCAACGCGCTTCGGCAACATGGCGGCTCCGCTCAAGCATTTCTGGGATAGGACCGGCGAACTGTGGCTCGCCGGCGAGCT
>Ga0209109_10001934_pt1 | contig 11332 bp, 9 predicted proteins | sample Rifsed10ft2_FD_184004 | JGI IMG/M metagenome (GOLD analysis project Ga0209109, IMG submission 184004) | Soil microbial communities from Rifle, Colorado, USA - sediment 10ft 2 (version 2) | ecosystem: Environmental > Terrestrial > Deep subsurface > Rock core/Sediment | place: Rifle, Colorado... | reverse complement strand
CGGTGGATCTGTCCCGCATACCCCCAATAGCAGGCGCTGATCTCCGTGATGATGACGTCGCCGCGCTGGATGACCCGATCCGAGGGGTTCTGCGCCGGCACGCATCCGTTCGGGTCGTCCATCGGCATGGAGCGGAGGAAGGCGATGTGCGGTATCCCCCCCTCAGCCCGATAGGCGCCTTCAATGATGTGGAGAAGCGCATACTCCCGCATTCCCGGACGGATCTGCGCCTGCAGGGCCTCGATGGTGCGGTCGGTGAATTCGGCGGCGCGCTGCAGCCAGGTGATCTCCTCGTCGGACTTTACCGCCCGCAGCGCGCTGAACTCCGCGGTCACGTCGACAAACTCCACGTCGGGGAGGGCGTTGGCCAGGTGACGGTGGTGCTGGTAGGGCATGCCCATCCCGAACCTCTGGTTGACGCCGATCAGTCCAAGGCGGCCCCGGGTCAATCCAATCTGCCGCAGCCGGGCGGCGACCGTCTCGCCGGGATTGTCGCCGCCCCAGGCAATGATCGGCATGTCACTCACCTGGCGCGCGTTCGGCACGTGATTGACCAAGCCGACATACAGCGCGGCCTCAACCGATTCGTCAGCCGATGCCACGAGGTAGTTGTGATGCAGGTCGAGGTGATTGCTCAGCCAGAAGACGTTGGCCTGATTGTGCCGGTTCGCGCCGGAGTTGCCGAAGATCACCAGCGCCTCCAGGTCATGTCGCCGCATCAGGGCGCGGGCCAGCGCCCAACGCCGGGCCATCTCCGCGGCCGAGAACTTATCCCACATCGGCCAGGTGCTCCCTGATCCAGTCGGCGACGAGCGGGCGGTACTTATAAGGAATGTTGTTGCAGACGTGGTTGCCCTCGGGATACATGACCAGTTCGCCGCGCGGCGCCTCCGCGGCCACCCGCTCCGCCTGCGGCCAGGGGATGAGCCGGTCCTGTTTCCCGAAGACCACGAGCAGCGGCTGCCGCAGGTGGGGCAGCACCGGCTGCAGGTCCAGTTCCGCCGCCCGCGCGCGGGCCTCCGCCTCGTCGCGCGCCCCGCTGTGGTGCGTGAAGGCCTCGCGGGTGAGGGCCGGCAGGCCGTCCCAGCACTCCCCGAAGTTGTACGGCCCGCCGATGGCCACCGCGGCCCGAATCCGCGGCTCGAAGGCGGCGGCGCGCGGCGCGTAATAACCACCCAGACTCACACCCACGGCGCCCACGCGGTCCAGCGCCAGGTCGCGCCGCTTGCTCAACGCATCCAGCACGATCGTCACCGCCACCTCGTAGTCGGGGCGGATGTGGGTGGTGTATCCGGTCTCCCCCTGCCCCGGCCCGTCCAGCGAGAGCGTCGCTAACCCGCGGGCGAGAAAGACGTTCTCCCAGAAGAAGAACTCTTCTTTGGTCGAGTCCAGCCCCGGCAGCAGTAGCGCCAGCGGCGGGCGGGCCGGTGCGGACGGCCGGCGCAGGTTGGCGACCATGGTGGTGCCGTCAAACGGGACCTCCACGCGCTGGGCCGTGGGGTCGAGCAACCGGTGCGCGGCGGACAGACTGGCCACCGCCTTATCCGCAGTCTCGCGGTACCGCTGCATGTCCAGCACCCAGACGAACTTCGCGAAGTGATAGCAGAGGGCGGCGCGCACGTAACCTTCTCCCGCGGTGCGGGTGCGACCTTGGCGCTCCGCATCGCGGGCCAACTCGGCGTGCATCTCCGCCGTCGCTACCCAGGCCTCCAGCCACTGATCCCACCGCTCGATGCCGGACGTAGTGCGCACGAAGTCGTTGTAGTCCACGCCCTGGGCGACGAAGCGCGGGGCCCAGGTGGCGATCGCCGCCCGCACGCGTTCATCGGGCATGGGCGACCACGTCCTGCAGGTCCATCCCGAGGTCTTTGAGCAGCACCAGTGCGGCGTTGCGCCCCGGCCCGGCGGAGACAGAGCCGCCCGGGTGGGTCGTGCCGCCGGTCTGGTAAAGCCCGGCGATGGGCAGGCGGTGCTGCGCCCATCCCGGCGCCGGTCGCAGCCGGCCCGATTGGGCGGGCCCCATGTCGCCGCCGTGGCAGGAGCCGTGCCAGTTGTGCGCGTTGAAGCGCTCCAAGTCGAGTGGGCTCTTCACCCGCACGGCCAGGATGGTGTCGTCGGTCAGGTTGGGCGCATACCGGCGGAGCTGCGCGAGATTCGCCGCGGAGACCGCCTCCTTGATCTCATCCCACCGCTGCGGGCCTTCGGGGAGTTCGTAGGGCTGGAAACCGATCACCTTCAGGGTATGCTTGCCGGCGGGGGCGCGGGACGGATCGGCCACCGTCGGGCAGACGACCAGCAGCACGGGGTCATCCGTCGCCACGATCCCGCGGTGAAACTCGGGTCCGATGCGCAGGACGCGTTCCACCGACGTGGGGACGCCCGCGGCCACAGTGGTCAGCGTTCCCCCGTCGACGGGAAAGCGCGGCGGTGCGGTGGTGGCGTAGTGCGTGGCGAACATCGAGACGCCGGGCTGCCACGTCTCCACGCCGTAGAGGAAGTCGTCACCCCAGGCCGCGCGCGGCGCCATCTCGACCAGGTGCTTGACGTGAACGGAGGAGAGGACCGCCCGGCGCGCCTGGAACCGTTCTCCGCCCGCCGTCTCCACGCCGGTGCACCGGCCCTGCTCGACGAGCAGGCGCACGACGGGACGCTCCGTGAGGATGGTCCCCCCGTGATCGAGGATCAGCCGTTCCAGCGCCCGGGGGAGCGCGTGGGAACCCCCGCGCGGCATCGTCCAGCTGTGCCGCTGCCGGCCGTACATGATCGCGTAGGCCAGCCAGCCGGTGCCGGGGCGGTCGATCGGCTGCACGGTCATGAACGACATCCACAGCATGAAGGCGCGGGTGTGCCAGTCCTGAAAATTCGCGCGGATGATGTCCCAGGCGCTCATGGCCTGGCGGCGCAGCCACCGGCTCCCCTGAGGGTGCTGCGCCAGCAGGTCCTCCAGCGACGGCCCCAGGCCGATGGGGGTGTAGCGGTACTGCCCGAAGACCCCCTTCACCTCGTCGTACTCCGCAATCATCCGGCGATAGACGTCGGCGTCGGCGCGCGAAAACTTGGCGAATTCTTCGCCGGTGCGGTCCAGGTCGCGCCACTGCGTGAGCCAGGTGCCGTCGGGGAAGGGAATGTGCACGACGGGGTCGGGGTAGATGTACTCCAGCCCGTACTCGTCCAGGTGGAGTTCGTTGTCCCGCAGTGTGGGACTGACCTGGATCAGGTTGTGGGCGGTGGAGCAGGTGTCGTGCTGAAAGCCGGGGAGGGTCAGTTCCTCCGTGGCGGTATCCCCGCCGATGACCGGCCGGGCTTCCAGCACCAGGCAGCGCAGCCCCGCCTTCGCCAGGTAGGCCGCGGCCACCAGGCTGTTGTGTCCCGCGCCGGCCACGATGACGTCGTACGTTTCGCTCACGGACACCCTCCCTCCATCACGGAGACGAACTTCGCTTAGCGCTAAGACCCAGCAGGCGCGCGGCGTTCCCGCCGAGGATTTCCGCTTCCTCCGGCGCCGGCAGTCCCAGAGCCCGCACGGCATCGACCGGATGGGCCACGCCCATGTCGAAGGGATAGTCGGAACCGAGCAGGACGTGGTCGGCCCCAGCATACGCGATCAGCGCGCGCAGCAGTGCCGCGTCGTGCGTCACCGTATCGAAGTAGAAGCGCCGCAGTGAGGCCTCCGGCGATTCCCGGAGACGCGATTTCGCCTGCGGCTGGAAGGTGTGGGCGTGGCGCAGGCGGCCGCGCAGCGCCAGGAGGGCGCCACCCCCGTGGGCCAGCAGGACGCACAGGCGCGGGTGGGCTTCCATCACGCCGGCCATGATCAGGTGCGCCGCTGTGACCGTCGTCTCGAGCGGGTTACCGACCGTGTTCCACAGGTAGTAGTCGTCGAACGCCGGCACTTCGAACCCCCGCGTCGTCGGGTGGATGAACACGAGCGCGCCGGTCGCCTCGGCCGCGGCCCAAAACGGGAGGAAGCGGTCGTCACCGAGGTAGACCCCCCGCACGCTGGCCGCCACTTCCACACCGCGCAGGCCCGGCGTGCGCATCAGGCCTTCAAGTTCCCGGGCCGCCGTCTCCGGCGCCTGCAGGGGAACCGTCCCCAGAGCGCTGACCCGACCAGGATACGTCTGCGCCAGGCGGGCCAACGCCTCGTTCTGCATCCGGCCGATGCGGCGCCCGTCCTCAACGTCGGCCTCGTACCGTAGGAGGGAGACCCAGGGACTGAGCACCACGTGGTCCACGCCGGCGGCCTCCTGCGTCTCCAGGATGCGCTCGATCCGCACGAACTCGGCCACCGCAGAGCGGATCTGCCGCCCACCGAACTCGATGACCTGCTGCGCGCCCTGCCAGACGACGCGCGGCCGCCATTCTTCCTCCGGCGCCGCTTCGCGCGTCAGCTCCGGCACGATGATGTGCGCGTGGGCGTCAACGATCACGACAGGCTCCTCTCACCGGTAAAAGACCAGCACCACCGATCCGGCGACGACCAGTATCGCCCCCCGCCACAGTCGCGGCGTCACCTGCTCCACGTGCGCGCCCGCCACGAGCGGCGCCAGCAGGATCGTCGTGGGCACCGAGACGGAGGCCAACGCCAGGACCACAGCGACGGGCGCGAGGGCCAGCGCGACCCAGCGCGCCCAGGTGGACAGACCGACCAGCACCCCGGCGGCCAGTTTGAACTGCAGGGCCTCGCGGGAGACGCGGGCGGGCGTCCGGCGCTGCCGCACCCACAGCCCGCCGCCGTAGGCGGCCGCTGAGGCCGCCAACCCCACCGTCACGCCGATCAGCGGCGAAGGCACCGCGCGCAGCCCGTGCCGGATGAAGATCGGGCTGATCGCCCAGCACAGCGCCGTCGCCAACCCCAGCGCGCTGCCCCGCCAGTCCGGGGGCGACGTCGTGACCACGTCGGCATCCGCTACCGTGATCCCCTCGGGCGCGACCGCCCGGGCGCTGGAAATCGTGTACACGCCGGCCACGGTCAGCAGGATGCCTCCCAGGGCCAGCGCGCCGGGGATCTCGCGCAGGGCCAGGGCGGCGATGATCGTCCCGAACAGCGGGGTCGTCCCGATGAGCGGGCTCGTGCGGGCCGCGCCGATCCGCTTCTGGCTGGCGTTGAGAAGGGTCCAGCCGGCGAAGAAATGGACAAATCCGGCCAGCCCGAAGTAGAACAGCGCCAGCGGCGGTGCCGTGCGGAGCAGGCCGAGGTCCTGTGTGACCAGCGAGACGGCGGCCAGCACGACCGTACTGACCAAGAGTTGGAGGAAGGTGGACGTGTAGACGTCCATCCCCTGAATGGCCCGGCGGTTGAGGGCCTGGAACAGACCGAAGCCGCCGCCGGCCAGCAGGGCCCAGAGCGCGCCGGTCATCGCGGCGCGTCCGCTCCGGGGAGCGCACCGTTTCCCTCGCTGCGCAGCGTGCCCCCCAGGTAAAGTTGCGCGACCGCGGGATCGTGGAGCAACCTTTCCGCGGGACCTTCGAGACGCTCCCGTCCCAGTTCCAGAACGTACCCCCGGTCGGCGATGGCCAGGGCGCTGCGCGCATTCTGCTCCACCATCAGAATGGTCATGCCGGTCTCATCCCGCAGCCGCCGGATCGTCTCGAAGACCATCTGGGCGGTCTTCGGAGCCAGGCCCAGGGAGGGCTCGTCCAGCAGCATCATCCGCGGCACCATCATCAGGGCCCGGCCGATCTCCAGCACCTTCTGCTGCCCGCCGCTGAGGTTGCCGGCGCGTTCGTGCTTTCGCTCCGCGAGCAGGGGAAACATGGCGTAGACACGATCCAGACGGGCGCGCCGCTCCCGGCGGTCCCGCACCGTGTACGCGCCCATGAGCAGGTTCTCGTGCAGGGTCATGTCCGGGAAGGCGCTGTGCCCTTGGGGCACGTGCGCGATGCCGCGGCGCAGCACCAGGTCGGGCCGCAGCCCCGCGATGTCCTTGCCGGCAAAGGTGATCTCTCCCTGCGTGGGCCGCAGCAGCCCGGAGACCGTGCGCAGCACCGTGGACTTCCCCGCCCCGTTGGGACCGATCAGGCAGACCACTTCGCCGGGGTCCACGTGCAGCGTAACGCCCTGCAGCACGTGCACGCCGCTGAGATAGCCGGCGACAACCTGTGTCAATGTCAGTAGCATCGTCAGACGCCCAGATACGCGTCCAGGACCACCGGATCTTGCTGCACGACCGGCGGCGAGCCGGCGGCGATCTTCTGCCCGTGGTTCATCACAATGATGTGGTCGCACAACTCCATGACGACGGTCATGTTGTGCTCCACGACCAGGAAGGTCACACCCTCCCCGTTCAACGCGCGGATGAGGTCCATCATGAAGCGGATAATCGTGGGGTTCACGCCCCCGGTCGGTTCGTCCAGCAGGACGACGTCTGGCTCCGACATCAGGACGGAGGCGAACTCCAGCAGCTTCTGCTGACCGAAGGAGAGCTTGCCGGCCGGCTGCTCTTTCAGGTGCGTCAGGCCCACACGCTCCAGCAGGACCAGTGCTCGTTCCTGTTCGTGGCGGTACATCCCCGGTCCGAGCAGGGCGCGCAGTCCGACCTGCCGCACCGGCACGATCATGTTTTCCAGGACGCTCAGGTCCCAGAAGAGCCGGGTGATCTGAAAGGTCCGGCTCAGGCCCAGGTGGCAGATCCGGGAGGGTGTCAGGCCGGTGATCCGCCGGTCCCGCAGGTAGACTTCGCCGCCGTCGGCGGCATAGATCCCGGTGATCAGGTTGAACAAGGTGGTCTTGCCGGAGCCGTTCGGGCCGATCAGACCCGTGATGCTGCCGGTCCGGACCTCCAGGGAGCAGTCCTTCACCGCGGTAATACCGCCGAAGCTGCGGGTCAGCCCTTCCGTCCACAGCAGGGGAGGCCCGGCGGCGCTCATCGCGGTGCCGGGCGTACCCTGCTGTGAGGATCGCCCGCCGGCGTCGATGCCGTGGCGGCCGACTCGTCCTGGAGTTCCGTCATCAGACGGGCGCCGACGAAGGCGGAGGCGGGGGCGCGGCGGCGCTCCAGCCACTCCTGCAGCGTGGGCAGAATCCCCCGCGGCAGAAATAGAATAATCGCCAGCATCAGCGCCCCGGAAATCGCCAGGTGAATCTGGGTCGCGCCGAAGCGAAAGAGAATGAAGTCACGCGCCGGGATCAGGATGAAGGCGCCGAGGACCGGCCCCCAGACCGTCCCCAATCCGCCGAGCATGGTCATCAGGATCATATCCACGCCGATGCGCAGGTCGAAGGCGAAGACCGGGCTGATGTGCGTCTGAAAGTAGGACCAGATGCCCCCGCCCAGCCCGACGAAGTAGGCGCTGAGGCCAAAGGCCAGGACCTTATAGAGGGTGGTGTTGACGCCGACCATCTCCGCCTTCCCCTCGTCGTCCCGGATGGCCAGCAGGCCGAGACCGAACCGCGAGCGGACGATGAAGGCGGAGACGGCCACCGCGACCAGGGTCCAGATGAGCATGTAGTAGAAGAACGGCAGGCGGGAGAACTCGGGCGACCAGGGAGGCAGCGGCTGACTCAATCCCGGCGCGCCCCCGGTGATACCCCGCAGGTTCAGCGCCAGCAGGCGAAAGATCAGCAGCAGGGCGATCGTCGCGATGACGAAGGCTGACCCCGTGGTGCGCAGCATGATCCACCCGAGGAGCAGCGCCACCGCCACGACGACCAGCGCCAACAGCGGCGCGCTCCAGAGGGGATTCCACCCCCACCGGTTGGCGGCGATCGCGACCAGGTAGGCCCCCAGCCCAAAGAAGGCACTGTGACCCAGTGACTTGTACCCGGTGTAGCCGCCCATGATATTCCAGCTCACGGCCATAGTGGCGCCGAGCAGCGTGTCGAATCCCAGCAAGTGAAAGTAAGGCGCGCGCCAGATCCAGGGATAGGCCAGCAGCGCGAGCACGGCGTAGACCGGCCAGCGGCGGGTGAGGTGCGGCAGCACCGGGGCTAGGCCTCGCGAATCCGCGATCCCAGCAGACCCTGGGGGCGGAAGACCAGGATGAAGAACAGGATCAGGTAGGAGACGATCGGCGACAGGTAGGTCGTAATCGTCACGGCGGCGACCGCCTCGGCCACGCCGATGATCAGGGCACCCACCAGGGCCCCGGGCAGGCTACCCATGCCGCCCAGCACGACGATGGAGAGCATCTTGGAGATCCACGCTTCGTGGCTGCTGGCATTGAACGTCCAGATCAGGCTGAAGACCGCTCCGCCGGCGGCCACGCTGGCCAGGGCCGCGCCGAAGGTCAGCGCCCGAACAAGGGCCACGTTGACCCCGACCAGCTGCGCCGCATCGGGATTCTGGATGGTGGCGCGAATAGCCCGGCCCAGATCGCTCCGGGTGAGGAGGAGGTACAGTACGCCCAGAGCGATGACCGCCGCGGCAAACCCGACCAGCTGGACGATCGGCAGACGGACGGTCAGGTCACCGAGTGCCAGCGGCACGACCTCGCCCGTGTAGGCGGTGCGCACCGAGCGGCCGGTGGTGCGCCACAGGGAGCCCATCACCCCCTCGAGCGTGATGGCCAGGGCGAAGGTCACCAGGACGAGCAGGCCCGGCTCCTGCCGCACGCGCGCGATCAGGTAGCGCTGCACCAGCACGCCGAGGACAAAGAACAGCGGCGCCAGCACCGCGATGGACACGATAGGATCCATCCCCAGCAGTGTGAACAGCCAGTAGGCCAGGTAGGCGCTCAGGACCAGAAAGGCGCCGTGCGCGATGTTGATGACGCGCATGACGCCGAAGATGAGCGTCAGGCCGGAGACCAGCAGCGCGTAGACGCCGCCGGTCAGCAGGCCGCCGATCGCGACCTGGATGAGAACGCTGGTCGGGGGCAAGCTCATGGGCCTGCGTCAGCGGGCGGGAGGATGGCGGACCAAGGGGCCCCCGTGTCGTTCCGGGGAAGGTCCGGCATCCTCCCGCCCTGGACTACCACCTGGGCTTGGGCCAGACCGGCTTCCCCTCCGCCCGATTCGACGGCCAGACGATGAGGAACTTGGGTCCGCGCCACTGCAGGAGCATGAAGCCTCCCTTCGGCCTGCCGACGGCGTCAAAGCTCAGCGGGCCGACGACCGTCCTGTAGGTCCCCCGGTGCAGCTCCTCGATCAGCTGCTTGTTGTCGATCGACTTGAGCTTCTCCACCGCCTGCTGCAGGACCTGACCCACGGTGAACGCATTCGCCGAGTCCTCCTCGATGTCGTCCGGTGTACCACCGAACATCTCGACGTACTTGGCCACGAACTCGGCGTTCTGGTAGTCCTTGGACCCCGCGAACCAGGACATAGAAGCGAACACGCCCTCCGTCGCCCGGCCCAGCCCTTCGCGGAACGGTTTGGGCAGGGAGGGCCCGGTGGTGAAGAACGCGCCGCGCGGCTGGTAGCCGGCCTCGCGGTACGCCCGGATCTGGGCGATGGAGTCCTCCAGGATCGTCCCGCCGACGATCAGGTCCGGGTTGAGGGCCGCGATCTTCGTCGCGATCGCGCGGAAGTCGGTGAGGTCGGCTGGGTAGACCTCGTCGAGAACCAGTTTGATCTTCCCGTACGCGGTCAGCAGGGCCTTCATCCGCTCCACCACGCCGAGCGCAAAGGGATCGTCCTGGCTGATGACGGCGTAGGTTTTCGGCCGGACGTCCGCCGGCAGGCTGAGGATATACTTGGCAAACGGATCGGCCTGCTTGTCTCCCGACGCCGGCTGCGCGAAGAAGACGTTCCGCAGCCCCCGGTTGAAGACGCCCGGCGCACCACCGGCCGGTTCGACGAAGGCGTAGCCGTAGCGGGCGGCGACTTCAGAGGTGGGAATCACCAGGAAACTGGAGAACGGTCCCACCACCAGGTCCACCTTGTCCACGGTAATGAGCCGCTCGTAGTCCGCGACCGCGGTCCGCTGGACGCTGGCGTTGTCCAGCACAGTCAGCTGCACCGGACGGCCGAGCATGCCGCCAGTGTCATTGACGATCTTGACCCAGACCTCGTACCCCCGCTTGGCCGCGGTCCCAGGCTCGCTGAAGCGCCCGGTCAACGGCAGCGAGGCACCGATGCGGATCGGCGGGCCCGCCGGGGCCGCGTTGAGGTACGTCGTCATCAGCAGAAACAGGATCACCATCCCTGCCATAAGCAGATGCCACCGCCTCATGCCATCACCCTCCCCCCTGATTTGCCTTCGTCTGGCGTGCGTCAACTCAAGCCCGGCTTCAGCCACGCGTCGTGCTCCCCTCGAACTTGCTCGACGCCACCACGACTTCCAGCGGCGATCCTTCGCGATTCAGCTGCGACTGCGTCTCGCGCGTCGCCGGCAGTGGTCCGGTCGCCGTGTAGTAGCGCGTCCCGGCGACGAGCAACTCCTCGGCCGGGAAGCGCGTAATCACCTCGCACCCATCCTTCGTTACCACCAGCTGCTCCTCGATGCGTGCGGCGGACCAGCCGTCGGTGGCGGGCCAGAAGGTCTCCAGCGCGAAGACCATGCTCTCTTCGATCACCTCGGGATAATCGAAGGACGAGAGGCGACTGAAGATCGGCTTCTCCCAAATAGAGAGCCCCACGCCGTGCCCGTACTGCAGGGCGAAGGCCGCCTCCTCGTTGGCGAACCCGAACTCCTCCGCCTTCGGCCAGACCTTCACCACATCCGCCGTCGTGACGCCCGGCCGGATCAGGCTGATCGCCGCGTCGAGGTAATCTCGGCAACGCCTGTAGGCGTCCACCATGGCCGGCGAGGCGCTGCCCACGGCGATCGTGCGGTAGTAACAAGTGCGATAGCCGTTGTAGCTGTGCAGGATGTCAAAGTAGGCCGGGTCGCCGGGCCGCAGCACCCGGTCCGTGTAGACGTGCGGATGCGGATTGCAGCGCTCCCCGCTGATGGCGTTGACCCCTTCCACATGCTCCGAGCCCAGGTCGTACAGGACCTTGCTGACCAGGCCGACACACTCGTTCTCCCGCATGCCCGGCCGCATCTGCCGGTAGAGTTCCTCATAGGCAGCGTCGGCCATCATGCAGGCGGTCACGAGGAGGGTGATCTCGTCCGGCGTCTTGATCCGGCGCACCTGCTGCATCAACTGCTGGCCGTCCACGACCTTCAGGCCCTCCGCCTGCAGGGCGAAGAGCACGGTCAGCTCGACCACATCCACGCCGAGCGGCTCCTTGTGCAGGTTCCGCGCCTCCAGCTCGATGCGGATCTTCTTGGCCACATCCCGCGCCCGCTCCGGGTACGCGCCCCGCAGGGTGGAGATGCCGGCGCGCGAGCGCTCGCCCAGCCAGGGGCAGTAGAGCTGGTGGTGCCGCGCCGCGGAGCCGAAGTCCCAAAGGATCGGCTCGTCGTCCTGGGGCAGGAGCGTGAAGCGGACGAGTTTGTCCATT
>Ga0209109_10001931_pt1 | contig 11335 bp, 17 predicted proteins | sample Rifsed10ft2_FD_184004 | JGI IMG/M metagenome (GOLD analysis project Ga0209109, IMG submission 184004) | Soil microbial communities from Rifle, Colorado, USA - sediment 10ft 2 (version 2) | ecosystem: Environmental > Terrestrial > Deep subsurface > Rock core/Sediment | place: Rifle, Colorado... | reverse complement strand
ATCCTGCTAGGGTCTCCGTCACGCGTAGGTAGAGCTACCTGCGCGGACCCAATGTCGGGGCTGGGCCCAATCCTGGGTCGCGGGGCTCGAGCCTATCTTACAGCTTCGATAGGCATATAAGGAATAGCGGTCGAGGCTACCACTTGTGACGGCCTTCGTTACCTGGAACAGGCCACGCGTGATCCAGAGCCGCGCCGAGGCAGGAGGCCGATCACATTCGCCCGTGCGACTGAACCTATCGATTCCGAGAAGCACCACGCGCCTGCGTTTGCCAGAGCCACCAATAGACGGCTGTATTGAGGACGACCACCACTGTGCCCAACAGCAACTGAAGGTCTCGTGTCAGGTCCCCAGGGTAGAGGATCGGCAACAGGTAGCGTGCCGTGAAGTCGTGTGCATCGGCGCCCTCGCTACCCTGCATGCGCAGCCAATTTTCCAGCGGTGTGAGCGGGCAGATCCAGCCTGTGAATTCGACGACCGCGCCCCACACAGCCGCCGGCAGGTGCAGCCACGCGATCCACCGCCACCTCAGCACAAGTAGCCCGCCGCACAGGACGAAGACCACAAACGCCAGGTGAACAATCAGAACCAGATCGGCCAGGAGTGGGTACATCATCGCACTCAGTTAGTAGGCTGCGAAACAATATGTTGGCACATGAGAACTTCGATGGTTCGAACGTCTGGGACAGCAGGAGAACCTCGCGCAGGATGCTCAAAAAGACCAGACTTCTCACCCACCCAACCCTGGCGCGCCGAGACGCGTCTGGTCCCAAGCAAGGCCGCAGCAAACGAAGAAGCGAGGCCTACGCTTCGGTACATTGAGCCTCTGAGCGCGGTGAGAACGATGCTGGCGGATTTTTTCAGCATCCTGTTAGAACAACGAAGGGGGGTCGGTCGGTTTCGGATAGATCAGCGCTCCCTTCTCGAAATGGGCAAATGACGTGAGGGCGTGCGGGGTGGCTTTCTCGGGAGACATGATATGCCGGATGTCCCAACCACGGGTCACCAGCGCATCGGCAATCAACGACCGATGGCAGCGCCACGGCACCGCTTCTGCGCACATGATGGCTGATGGTTGCAATCGGCTTTCAGCCATCAGCTCTTCTAATGCGTTCAAGAATTCGTCCGTCTGCATATAGTCGGCGTACCCGCGAAAACTGGCATTGCGCCATCCGTCGTTTACGGAATCCTTCTTCGGTTTTCGTAAGCCGCCCAACTCCGGCAGGTGGCGATACTGGAGCCCGGCATCGCGCAACGACTGGGCCAGCGTATCCCTATTGAACTGCGGATTGTAGCGGGATCGAGGAACGGTACGAACATCGACGAGAAGACTGATCTGATGGGCGCGCAACAAGCCGATGAATTCATCGATCGGTCTCGTCGAATGGCCGAGAGTCCAGAGGGATACAGACATGTCGCGTTGATTGTGGCACAGCGAAGGGCCGATCTCTATGGGCGGAACCCCGTAGGATAGCCTAGCGAGACTGGCGGGACGAGCGAGGGTTGATCTGATTTATCTGGTCTGTCTGGTTCATCTGGTTAGTCTCGTTCAACCAAACAAACCAAACAGACCAAATAGACAAGAGAAACCAGCCGGTCCTCGCGCTTCACGCCACCTAGTCAGGAGGGACTGTTGCGGGATTCAGTTCCAGCAGGCGGTGGTGGCCGTTGGACACATGTTCGATTGTGAAGAGGCGCTCGCCAACGTGGATGGTGGCCGCCATCACACTGCCGTTGATGAAAAAAGTAAAGTCCCCGTGAGGGGTGCTCTTGAGGAGCCCGCGTATGACGGCTGAGTCGTTGATCCGGGAGATGGTGGAGATGATGTCCAACTCATACCTGGTGCCATCGAAGAGTTCGATGGCGACGGGGGGATGTGGCCTGGCGGCAGCATCTTGCAAAGTATGAAGCGACTGGGGGTTCAATGTGATGGCTCGGTCGCGGAGGACCCAGGGCTTTCGTGGGGCCGGTGCTTGATCGGGCACGCTCTGCCACACACTCGAAGGCAGAGGAGGCTCATCGGCCCACACAGGAAAAGAAAACAAACAACTGAGTAGTCCGACAAGAAGCAGGCGCCGGTATGGCAAGTGGTCTGACCTGTTCAACGCGAGAGTTATCAAAGGTTGCTGGCCTGCTGAGCCCATATCGTCAGTTCTCCCGCATCTTCCAGGACATCCACCGGGACTTCGTAATAGGTGTTGAGGGTTTGTTTGGCGTTGGGTCTGAATCGCTTCATCTCGCGCTCGCGATATCGTGGCGCTGTGGCCGCATTCGTCTTGAAATAGAGCCGTCCCTTATGGATGATGCCGAAGAACACCCTACCACAGTACAGCCCGTATCCGCCGAACATCGCTCGGTGGGTCAGGCCGGGTAGCCCGTTGAGTTGATCCAGCACGAAATCTCTGAACCCGTCATGCTTCGGAGCCACGGTAGCCTCACAGGGGTTTGTGCGCCACGACCATTCTGACGGCGAAGGGAAAGGTGATTCTGTTGCCACGCTGGTATTGGCTTGCAGTCTGGGTGATGAGGCGCCTCACCTCTTGAATCTGGGTTGCCGAGAGTTTTGCCATGAGATTCTGTATCGGTGCCGCGATTTCCGTGAGGCTCGTGTAGTACTCATCGGCTGACGCATACGACCATTCGGCGAGAAATTCTTGGTCAATCACATCGACTAATCCGACCTGTTGCAGGATCCCAGCGAGATCGCCTGGTTTGGCGAGGCGAAAAATGCCGGGAGCTGTGGGGTCTGGTGGCGGCAGTTCAAACACCTGCTTAATCGCCTCCATTGAGAGGCCGATCGAGGGATTCTTGTCCGGCGAAGACCAGACAGCCGCCGCGACCCAGCAACCGGGTTTCAGGACGCGTGCAATCTCGGCTGCAGCCTTCGGAATCTCGGGAAGAAACATCAGGCAGAAGCGGCTGGTCACTGCATCGAACGAGTTCGCCTCAAACGGAAGTGCCGCCACGTCATCTGTGCGGAATGTCACATTCGCCAATCCAAGCGCCGTCGCTTTGCGCCGCGCAACGGCGAGCATCTGCTCGGCGAGGTCTATCCCAATCACGCTTCCGCTCGGTCCAACGGTTTGGGCGCCAAGGAGTGCGGGATAGCCGGTGCCTGAACCCAGGTCGAGCACCCGCATGCCCGCCCGCAGCCGCGCATCGGCCACGAGCCTGTGATTCAGAAACGCCATCTGCTCGTCGAAAAAACGATCCCACTTTTCCCAGCCGCCGGCTACCCGGTTCCAATCCTGCCGTTGGCCTTCAATCATCTGTTCCGGTGTCTGGCCCATCGTCTCTTTCCTTTCGGCAGGTTACTTGATCGTGTGCAATGTGTCGCGTAGCTCCTTCAGTTCGGCACTCAAGAGATCAAGGTGCAGGTCGCGCTGTGGCTGGTCGTCCTTGAATTTCCAGAGCCGCTTGAAGATGGCCATCAACTCCTTCTTATGCGTTACGGCCAAGTCGTAAGCCGGCGTCTTGGCCTGCGCGTCCGTCACACCGCAGAACGCGTCATTGAGCGCATGGAACTGATTGTGTAGGTCGTCGAAGGCTGTGTCGATACCTTTTCCGCCTTTGGCCTTGCTCGCCGACGCCTCCATCATGTTCGTCAGGTTGATCATGGTCTCAACCCCGCTCGCGCCTTTCGCTTGCATCGCATAGTCGCCTGCTCGGGGATAGAACAAATAGCTACAGCCGGAGAGCCCGACCAGCAGCATTGAAAGCGCGAACAGTCCAATCATCCGTTGCATGGGAACCTCCCTGTCGTCATGAATGCCGAGTCGAGATAGATATTGGATTGCTCACTCGGCGACGCGGTGAACGATATGTTCTGATGGATCATCTTCGCCATGGTTGGTTCGTTCCTGATCAGACAGACAACGAGAGGCTTCCCGTGTGCTGATGCCCACACGGGAAAGCCTCCCTGCGTCAAGAATTTCATTAGACCGTGACGGTCACGGTCTTGATCGCCGCCTTCACTTTGGCCGCCATCTCCGGAGGCAGTGATTCCATCTTATGGCACGCCTTCGCGTGCATGGCCCCTAACTGCAAGACCTCTGCTTCCGTTTCAGCCCGCACCTGGAATGCGCAGCCGGCCTTGGGGTCAACATCCAGACATCCCAGTTGCTTATATTGTTTGGTCGCCATGATCCTTCCCTCCTTTGTGGTTAGGTGAATGATGGGGCTCTACTTCGCACGGGTAAATTCAAACCGATGCGGCACCTCCGTTCCATCCTTGCTGAGCGTCCATTCCTGGGTAAAATGATCCTGATCCTGAAAGGTAAATGAGACCTTGTGCATGTGTGGGTCTGTTGGTTGGGCGAGATTCGTGATGTCTACGAAGTTGAAGGCCAGTCTCTTGGCGGCACTTTCGGGCATGGTGGCACGCATGCGGGGCTGGTTGCCGAGCTTACAGTAATGGGTCAGCATCAGGCTGCCCTTGTCGGCATGGTACATCGTCATCATCACCGGCTTCTCCGCCTTCATCATCGTCTCTACGAGGCTCGTGCCACCGCCAGTCCACTGATACGATGCGGTCATCGGTTTCCCCTCCGGGTCCTTGCCTTGCCATTCACCGACGAGCGAAGCCAGGGGGCCGAAGTCGGGAGCTTTCGAGTTATCAGCCTGTACCTGTTGGAGCGGCCCTGCGACAGCGTACAGGATGAGAGAAAGGGCGATGAACCACTTCATGGGAGACCTCCTTAGGTAAGCGATACGGTTTGCAGTCAAATACTTTGTCCAACCCAGGTCAATACTGCGCAGCTTCCGGCGCTGACATCGCGTAGAAGAACTCTTCTTTGACGACTTTTCCATTTTGAACCGTATAGAGACCTGTTTCGTCCATCGTCATGCGTTTCCCCGTGTGCTTAGGCGTGACGTCATACTTGAAATGAAGGATGAAGCGATCACCGTGGGGATAGGGCCCGTCAACTGTGCCGCTGTAGATCTGATGATTGTCGACCCACCACTGATTCTTGCTCTTGATGGCCTGGATGCCTTTTTGAGTCTGACCCATGCCTGGCATGGCAACAGGCTCGACGCTTTCGATATTCGGCGAGTAGAAGCGATCGATCGCCTCCTGATTTTTACCCTGCTTACACAGTGCTGCCACTTCCTTCCCGACGTCTACTGTCGTCATAATGAGATCCTCCTTGGTTAGCGGGTGATGGTTCACGGGACACGATGCACTGATCACACTCCCTGAAGTAATCCGGTTGAGCTTGTCCGGTTCCTCTCTCTATGTCGCAGTGAATGCCAAAGCGCCTTTTATGCAACCATCACCAGTTCCTTCAGCCGTTGCCGCCACAGCCGATCTGGCTCGGTCTTGCGGACGGTTTGATGATGAACCGCGATCACAGGATCGACGATCGCGCCGCAATTGAGGCAGCGCCAGCCGGAGATCTCATATCCCGCAGAGTCCAATTCAAGATTGTCATACCGTTCTTGAACCATCAGCCCATCACAACGTTGGCATGTCATAGGCCACCTCCTCTTCCCGATGATCGCGAACTCGTTGAGTATTGAACGAACGTTCCATAATAGGTCAGAAAATATCGGTTCAGTCTAAGATCGAGAGCGCAGTCTCTGCCGCCTGGTTTACCGCGTCAGCCGACGCTCCGGCTTTGATCATCACAATGGTTCCTTGCAGCATCGTCGTGAGAAAGCGCGCCAGCGTCCGAGGATCTTTATCATTGTTCAATTCACCCTGCTGTTTGGCGCGGGCCAAGACTCGAAAGAAGTTGTCTTCAGCCATTTGGAGGATCTGGCGGAGCGTGCCAGCGATCTCTTTCTCATGCGGCGACAATTCCATCACCGTGTTGGCGATGAGGCAGCCTCGGCGCTGCGGATCAGCGAGGCCGCCTTCGATCATGCCATGGATAAATAGGCGGAGTGTTGGAAGCGCTGGACCCGGTTGATCGAGCAACGAGAATTTCTCGCCGACGAATCCGTGGCAGTATCGGTCAATCACTTTTAAGAAAAGCTGGCGCTTGTCGCCGAAGGTGTCGTAGAGCGAACCGCGATTCAGATCCATAGCCTCCAACAGATCTTCCATCGACGTAGCTTCATATCCCTTGTGCCAGAAGACCTGCATGGCCTTCTCGACGGCGTCGTCTGGGTTGAATTCCTTTGGGCGGGGCATGGGGGGCTCTCCTGTATTCCTGTCTCGGCAAGTAAGGTAGCATATATTGGAATGATCGATCAATAACAGGCGTTCTATCATCTCTCCCGCCGGAAGGCGCTGCCATGTGGGGTATGTCAGGGAATGGGGAACGTAGTCTACGTAGTTCTATGGCCCCAGTCTGACTTCTATACAATAACGAGGACGATGTACTATAACGTCTCAACCACCTGGGTGCCGAAAATCCGGAAGTTGGGGGCGACAAAGGTCTTCATGACGGTGGAGAGGATTCAATGAAGCAGATCATTGAATATATACGGTCATTCAGCAAGGCACTCCTGCGGAAAATGGGTGTGCATGGTGCGGAACATTCTCGTCATGAAACCGTACGGCGGGGCGGAAGGTCTCTTCGAGCCGAACGTCGGCGGGAAACACGAAGCCCGAGGATTAGTCCCTGCACCTATGGCTTGATGCGCTCGGTGGATCGCGATGGCGTGATCCTCGAAGAGGGGCATGGCACGGCGGTTAACGGTAGTTCAACCGGAATGCGACTTCTGCTCGGCATCGCTCCGTCCAAAGGGCAGCTTTTGGAAATTCAAACCGGCCATTCGACGCACGGGGGTGCGATCTGTCTCGTAGAAGTCTGTTGGACGAAACCGCTGCGAGAAGATGCGCAAGGAGCGCTGTACCTCGTCGGATGTCGCCAGGACTTCGGCACCACGCGCAGCGAAGCCATCTAGCTCGCGACGCGCATTCCCCCTAGCATCCTTCTGTGAACAACCATCTTTCCTGCCTGGCCAGTCCATCCTCGATCTTTCCACGGTGAGGCCTTAGCAGGCCGAAAATACTTTGAGCACGGTGGAAATTCAAAGGCTCACACGTCGAGCAAGCTCGGTCTGGCTGGTTGATCTGGTTTATCCGGTTAGTCTGGTTCATCCAAATAAACGAGACAGACCGAACAGACCAAATGAACAATTCAAGCTGGCGGAACTTTTCAGCGTCCTGCTAGAATCGCTCCGCAATGCCAATAGAAACGTTTACCGCACAAGTTGAGTGGATCGAGAACCTTACTCACGACGTACGCCGGCTCGACCTACGGTTGATCGAGCCGAAGGCCATCAACTTTAGGCCTGGCCAGTTCATCTCGTTTGAAATGCCGGATCCGCAAACCGGACGTCTCCTCACGCGGGCCTATTCCATCGCCTCGCAACCCAGCCGATCGGGCGGCATCACGCTATTGTTCAATCTGGTATCGGGCGGTCCTGGCTCCGGCTTTCTGTTCCATCTCACAGCAGGAGAGAAGACGCAGTTCAAAGGGCCGGCGGGGCATTTCTATCTGCGTGACGATCCGAATCGCGAATTGCTGTTTGTCGCCAGTGGCACCGGCATTGCGCCGATCCGGTCCATGTTGCTGGCGAATGCGGAGCGTCCCGATCCGAGACCGGCGACGTTGTTCTGGGGCCTGCGCAGTCAGCGGGATTTGTACGATCAGGAGGAGCTGGCCGAGCTGACCAGGCATACTCCGAGCCTCACGGCCATCAGCACACTCTCTCGTCCCGAGCCAGGCTGGTCAGGCTCATCCGGCCGCGTGCTACGGCTGATTGAAGAGCGGATTGCTTCGGTCAAGAACCTCGCCGTCTATCTCTGCGGGAACAGCGCCATGATTGCCGACGCCACGACGTTGCTCCAGAAGAAAGGCCTGTGTCCCATTTACCGCGAAAAATACTACGACGACACAGGCTGCCCTTGAGAGGGCATAGGTGATTTTGCGGAGGCGCGCAGTGGGAGACCAATCGGGCCACCCTTTGTTCGGAGAATCAAACGAGCTTGGAAGGAGCATGTCTTTCTTTAAGAAGGTGAACCTGTGAACCGCTTGAAAGACAAAATCGCGATTGTGACAGGCAGCAGCAGCGGCATCGGCAAGGCGATCGCGCTGCGGTTCGGAACCGAAGGCGCGAAGGTCGTCGTCACGGCCAGACGAATGGCGCTCTGCGAGCAGACCGTCGCGCAGATCACGAAGGACGGCGGCGAGGCATGGGCCATTCAAACCGACGTGGCCGATGAGCGCCAGGTGGAACGACTGATCCAGAAGACGGTCACGCATTATGGGCGGCTGGACATTCTCGTGAACAACGCCGGGGTGGTTGCGGGCGGGCGGTTAGCCGAGACGACGACAAAGGCATTCGATGAGGTGATGGGCGTGAATCTGCGCGGCACATTCTTCTGTTGTCGGGCTGGATTCACGCAGATGAAGAAGCAAGGCGGGGGGATCATCATCAACATGTCGAGCGTCGCCGGCGTGCAGGCCTGGGCTGGCACTGGCATCTATAGTGCGTCGAAGCACGGCATCCTGGCGTTGACGAAATCGCTGGCCGACGAAGGCCGCCCGCACCACATTAAAGTCAGCGCCATCTGTCCAGGCGGCGTGGCCGACGATCTCGTCGACGCATCGCAAGAGGAGATTCTCCATAGCGAGAAGATCGATCCGTTTGACGTGGCTGAAACAGCGGTCTATCTGGCGACCCTAGGCAAGTATTCCGTGGTGCATCAGATCGTCATCGATCGATTAGGGGCTGATTGGTAAAGAGGGGATGTTTGGATGTGTGACCAGCGCAAAGTGGTCGGGAGTCTTTTCTTACCCGCTCAGGGCAATGAAGACCCCCGACCCCTCTGATCGCCGCAGTTAGCTCAGCGGTGGAACCACCCCGGCAAATGTCAACAGATCGGTGACGCGAAAGTCACCAGCTTTTTTAGATGGCAGAACGGGTGTCCAGTTTGGCTGAGCGGCCAGATAGGACGACTCATCGGCCTTCAGCAGGCCGATAAAGACTTCACCGACGATGCGGCCTCCCACCGGTCCTAAGCGGAGACCATTCTCAAGGAGCTCCGCCTCTTTTAATATATAATACCAAAGCGGGGTGCTCTTCTCCATGTCAAAGGGCTTGAGCATATCCAGCTGGGCGGAAGTCAACACCGGAAGGCCCATCCTCCGTGCAATCGCCTGGCCGGACGGTATGCCGAAATTGACGTGGCGCATCAGATTGCGCGAGGCCAACGACGTGACCCCGTCGGCCGGCAGACCCGGCGCGGCTACACCACGCGACCCAGGAAGCAACATCATCACGCTGGAGAGTTTCCCGTCAATCTTCTTGTTATTCCGGGACCTCCCGTCGTCGAAATCGAAGAACGTTTGCCAGTCGACAAATCGACGGGGGGCGCGCTTCCCGCCGCGTAGATCATTCGGATCCTCTAGGCCGAGGTCTTGGGTATCGTCAAAGACGAACGCAAAGAACTCCTGTCCATCGACGGGGCCAAAGTTAACCCAGTAGCTCGGACGAATTTGCGAATGGCCGAAGCGATAGGCGGCCACTGAAAATTCGATAGGGATCAACGCATTGCGTTTGTTGACTTCATAGAAGCGGAGTCCCTTGTTGAGGATATCCTTGACGCGCTCTTGTCCGATTGTGAGTGGCAGGAATTCGTGCAGGATGATCCACTGATAGTGCCAGCGGACCTGGCGTTGGGCCAGCTGGAAGATCTGCTCGGCGGATTGACCGGCGTTCGCCGGGTCAGCCCGGAGGTGGTCGATCACCGCGTTATGAAAACGCAGCATCGCCAGATGGAACTGCGCAAGGATCACGTGTTCGTCGTTCCGGCTATCGCCCAGGATGGCGGTACAATTATTGACTTGATCACAGGGTAAACGTGGTAAATCGTACCGGGGTTTTTTATCGCGCGAGACGAGGTGTGAGCCTGGAATGGGATCGACGCGTAGCTTGAAATCCACGGAACTCAGGTCGTACAACTCCGGAGATTCTTTGGGTCCACTCCCGTACACACTGTCTAGATCGAACGCCGCGGTGCGAAAGTTCGTTGTCTTTCCAGGGTGGCTCCGTTCGAGCAAGGGGGATCGTGGGTCGAGTGTGATATCGTGGTCCAGGAATTGACCGAAGAAGGTCACGCCGGCCGTCATGTTGGGATTGTCGGGATTGTTCAAACTAAGATTCGGTTCCGTGATGGACAGAATGGGATTGGTCAGATTATCTCTCGCATCGATCAAGCCATCTTTTTCGCCTAGCTTCTTGGCCTGTTCCCGCGCCTCATCGGTCGGCCTGGCGAAGGGCGGCAACTCCGGAAACATGCGCGTAAAGGAATTTTCCGGCGTGTAAGGCCGGTCCCGCAGACCCGGAAGGTGCAGATTGTTTCTTCCATCCCCTCCTCTTCCGTCCCTTCCATCAGCGTGAGCCACGGGGAGACTGAACAGCGCCGTAGAGCACAGCACTCCTGCTAGACCAGCCGACAGGAACTTCTTACAATGATGCGACATCGTGTACTCCTTAATGATGTTACAGGTACTCCGAAATCCGGGATTCCAGAATTATTTCCCGGGGTGAACCAGATGCACGCCATACGTCAGCAAGACCTGGACCAAGGAGAGCGAGTCATCCATCGCGTTTATTAAACGTATAAAACGTATGAACAGAGTTCTGTGGATTGCACTCTCGTGGGTGGACTCTATGCGAAGGCGGACTGTATGCGTGTATGAGAAAACGGACTGTATTTGAAAGCATCCATTGCTTCTAAGAAAGATACAATGTGGCCCTTCACACCAGCGTAGCCGGCTAGCATATTTGTAGAGTGTGGCTTTCGGCAGGTGAGGAACGAAGAGTCCCCAGAGTCCTGTGGCGCTCGGTTGGTCATGGGGTGACAGCGATCGTCTCACCGGATGAAGTTGCCGGAAGAGTGGTGTGAAACAGTAGGTATTATAATTTTCTGTTGTGGTGCCGTCGTGCTGAGTTGTGCTCAACCGATACGGCGGGAACTGGTTTCCTGACGGGACGATGGCTTCGAACATGCGGGCCTCATGCAGAAGCATCGTTTCGAGACTCGTCTACTACGACATGACCTCGATCCTGAAACGCGGGGCATTGATAGATAGAGAAAGAGACAATGTTCTCTGTGGCCGTCCTGGCATGAATTGCATCGAAAAAGACGACTCTCGTTGCATTGCGGCAGTGGTTTCCGGATACTGCGTGAAAGATTCTGGGCCCCGCGTCATTCTTTCAGTCGACTAGAGGTATTGAATGTCTTCGATTGCTTTGGCCCTGCTCATCTTTGGCTTGTGCTATCTGGTCATCATCACCGAGCGGATCCACAAGACGATTGTGGCGCTGCTCGGGGCGGCGGTGATGATCGGGCTCGGCGTGGTGTCGCAAGACG
>Ga0209109_10001926_pt1 | contig 11351 bp, 11 predicted proteins | sample Rifsed10ft2_FD_184004 | JGI IMG/M metagenome (GOLD analysis project Ga0209109, IMG submission 184004) | Soil microbial communities from Rifle, Colorado, USA - sediment 10ft 2 (version 2) | ecosystem: Environmental > Terrestrial > Deep subsurface > Rock core/Sediment | place: Rifle, Colorado... | reverse complement strand
TACTGTGATAACCGTTTAATCCTCTCATTTCCAGTCATAAGAAATTATGTCCGTGATGAATTTGCCAAAAATATTGAAAAACAATTTGGTAAACCTGATGTTATTGCTGGTGTAGCCACTGGAGCGATAGGAATTGGTATGCTAGTTGCAGAGAGTTTAGGGCTACCATTTGTGTATGTTCGCCCAGAAGCAAAAAAACACGGACGATTAAACCAAGTAGAAGGTTTTTTACAAAAAGGACAAAATGTTGTCGTTGTAGAGGATTTGATAAGTACAGGAAACAGTAGTTTACTTGCAGTTGAAGCTTTGCGTGCAGCAGGAGCCAACATAAAAGGTATGGCAGCAATATTCACTTATGGATTTGATGTTGCAGAACAAAATTTTAAAAATGCCAATATCGATTTATTGACATTAAGCAATTATCAAAATTTGTTGAATTTGGCTGTTGCCAAAAAATATATTACAGAAAAAGAGGAACAAACTTTAAGAGAATGGAACGTGAGTCCATCCACTTGGGGCGTCTAAATAAAAATACAATAATCCAAAACATATGAACTTAGAAAGTCCAAAAGTTACTGTCGAAAAATCAGCACAAGAATTATTTGATTTATTGAGCAATGTCCAAAATTTTGAAAAATTAATGCCTGAGAATATTGCGAAATTTGAAGTTATCGGTGACGATGCTTTTATTTTTGGATTGAAAGGTATGCCGGAAATAAAATTAAAAATGAAAGAAAAAGTAGCGCCAAACAAAATTGTTTTGGGTGCTGCCAGCGATAAACTTCCATTTACATTAGTTGCTAACATTAACGCAATTACTGACAACTCAAGCGATGTTAAGCTTGATTTTGAAGGAGATTTTAATCCTATGATGGCAATGATGATAAAAGGCCCTATTGGAAAATTTATCGAAACTTTAGCCACCAATATGGTGAAATTGTAAAAATCAATTATAAACTGATTAAGAACCTCTTAGTGCAAACTGAGAGTTTTTTTTTACAGCTAATTTAAATTAAAATGAAATCCTATATCATTGAAAATACAATAGAAAGCGATTTACAACTCATCTGCTGGATGTTTGATGAAGCAATTTTATATCAGAAACTAAAAAACTATCCCGTTTGGAATGGCTATGACGTAGCAGTTTTACAAAATGATATAGCGCAAAAAATACAATACAAAATTGTAGTTAATGGTGAGATTGCCTGTATTTTCAGCGTCTGTTATACTGATCCGATTATTTGGGGTAAAAAAGATAAAGGTGACGCCATTTATTTACATCGCATTGTAGTAAATCCGAAGCACAAAGGACAAAAGCATTTTGAAAAAATATTTGCTTGGGCTAAAAATCACGCAATAGAAAATGACTTTAATTTTATAAGAATGGATACTTGGGCAGATAATCCAACCATCATTTCTTATTATTGCAGTTTTGGATTTGAATTCCTAACTAATTTTACTACTCCGAATACATCTGATTTACCAGTGCAACATAGAAATATAAAATTAGCTTTATTGGAATATAAGGCTAAATAGCAATCTAATTATAATCAATACAACATTTGAATTTCCTTAATATCAAATTCAGAAATACTATCATCTTCCAAGAGAATTTCGAGTTTACCAATTGCTGATATACCTTGAATAATTCCCATAAAATTTTGATTATTTACATCCGAAAAAGGCATTGGAATTCCTTTTTTAAATAACTTACTGGAGTAATCCTGCCATAAAATATCTGATTGTTGATTCCATTCTTCACTCTTTTTCTTTAGATTATCAATAATCGTAAAGAGCAGCTCCTCTTTGTCAAATCTGGTTTTGCATATAACCGCAAGTGAAGACGCTTTAGGCAAATTTTCAAAATTACTTTGATTCACATTTAACCCTAAACCGACAATAGAAACAATACTTCCGTCACTTTTAATGCTGTTTTCAATCAAAATGCCACCTATTTTTTTATTGTATGACATTATGTCGTTTGGCCATTTGATACTAAGATCCGGAATCTTATAGGATTCAAGAGCTTCAATTACCGCAAGAGAGACTACAATATTGAGATTATAAATCTGACAAATATCTGATAAAAAATCCTTTACCAAAACACTCAACATTAAGTTTTTACCTGCCTCAGAAGCCCAAACAGCTCCCATCTGCCCTTTTCCCTTTGTTTGATTTTCAGCAGTAACAACTGTAAAATTTTCCAGTTCTTGTTTGTTCGATAATCCTTTTAGAAACTCATTTGTTGAATCTATGGCATCGAGTTTGATTAGTTTCATATACCTTCTTTTGTGAAACAGAATTTAATATTATGTTAAGGTTCAAAAATAATCACAAAAAATGGTAACTTTACAAACTTATTTAAAAATAATTCATGGCGAAAAAGACTATAAATAATGATGACCTGTTGGCAAACATCATTAAGGGGATTGAAGAGGTAAAAGGAAATGATATCGATATTCTTGATTTAAGAGAAATAGACACGGCAGTTTGTGACTATTTTATCATCTGCAATGGTACTTCAAACACACAGGTTAACGCTATTGTTAACTCAATTCAAAAAACAGTATCGAAAGAATTGAAAGACAAGCCTTGGCATGTTGAAGGAACTGACAATGCCGAATGGGTCCTTATGGATTATGTAAACATAGTTGTCCATGTTTTCCAAAAACACATCCGTGAATATTACAATATCGAGAGTCTTTGGGGTGATGCAAAAATCACTACGATCCAAAACAAATACTAAAGAAACAACTTATAATGGCTAAAGATAATAATCCAAATTCGAATAAATTCAAAGTAAGTCCTTGGTTAATTTACACTGCAATATTATTAATTTTTCTGTTTATAAGTTTTATAACTGGGGGATCTAGCTTACAAGAGCCTTCACAATTAAGTTCTTCTAAATTTAACACCTATTTAGAAAAAGGACAAATTGAAAAAGTTATCGTTTACAACAAAACAGAAGCCGAGGTGTATCTTAACGCAGCAGCTTTAAAAGATGCTGTGCATAAAAAAGTAGCAAAAGATGTTTTTGATCGACCTAATAAAGGCCCTCATTACTCTTTTGATATTGGAAATGATCAGATATTCCAAACAAAACTTGAAAAAGCAGTTGCTGAAGGAAAATTAAAAGATTTTAACTTCTTACCAAAAAATAATTGGACTGATATTCTTATCAGCTTATTGCCAATTATTATCATTATTGGTGTTTGGATTTTCATTATGAGAAAAATGTCAGGTGGCGGCGGAGGTGGCGGCGGACAGATTTTTAATATTGGAAAATCGAAAGCTAAACTTTTTGACGAAAAAACAGATATTAAAACTACGTTTAAAGATGTTGCCGGATTAGAAGGTGCAAAAGAAGAAATACAAGAAATTGTAGAATTCTTAAAAAACCCTGAAAAATACACCAACCTTGGAGGAAAAATCCCAAAAGGAGCCTTATTGGTAGGACCTCCGGGAACAGGAAAAACATTACTCGCAAAAGCCGTAGCAGGTGAAGCACAAGTTCCGTTTTTCTCTTTATCAGGTTCTGATTTTGTGGAAATGTTTGTAGGTGTAGGGGCATCTCGTGTTCGTGACTTATTTAAACAAGCAAAAGAAAAATCACCGGCTATCATATTTATTGATGAAATTGATGCCGTAGGTAGAGCCAGAGGAAAAAGTAATATGTCAGGCGGAAATGACGAACGTGAGAATACGTTAAACCAATTACTTACAGAAATGGATGGTTTTGGTACCAATTCTAATGTAATCGTATTGGCTGCAACAAACAGAGCTGATGTTCTTGACAAAGCATTGATGCGTGCAGGTCGATTTGACAGACAAATTTTTGTTGATTTACCGGACATTCGTGAACGTGCTGAAATTTTCAAAGTACATTTGGCTCCTTTGAAAAAAGTAGAAGGTTTAGATACTGACTTTTTAGCAAAACAAACTCCTGGTTTTTCAGGTGCTGATATTGCCAATGTTTGTAATGAAGCTGCTTTGATTGCGGCAAGAAATAACAAAACAGCAGTTGACAAACAAGATTTCCTAGATGCAGTTGACAGAATTGTTGGTGGTCTTGAAAAGAAAAATAAAATTGTAACGCCAGAAGAAAAGAAAGCAATTGCTATTCACGAAGCTGGTCACGCTACTGTAAGCTGGATGTTAGAACACGCAGCACCGTTAATTAAAGTAACTATTGTTCCTAGAGGACAAAGTCTTGGAGCGGCATGGTATTTACCGGAAGAACGATTAATTGTTCGTCCTGATCAAATGCTAGACGAAATGTGTGCTACAATGGGCGGAAGAGCTGCTGAAAAAGTAACATTCAACAGAATTTCAACCGGAGCATTAAGCGATTTAGAGAAAGTGACAAAACAAGCTCGTGCAATGGTGACTATTTATGGTTTGAATGAAAAAATTGGTAATGTTACCTATTATGATTCAACCGGACAAAGTGAATACAGTTTCTCTAAACCATATTCTGAAGAAACGGCAAGAATTATTGATGAAGAAATTTCATTACTTATTGAAAGTCAGTACCAAAGAGCAATTGAAATATTAGAAGAGAACAAAGACAAATTAAATCAGCTTGCTGATATTCTAATTGAAAAAGAAGTTATTTTCAAAGATGATTTAGAAGCAATTTTTGGAAAAAGAACTTTTGATAAAAATCTTGAAGAAGTGGTCTCTTAGAAAAGCACATATAATTTAATTATTTTTAAAATCTTAATTCAAAAACCTCTTTTGAATTAAGATTTTTTTATCTTTGGACGTTTTCAAATAATAAATTAAGTAGTTTAAACGAATATGAGTCTCTTTAGAAAAATTTTTGGTTCTGGAAATCTGGCTTCTGATGAAGATAAAGAAAGTGAATTCAACAATTCCATTGCTGATAATGTCACCTCTGTGGATGAAAAATTTATCTATAATTTTAAAAAAAATGGAGGAAAATTTTTATACTGTGAAAACTCTGAAGAAGTAAGTGAACATTTTGAAAACATACTAGAAGAGAATGACTGGTTCGAAAGCGAAGTGCTGTGTTATGACCCTACTCTTTTCAAAATCCTTGACGATAACAAACTTACTTACGGTAAATCAGCTAATCCCAAATTTCTTCTTGCGGGTTGTGAAAATTTAATCGCTGAAGAAGGTTCTATCCTATTTTCTTCTAAACAAATAAAGCAACACAAGCCAAACGAATTACCGACAAATATTATAATTTTAGCTACAACAAGCCAGATCCTTGCAACAAAAAGTGATGGACTTAGTGCTATAAAAAAGAAATACGAAAGAGACTACCCTACCAATATTACTACAATAAAATATTTCGAAAAAGCTAAAGAGGAAGATTTTACGCAATACGGAAGTTCTGCTAAAAATCTTTATTTATTGCTTCTAGAGGACCAATAAGATGAATGAAACACTCAAGAGAGCAATATCTGGTGCTGTATATATAATTTTATTATTAGCCTCAATATTATATTCAACTGAAAGCTTTTTCATATTATTTGGAGCTTTCCTACTTATTTCTGTTTATGAATTTTGTAATTTAGTTCAAATAAACAAAGTATTTCCAATTCTTTTCGGAACAGTTTTATATACTGCAGTAACTTTAGTGAGCCATTACAACAAAATCACTACAGACACAATCAATCAACTGTTCAAAACTGATTTAGAAATTCTAATAAACATTCAACAATTAGACATCGTTTTATTGGTTATAGCTTTGGTTGTATCCATTAAATGTATCCTTTTTTTATTTTATGATAATATTCAAAAAATAAGCACTTCATCAAAATACTTGTATTTATTAGGGTATATTATACTTCCATTTGTGTTTATCACCAAAATTTCTTTTGGGATAAATGATTATAATCCTAAAATTATAATTGGACTATTCATTTTAATATGGACTAACGATACTTTTGCTTATATTGTTGGAAAATCTATAGGTCGCACCAAATTATTTGAAAAAATATCCCCTAAAAAGACAGTGGAAGGATTCATAGGTGGAATAATTTTTGCCGTTTTAGCGGGTTACCTAATATCAAAATACTATATCAAAGCCAATCCGCAGTTTAGCGAAAGATCCATATTAATTTGGACCTCAATCGCTGTTATTGTAGGAATTGTAGGTACAATAGGAGACTTAATTGAATCCAAATTCAAACGAATCGCTGGCGTAAAAGACAGCGGTAGTATAATGCCTGGCCATGGAGGCATACTAGATCGATTAGATAGTGTTATATTTGTAGCACCAATTATATTTTTATTTTACCAAATCTTAAACTATGTTTCATAAAGAAGGAACCCCGTCTATATTATTAGGCATCATTTTCAGTACTACGGTACTTTTATTGTCTGATAAATTTATTGACACTAACTGGATTAAAATGTTAATTCAAATAAGTGCCTTATTAGTACTAATTATCATTTTGCAATTTTTTAGAAATCCAAAAAGGACAGTTATACTTAATGACAATCAAATACTTGCTCCTGTTGATGGTAAAGTAGTTGTTATTGAAGAAGTTTTTGAGGGAGAATATTTCAAAGACAAACGTCTGCAAATATCTATTTTCATGTCACCTATAAATGTGCATGTAACTCGTTATCCACTTAGCGGAATTGTAAAATTCAGTAAATATCATCCCGGAAAATTCTTGGTAGCTTGGCATCCAAAAGCAAGTGAGGAAAACGAAAGAACTACAATAGTCATTGAAAACAAAACATTTGGCGAAATATTATATCGCCAAATTGCAGGTGCTTTAGCCCGAAGAATTGTAAACTATGCCGAAGAAGGAATGCAAGTTGTTCAGGGAACAGATGCTGGTTTCATAAAATTTGGTTCAAGAGTGGATATATTTTTACCTTTAGGAACACCTATCAATGTAGTTCTTAATCAAAAAGCAATTGGAGGAAAAACAATTATTGCTACAAAAGGATAATGACTGAAAAAGATTTAGATACCCGATTTCAAGAGGCAGTTGAAATTGCTTCTGAAATGACACAGGCATCTTTACCACAAGATGTCCAGCTGAGACTTTATGCTTTTTATAAACAGGCTACTTTGGGAATTTTAGATTTAAAACAAGCGTCAAACTATCATCTGAGAGATGCTTTCAAAACCAATGCTTGGATGCAAATCAGCCATCTTACTTCCGATGAGGCTAAAGAAAATTACATAGAAATCATTAATTCCCTTTTAAAAAAATAACTTCCAGATGAAAAAAAATATTTTTTTAATATCTAACTTGATTTTCATTTCTTTATTAATTTCCTGTAACAATAAAAAACTTACGGAAGTTGTTGAAGTACCACTTCCCACTGCTGAGGAAAAAGTAGCAATGGGACTTCCCGAAGACGTTAAAGCAAATGAAGGTGCGTTTCAGCTCGAAAAATTACCATATGCATATGACGCTTTAGCTCCGAACATTTCTGCTCAAACTTTAGAAATGCATTATTCCAAACATTATCTGACGTATACCAATAATTTAAACAGGGCGCTAGCAGGAACAGCATTGGAAAACCTAACGATAGAGGAAGTATTAGCTAAATTAGATTTGAATGATGCTAATCTCAGAAATAATGCAGGCGGTTTTTACAACCACACTTTATATTGGCAGTGCATGGCACCTAAAGCCGGCGGTCAGCCTAATGATATTTTAGCAGAGGTAATTACCAAAAAATTTGGGTCATTTGAAAATTTCACTACATTATTCAAAAATGAATCTGAAAAATTATTTGGATCTGGTTGGGTATGGCTGGTAGTCGATAAAACAGGAGAATTACAAATTACCAGTACTCAAAATCAAGATAATCCTTTAATGGTGAATGCATTAATTCAAGGAAAACCTATTCTGGCTATAGACATTTGGGAACACGCTTATTATGCGGACTACCAATACAAAAGAAAAAATTATATAGATGCTTTTTTCAATGTGATTAATTGGAAAAAAGTGGGTGAGAATTATGATTCTGCATTAAAGAAATAGTCGTTTCGCTTTTAAGCTAAAAAAAATGCTGTTACAAAATTGTAACAGCATTTTTTTTAAATAGAAATTAAGAATTAAAAAATTACATTTATTTCAACTGATAAATAAATGACTCTGATGGAGCAATAGCAGTTTGGGCTTTTCCTTCACCATTGATAACCTGCAGTTGTATAATACTCTTTTTATATAATTGATCCGTCAAAGTATAATTACCATCTTTCAAATTCCACTTCTTGATGATATCTGAAGGAATTTTTAGTTCGAAATTACTGGTGGTAAGCCAAGAAAAATTTGCAACCACAATCAGTTTTTGAGTATCAGACCAACGCGTAAATGCATAAATTCCGGGATCAAAACCTTTTGTATTAGTGCGATTGATAGATTGAATTTCTTCGAATTTTCCCATTAAAGCTGAACTATTCAAAGAAAAATTCAGCAATCTTTTATAAAAATCACGTAAATCTTTTTCATCTTCTGTAAGTTGGCCTCCGTCAAATTTTCCGCCATTCATCCAGCGTTGATGATTAGGTACACCTACATAATCAAAAATCGAAGTTCTGGAATGTGTCCCGAAACCTGCATTTTCATTTCCCGCCTCTCCTACTTCCTGTCCAAAATAAATCATAGTTGGTGAGGTACTTATCGCAGTTGAAACAACCATTAAAGGTTTTCCTTTTTGCGGTGTTCCTGCAAATTCAGGACTTGCTAATCGCTGCTCATCATGATTATCCAGAAAATGTAACATATGATGTTCAATATCTTGCATCCCTTTTTGGATATCAGAAAGTCCATCTGGCAGTGCTTTCCCTTTTATAACATCTTTCAATTTGTCATACGTTTCGACTTTGTCATACAGATAATCCATTTTCCCAAGGTGAATGTAATTTCTATACTCCTTAGGATTGTAAACTTCCGCTAATAAAAAAGCATTCGGATTAGCCATTTTTACAGCTGAGTTCATATAGCTCCAAAATTCATAAGGAACCATTTCCGCCATATCATATCTGAAACCATCTACTCCTTTTGCTGTCCAGTACAAAGCAATAGAACGGAATTTTATCCACGAATCAGGAACGTTTTTATCTTTCCAAAAATTGTAATGTTCCTGATATGATTTTGTATCAAAACCACCAGGAAGCTCTGGAAAATCTTTTGAACCGTCCGGGAGAATTCCGTAATTTACTTTTACGGTTTCGTACCAATCATTCTTATCTGGTTTTGCTAAACGAGAACCATTTCCGGTCCATTTAGCAGGGTATTCTTCAAATTTCCCATCAACTAATGGATTCTTTTCTCCATTTAAAGGCTTTGCAGTATTTGGTATTTCAAAGCGAGTATTTGGAATATAATAGAAATTATTATCTCGTTTATATTCAACTGAAACATCATCATCAACACCAAAATCTTTAACTCCCGCAGGATTATTTTTCCCTTCGTATTTTCGTGCGATATGATTAGGAACAATGTCAATAATCACTTTTAATCCCGCTTTATGGCTTCTGGCAATTAATGCCTCAAATTCTTGCAAACGATTTGCAGGATTTACAGCCAAATCTGGATTTACATTATAATAATCTTTTACTGCATAAGGAGATCCGGCTCTTCCTTTTACTACTTCCGGGTCATCATTCGAAATTCCTATTACAGTATAATCCCGAATCAAAGCATGATGCGGAACTCCGGTATACCAAATATAAGTTACACCTAAATCCTTTATTTCATTAAGCGCTTTATCCGTAAAATCATTAAATTTCCCAACTCCATTTTCTTCAAGGGTACCCCAAGGTTTATTAGTGGTATTCTTATTTCCGAATAATCGGGTAAAAACCTGATAGACAACTTCTTTTTTATCAGAGACAATCTCTTTCTTTTCTGCCATTTTTAAATCTTTTGTTTTGCAAGCGGTTGCCAAAAGCACTACGCTAATCCCTACAACTATAATCGTTTTTTTTATCATATAAAATTATTTATGCTGGTTTCAATTCGTTTTTTTGAGATAATTTGACCGATTTATTTATTCAATTTTTAAATTTAATATAATTTATAGAAAGAACAGGAAATCGCATTAAATTATAATAAATTCAACTTTTAAAAGAACAACTACAACGAAAGAGTAACTTCATTTGTTGATAACTTTAAAAACGGATTTGTACTGTTTTTTGTTCATTTTTCAAGTGTTATAAATAAATCCTAATATCGATTAGGATTGTAACCTTTTTCATAAATTTGACAAAAAATAAATCCATTGAAGAAATTCCTATTTCGCTGTTGTTTACTATTGCTTGGTACAAATTTTGTTTTGGCGCAAGCCCCAAAAAAAATCGTTGTTGAACATTCTGATTTTGCCGATGTAAATCAGGTAGAAATTCCAGATGCATTTTTATTGACAGGAAATGTTCGTGTAAATCATGACGGCGTGGTTTTGACTTGCAATAAAGCATATTACTTTCAGAAAGAAAACTACATCAAAGCCTTTGGAAATGTACAATTAGTTCAAGGCGATACTTTGTTTTTGAACAGTAAATATGCAGAATACAATGGAAACGTAAAAAAAGCATATGCTTCCGGTAATGCCGTTATGAGTTCACCGGATGCGACTTTGACCACGGAAATCATTAATTTTGATCGAAACACTCAAGAAGTATATTACGATACTCCGGGAACTATAACCAATAAAGACAATGTTTTACAAAGCAATTCAGGAAAATATTATGTCAACCAAAAGAAATTTCAATTTACAACGGCCGTTTCGATTACGAATCCAACGTACGTGATAAAATCAAACCATTTGGATTATTACAGTAATTCCGGTCACTCCTATCTTTTTGGGCCGTCCACCATTACCAGTAAAGCCAATTATATTTATACGGAAAAAGGGTTTTATGACACTAAAAAAAACCTGGCTCACTTTGTAAAAAAATCCTATATCAAGTACGACGATAGGTTAATTAGAGGAGATAGTTTGTATTATGACCGAAATAGGGAATTTGCATCGGCAACGCGGAATGTAAAAATAACCGATTCTATTAATCGGGGAATTATTAAAGGACATTACGCCGAATTATATAAAAAAAAGGATTCTGTTTTTGTAACCAAAAGAGCGGTTGCTATAAATTTCGTCGAAAATGATTCGGTTTACATTCATGGAAAAAAATTGATGGTAACCGGTAAAGAAGGTGATCGCATAATCCGTGCTTTTAACAATGTTCGTTTTTTCAAAACCGATATGAGCGGCAAATGTGATTCGATACATTCGAGTTCAAAAACAGCCTTGACAAAAATGATCGGAAACCCAATTCTTTGGAATGGAGAAAGCCAGATTACAGGAGATGTGATGCATCTTGTTGGAAATAACAACACCCAAAA
>Ga0209109_10001924_pt1 | contig 11355 bp, 10 predicted proteins | sample Rifsed10ft2_FD_184004 | JGI IMG/M metagenome (GOLD analysis project Ga0209109, IMG submission 184004) | Soil microbial communities from Rifle, Colorado, USA - sediment 10ft 2 (version 2) | ecosystem: Environmental > Terrestrial > Deep subsurface > Rock core/Sediment | place: Rifle, Colorado... | reverse complement strand
GGGGTGCCCCAGGGAGTTGCTATGCTGTCTGAGGAAGGGCGATGAGGATTCTCTGGCTCCTCGGAGGGTGGGCCCTGACTTCCCTTCGCAGCGGGGGCCGGATGATGATCTTTCTCGGCACTGCCCTCTTCTGGGTCTTTCTCCCTCCCCTCAGGTGGCGGCGCATGATCGCCCGGATCCACTTCATCGGGGCCAAGTCGCTCTTGGTGATCCTGCTCACGGGCGCCTTCACCGGAATGGTCCTGGCGCTCCAGGTGTTCTATACTCTGACGAAATTTGGCTCGGAGGCCTTCCTCGGCCCGGCGGTGGCCTTGAGCCTGATCCGCGAGTTGGGACCGGTCCTGTGCGCCCTGATGGTCACGGGGCGCGCTGGCTCGGCCCTCACGGCCGAAATCGGGATCATGCGCATCACCGAACAGATCGATGCACTGCAGGCCATGGCGCTCAACCCCATGCGATACCTGGTCGTCCCGACGATCCTGGCCGGCCTGATCGCGTTCCCCCTGCTGACCGCCATCTTCGATCTGGTCGGGATCTACGGGGGGTATCTCGTGGGGGTGAAGCTCCTGGGGATCGGGGAGGGGACCTATTTCGGGGAGATGGAGACCTACGTGGATCTCTCGGATATCACCCAGGGGATCCTCAAGTCGCTGAGCTTCGGACTGTTGGTGACGTGGGTCTGCTGTTACAAGGGATTCTATACCGGCTACGGGGCCGAAGGGGTGAGCCGGGCCACGACCGAGGCGGTGGTCCTCTCCTCGGTGTTGATCCTGGTCTGGGATTACTTTATCGGTGCGGTGCTTCTGTAATGTCGGGACCCATGGTCGAGATGCGCAATGTGCATAAGTCCTTCGGAGGACAGCAGGTGCTCCGGGGGGTCGATCTGCAGGTGACCCAGGGGGAGATCCTGGTCATCATCGGCCGAAGTGGCGGCGGCAAGAGTGTCCTCCTAAAGCACCTGATGGGTCTGCTGAAGCCGGACCAGGGGCAGATCGTGATCAACGGCCAGGAGATCTCGCGACTCCGCGGACGGGAGCTGGACCAACTCCGGGAGCGGTTTGGGGTGGTCTTTCAGGGGGGGGCCCTCTTTGACTCCCTGACGGTCTTTGAGAACGTGGCCTTTCCGCTCCGGGAGAAGACCCGCCTTCCCGAGGAGGCCATACGGGAGAAGGCCCTGACCCTCTTGAAACAGGTGAACCTGGCGGACATGGGCCACAAGTATCCCGCCGAGGTGAGCGGGGGGATGAGGAAGCGGGTCGCGCTGGCCCGGGCGCTCACCATGGAGCCGGAGATCGTCCTCTTCGACGAACCAACGACCGGTCTCGATCCGATCATGGTGAATGCCATTCATCGGCTGATCCTCGACCTGCATCGGCGCGTCGGCTTTACGGCCATCCTGGTCAGCCACGAGATCCCCGAGATCTTCGGGATCGCCGACCGGGTCGCGATGCTGCATCGGGGGGCGGTGGTCGAGGCGGGGACTCCGGAGGCGATCCAGGCATCCGCCAATCCCCTGGTCCGCCAGTTCATCACCGGCGATCCCGAAGGGCCGATCCAGCCCGACTGAGGGGGCGTGCATGAAACGAATGGAGCTCGAGGTGGTCGTGGGTCTCTTCCTGCTGGTGGGCATCCTCGCCCTGGCGTGGCTCTCGATCCGGCTGGGCAGGATGCAGGTCCTCGGATTGGCGGGGTACGTCGTGTACGCGGACTTCCCCAGCGTGGGCGGCTTGAAGCAGGGGGCCAGCGTCGAGATCGCCGGGGTGAAGGTCGGTCAGGTCGAGACGATCTCGCTGGTGGAGTACCGGGCGAGGGTCACGCTCCGGATCGACGGCGGCGTCAAGCTGCAGGAGGACACGATCGCCTCCGTCAAGACCAAGGGACTCATTGGCGAAAAGTATATGCGTTTGAGCCCCGGGGGGTCCGATGAGATCATCCCCCCGGCAGGCAAGATCCGCGAGACCGAGCCGCCCATTGACATCGAGGAGATGATCGGCAGTTTTATCTTTGGGAAGTTTTAGGGCGCGGGCAACCGTCAATCCGGAGAGGAGGGGTGCGATGGCCGCATCGATTGCATCCGGGGTCTGCCTTCTGCTGATCCTGTTCGCGCCGGCTTGGGCAGCCGCGCAGGGGCAGGCCTCTGGCGAACAGAAAGAAGTTGTCTTCACCCTGGAGCAGGGGTCTGGCGAACAGAAAGGACTTGTCTTCACCCTGGAGCAGGGGTCTGGCGAACAGAAGCGAGTTGTCTTCAACCTGGACGGTGCCATCAAACGGGCACTGGAGGTGGACGATCGGATCAAAGAGTCTCGGTCCGACGTGGATGTATTTCGGGGCAAGCGGACGCAGGCCGACGGGGCCCAATGGGCGCAGCTGACTGCCAACGCGTTCACGGGCCCGTCCCCCGAGTCGGACCTTCGAAGTTCCAGGGGAATTATCGACTCCGCGTCGGACACCTCGGACCCGGTGATCAACGGTATCTTCGGCCGAGCCCAGATCCTTCTGGTCCAACCGCTGTACACCTTCGGGAAGATCAGTTCCTTTCGCGAGGCGGCCGGCCGGGGTGTCCGGGCGAGCGAAGCGGCAGTGAGCGTGACGGCCTCCGAGGTCGTTTTGCAAGTGAAACAGGCCTATTCCGGGGCTCTGCTGGCCGGTGATATTCGGGAGTTCCTCCTGGGGCTCAAGGAAGAGCTGCAGAGGACCCTGGACAGTGCCGAACGGCGATTCGAAGCGGGGTCTGCCGCAGTGACCCTGGGCGATCTCTACCAGCTCCGCGCCTTCGTGGCGGGGCTTGCGAAGGGCATCGCGGATGCCGACCAGGGAGATCGGCTGGCCCGAGACGCGCTCCGCACGCTCCTCCAATTGGAGGAGGGAGCCCGGATCGAATTGGCGGATAAGAAACTGAGCCCGATCACGACGGACGTCAAGAATGTGGCGGAGTATGAGCGCGTTGCGGGTGAAATCCGTCCGGAGTTCACGCAGCTCAGGGAAGGGATCAAGGCCCGGGAGGCCCTGGTGCAAGCGTCGATCGCCGACCTGTACCCGGTGTTTTACGCGGCATTCGTGGCGGATGTGGCCGGGGCGACGAACCGGGACCTCAGCCACGTTCCCATCATCACCGATCCGCTACACCACTATCAGGGTGGCGTCGTCGTTGGACTCAATTGGCATTTCGACTTTGGAATCAAAAGGGGGAAGATCGACGAGGCGCAGGCGGAGCATACGAAGCTCCTCCACAAGCAGGATTTTGCCGAGTGGGGGATCCCTCTGCAGGTGCGGAAGGCGCACCTGGAGCTTGAGACCGCGCAAGAGAACATCAAGTCCACTGAGCAGGCCTTCCGGAACGCCCGGCGATGGCTGGTGACCGCCGTGGCGAACGTGGACCTGGGTATCGGGGATGTCCGCGAACTCACCCAGGCGTTTCTCGCCTACGTGACGTTTCGAGTGGATAACTTTCGTGCGATCTACAACCAGCAGATTGCCCTGGCCAACCTCGCCTATGCGACCGGCGAGGCGGTCCGGGGGTTCTCAGCGCGCCCATAGGGTACAGACGGGCTGACCGCAATCCTGAGGGTCATCAGGAGGGAAAACATGGCGAGGGCGATTCGGAAGGCCCTGATCCTTTACGGGGTAAGCGCCTTGGTCCTTTCTTCCGTCTCCTTTGCCCAGGCGGGGGCGACGGCCCAGGTGAAGGGGACGATCGACAAGGTCCTGGAGATCTTGCGGGACCCGGCGCTGAAGGCGCCGGACAAGGCGGAGGCGCGGCGGAAGAAGCTAAAAGAGGCCATTTATCCCCGGTTCGACTTCACCGAGATGGCGAAGCGCTCCCTGGGCATGCATTGGCGTAACCGCACCCCCAAGGAGCAGGAGGAGTTCGTGAGCCTCTTCGCCGATCTGTTGGAGCAGTCGTACTACAAGAAGCTCGAATCCTATACCGATGAGGAGATCCTCTATACCAAGGAACAGGTGGAGGACACGTTCGGGCTCGTGGTCACCAAGATCGTGAGCCAGAAGGAGAACATCGATATCCCCATCGAATACAAGGTCCTCCGCCAAGACGCCCAGTGGCGGGTGTACGACGTGGTGATCGAGGGCGTGAGCATGGTGAGCAACTACCGGAGCCAGTTCAACCGTATCATTGAGACCTCTTCGTACGCTGAGCTCGTCAAACGGATGCGGGTCAAACAGGAGGCCGAGGCGCTCGGCACCGTTCCCACTCCTAAGCAGAAAAAATAGGTGGAGGTCCAAGGAGGAGCAATACCGGTCATGGCCCGGCGGTGGTCTCGTGTGATCTCCAGATATCCCCGTGTCGTCTTGCTCCTGACCAGTCTGCTCGCCGTCCTCTCGTTCTTGGCGGCGGCGGCGTGGCTAGAGATTCGTCCGAGTCGGGCAGAGCTGGTCTTCGGTAATGAACGGCTCATCCAGCTGAAACAGGCCCATAGGCGGGCGTTCGGAGACCGGGACGGCGTCGTCATTGTGGTGGACGCCTCGGATCTCGCCCGGGCCAAGCAGTTCGTCTCTGCCCTGGCCGAGCAACTCCAAGGGGATCGGGAGTACATCGCTGAACTCTTCTATCGAGCGGACCCCGCCCCCTTCGAGGCCCACGCCCTCCAGTACCTGTCCCCAGCCGAGCTCGAAAAGCTTCACCGCAAGGTCGAGGACCATGAGGCGCTGATCCGGGATATCGCCACCACCCCGGGGATCACCACCCTGTTTGCCGGCATCAACCGGGAGATGGGTGAGGCCCTGGTTGGGCACTTCTTTACCGGCTTCCTGGAAGAGAAGAAATCGGGGCGGGCGGACCTCGGCCTGTTGAATGCCCTGCTCCGGCAGCTCGACGACGCGTTGAGCGGTTCCGGCTCCTTCGCCTCGCCGTGGGGCGAGTGGCTGGGCGCGGGAAAAGAGCCGGTGTCGGAGGGCTATCTCCTCACTGAGGACAAACGGTACCTCGTCCTCCTGGCCAAGATCCGCGGGACGAACGAGCAGACCCTGGTGCCCAAGCGCGAGGCGATCCAGCGGATCCGGGCCACCCTGGCCGAGATCGGTCACGCCTACCCGGGGATTCAAGCGGGGGTGACGGGCCCTGACGCCCTGGCTTCGGATGAGATTGTGACGGTCCAGCGGGATTCGACGTTGGCGACTCTCCTCTCCTTCACGGTCAGCGTCGCCCTCTTCTTCCTCTTGTGGAAGGGATTGGCCGTCCCCCTCCGGGCCATCCTCAGCGTGGCCGTGGGGATCTGCTGGACCCTGGGATTCACGACGCTCACCGTGGGTTCCCTCAATATCCTGTCCGCCATGTTTGTCCCGATCCTCATCGGCATGGGGGTCGACTACAATATTTATTTCCTGGAACGGTACGGGGAGGAGCGGGCCAAGGGTCGCAATCCTTTCGATGCCCTGGAAAGCACCTTTCGGACGGTGGGGGGGCCCACCGCGACAGGGGCGTTCACCACGGTGGTGGCGTTCTACAGCCTCACCCTCACCAACTTCAAGGGGCTCGTGGAGATGGGCTTCATCACGGGGAGTGGCCTGCTCTTCTGTCTTCTCAGTGCCTTTACCGTGTTCCCCGCCCTCCTGATCCTCCGCGAGCGGACCAAGGGGGCCTGGCTTACCTCGAGGTCTGCAACGTTTTTCGTCGTCCTGGAGCGGTGCAGTCACCGTCCCTGGATCATCATCGCGGGAGCGGCGCTGCTGGCCTTGGCCTCGCTCCCCGCCCTGGGCAAGATTCAGCTCGAGTTTAACTTGCTGGAGCTTCAGGCGAAGGGGACCGAGTCCGTAGATTGGGAACTCCGCCTCCTGGAGGGCGGGGGGACCTCGACATGGTATGGCATCGTCCTGGCCAAGTCCCCGGATGAGGTGAGGGCCAAGACCGCTCGGCTGGAAGCCCTTCCGTCAGTGGATCGGGTCCAGTCGATCTTCTCGTTCTTGCCGAAGGACCCGGAGCGAAAGCTGGGGGCGATCCAGGCGCTCGAGACCCCCCTGGCCAAGCTCCCCCCCAGTTTTGGGCAACTGGAACCGGTGGATCTCGAAGGGCTCGGGGCGACATTAGAACGGGTCCGATTCAAGCTGGGGGACAAAGAGCGCTTCACCTCGGCATCGGATGGGGAACTCGAGGAGGGGCGGCGACTCCTGGATGCGCTGCGGGCTCGGCTCAAGGGGGGCGAGCCTGCTCGGCTCCGCCAGGCGCTGGCGGCACACCAGAGCGCGCTCTTTGACGACTTTGAGAAGAAGATCACCATCCTCCGCAAGAATCTCCGGTCGCGTCCGATGACCGTCGCCGACCTTCCACGCGAGCTCCAGGATCGGTTTATCGGCACAGAGGGGATCTATCTCCTCAGGGTGTTTCCGCAGGGGAATATCTGGGGGCGGGAGGCCGTCCAACAATTCGTGCGGGAGGTGCGGTCGGTGGACCAGGACGCCCTGGGCGATCCCATCACCGCCTGGGAGCATGGGCAGAGCATGGAGCAGGGGTACCTCCTGGGGGGGTTGTATGCAGCAGTTGCGATGCTCGTGGTCATCCTCTGGTCTTTCGGCAGCGTCTCGCATTTGATGCTAGCCCTGGTTCCCCTGGTCCTGGGCATTGCCTGGACCCTGGGTCTCATGGAGCTTTTCAGCATTCACTTCAATCTGGCCAATCTCATTTTCCTCCCGCTCATTGTGGGCTACGGCATCATCAACGGGCTCCAGATCGTGAAGCGGTATCAGTCGGAAGGGAGGACGGGTTCTATCATCGCCAACAGCACCGGTCGGGCGGTCTTTCTGTCCTCCGCCACCTCCATGGCGGGTTTTGGAAGCCTGATGGTGGCCCACCACCGGGGGATCTTCAGTCTCGGCTCCCTCCTGGCCGTGGGGGTGGGAAGCGTCCTCTTGGCCTCCATGACAGTCCTCCCGGCCCTGCTCTGGGCCCTCTCCGGCGTAAGAAAGAGCAGACAGGGGTCCTTGCAGCTCAAGCAATCAGTGGGTGAAGAAGAACGCCCCCATCGACGGAGCCGCGTGACATGAGGAGATGGGTCGTCATCCTGGCGCTGGTATTGCTTTTGCCGGGCTCGGTGCGGGCGAGTGATGGGAAGCCCGTCGATCGGGTCCGGGATACCCTGGAGGGTGCGCTACGCATCCTCAATGATCCCGCCTTGCAGGGCCCGGAAAAGAAAGGAGCGCGAAGACAGCAGGTCCAGAAGCTCATCGCTTCCCGCTTCAATTATGCGGGGATGGCGGAGCGCTCGCTGGATTCGCACTGGGTCAAGCTGACCCCCGAGCAGCGTCAGGCCTTCGTGGCCCTCTTCGGAGAGCTTTTCGAACGATCCTATAGCCGCCTGGTCCTCAATTCACTGCCGGATCAGCAGATTGTCTATGCGGGCGAGACGGTGAACGGGACGCGAGCCGTGGTCAAGACAGTCATGGTGGACAAGCGGGGCGACCGGCTGCCGGTGGATTATCAGTTGCGGCGCCCCAAGGCGCAGTGGGAGCTGTCCGACGTCGTGATCGATGGCGTGAGCATCGTCAACAATTATCAGTCCCAGTTCAACAAGATCATCCAGACCTCCTCCTTCGATGATCTGGTCAAGAAGATGCGTATCAAGCGCGAAGAGGAATAGGCAGATCTTGGACCTCATAGTCATCGTGGTCAGAGCTGGTCAATGAGACCGCTGCGCAAGCCGGTACTGCTTGCGATGGTCATGATGGCGATGCTTCCAAGAGCGGTATCGGCGGCGGAGCCTGGCCCGGAGTCGCCTGCCAGGCAGGAGGCGGCGGGTGCGACATCGCCGAGAGACCTGTTCAAACTCCGCGCCCAGGAGATCGGCATCGCGGCCGGATATGGGTCCGCCATTGAGAGATTTTTGTTCCTGCCGATCGGAGAGACCACCGCGGAGGACCTCCAGGAAGTCAAGTACGTCTACGTGGCACCCCGCTGGGGCATTGGCATCAGCGACCCCCTGGGAGGAGATGCCTGGTACCGGGGCAACTTCGAACTGTTGGCGGAGGGGGCATTCTATATCCCGTTCGAGCCCAAGGACGGCTTTGGGGGGGGAATCACGGCGATCTTCCGGTACAACTTCCTCCCCGAGGGTCCGCTGATTCCCTTTGTGGAAGCCGGGCCAGGCATTCTCATTACGGACTTCGGTCTCCAGAACCACGCAGATGGCTTTAATTTCACGTTTCAGACGGGGCTCGGGTTTCATTTTTTCCTTTCAGAACGAACGGCCTTGACGGCCGAGGGTCGGTTCCATCATATCTCCAACACCGGTATCGCCGACCCGAACCGCGGGCTCAACTCGGTCATGGTCCTGATCGGGGTCACGACCTTCTTGAAGTAACCAGCTGCATGGGTATAGTCCGATGCTCAACGATTCCATTGGGCGCGCGCAGGAATATCTCCTGAGCTTGCAACATCCCGAGGGGTACTGGCTCGGCGAACTCGAGGCGGATAGCACCCTGACCTCGGAGTACATCATGCTCCGCCACTTCCTGCGCCGGGTGGATCCGGACCGGGAACGCAAGGCGGCGAACTACCTGAAGGCCAAGCAGTTGCCCGATGGAGGATGGGATCTCTTTCCGGGAGGCGCAAGCGATATCAGTGCCACGGTGAAGGCCTACTTCGCCTTCAAGCTCATGGGGTACGCACCCGACGACGCCTGTATGCGCCGGGCCCGGGAGAACATTGTCGCCCAGGGCGGCGTGACCAAGGCCAACGTCTTCACCAAGATCACCCTGGCGCTGTTCGGACAGTATGACTGGCGGGGGGTCCCCAGCATGCCGGTCGAGATCATCCTCTTCCCCCGCTGGTTCTACTTTAACCTCACCGAGGTCTCGTACTGGTCCCGAACGGTCATCGTCCCCCTCCTGATCCTGATGGATCTGAAGCCGGTCTGTCGGATCCCGGCGGCGGCCGGCATCGATGAGCTGTACGTGCCGTCCCGGGCCGCGGCCGATCTGCGATTTCCCCGCAGTGAACGACTCTTCACGTGGAAGAACTTTTTCATCACGCTCGATCGGTTGCTCCACGGACTCGAGCGCTGGACCCCCCGCCCCTTCCGGGCGCGGGCGCGACAGCAAGCCTTGACCTGGGTCTTGACGCGGATGGGCCCCGGGGGACTGGGGGGAATCTATCCGGCCATGGCCAATGCGGTGATGGCGCTCCACACCCTGGGCTACTCCGAGGACCACCCCAAGATGGCCGAAGGCTTGAAGGAGATCGAACTCTTGGGGATCGAGGAGGCCGATCGGTTCCATCTGCAGCCCTGTCTCTCACCCGTGTGGGATACCCCGCTGGCGGTGAACGCCTTGGTCGAATCTGCCCTGCCCCGGGACCATCCCGCGGTCCTCAGGGCTGCCACGTGGCTGCTCCAGCAGCAGGTCCTGCGGCGTGGCGACTGGCAGGTGAAGCGGCCGGAGCTGCCTGCGGGGGGATGGCCGTTTCAGTTTCGGAACGACTTCTATCCCGACACCGATGACAGCGCCATAGTGCTGATGGCCCTCAAGAAGATCGCGCTCCCGGATCGGGCGGACATCCGGCAGGCCATCGAGACCGGACTCGAGTGGTTTCTCGGGATGCAATCGAGGAACGGGGGCTGGGGCTCTTTCGACGTGGACAACACCCGGCTCCTCTTGAATAACATCCCCTTCGCCGACCACGGCGCCTTGCTCGATCCGCCCACCGAGGATCTGGCGGGCCGCGGGCTGGAGATGCTCGGGACCTACGGGGAGACCCTCGCGCATCCCCGGGCGGCCCGGGCGTTGGGCTTCGTCAAGCGCACCCAAGATCCGAGGGGCGGCTGGTATGGACGATGGGGGGCCAACTATGTCTACGGGACCTGGTCGGTGCTGCGCGGGCTCCAGGCCATTGGCGAGGATCTGAACGCCCCGTACATCCGGCGCGCGGTCCGATGGCTCGAGAGTTGCCAGAATGCGGACGGCGGCTGGGGGGAGACCCTGCTGAGCTATGCAGACCCCACCCTCGCCGGCAAAGGCGAGAGCATGCCCAGCCAGACTGCCTGGGCCCTCCTCGGCCTCCTCGCGGCCGGAGAGGCGGAGAACCCGGCGGTGGCGAGAGGGATCCGGTTTCTCATCGAGACGCAGCGATCGGACGGCTCGTGGGACGATCCCTTCTGGAACGCGACCGGCTTTCCCCGCGTCTTCTTCCTCAAGTATCACCTGTACCCGGTGTATTTCCCCCTCTGGGCCCTCGGCGTCTACCGCACCGCCCTCCGGCGCGGTTGATACCCTTCACGATTCCGCCGGAGATCCAGCCGCTCTACGGCATTCGTGCTTGACGGTGGGAGAGCAGGCAACTTATAATAACTTCACTATGAGCACTGTGAGGGATGTTGCAAAGCGGATTGAGCACGACGTTGGTCTGCCGCGTGCTGTCTCCGTACGGATCGCCAACAAACTGAACGAGCTGGCGAAGACCGTCCCCTGGGCCACGCCTGTTGGGGACGGCGGTCCGCGACGCAAAGTAGCTCGGCGGAAGATGGCTAAGAGGAAGCGGTAAGGTTCCGCAGGAGACAGCTTGCCCCGACGGCAACCAAGACTACCGAGCCGCCGGCCAATCCTGCCATCCTGGATTTCCTCAGACCAACCCCTCCATTTGAACTCTACCATTCGCCGCCGGATATTGCGGGAGTTCGATCCGGCGGGAATTTTCCTCAACATTCCATACAGCCGCCACTACACCAACCTGGAAGTCGCCATCATCTCGACCGTGACCGCATACGGATTGCTCCCCCGGATGGCCCGGGAGCGGCTGCGGATGGAAATGCGCCTGCTAAAAATCGCCGAGCTAGTGCTGGCGTGCAACTACGGATTCACCGACCTCTCCTACCTCACCCGCATGAACATGCCGCTTGAGCTGGGCTTGCTTTTGGCCTTTGGCAAGGAAACTCTCGTGGTCAGCCGAAGCCGCTACAGTGCGCTGAAGACGATATCGGATTTGAACTTTGCGGATATCCACTATCACGAAGGGCGAATCCGAAAGCTGATTGTGACCCTCTCACGGTGGATCGAGCAGACGTGTTCTCGAAAGCGCTTGAGGACCGAAACCTTGCTTCGACGTTATCGGCAACTCCGCCGGGTGCGCCGATCCCTCGGCGACGACTTTGACAGGTTGAAGGCTGGGGAGGTCAGCAAGCTCCTTGGCGTGGCGGAAGATGAATTTCGAATGAAGCTGGCGGGGACGTAAGGCCGCAGCTTGCCTTGTTTCCGCCTCTTCCTCGTGTTAAAGTAGATCGACCTACCGAACTGGCTTGTCGGCAGGGAGACCACGATGCTGGATCCGCAAAAGCAGGCGGTGATCAAAGAGGTCGAGCGGCTCAAGCCCGAACTCCTCGAGATCAGCCGCTTCCTTCATGCCAATCCCGAACT
>Ga0209109_10001923_pt1 | contig 11358 bp, 12 predicted proteins | sample Rifsed10ft2_FD_184004 | JGI IMG/M metagenome (GOLD analysis project Ga0209109, IMG submission 184004) | Soil microbial communities from Rifle, Colorado, USA - sediment 10ft 2 (version 2) | ecosystem: Environmental > Terrestrial > Deep subsurface > Rock core/Sediment | place: Rifle, Colorado... | reverse complement strand
GCAGGCAGGAATCATCCATTGGAAACATTGGTAGCACAAGAATACCACAATGCACCCCAAAGGATGATCTAAACTCCATAATAGGCAACATGCTCAAGACAAATACTACCTGCAGTCTTGTATCTATCTGGGAAACGCTACACGGCATAATCACATATCGTGATATCCTAAGCCTTCTTGCTGCCAAAATTGAAAGTCAAATTCCATTTTACATAGTAGGATTGCCAGAAGGCGCACCAAATGCTGATATCATCATATCCAAATTTACAAACACGCTAAAGCGAATACAAAAAGTCTACGGCGATGTTGTCGAAGCTCGTGCTACAATCAAAAGACAACACATTCAAGGTGGCAGACAACTTCATGAAGTGTCTATCCGCGTAACAACTCCCTACAAAACATTCATGCATAGTGAAAGTGGATGGGACCTAAGTCAGGTTTTTGATTATCTAAACCAGCGATTCCTAAGAAACCTTTCAAGGCGCGCAAAACAACGCTCTAAACCAAGTATAAGAAAAACCGACTTACCTATATCTTCCATATGACCAAAAAAACACAATCCCAATCAGAGAACAATACATTATTGCTTGGCTTTCCAGGAGGTGGCCTTGTTGGAGTTTTTACTATATCATACCTTATTCCACAATTGAAAATGACCCAGATAGGTGAGATAGACCACCCAGACATTGTGCCGACACTGTTTGTAGAAAATGGTGAACTCTATGGGCCAATTCGAATTTATAAAAAAGACGATCTATATGCGATTTTATCTGACGTTCCTTTTGATCTTGACCTTGGATACAGCTTTGCAGAATCAGTAATAGAGTTTGCCAAAAAAAATCACATAAAAAAGATAATCATTCCAAGCGGAATGGAATCCCCTACCAAGGATCCAAAAGCACCAAAAGTATATGGTCTTGTCACACATCAAAGCCTAGAATCACTTCTTTATCAAAACGATATTCCAAAGTTTCTAACAGGAACAATAATGGGAACTGATGCAGCTATGGTTGCAACATTTAGAAAATCAAACATACCAGTTGCGCTGCTATACACAGAATGCCATCCCTTCTTTCCTGATCCGGAAGCTGCACTACATGCCATAACTGTAATAGCAAAAATTCTCAAGTTTCAAATTGATACTACCGACATTAAAAATAGAATCGAGTATCTCCGTATCCAAAACCGCAAGCTAATGGAAGAAACACTAGCTGCACTTCAAATGCAACCAGAAGGAAAACCAGCACCTGTGCCACATATCTATAGGTGATTTTTTGAACAAAACAATCGAATCTACTTTTGACATTTTATACAATGTTTTTCCAAAATTCGATGATGATATTGAACAAAAAATCCTCTCCCCACTCTCATGTGTAAAAGAGCTTGAATCAAAATGGATTATCGAATTTGATCTACCATTGGTAAAAAAAGAAGATGTTTCCGTTTCAATTAATTCTGAAAACACAATTGCCATTGAAGCAAAATTAGTAGAACCTTACTGTGACCCAAAAATGGAAAGATGTGAATTTGAGTATTTTAAAAAAAGTATTACTTTACCTAGAAAGATAAATGAAAAAAACATCACAGCAAATTTTTCAAATGGCAGATTGATAATTACGGTTCCTAAAATTTTTTCAGGAAGCAAAATTCCTATACAATAATCATTCTATTAAAACAGTTTTTCTATTCTATCTTTGTATTTTATGGTTAATTTCCCAAATTCTACAAAATCATCTTCCGTAGGATACTGCATTCTCATTGCATATTGATTGATAAAAATAGACAATGCATTTCCAACAATCAGACTATAACATGCATCAGCTGTATTTTTTGAAAACGGAAAGGCAACTTTTATGAAAGGAAGATAGGATTTTGTTTGCTGGATTAAAAGTTCGATGTGATTTTCAACATATTGTTCAATTTCCTTTGGAATGGCCATATTGACGTGTTAATCTAATTATATTATAAAATTAAGGCATATTCTCATGTCTGATTTTTAATAATTATGTTCTGAAAAGTCAGAACCAAGCGCAATTGATGCAATAACCGTACTGTCAGTTGTCTGGCAATTCATAGCTTTTTCTGGAAGAAACGAATGAAAAATTTCTTTTAACAACTGTTCTGTAAAAAGTGACCACTTCATTCCAAGCCCATGTTGTATAACAAAATGATGAATGTCGCCTTCAATCCTGTGATCTGATAGCATGCCAGATACTCGCATATAGTCTTCTAGTGTTTCTATGCATCTTTTCAGATCATATTTTCCTTTGATAAACATGACTGCGTCTTTGATTGTTGGTACCAAAGCATCAATTATCTGGTTGATGTGCTCGCCTTCCATGCTTTTACCAAGCGAATTCAAAATTTCTTTTGGAATAGGAATGATTCCAATTTTATCTGCAAATCTATCCCAGTTTACAAATTTTTCAAGAATCTGTTTTACTAGAACATTTTGTGAGATGTTTTTTTGCATAGCTTCAGTTTCAAGCTCATCTACTACATAAGCAGGAAGTCTGTAGGTTATGCTTCGTGTAGTTTCTTTTTCATGCGGATGTGGTTTTCGCTTCATTTGATTTTCTCCGCCTCTGAGTTTACTTTTTTCAAACTTAAACTTGACTAGAAAATACCATTTTTACCTAGTTATCACTGAAAATAACGTTCTTATTTTGTAAAATCAACATTGAAAATTACATGATTCCTATATTAGACAGAAAGCGGCTAGTATTTTTATAGGCAAAATGTCGATCAAAAAAGCAATTACTAACAAAAGGTTATTCGAAATTTACGAAACTAATCTTCCATATTTTGGTTTTATGATATGCTCAATCTTGCTAGTGTCCGTATTGCTACTAGTAGATGTAAACGATGCCTTTGCAGCAAATATTGATCTTACTGCTACGACAGTAGATGAGTACCACGTATCGCTTAGCTGGATTGTCCCACCAGACGATTATAGCGGTAATAAAGCAATTGAGTTTTTTGAAATAAGGTACAAAGAAGCCACAGACACTACTTTCCTTGTCTATGTTACAGGACTTGATAGTGATACTAGAGGAATAATAGTTGGCGGACTAAAAAAAGGAACATCATACGATTTCAGAGTGAGGGCTGAGCAAGTCACTGGAGGGATGAACTCAAATTTGGCTCATGCAACTACCCCAAAAACAGATCCAACGCCATGGTCATCTCCTCCCAAAATATCTGGCATTGGCATCTACAAGATAACACTGACTGGTTCTTTAGATAATCCATATTTGGACTCTGGAAGCTATACAAGAAAGCTAAACACTAGATTTGAAGATTTTTTTCCATACAGCAAGGCTAGTGACAAGTCAGACTTCAAAAATTATGGAAATCGAGTAAATTATGAAAAAAGTGGCCAATATTTTTACACAGATGAATATTCTACCTCGACTCCAACAGTTTTTGGCGAAGTAAACCAACCAATTCAGATACAAGCACGACTTACTACTGCAGATGACATCGCAAAAGTTAGTCACCTTTCTTTTTACACTGATGTGCGTGATACCAGATCTGATAAACAATTTAGCAACGCGTATGTGATTTTTGATAAAGGAAAAACCCCTTACATTTTTGATCCAAACGGCCTTTTCAAGAGTGTTAATGCAAATTCATCAATTGAAAATGGCCAATTTTGGGTGACTCTTGACTTTGTATTTGCAAAACCGATGAAAAAATCCGATATAATACTGGAAAGCTGGGCAGAAGGAAGTCAGCCAACTTCTAAAAAAATTATCAATGCATGGGAAATTTCAGCCCCAAAACAAGTAGACCAAACAATTCAAGAAACAATTCCACTTGACACACATGTAGAGATCTCACATAATGCAGCATCGCCAGTTTGCAAAGCAGACAATTCTTGTTTTAATCCATCTGAAGCAAAGATACTGGTAGGGGGCACAGTTACATGGATTAACACTGATTCATTCATCCATACTGTTACAAACGGTGTTCCTGAAAAGGGCGGTGATCAGCCTCACTTGTTTGATGGTTTTCTTAATCCAGGAAGATCATATCAATATACATTTAACACCTCAGGAAAATACGGCTATTTTTGTGAAATCCACCCTTGGGCTATTGGCAGAGTTGTAGTTTTTGAGAAACAAATTTCTAGTACCGTAACGCCTCCTGCAAATCCATCACTGATTGTCCAATCTATTACTTCTGGGGGATCATTGATGATAGAAAATAACGATGCTGTATACTTGGCAGATCGCTCACTACAAATTGAGATTTCTGGGCATGTAGAGGGCGCAACTCATGGAAAAGTTGTTGATTTGCTGATAAAAAGACCTGATAAATCATTTGAAAAATCTAAAGTCACCACTAATAAACAAGGATATTACAAAACTGTAACTGCTCTTGACAAAAAATGGCAGAGCGGTAGCTATACTATAGTTGCGCAATATAATAATAAAATTATTGGAAACATCTCATTTGTAATTATGGAGTCGCAATGAGTCAACTTCAGTTTGACCAAGACATTGTTTTTACTGCAAGAAAATTAATTCCAGATATTGCATGTGCTATTATTCTAGATAATGAAGGGATGATAAGTTCCTACTATGCTTGTGAAAAGTCTTCTTGTTATAGGAACATGAGTGATTTAGAGGACATTACAAAGTTATTTTCATATAGGCTAAGATTTGGGAAATACAAAAAACTATTGGGCGAATTTCAATTGGCCATTATAGTATTTGATGAATATTATATGATCGGCAAATTCATACCAGTTGATAAGCTCCTTGTTACAATACTGCCAACAACTATATCTGATTTAGACTCAAAATTACAAACTATAAAAAATCTGGAGACATCAACCAATATTTCATATGATAAAGAATCAAAAAAGTTTAGAGGGATAAAGCCAATTCCTCCAATGCCTATTGAAACTCAAACTGGTGAAAAAGTTATCCACAAAAAATATGTGTTGGTTGCCTCGCCTTATGACAAGAAATAAGGTTTGTTGAATCGTCTACTGGTAGACTTTCATTTACTCAAACTCCAGGTTATTTTGCGGTAAATTTTTAACGTTTTGGTTTTTGAAAATGTATTACTTATCTTAAGAACCTAGTTTTGTTTTTCAGTCATAACAAATTTTATTATTCCCAAAAATTCCCCATTTTCATCTAAAATTCTAAAATGCAGATCCATGGTATTAGCATTGACACTTTCATCATATCCTGTAGCAAAATAGGCACCGCTTTGTCTTGTAATCATCCACCAATCTTCATCCCATTGTTTGTAATCAGTTGTTATTTGACTTTGAGCTATGTTTGCCCCATATGCATTTGTTAAAAAAATCTCTTTAAAAATAATGCCATTATTTTTTTCCTTATCTTTTAAAACCATATTGTTAAATAACTTTGATATTTCGTTTTCATTCAAAGCTATCATTAGCGGTGTCAAACGATCCGATGTTATCCATTCTTCATTTCTCTGATCAATTACAGGGTACGGATCACTTAATGCACTAAATTCTAGGTTTGAGGCTTTTAATGATTCTCTTATCGAGTTTGTTCTAATTAAATCATACATGATAGGAAATTTTTCTTTGAATAATTCCGCTTTGTTTATCGATGCAAGCTGCTCTTGTATCTCAAAGGTATCTTTTAAAAACGGCATTTTGGTTTTTGTAAGATCAATATTAATTACAACCGTATCATGATTGCCGTCTGTAATAGAAATAATTTGTTTTTCAGGCGGTATACATTTGAATATAACTTTGTCCCCTATTGAAAACTGCATGTTTTTTCCATCAGAAACAGTTGCTTCAAAACACACTACATATTTTATATCCTCACAAACAAAATAAGGTCGCACATCAAATCGAATCACTGTTACCCCATTTGGCGTTCCAGAAACAATAACTCCACCATCTCCATTAATTTGGGTATGTATTGTGCGTCCATGAAGAGGGCCATCTGAAATCACCATTCCTTTTGCTGAGAAATGATACATATCGTGTAGTTCTGATCCATCAAACCCATATGACAAATTGTTATCATAATCTAATGTAAATAATAAAACTGCCAAACTAAACATAGAAGATATTACAATTGAATGATTGAATCTGTTATTCACACATTCCACCCAATAGAATATTCTTTCTTGCAATGGATGATGCGTCAACTACCAAAACCAGTAGACTCAAGAGTCGTACACTTCCCATAAGTGGAAATGATTACATCGAAGCAAGTTATATAGTTTTAAACCTAACTTGCTCACATTTGAAAAGTATTTGTCAAAAAACTAAACTAAATGAAGGGGTACAAATTTTGGTAATTTTTTGTTATTAATCATAACATGGGAAGAAATGGTCGTTGTTACAAACAACCCTCTACGAAAATGTTTTAAAAGATTTTATTGTGAAAAAATTTACTTTGAACATACTGATAATTCTGTATCATTTAAAATAAAATACTGAGTCTTTTCCAAAATTGGATTGATGTTTAAAAAAATCATGATGTTGTAACTACATTTACGAATCAACTACAGCTTGGAAAGATCTCCCTCCAAGAGACCTCTACCTAGATGAAAATTGTCAATATGTTTAGAAAGCGACTTTTTATCATCAGATAAAGACTCACAATAAGGACATCTAATCTTGTTTGGGATTTCTAACTCTGGCATGAGAGCCGCAGTATTATGCATATTTCCTATGATCATCTTCTGAGAGATTATCCCAATAGGCCTCTTTTCATTTCTTACAATGAGTCGGCGAATATCGTGTTTACTCATCAATGCAATTGCTTCTCTTACCTTTGCGTCTTTGTCGATGCTAATTATTGGCTTGTGCATTATCTCCTTTATTGTAATTTTTGTCGGGTCTTTTCCTTTTGCCACAACATCTGATAGAATGTCTTTCTGAGTAACAATGCCAATAACATCGTCATCTTCAAAGACAAGGATGCTGTCAACCTTTGATTCAGTCATGACTTTTGCAGCATCACTTACCTTAAAGTTAGATGCAACAACTACCATCTGGTGATTTGTATACTTGGAAACAGGCTCTTCTAGCATCTGAAGTGGCATGTTATCTTAGTACGGTTTTCTGCATTTAATATAATAGTTATTTTTCATTGGTGATAATCAACTATAAACACTAGATTTGCAGCTTTTTGATGCGCTTGTTATAAAGAAAATAAAACAATGCGCCAGCACCAATAATCCCAACTCCAACTCCAACTACTGGAATCTCAAATTGTAAACCCATGTAAATTGATGATATCAGGCCAAAAAGCGCAAGTATAGGAAACCTTCCAATGTTTAGCGGTGATTTGAACGGTCTTTCTATGTTTGGCTCTACATATCTTAGTACAATGACTGACAAATTTACCATAGCAAAGGTAATCACAACTGCAAAGACTACAATGTTTGCAACTAGCACTATATCACCAATAAATGCAAAACCAATTGCAGCACACATTATTCCAAATACTGCAATCCAGGGAGTCTTTGTTTTAGAATGAACTAGACTTAGAAACATAGGCAACGACTTGTGTGTCGCAAGACCAAAAAGTATTCTGGCCCCTGCAACAAGTGTTATTAGAACTGTATTTGCTGTAGCAAAAAGTGCAATTGATGATAGTACGATTTGCCCCCCAGGACCTAATGCTTTGTTTGCAATTGCCGCAAGTGGGGCACCAGATCCGCCAAGTTCCTGCCAATCAAGTAAACGCAAAGCTGCAAATGAAACAAGAACGTACATTGTACAGGTTATTGCAATTGCAAGCATTATTGCGCGTGGCAGAGTTTTCTTTGGATTTTTTACCTCTTCTGCAACATTTGCCATATCCTCAAAACCAATGAATGCAAAAAAGATCAAAACAAATGCAAGAATTACTCCAGAAAACCCAAAAGGTGCATCAAGGTAATCAACTGGTTTTGCCTCAACAAACGTAAAGCCAATAAAAATAATCAGCGCAAGACCAGATGCTTCAATTATTGTAAATATAGTATTAGTCCATGCAGATTCACGAATCCCAATAAAATTAACAATTGAAAGACCAATCAAAAGCAAAATTGCAGCAAGTGTTATTGGTATGTCTATAAACTGTCCAAGATATCCGCCAAAGCCAAGTGCAACTGTTGCAGCTGTGATAATTGAGGTAATAGCTGAAAGCCATCCAACTAAAAACGCGATAAAATTATTCCTAAATGCAGACTTTACAAAGACATATTCAGCAGCTGCTTTTGGAAACATTGAACCAAGCTCTGCATAGCTTAGCCCAGAAAATACAGCCACTATTGCACTTAGAACAAACGACAACCAAACAATATTTCCAGCAAGGCCTGTTGCCTCGCCTATGAGAACGTATATGCCTGCCCCAAAGGTGAGACCCACCCCATACATGGTTAACTGGAAAAGTCCCATGTGGCGCTTTAGCTCAGTCATTTGAATACCAATAAACCAAGTTATTTAATAGAATAAACACTTGGCGAATTATCATTTTTGAAAATCAATTAGGAAAATTCACTATTTGCATAAACCAAGAAAACCAAATTATCATAATTGATAATTATAATTTTATTTAATACCACTACATAGTTACTTTGTTTATGAGTCACTTAAAATCAATTGGGAATTTTGAGGAAGACCGTGCAAGAAAAGCACTAGATTTACTTTTACGAGACAGAGACAACGAGTTTCGTGAATTGGCAAATGCTACAGGTTTTCCAAGAACAAATAAAGGATGGGAAGAAGTCATCCTAAAGTTCTGTCTTGATTTTGATGAGTGCTTTAAAGCATTAACTGAGATAAAAAGTCCTTATGATTCAGATACTGCAGATCACAACCAGATACACAAATGCATGACACTTATGCGACAGATTGCAAAGGGCAAAAAAACAATGAACGAGATATCTCATATACAAAACATCACATACACAATCGCGCAAGAATTCAAAAGCATTTACAAACGCATTGGATAAAACCAAAAACTAATTTCGTTCTACCACATCTTATTGTTTTTGATTAAAATACGAAACGACATTTGGCATCCACATGTAGAAAAGAACTAGCAGATCCAAAATTATGTGTGGTATTGCAAATAGGTTTCCTATTGCAAGAGTCGAGCTATGTGCAACCAAATCTACTATGGATAACACAATGACTATTATTCTGCCCACCTTTATTCCACTAAACAATGCCCATGCTATTGCAAATTCCATAGCCGCAAAAATTCCAATAAAAAGTGCAGTAGCTCCACCTAAAGCAGATATCACACTGCTCATCATGTGAGAATAGCTCCCAAGTATGGCAATGACAGTACCTATCATTGCAGCTGTAATTGCCATCCAAATTCCAAAGATTATGAATATAATCCCAAGTATCGTAATGCCTAGTGGTCTTTCTTTTCGTATTGAATTTCTAGCTGTATCTGACATGTGCCTGTTTTTCCTTACATCATTTAATCATGCTACTGTTTATTATTATTGAAAATCAACATGATACTTGGGTATTTAAAAAACTATTTTACAATTAAAATTGGAATCTTTGATTTGTGTAAAACATAATTTGAAACGCTTCCCAAAAACAATTCCTTTGCAGCACTTATTCCCCTATGGCCCATAACTATTAGATTATGGCCATTAGCTTTACTGTTTGCCAATCTAACAATAATGTCACCAGGATCGCCACTTAGGATTTTATAATAAAATAAAATGCCATTTTTTGCTGCACGAACTTGAGCTTTTTCCAAGGTACGTTTTGCATTATTGAATGCCTTATCTTTGAAAATTCTTGCCTGATAGGCTAAAACTGGTGGAGCAGAGACTACAAAAATGCCTGTAATAGTTGCATGTGATTGTCTTGCAATTCTAATTGCCTCGTCTAATCCTCGAATTGAATTTGCAGAGCCATCCAATGGCACAAGTATTTTCTTTATTCTGCTTTGTAGCACAGACAAAAAACATGCATCCTTTGATTTAACATTAAAACAAGATTATCATAATTAAGAATCAAATTTTTGATTTTTTACTAAATCTGTCTGCAGAATTTCAAGATTGAAAATCGCCCTTTTGGTTTATTATGGATTTTTTCAATTATTCAAGCATGCCAAAAGGTAAAGCTTGTGACTGTGGTGCATGTGTTCATGAATATGTTGAAGAATGTTACACAAACCAATGTCGATGTTGCCTAAGTGATCATCAGGGACCATTTGGCAAAAATAGATAACTTATCTTAAACTAGAATGAATCCATGTTTTTTGTAATGATACAGCTATTTGAAGATCATAAAGTCAGTAATGATTATCAAAATTGAAAATTGAGGTATTGTCTTTATCTACAAACAAATGACATTTTGTGATGACTATAAGAAACCTAATTCCAATTAAGTTTCTTTCTATTAATTCTAAACTGACTCCATTGTTTCAAATAAAGAGATTCATTGCATTAACTTCAATTGTTATAATTTGCCTTTTTTCAATTTCTATACCTGCTAATGCAGAAATTGGTTCATGTGTTAATTCTCCGCCATCTTATTCTGGAGACAATTCTGCTCCACTCACAGTTACAATTAATGATATTAGTGTGATTATCTGGGGAAATGATTTCGGTACTGGTACAGTTACATTCTATGTAGCAATTAATGGTCAATGGTCGGCAGTGAAAACTGTAGCAGTTGATGACGGGATAGCATCTTCTGGGCCTGTATCATTTACTCTTGATCAGCCAGGTGAGTATGTCTTTACATCTCGTTGTGTGCATTCTTCAGGTGCTACTTCTGAAGGATACTTTACGAATACCGTCTACGTAAGTGGGCCTTCTGGTTCAACCTCTGTAGGTGATAATGAAGAAACAATACAAGAACCATCCGAAAAACCAAAACTTGTTCCATCAAATGATTTTGAGTTTGACATTGAAACTCCTGCCTTTGCCACTATAAACCAAGGCGACCAAATTAGTGTTCAAGTAACTATTTCTCATATCCGAGGCGAGAGAGAACAAGTTGCACTTTCTGCAACATCTTGGAGCAACTTGGGAATCACAACATGGTTTGATGACAATCCCGTTTTACCATCCCAGACAACATCCTTTTTTATAAAAACCACATGTAGTACACCCCCTGATAATTATTATTTTGATATACTTGGCACATCCGAGTCTGCAGCTACAAGCATTGACTCTGTTACAGTGACTGTAAATCCAAATTCAGCATGTAATGTACAACCCACACAGACTACAAAATATCTTCCATATGAAAACAACCAGTACGGTTTTTCAATAAAATATCCATCAACATGGCAGAAAGATGAAACTTTAGAAATAGATGATGACAAGCCAAACCGTGTTACGATAGCAACATTTACCTCTCCATCTCAAACCGGATTT
>Ga0209109_10001918_pt1 | contig 11379 bp, 13 predicted proteins | sample Rifsed10ft2_FD_184004 | JGI IMG/M metagenome (GOLD analysis project Ga0209109, IMG submission 184004) | Soil microbial communities from Rifle, Colorado, USA - sediment 10ft 2 (version 2) | ecosystem: Environmental > Terrestrial > Deep subsurface > Rock core/Sediment | place: Rifle, Colorado... | reverse complement strand
GATGCCGCCGCCGCGATACCAGAATGCCGCATGCCAGATCGGATCGTCAATCGGGCCTTTCGGCGAATCCATCAGATTCTCCGATGTCAATCCGACACCGAGCACGGGCGCAAGGACATCGAGGGAAGGAATCCGGAGTTCGAGCGGCACTTCTACCGGCGGGGCCTTCAGGTCGAGGTTCGGATCAACGAGCGGCCCAGGGACAAAGACTGTGGGCGTCGGTTGAACTGTCGGCTGTTTCGATGGTAAGAGCACAGGAGACGGGGGAGGCGCTGTCTGGGCCTCCCCCGTCTCATTGTTTCTGCATCCCGCGAGCACCGCCGCAATCACCAGCACGGTCGCCAGGCAACCGCGCCAGCTGCGGCGAGTCTGAAAACTCACCGTCCGCAGAAGAACGGCGTTACTGCTTCGGCAAATGGGTGCGGCGGTATGCCTGAACGCCCACGGCCAAAGCTACGGCGCTGACGCCGCCGATGATCACCAGACTCCAGGGGAAACCTTCGTTTCCGATCGGCGCACCGCCGGTGTCCGGCAAACCAGTGACGGCTTCCTCTTCCACCTGATCCGTGATGACGGCGCAGAGCGGACCTCTGTTGACGGTGGTGTTGTTGAGTGTGGCCGCGCCGTTTCTTGCCAGAAGTCTTCCGTTGATCGTCGAGCCGCCGTCATCCGAGATCGAAGCCAGGGCCAGGAAATTCCCAACTACGGTATTGCCGGTACCGATCGTCACGGAGGATTCGGCCCTCCACCACACGCTACAGGCGTCGCCGCCGCTGACCGTTATGTCGGGGTCTGTATCGATCGTCGAGGCAGACCTGAAAATCCAGATGCCTGAACCGCTGAGCACCAGGTCTCCGGTAAGGATGAAAGCATCGGCGCAGTAGATGCCCGGCCCGAGAGGCGAGAGCAGGGAAAGGTCGTCCACAAACGCGCTGTTTCTATCGCAGCCTGCGTTATCCGTCGCAGCCAGCCGATCGTACGCGGCGATCAGGTCGGTATCGGCAGTTCCCAGGAGCCCGGCGTTCTGTGAAAAGCATGTGGTGGAACCACCACCGGCACCGGTATAGGCATTATCCCGATCGAAGATCGAAAAGGCGCCCACTTCTCCGCACTGGAGTCCAATCGCAGCCCCCGTGCCATCCTCCAAACCGACGTCCCCATTGATCGTAGACGTGTTGCCAGCGCTGCTGATCAGCGTGTCGGCGAAAACCGCGAAGCTATTCACCGTGCCGAGATCCGGCGTGGTGTCCGCCATCGGAGCCGCCAGGGAGACCAGCGTCGGGCCGCCCAGTGCGACGGCGGTCGCGAGGCAGAGGGACCCCACCCTGAGGGCCAGGCGTCGGGCTCTATGTCTCTGTGTCAATGTCGTTCTATCCATGTCTTACTCCCCGCTTTTCTTCTCTGTGGAGAAAGTCCTGCACGACGGATTGATTCGCTCAGGGAGGAGAGTCATGTTCGGCTCTCCTCCGGACTGCATACAGCCTGTGGCGCAAGCGATCGGCTGCAAGTTTATTTCCTAGCCGTTGTTCTGTCAAGGGGCTTGCCGGGCGCCCTTACCCGCTGCGCGCCGACTTCGGGCACACCCAGTCGCCATTTTCCGGCCGAGGTCGGGCGCTTGAGCCATGCCGGGCTGACCATATGTACCGCGGACGAAGGGCCATGTCACGGGGGATCCCGCCTTTGGTCGGTCCTGGCAAGCGGGCCCGCCCGCCTGGGAGGCTCGGGCGGACGGGATCACGGGTGGCTGGGCAACCCTCTCCGCCAAGACGGGGCCTGGGGAGGGGACCAATGCGCGGAAGACCGATATCCCACATCACCGTCCACAAGGTGGAAAGCAGGCTGTCGGGACAGCCTCGACTGATCTCGCGTTCCCCCTCATGCCGCCGAAGCCGTGACCCAGGCGCTGCGCAATCGGCTGGTCGTCCGGCGAACAATGGTTGAGATATTGGACATGGACCTGGTCCTCCAGGGACGGGGACTCTCCCTGCTTCCGAACGAGCCGTCGGCCGGGGACGGCCCAGTAATGCACAGCCTTCCAGGTCCCGGTGCCAAGCTCTTCCCTGTGGTAGAACCGTGGACGAGGCGGCGCGGTCGCGCCTCCATGTGCTCATAGAAGATTGCAGGCGGCCCATACATGCTAACTCCACTCGATCAAGGCGGAAGCCCGGCAGGGCCCGCAGGTTCCGTCCGGTCGCGCTGGGAATGAGGGACCGCCTGAGGCGCGGCGTGCGGCGGATCCCTTGGTCCGTGCCGGCGGCCATGGCACTGTCCTGGGCATTCGCCTCGCTGGCCCCGGATGCATGGAACCCGTTGCTCGGCTCCCGCGCCGAGGCGGCGGAGGTCGCCCCTCTCTCCTACCCCCTTCCCCCGGATCGGATCATCCCGGAGAAGGAGCCCCTCTTGCTGCCGGATCTGATGACCCTTCCGACGGCCAGCGTGGACGTCAGGAATCTACCGACGGGCCGGGTCCTGCGATTCTCCAATACGGTATGGAACGGCGGAGAAGGTCCGCTCGAGCTGCACGGCGTGACCGATGTCGTCACCCGTCGCACGCGCGTCGTCCAACGGGCCTACACGGCCGGCGGGGCAACAGCCGAGTGGAATGTCGGCGAGTTTGTCTGGCATCCGACTCATACCCATTGGCACCTTGACAGCTTCGCGGACTACCAGCTGTGGTCCCTCAACGAGTTCGGCGAACGGGAAACCCTGGTGGCGGTCAGCACCAAAGTGTCCTTCTGTATGATCGACACCGATGTCGTCGATGTGGACAACGAACTTCGTCCTGAGAGGCGGGAATACACCGGTTGTGGCCGAGGCCGGCAAGGGTTGTCGGTCGGGTGGGGCGATACGTATCGGTCGTATCTCGACGGCCAGTCGCTTCCGCTCGGGACGGCGGGCGACGGACTGTATGCCCTTGTCTCGATCGCCAATCCCAACGGTCGACTGAGGGAATCCGACTACGGCAACAACCAGGCGGTAGTCTACCTAGCCCTGGCAGGCAATCGAGTGACCCTCCTCCCGTGGCGTGCGCTGACAAGGGAACGCTGTCTCTCGGGAGGGCCGTGCTGAAGCTGCGCCAGTGCCTGCCGGCCCTACCCGGAGTCCCAGGAGATCGGCGCGGAACCCGAACGGGCCTCGGGTTGCCGGAGCAGTCGAATCCCGGCTAGTTGTATACCCAGAGAAAAAGGCCCTTGCCTTCAAACGCGGCGATCTGGGCGAAGGGAACCAGGCGGCCGAGGAATTGGTCGGCAACCTCCGCAGACCAACCCGCGTCCGATATCTGGTCGACGGACGCCCACCGGGCCGCCACGGAAAGCTGGTCGGGCGGGGCGATCGATCCAAGGAAAGTAATCAGCTGGTCGGGGACCCGGACAAGCCATGGACCGGTGGGGGAAGCCTGGGCGACCGGCTGATAGTCTCGGAGGACATCGCCGAAACTACTGGAAACGAACAGAGAGTGTAGAGCAGCCAGCTTGACCGGGTCGAGCCCGTCGACATTGACGCCTTTGAACGTGCCGAGCGGGTAGTCGACGGCGACGATCCCCGCCGCGTTCTGTGGATCTGCCAGGATGAGGTCGGCTGCTGAACCCACTACGATCTCCTGAGAGAACGATCGCCCGCCTGCGAGGCCTCAACAAGGCCGATCTAAGGGGCCGATGCGCCAGCTCCTCGACTTCGGCCAATCCACCCGAGGTGCGTGTGCTGGAAGGAATCGCCGTACTTCAATCCGAAGCCCAGCACCCGGTCCAGGCTGGAGTGGCCGAACATGATTACCCCGATCAGCGCCAAGACGGGGGCGGCATACAGAATCCCGATGGCATACAGGACGGCCGCCAACCCCTTGTGGTGCGTCGTGTTGTAGGTGACCGCACCCACGCGGGGACCGAATAGGTATCCGATCATGCCCAGGTCCGGCGCCAGGAGCAGGAGCAGGTAAACCCACCAGGCGTACGAGAGCTGGGAGAAGAGCAGGATCGAGAGGAGGAGCTGGCCCAACTCTTCGAGCTTCATCAGCCTCTTCATCTTGCCTCCGAGAGACCGGGCTACCTATCACGCTCCAGGCAGGTGCTTCCTGGGGTCGAAAGCCCGGACGGCCGCGCCGGGCTTCCCGTGTCTACCGGGGCCAGAATGCGCCGACGCCGCCATCGCCGCGGGAGCGGGCCGGCCGGATCTTGTGTTGCACGATCTGTCTGCCAGCCCCGGCTATTCCCGCGGTCGTCGGGGGAGCCAGCGAGGCGTCCGTGTCTTATAGTCCAGATAGGCGCCGCCGAATCGCCGCTCCAGTTGCGGCTCCTCCAGGAGAACGGCGAAGGCATGAAACGCCAGCCACAGCATCCCAGCATACAGCAGGATCCAGGCAGAACGGAAGAAGATCGATTCGGCGAACAGGATGAGCAGGGCGCCGAAGTACATCGGGTTCCTCACGAATCGGTACAGGCCTTCGGTGATGAAGTCCCGCGGTGGGTAGATCGGAACCGGAGTTCCGCCGCCCCTGACCACGAAGGTCTCCGACACCCAGAGGACCATCCCGGCTCCCACGAGCGCCAAAGCGATCGAGACGACTTCGATGAACCCTACTCGAGGAGAAGGCAGACTTCCCGTGGCCTGGAGAATCCAGTACGGGACCAGGAAGACTCCGGTCCCGGGGACAAGGATGGTGGCAATGACCGTGACCAGGGCCTTCATCATCGCGGACCCTCCCCAGAGCGCCATCCCTCGAGTGACGGGCAACCCATGAGGCGATCGCGGCCGGGCAAGGTCAGTATCGCGCCGAACGCAGGCCACCGCGACTCATGCCGCGCTCGAGGCCGTCTTCGACGGGAGGGACGGCATCGGGCGGCAGGGCTGCTGGCCCTCAATCCGGCTCGTTCTTCTGGCCAAGGGCCTCGATCCATGCCAGATGCTCCGAGAAATGCGCCGATGTGTTGTCGCGGACGATATCGATCGCCCGGCGTCGGTCGTCGGCGGGTGAACTGGGGAGGAAGGCACGAAGGGGTAGCGCCAGGTCGGCATCGGTCAGGGGTTCGAGCAGGTCCATGAGCCGGCGGTGGGTTGCCTGCAGTTGGGCCGTCGCCTGGTCGAGGGGGAGCTCCATCCGCTGCCGCTGAATGACGGCATTGATGTCGTCGAACGATGAATTTGAGTAGACGGATTCGTCTACGCCGAGCCCCTCGTGGCGAGGTCGGCCCTGCAGGAAGGAGATCACCGACGCCTCCCAGGCCGTGATGTGAGTGAGGTGGTCCTTGACCGTCCACCCCTCCTGGTCCTGAGGCCCCGTCATCTCGCTATCGGAAAAGCCGGCCAGCGCGGCCTGCAATGCCGTCCAGGCCGTCTCGATCTCGAGAAGAAACTCGGTCTTCTCCGATGATCCTCGATCGGTCATCACGGCCTCCGTCATGCCGGGGACGCCCCGCGGGATCCGGGTCTCGACCCGGTCGACAGCTTTCTTGCACCGTAGATGAGGATTTCGCCGTCCGCCGGCGCCGGGCTGTCCGTGTCGTCCGCCAGCACCTGCACGTCCTGAAAACCTGCGACCCCAACCATCGCCTGCAACTCGTTCCGGAAATAGAGCCTCTCGAGGAGGGTGTCTTCCTCTCCTTCGAGAACCTCACCTTCCCGCAACAGGATCGCACGAACCAGCCGGGTCGCGAATCAAAGTATCGCGCCGAACCCAACCGCGACGGCCGGTCCTGGAAGGGCGTTCTTCCGTTGTCAGCTCGCCGCCGGGAAATGCTCCAGAGCGAGCTTCGTCGAGAAGAAGGCCTCGGCGCCGCCGCCTATCCAGAGGGCAATCTGGCCGGAGGAGTCCCCGAGTCTCACGTCGTTCACGAGCAGGCAAGGCTGCTCCGCTCCGCTCGCGTTGGCCCTTCTCCAACAACAAACCGTTACCAAGGCGGCGACGAGGAAGATGGGCAGTGCGCCCGCATAGCTCAAGTCCTCGGGATCGAATGAGACGGGCCAAGTGGAGCCGGCCTGGCGTGCTCCAGGGCGTGGTTGCGCCGGGCGGCTGACGAGTCCCCGCGACGAATCGTCCGACCGGCCAAGACGAGGAACGCGCTTAGCGCTTCGCCGTGCTGCCCACTTTCCTAGGGAGGCGTGACCATGAGATTGGAGATGACCGAGGGTGCCCAGGGGAGGGCGAACCAAGCCAGGAGGGCAATGGCCGCGGCGATTTCCACCGGCTTCTGGAAGGGCCCATGGAGCTCGACCGCCGACCGAGCGCGCAGCACTTGAGGCAGACGGCGCCAGGACATGAGCCCTGCCAGGAGCACTGTGAGCACGATCACCCAAACGGGGATCATGCGCGCGACAAGGATGGAAAAGATGGCGGAGACTACGCCGATCGACAGCCAGGCCATCATCAAGGATGTGGTCGTCCGCCGACCGAGGAGGCTGGCCGTGTGGGTAACGCCGGCGCTGAGATCGCCGTCGAAATCGCGAAGCTCGTTGAAGAGTTGGCCGTAGAGGCTGATGGCCACAACCAGGACGAAGGCGCCGGCCCAGCGCGACAGCGGACCGCCGTCGAAAGTCAAGTAGGCGGCCAGGAATTGCAGGCCCGCCAGGATCAGGGCGTGAGATATCAGATCGGCGACCGGCGTAGCCTTGAGGCGGACGTGCCTGGATGAGTAGAGGTAACCCAGGACAATGCACGCCCCGCCTGCGAGGAAGGGGCCCAACCCGAGGGAGGCATAGAGGATGGAGGCCACGACGGCAACGGTCAAGGATAGGAGGCGAGCGCTGCGCGGCGAGATATGGCCGGAAGAAACGGGATTCCTCCTGGCCTTGGTAGGGGTCATGGCATCATCGGGGGCGTCCTCCACGTCATTGACCATGAAGGCGAAGCCCACGGCCAACCAGTTGGCGATCAGGACCATAATCAAGGGCCACGCCAACGAACCCTGGCCAGCCGCCGCCCCCAACAGCGTCGTGATGATGACAAAGGAGACGTATTCCTGGAATCGAGTCAGCCGCCAGACCGCGCTCAGGTGACCTGTCATCCATGACCTCGCAAAGTGTCGTGTCTTGCCGGCGTACGCCCCGGATCGGACGCCGCGGCCCAGGTGCGATGGAGCCGCGTGGCGGAGTTCGGGCGGCCCTCATTCTCGCGCCGGCCGGGCGGGAGGCCAAGCCCCCAGACCGCGCGCCGGCCCCGTCGACAGTGAAGTCTCGGCGCCTTGCCCGACGAGGGGCGCAGGCTGGCCTCCGTTCGTGAGGGCCACTGCATCGTCGTGGTCGGCGCCCGCATTCCGACTTTGGGGACGGTCGCGGCCGGCGCCGCGACCAATCGGGCTGTGTCAGGCTGGTTCATCGTCGGCGACCGGCTCGTAGGTCGCCTCGAACTCATCCGGCTTGCAGGGATGCAAGTCGCCTTTGACGCCGCGGATGATCCAATCCCCCGGCAACGCGATCGCGACTGGACGCCACCACCTGCTCTTGCGGGATCGGTCTCGGGATCGGTCGTCCCCTTCCAGCGTCGCGATCGCGATTCGCGCACCGGCAGGATGGTCCAGTTCGAACGCAATCCCCCCGACCTCCGGCCACCGGGCACGTGCGGTACGCAGCCAGTCCGGGTCGTCTTCTTTCGGTCCGGTTCCGGATATCCAGCGCCAGGCATCGATCATCACGGGTCTCAGGCGGTACTTTCCCATCATCGCTCCTTCGACGGCCGAGCGAAAGTCGTCTTGAAATCGATCGGAATACGCCCGGCGCTTTTTGCGTCGGATGCCTTGTTCATTCCCCGCCCTTCGCCTGACCCCGACCGGCCGAGGGGCGACACGACGGGGACGGAGCCGATCCGGCAGGACCGTCGCGGCCTCTTCAGGCAGCCGGGGGGAGAGGGCTGGCGAGACCCTGCTCCCGGACGGTTCGCCGCGCGAACTCAGCAACGGCGCTGGGCTCGCGGCCAAGAAGCCAACGGAGCGTGTTGGGGTTCCCAGTCAGGCCATGGCTTGCGTAACAGTTGAACATTTCCACGAGCATTGCTCGCCGGTCATCGGCAAGGCCTGCGGCGAGTGCCCGCGCCTCCCAGGCTGCCACGGGCTCGGCCTCGGCCCGGACGGGCCGTCCCAACGCGTCGCTCAACAGCTCCGCCACCTGCGTCTGCGTGAACGCCGGAGTGCCCGTGAGTTCGTACGTCGCGCCGGTGTGACCACGCTCGGTGAGCACAAGGGCGGCGGCTTCTGCCACATCCCGTAAGTCGACCAAGCTCAACCTGGTCTCGACGGGATAGGGATTGCGCAAGATGCCGTCCCCGGTGATCCGTTGCCAACCGGCGAGCAAGTTCTGCATGTAGGGTGCGGGTTGGACGACGGTGAAGTCCAGACCGGACTCGAGCAGCGCTTCCTCCACCCTCAGCTTGTTCCAATGATGCGGCATCCGTTCCATCTGGGGGTGGAGAACGGAGTGAAGGACCAGATGGCTGACACCCGCCTCCTTGGCGGCGGCGAACACGCCGCGGCCGATCTCAACCTCGTCCGGGTTGAGATTGGGGCAGATGTGATACACGGCGCGCGTGTTCTCCACGGCGCGCCGCATGTCTGCGGCCAGGCGCATGTCGGCCGCCATTCCTTCGCGAGCTCCGAGATTCGTCAGCTCGTCAATCTGCGAGGGGCGCCGGACCAATGCGCGCGTTGCCACGCCGGCTCGCGCCAGGGCGGCCACGGCGGCTCGGCCGGTCTTACCGGAGGCGCCTGTGACGAGGATCATAGCGAGCGTCGCGCACCCACGGAGCCGATCCGGCGGGTCGGGCCAGGCTCAGCCAGTCGCGAGCCGGCCAGCAGGTCGGCGCAAGGCTGACGACGAGTTATTCACCTCTTCTGTCCTGCGAGAGCGACCAGGGTGAGTGCCCTCGTCTGGATATCATCGCAGAGGTCGCGGGCTGTGGTCAGGAACGCCTGGAACTCGGGCATCAGGCGCCATTGCTGGATTGCGGCTTCGCTGTCCCAATGGCCGAAGGACAGGAAGCTCCTAGAGTTTGTCGTGTCTTGGAGAAGGTGGCCCGATCCAGCTCCAGGCTGGTGCTCTCCAGTCCATTGGGCGAAAGTATCCCAGGCTGATATGAAGTCGGCTTCCTTGCCAGGTTTGACGAGCCACTGACCGCTGGTGAAAAGTTGACCAATCTCGGGCATCACCATGCCTCCTGGTCTGGTGTGCGAAGCTGGTGATGGGCGACGCACTCTTTCCCATCTCACGGGTGGGCGCAGCGCTAAACGGCCAACGGCCTTGAGCTGAGCCCCCCGGCCAGCCAAGGCTAGTATCGCGCCAAGGCAGCAGGCAGACATATTCGAGCCCTTCTTCAGGCCCGGTGATTGTCGTCGAAGGGCGGAAGGCTGGCAGAGGAGGAGTCCGTGAGCGGAAACGCCCCCGAAGGGGAGGGACCCTCAGGGGCGTTTGGTCTGGCGTCTGAAGGCCTAGAGGCTCTTGACCGCGGTCGCGACCACAAGGAGGACGAAACCGATGGCGAGAAGCCAAAAGGCGAAGCCAGATAGGACAGGGATGGTAACAAGATAGGCCAGGATACCGACAGTGCCGACGATCACTGCAACCCACCACGTGATTCGCTTGGGAGCACTAAGGTCCATTGTTTGCCTCCGTTAGCCTGGAATCCCGGTGAAGGTAGTCTTCCGAGGGGCCGCTCCGTGGCTTGACGACAGCCGCCGAGGGGAAGCGCGGCAGGCTGGAAGAGTCAGCGATTATGCGACATACAACACCGCAAACCCCGCGTGGTCTGCTGCCCAATCAGGCCTCTGTGGGTAAGGGCAAGCGTTATGCGGATGAGCTCCTGCCACGGACAGGGGCCAGGCGGGAGCGTCCGTAGGCGACGAAGGCGGCCAGGGCGCCGACAACGAGATTCATGACGATGTTCAGGTATTCCCCGCGCGGAAAGTGGAAAAGCGCAGCCAGCAGCATGACGAGGACGAGCCCCGCCGCGGCGAGGGGAGTGAGGGCCGGGCGAATTCGCGTCGCAGCCGGAAGGATCAAACCGAAGGCAGCCAGGATCTCGGCGGCGCCGCTGATGTAGTGAAGTGGTGCGGAGAGCTCGTACATCCAACTCATGGGAGCCGGGAGGCCGGGCGGAACGGCAAAATGGATGAGGCCTGTGAAGAAGAAGTAGATCGCCAGGGCGACTTGAAGCACCCAAAGTAGGACATTCATCGACAAAATCCTCCGGATCGGCGTCGATAGGCGACGCGAGTGTGTCGATTCTAGCAGAGGAGGGGTGCGTTCGGGAGAAGCGTGGGGGAAATTCATATGAGACCTGGGTTGCGAGGTCTGATGGCGCCGGATGAGACTCGGCAGACGGCGGCCGGACGGCCGCGAGATAAGCCGCGCGGTCGTATCGCGCCTAGAGTCAAACACCTGCCGGCCGGGGCGACTCGGGCGAGTTGTTAGGCGGCCGGGAGCGCGCGAGCCTAGCTCAAGAGAGCGTGCGAGAGTCCGAGCGCGTCAAGTACCAGTTGAACCGACAGCGCGGCGAGAAGAAGGCCCATGACCCGGACCAGCATCTCTGCGCCCTGAGGGCGGATGATGGAAAGGGCGCGGGCGGCGCCGCTCATGAGAGCATAGGTGATCAGGAGGATGGCGAGAGCAATGGCGGCCGTGCCCGCCTGGACGGGAACGGAATAGAGGTGATTGTCCGTCAACACGATCACAGCCATGATGGCGCCTGGCGAGGCAATCGATGGAATGGCGAGGGGAAACACGGCAGGATCGCCATCGGTGCCGGACGGACTGGTCTGGGATCGTGGCACGTTGCCGAAGACAAGCTGCAGGGCGAAGACGAAAAGGATGGCACCGCCGGCGACCTGAAAGGCGACCATCGAGATCCCCATGCCTGCCAGGATCAGTTGACCGAGGATCATGGATCCGATGAGAACCGCGGCCGCAAACAGGCACGCGCGAAGGGCGATGCGGGACTGTTGGCGGCGGGGGAGGCCGGAAGAGATTGAGGCGAAGAGGGCCAGCGTACTGATGGGATCGATTGTGGCCCAGAGGATCAGAGCGTCCCTGATGTACTTTTCAACCGTCACGCCGCGCCTCCCTCGCATGAGCCGACCGCCGAAGCCACGTCCAGCCGACTGACAAGCTCGAGATAAGCCGCCCGGCCGCATCGGGCGACGTGCCCTCGGCTGAAGCCAGCCACCCAGGCTCTATCCTCCTGCCTCAGGCCCTGCTTCAAGGAAAGGATACGCTGACGGTAAAGCCTGAGTCAACTCCACGGATCTGGCAGCGGCACCCTGCGGGCCGGGCCGGTCGAAGATCCCCGGCCCTTTCAGGCCGTTCGCCCCGACGGGCTGCGCCCGTACACCTGCCCTGCCCCCGGATCTCGCGGCACGAACGGTGGCGGGCGGTGCCAGGGGGGCGCCGGCCCGGACGGGG